>WNFA01010415.1_pt1 | contig 16347 bp, 14 predicted proteins | sample 5400481 | NCBI WGS metagenome assembly WNFA01 (sample SAMN13153340, study PRJNA577476) | soil metagenome | isolation source: 120 cm saprolite under Douglas fir tree site 2 hole 1 replicate 2 | place: USA:California | collected 2015-04-18
TTGCCACCACCGCGATGCCGTTGAGCACCAGCGCGCCGTCGATGATGAATGGGCGCTCGCGCGCAAACAGCAGCATCGGCAAGCCGCCCGCCGGAATGATGACCTCCGCCCCCGCCGCGACCAGCGGACGGACCTGCTCCACGAAGTCGGCGCGGACGCGCGCGTAGCCCGTATCGTCGGTGAAGGCGCGCATGAAACCGGGCAGGTCCACGTGAATCGCCCGCACGCCGGTGACGCGCTGGTCGAGGCCGTGCGCTCTCACCTGCCGCTCATGCCAGTCGATGAAGACCGGATCGATGGTCACGAGACCAAGTTGGCGCCCCATGCTCAACGCCGCGAGCAGCGTCGCCTCACCGAGACCAACCACGGGAATGTCGACCGCGCCGCGAATTTCCAACAAGCCGGGCTCCTGGAAGTGACCGATGACGAAGGCGTCGTACCCTGCCCGCTCCGCGTCCAGGGCATTGCGGATGGTCTGCGCCGCGCAGCGGAATTCCGTCAGCGGATGGAAGAGGTGGTCGGGAGGATCGAGGCCATGGACCTCGAACCGGATGCCGGGACCGGCAGCCGCGTCGAGCAACGCTTGCAGCCGCTCGATGTAGGGCGCCTGCTCGACCGGATGAACGAAGCTCTGATACCACAGCCGGACGGGACGGGAAGGTTCGGCCATGCGCTATCCCCCAGCGTCAATGATGCGAGCCCAGGCGAGGCGACTTTGCGCCTGATCGCGACCGCACTGCGGACATCGCGGGCGGGTCCCAATCGTGCCGGGACCAGACGTCACGAAGCTTGCGATGCCGGCGCGGTCTTGGGCGGGCGCGCTTGGGCGGGCGCGGAACGAGCGCACCTTAATCGGTCCCAATGTCGCGGTCACGGCGCCGCTCCTGCCTCCGGCGTCAATTTGTCGACGCGGCGAAGTTGCGGGAATGCCCACATCCAGATCAGCATCACCGCGATCGTGCCCAAGCCGCCGATCAGCGCGGACGGCACCGCGCCCAGCGCGGCCGCGACGGCGCCGGCGCGAAATTCGCCGAGCGAGCCCGAGGAGCCCGTGAACATCGAGTTGACTGCCAGCACCCGGCCCAGCATCTCGTAGGGGGTGCGCATCTGCACCAGCGATTGTCGGATGACCACGCTGATCGCGTCGGACGCGCCGTAGATCACGAGCGCGAGGAACGACAGCGCGACCGAGGTCGACAGTCCGAAAGCCAGGCTCGCCAGCCCGAAGATTCCGACCGCGGCGTACATGATGCGGCCGGCGTTGCCGGCGATGGCGCTGCGCGCGAGAACGACCGAGGTGGCGAGCGCCCCGACCGCCGGCGCCGAGCGCAACAGGCCGAGCGCCCACGGTCCGGCCTGCAGGATGTCGCGGGCGTAGATCGGCAATAGCGCGGTCACTCCGCCGAGCAGAACCGCGAACAGGTCGAGCGAGATCGCGCCCAACAGGATCGGACGGCTGCGGATATAGCGAAAGCCGGCGAACAGCGTCTCGAGATTGATCGGCTTGCGCTCTTCGCTGCGCCGCGCGACGCGGATGAGACTGATCAGCACGCTCGCCGCGATGAAGACCGCGGTGCAGATCGCGTAAACGCCGGTTGGGCTGAGCATATACAACAGCCCGCCGAGCGAGGGTCCGCAGATGACGGCGGTCTGCTGCGCGCTCACCGAGGCGGCGATCGCGCGCGGCAACAGGGTCACCGGCACCATGCCGGGCAGCAGCGCGTGAATGCTCGGCATTTCGAACGCGCGCGCCGTGCCCGACACCAACAGAATGGCCAGCATGGCGTCGCGGGTGAGTGAGCCGCGCGCGGTGCCGACCGCGAGCGCGAGCGCGGCCAGCGCCTTGCCTACCTGACAAGTGGCGACGACGATGCGCCGGTCGAAGCGGTCGGCGACCTGGCCGATGACCACCGACAAGACCACCAGCGGCACGAATTGCACCAGCCCGACCAGGCCGAGGTCGAACGGATCGTTGGTGAGCTCGTAAATCTGCCAGCCGACCGCCACCCCCTGCATCATGTAGGCGCCGTTGGTGAAGGTGCGCGCGCACCAGAACAGCACGAACGACCGGTGGCGCGTCAACGAGGCAGCGGCGGGCTCGGGCATGGCGTGCGGGCTAGAGCGGAATGGCGAGGAGTGTGTCGATCAGGCGGCTGTCGAGGATCACGATCTTCTCGGCAAAGCGGGCTCCGCCGTCGTCGAGCACGACGTGGTCGTGGTAGCGGCCGGTGGCGAACAACGTGGTTTCGCCGCTGTGCATGATGCGGGCAACGATGAAGCTCGTCTGCGCGCGCACGGCGCTGCCACCGGCGGACGCGATAAGCGGCACCCCGATCACGTGGCGGTAACGCTGCGCTTCGTAGACGTTGGCCTCGCGCAGCGAACGCACGCGGTCGCGCAGCATGGCGCGCGAGGTTGCATAGATCATGCCGAGCGGCAGACCGCGCTCGAAATTCTCCGCCGTGGTAACGCGGTAGCGGCCCTGCTCGGTGAAGAAATCCGGCCACGCTTCGAGCTTGTCATCGTCGATCGCCTGGGCGTAGCGGGCGTTGAGGTCTTCGACCGTGAGCTTGAACTCGATGTTCATGTCGACCTGGACCACCCACCGCCCGCGGCGCCGCTCGCTTTCCCGCAGCGAATGCAGGCTTGGGCGTTGCCCAGGAGCTTACGGACGTTGAGCCGACTGTGGCAATCCACTCGAGCCGTAGTTCTTGCGGCGCTGGCGCGGGTCACTGGCGGGTCGGCTGGGGTTCGCCTAATCTGTCGCGCGGCCGAGCGTGTCGGCTAAAAACAGGAGAAGCCAAATGCGAGCATTACTTGCTGCTGCCATTGTCGCCGTGGGAATGGGTGCGCTGGGCGCATCGAACGCGCTTGCCAGCGCTGCCAATGGCGCAGCCATTGCGAAGGCGGCCGACGAAACGAGCCAGGTTGTCGGGGTGGCCGGCGGTTGCGGTCGCGGCTGGCACCGCGGGCCGCGCGGCAGATGCTGGCGCAATTGAACGCACCAACCCGCAAGCGCATCGGTCCTTGACCGCGGGTCAAGGGCCGATGCGATCGTCGGCCGGCGTTTCACCGGCGTATTCGCCAAGATAACCGCAACTGAGCTTGTGTCACCGCATCCGCCGTCAATTTAATCTGCATCTCGCAAGGATTAAGCACCTCGTTTCGCCCGCCAGTGAATACCGTGCGCGAACATCGCCTGCAGCAAGGTGCGCGGTCGTGTGCACGTCATCGTTCAATTTAGGTTGGAGAATGATGAAGCCGCGATTGCTCGGTATTCTTCTCCTCGCGGCAGCGCTGATGTTCACAGGCGCCGAATCTGCGGTCGCTCGATCTGCAGATGACAACGATGTTTCCGTGCCGCCCGAGTGGAAGAACCAGATCATCGCGGACCTCGAACACAACAAACGCTATCTGCCTCGCACTCGAACCCGCGGCAAAAGCGGCATCGTGAGATTCGAATTCAACATGAGCCGCTCGGGGTGGGTGCTTCCGGGAACCCGCATCGTAACCATTAACCCGGAACTCGGCCGGGCGGCGCTCCTCCTCATTCAGCAATCGCAACCGTTTTCGCCGCCGGAACATGTCAAGCTTCCCGATACCTCCTTTCGCCTCGTGGTGCCGATCCGCTTCGAGAGTATCCCTCCCCGGGAAGCGGGGCTTGCGGATGCGGAGCGCCGCAAGCTGCTCGAATGCTACGAAGCGGATCGTCAGGAGCTCGAGTATCAGCGTCGCAAAGCGGCGTATCGGCACGCGGAGCCGCCGACCAGGGTCAATCGCATGCCGGAGGGTTGTCTCGAGGCAAAGCAGCAGGAAGAAGAGCGTCAACGGCAGGAGGCGGAACGCAAAGACAAAGACGCGCACGCTGCGCTCGAGGAACACCAGCGTCAGGAGGCACAACCGAAGGGGCTGGAATACGCGCGAATGTCGGGGACAACCTGGAGGATCATGCGCAAGAAAAATGCGACCACCGACAAGGTCGATGTGACGGTCGAATCCGTCCAGAAGAATGAAGATGGCGCCTTCGCGTCCGTGGAAGGAGTTTGTAGGAACGGAACGATTGTCTTTTTCGCTACGCTCGTGGACGAGGCTGGAGCGGCGTCGTTGGATTTCTCCGACCGCGTCGACGGCTACCGTGGAATTCGCACCACGTATCGCGTCAATGACGAAATCCCGTCACAAAAACTCATTCCGCAATATCAATATTCCAACAGATTCTTCATCGTCGCCTTCAGCGGCTACAAGCAAAGGGTGGAGTGGTTGGATTTAGGCGCTCATTTTGGAGTTGATGAATTTCTGCTTCTCGATTCCCCGCCGCTCGATACCACTTGGCGCATCATTGTTGAGATAAACGCCGCGCAGAAGCCGATCATCATCCAGCTTCCGATTTATGACGACAACGTGCAGGAATTCATACGGGCGTGCAAATGACGCTCGTTGGACGCGGCCCCGTCGGGGCGCGGCTGCCAAGACGGTCGCACCCTTCCTCGCAAGACGCGGCCGGCCGGAACGCGAGCGGGGCGACACATTGCACTAAGCCGCTCCGCGCCGCACTAAGCCGCTCCGCGCCACCGCTCAATGGAGCAGTTGGACTTCTTCCTATGGCATCGCTGGCTTCAATGTCCGCAGGTAGGCCACCACAGCGTCGAGGTCGTCGGCGCTGATGTTCTTGTACCACTCGAAGGCCATAAGCGGCACCAGCGCACGGTCGGGTCTCGCGCCCTGAGCAATCGCGTCCTTGACCTGCGCATCGCTCCATCGCGCGATCCCGGCGTCGTTGGCTGGTGTGAGATTTGTGCTGGTGATCAGCCCCCCGCCGTGCACCTCGAACTCCCTTCCGCCGGCGCCGACTTTGGTCATGTCGCTGCGGCCATTGACCATCGGTGTGTGGCAGTCCATGCAATGTCCAAGCGCCGTCGCGAGGTATCGGCCGTATGCGACTTTGTCGGCGCGCGGCATATCGGGCACGCTGGTGACCGTGGGCCCGTACTGAGCCGGCAAGGGAATTTTGTAAGTCGATTTCTCGGTCTTGTTCTTGATCGGCTTGACCGTGCGCAAATACGCGACAATCGCGCGCGCGTCGCTATCCGACAGGTTGCGATAGTACTCAATTGGCATGGGTGGACCAATGATCGTGCCGTCCGGGCGCTTGCCGTTGCGGATCGCATCGACGATCTGATCGTCGGTCCAATTGCCGATGCCAGTCTCCTTGTCGGGCGTGATGTTGGGGGAGACGGAGTGAAAGATCGGCGCGTTGATGACGAAGCCCCCGGCCAGCTCGCGATCGGCGATTGGTTTGCCGTCGCGGTCTTTGGGCGTGTGGCAGTTGCCGCAGGCGACGATGCTCTGCATCAGATAGGTGCCGCGTTCCAGAGGCGTCTCCGCATGCACGGCCAATGTCGCGAGACACAAGACTCCCAGTGACAGCGAACTGGCGCGGAAACTCCTTGTCAGACCTGCAGTCATGATCCTTCCTCTCTCCTGTTGAGGGCTAGGCAAAGGGCTTTTCCTGTTGAGGACTACGCGAACGGAAAACTAGGTGGACGATGGACGGCCTGGTGAGTGCGCGGTTGATCTCGGCAGGCCTCTAGATTTCCATATAGCCGCGATAGGCCTTCCAGAAGCCGCGGACCGCCGCCTCGGTGACGCGGTTGTCGTCGGAGGCGACGCTGGCGCCGCCCATCTCCACGACCGAAAGCAGATCGGCGGCGTTGGCGACCGCGCGCTGCACGAAGCCGGGCGCAGCGCCATCCTCCATCGAAATATATCCGGCCGGGCCGATCAGGTTGGCTTGCCGCAAGCGGCGCTCGGTCATATCGTCATCGTCGCTGGTGAAGCCGAAGCAGGTCCACGCGAGCTCGGTCTCATCGAGCGCCTGCGGCACGAGGCGCCGTACCGCCAGGCTATTGCGGGTCTGCTGCAGCACGAAGGTCGGAAACACGGAAAGAATCTGCAGCCCGATGCCGTCGCCGAACTCGTCGACCGCCTCCAGCAGCTGCGGCGCCTCGAGACCGAATCCTTCCTGCGCCGCGCGCATGCCGGCCTGCTCGTATTCCCTGCTGCCGGTGTCGGCGGCGAGCGCGTAGCTCACGTGGTGGCCGCCCGAATCGCTCACCACGATGCCGCCCTGCTGCGACAGCCGGTTGAGCCGAAAGGTGGTGAAGAACGTGTGCAGCAAGCTCGCGTGGTAGGTGTCCTTGACGTTCTCCATGTAGAGCTTCCAGTTGCTCGGCAGCGTCTGGCTGTAACCGCCGAGGATCTTCACCGGCGCGCGCATCACGCGCCGGATGCGTGCGACGATCTCGGACCCGAGATAGCGCTCGAGCGGCGGCGCGTCGGCCGAAAGCGTGCCGAACACCAGCCCCGCGAGCGTCTCCAGCCGCAACTTGCGCGGCCCGTATGTCTCGGGGCGGCACTCTTGCGGCATGCCGCCCTTGCCACGCAGGCCCTTACGGAAGGCGACGCCGGTAAGGTTGCCGCAAAGATCGTAGCTCCAGTTGTGGTAGACGCAGACGATATCGCGCGCCTCGCCGCACTCGTTGAGCACCAGCAGCGATCCGCGATGCGCGCAGCGGTTCTCGAAGGCGTGAAGCGTGCCGTCCCGGTCGCGCGTCACCACGACGGGCATCGCACCGAGGCCCGAGCGGCGATAGGTATTGGGATTGGGCAACTCGGCTTCGAGACAGAGGAAATTCCAGGTCGGCCCGCGAAAGATGCGCGCCTGCTCCTCTTCGTACACGTCGCGATCCGAATAGACCCAATAGGGTACCCGGGTGAGCCCTTCCGCCGGCCAGCGGCGTCGCTCGGCTGCAATCGTCATGGCATCCTTTCGAGCGCGCTCTCCCTCCCAAGCGCACCATCCGATGCGCCCTGGGGCCGCGTTGTGGGTGCGCGCAAGTCGGGCGTGGCGGGTTCTGTGGATATACTCCGCGCCGACATCACACAACATCGATTACAGGTCGCGATCCACCGAGCGGGCGCTTTGCAACCGGCGCCGCCGGGGTGTTAAATTTGAGCCGACGCGAGGCAGTGGCGACCTGCCCCGCAGCACGCCCGCAAGCGGGAGGACACCATGCAGCCCGAACAAGATCGACCGGCCGTCGGCATCGCGCCGAACAACCCGGTATTCGACCTGCCGGTCATCGTCGGCATCGAGCAAGGACTGTTCGCCAAGGCGGGCCTCGACGTGCGCTTTTCGGCCAGCTATGCGGACCGCGAAAAAGACAATGTGCAGACGCCGTTCATGTCGCGCCTCAAGGAGAATCTTTTCGATCGCGGTTCCGCCGACAGCTACAATGTGTGCGAATGGGCGAGCATCGATCGCCTGGAGCGCGGCAAGCGCGGCGGCAACATCGCCGCGCTGCGCGCGGCGGTCGCGGCCCAGGCGATCCTCACCTTCGACGACAAGCTCCAGGTCCCGCGCGACATGGCGGACGTGCCGGTGATGGTGCAGGAGCTCACCGGCTCGCACTACACGACCATCCAGATGCTCGAAAGCGCGGTCGGCTCCGAGCACGTCAAAATCCAGAACGGCGGGCTGCCGCAGATGCGCTACGCGGCGCTCAAGGACGGCACCGCTCGGGCGATCGCAGTGATGGAGCCGTTCATCAGCCTCGGTCTCAAGGACGGCGCCCATATCATCGCCGCCTCCTTCTATCGCGGCGGCGAGGTCATCTCCGCCGATCTGACGCTGGAGCAACGCAAGGCGTATTACGATGCCGAGAACGAGGCGGTCGACCTGATCAACGCCGACTTCTACAAGTACGCCCACCACGTCACCGCCCACGCCAAACGGAACTGCTGCGGACGTTCGTGCGCTACAAGCACGTCGATTATTACGACGTGACACTGTTCAACCGCGCCTACGACTGGATGAAGGCGCGCGGCATGAGCGAAGGCCAGAGCCAGCACGCGGCGCTGGTTGTCGGCTGATTTCGAACATCCGACGCGCGGCGGGCTTTGGCGTCGCGCACGCGTAAGCGCGCTGCCCCCACAAACGCAACCGTGCTGCCACGAGGAAGCGGCGATCGCGCGTGCCAGCTTCGCCTTGCCAACCCAATCGTGAAAGACTTACGATCTTGCATCAGTCCGGACGGCGATGATGATCCGGACACGAGCAGGGAGGATATCATGCTCACGCGACGAGGATTCGCAGGTTTTGCGTCGTGCGCGCTCTGCGGACTTACGGAGTTCATTGCGACCGAAGCGTCGGCTCAAGGCGCGCCACCCGCGGCGACGGGCGGTGTCAACCGCCGGAAACGCCCCACGCAGGCGGCAAGCCTGGCGACGCCAAGACCGTCATTCTCATCACCTATGTCGTGGAGAAGGGAAAGCCCCTCGCCTCTCCCGCTTAGGCGTCGGCCGACGCTCGTTGCTTGCCACGCAGCGCTTGCGGATCGAAGTGTAGGATGATCTGAGCGAAGTCTCCTCGGTAGCGGCGGCGCCCGCGCCGCCGGCTATCACCTCGCCGACCGACGGCGCTGCTCGCAGGCATGGTGGTGAGCTCTGTACGGAAGCGCCATGAGACTTCCGCGCCGTCGATTTCTGCAGCTGGCAGCGGGCGCTTGCGCGCTGCCGGCGGCATCGCGGATCGCGAGCGCGCAGAGCTATCCGACGCGGCCCATACGCCTCGTAGTTCCATTCCCGCCGGGCGGGGCGTTCGACACCATCGGCCGCCCGTGGGCGGACCGAATGAAATCTTTGCTGGGCGCGGTCGTCATCGAGAATATCGGCGGCGGGGGCGGTTCGGTCGGCGCCGCGCAGGCCGCTCGCGCCAGAGCTGATGGCTACACGCTCCTGCTCGGCGGCGCGACCACCCACATCACCGAGGCGCTGCTCAAGAACCGGCCGCAGTTCGATCCGCTCCAGGACCTGGAGCCGATGTCCGGCGTGGCAATTACCGCCTTCGCGCTGGCGGTGCATCCGTCGGTGCCGGCCAATAACCTCGAAGAGCTGGTCGCCTATGCCAAGGCCAATCCAGGCAAGCTGTCCTATGGTTCCGCCGGCACGGGCTCGCTCAATCACCTCCCGGCCGAAGCCTTCAAATTGCGCGTCGGCCTCCCCGATCTCATCCACGTCCCTTACCGCGGCGCTGGCCCCGCGATCGCCGATATCCTCGCCGGACAGATCCCCATGATCGTGCCGGCCATGACCAACATCGTGCTCGAGCTGCACCGCGCCGGGAAGCTCAAGGTCCTGGCGGTGACCCATGGCACGCGGCTCACTGCCGCGCCCGAGCTTCCGACCGCCGTCGAGCAGGGCTTCACCGACCTCGTCGCGCCGAACTTCGTCGGCGTGTTCGCGCCGGCAGGTACGCCGAAGCCGATCATCGAGCAGGTTGCGCAGGCGAATCTTGCGCTGCTGGCCGACGGCGACTACCGGCAGCTGCTGATCTCCGGGACGTTCGAGCCGCACGGTGACCTCGATCCGCAAGCATACCGCCGCTACGTGGAAAACGAGATCGCGCGCTGGGCCCCGATCGTCAAGACGCTGGGCTTGAAGATCGATTGAGCGCGCGCGTCTGCTTCGCCGCGATCGTTGTGCGAATGTGGGCGCCGCTGCCCATCCCCGCGATGTGCCGCACGCATGAGTGGGCACGGCGATGGGCAGCTCTCTGCCGATGCGAACTCCTCCGCGACAGCAAGCCGCATTTCAAGGCCTTGGGGCGCATAACCCGCGGTGACCTCCTTCCAGACGCACGGGCAACCGGCTAGCCTCATGCGAAAGCTACCAGTGCGGTATTCGCCGCTAATGACAACGATCGGTCGCGCGCCGATTCTTCCGGGAGGGTCCTCATGTGTGAACTGTGCAGACGTCGTTTTATTCGCGGCGCGGCCGCGCTCGGTCTGACCGGCGCAGCCGGACTATTTTCATCGCCGCTGATGGCGCAGCCGCGGCGCGGCGACGCTCCCGCCTCGAAGCTGCCGGCGCGCGGCGAATTCACCATCGCCAATGCTCATGTGATGACGATGGACGGCGCGCTCGGCGATATCCCCGGCGGCTCGGTCCACGTGCGCAACGGCGAGATCGTCGCGGTCGGCAAGGATGTGAAGGGCGGCGGGCAGAAGATCGACGGCACGGGCATGATCGTCATGCCCGGCTTGGTCGAGACCCATTGGCATATGTGGAACACGCTCTACCGCAGCTTCTCCGGCGACAAGCCGGAGGAAGGCTATTTCCCGACCGTCGCGCGTTTCGGCCAGCAGATGACTGCGGATGACGTCTTTCAGAGCACGCGGCTTTCGGCCGCGGAGGCGATCAATTCCGGAATGACCTTCGTGCATTCCTGGTGCCACAACGTGCGCAGCACCGCCCACGCCGAGGCGGACATCCGCGCGCTCGCCGAGGTCGGTATCCGCGCCCGCCATTCCTGCGGTTGGCCGCAGGGTTTGCCCGATACCCAGTCGGCCGACCAGGCGCCGATCGAGAGCCTCGCCAGGGATTGGAAGAGCTGGTCGAACGAGGGCCTCATCACGCTCGGCATGGCATGGCGCGGCCAGTTCCGCGCGGGCCCGATCAAGCCCGAAGTGTATCAGCCGGAAGTAGACAATGCCCGCAAGCTCGGGCTGCCGATCACGGTGCACGTCGCGAGTGCCCGCAAGGCCGTGAATCAGATCGAGCCGCTTTATAACGGCAAGCTCCTGGGCAAGGACGTACAGCTCATTCACACCCTTTCGGCAAGCCCCGCGGAGCTCGACATGATCAAGCAGTCGGGCTCCGCGGTGTCGGTGTCACCCGGCTCGGAACTGCGCATCGGCTACGGCTATCCGCAGATCAGCGAGATGCTGGCCAAGGGCATTCCGCTCGGTATCTCGGTCGACACCTCGGCGCTGGTCGGAACCTCGAACCTGTTCGCTGTGCTCAAGCTTGCGCGCGACTGCGAGAACGCCAAGGCCGAGAGCGAATTCAAGTTGCCGGCGCGCAAGGCACTCGAGCTCGGTACCATCGAGGGCGCGCGCTCCATGGGGATGGGCGACGAGATTGGTTCTCTCACGCCCGGCAAGCGCGCGGATCTGATCGCGATCAGCACGAACGCGCTCAACATGGCGGTCGTGACCGACCCCGCGCATCTCGTGCTCGAAGCGACCGGCCCGGAAAACATCGACACGGTCGTGGTCGACGGCCGCATCCTCAAGCGCGGCGGCAAGCTCGCGGCGCTCGATACGCCCAAGGTGGTTGCCGGCGCGCGCGCCGCGCTTGCCGGCGTGCGCGAGCGCACGAAGTGGCGCTGAGCATTGGATGACAAACGATAGCACGGCCGGCGGCAGGACCACCGGTTTGTCCCCGGCCTCGGGATTGAGATGAAACAGCGCGAGTTCATCACCCTGCTCGGGGGCGCGGTGGTCGCCTGCACGCTCGGCGGTGCGTTTGCGCCGGATGTCTCACGCATCGCATTGGCGCAGAGCTATCCCGGTCGGCCGATCAACGTGATCGTGTCGTTTCCGCCGGGCGGCAATACCGACATCATGGCGCGCGCGCTGCAGAACGAGATGTCCAAGGCGCTGAGCCAAACCGTGGTCATCATCAACAAGCCGGGCGCCGCCGGCACGCTTGGCCTCATCGAGCTCAGCCGGGCTGCGCCCGACGGCTATACCATCGCACTGACGCCGAACAATCCGCTGACGGCACAGCCGCACGTGCAGAAGCTGCCCTACGCGCTGGATAGCGTCCGTTACGTCTGCCTCACCTATTTCGCACCCTATGTGCTGATCGCCGGACCCCAGGCGCCATTCAAGACGTTCCACGAATTCGTCAGCTTCGCCAAGGCCAAGCCCGAAAACCTCATCTACGGCCACGCGGGCGTCGCCAGTCAGCCGCACCTCGGCATGCTCGCCGTACTCAAGGCGATCGGCGCCGAGGGGCTGGGCGTACCGTTCACCGGCGCGGGTCCGATGGCGCAGGCGCTGCTCAGCGGCACCGTGATGGCGATTGCCGAGACGCCGGCCGTCGCGGCGGCGAGCAATCTGCCGGTTCTTGCCGCGCTGGCCGAAGCACGCATCGCCGCACTTCCCGACGTGCGCACGATGGAAGAGCTCGGCTTCCCCGCGGCGTCGTTTACGGCCGGCGGCTTGATCGCCCCCGCAAGCACGTCAGCGGCGACGCTGGCTACGCTCGAGAAAGCATGCGCAGACGCAACGGCGCGTACCGAATACAAGACCATCGCCGCGCGTCTCAACGTCGAGGCGCGCTATTTGGGAGGCGATGCTTTCCGCGCGTTGTTTGAAGCGGACTCGATTGAAAACGCCGCGGCCATCAGAGGCGCGGGCCTCGCCACGAGTAAATAGCGGCACGTGCGGCTGTGAACGGCCGGATTTGACCGCACGCGCGGCCAAAACCACGGCCGTCATTTCAACCCGGCCGCCTTGAGGATGGCGTCGGTGTCGGTCAGCCAGACCTGGTCATCCTTTTTGAGGCGGGAGAGAACGCGCCGCAGCGCGGCCGCCCCGTCGGGCGTCCCGATCACGAAGGGATGGATTCCGATGACCGCCGTCGTCGCCTCTCGCGCCGGGTCGGCGCGGGCCTCGGCGGCCAACTCCAGCACGTAGTCCAGCCAGAGCGTCTCGATCTCGGCGGGCATCTTCATGCGCGCGAGATGCTGGCCCATGTCGACCGTGACCACCGGATAGGGCAGCTGGATCAACGAGCCGTCCGGCGTCTTCAAGCGCGAAATGATGTCGGAATCCATCTGGTCGATGGTGTAAGTGATGCCCTCCGCGGCCACCGCCTGCATCGTGTCGCCATTGGAATAGACGCTCGGTGACGACCAGCCGACCGGCCGGACCCCGGTTGCGCCCGCGATCACGTCCAACGTCTCGCGCACGTAGGCTTTTTGCGCGGCGAGCCCGCGCCCGAGCGGCAGTCCGCGGTTGGTGTTGTTCATGCCGTGGGCGATGATCGGCGCGTTGGGCTGCGCGGCGCGGAATTCCTTCCACACCGACGCGTGCTTGGCGGGAAATTCGGCGTTCAACACGACGGTGAGCGGAACATCCAACTCCTTGAACAGCCGGCCGACGCGCGGGATGCCCCAGTCGATCGCGTATTGGCGAAATGCCTCGTTCACGAGGTCGGGGTTGCGGCTCGCCAGGTCCGGGCGGAACACCGGCCCCTGGCCGAAGCCGAACTCTTCGATGAACAGCGCGAAGCTGATGGCGACCTTTCTTCCGGCGGGCCAGACGGCAACAGGGATGGGGGCGCGCGGGAATGCGGTGACCCAGTCGGCTCCCTCCTGCGCCAAGGTCGGGCCAGGAAAGTGAACGGCGAACAGCCCCGCTCCTGCGCCGCCGACGAGCGCGATGAATTCGCGACGTTTCATTCGATCACCTCGTCAGCGCGTGGAGGAGCGACTCCGGGATCGCCGGACCGAGTGCCTTGGGTGTGGTCGGATTGATGACGAGCTCGGCGGCTTGCCTTGCGGCATGCACTCACCGCTAAGCGCGCGGCGGCCGGCGCCGCTCGCGGAACCAGGCGCGGTACTCCGACATCTTCCCGCGCTGCGCCGACGGCGCGTGCCGCTTGCACGTCGACGCCTCGGCGCTCTGGTCGGGCGCGCCCCAGCGCGACTCGACGCAGTCGTTCAAGTTGTACGCCATCTCGAGATCCGCGGCGCGGTCGAGCACGTCCTTGAGCGCGAGCGTCCAGGCGGAGCCATCGCTGCGCGTATACGAAAACTTGCGCGCCGAAAGCTCCGACGCGAGCACGCTTTCCAATTCCGCCTTCACGTCCGCGACGGTCTTCCCCCTCGGCATCGCGTAGCGCTCGGGCCGACGCATGACGCGATCCGGGAAGGTGCGCACCACGTCGATCGCGATCAGCAGACGCAAATCGCGCGCCGGCGTCGCGAAATCCTCCCACGCGCCGGTGGTCTCGAAGATCGCCGCGCCGTCCGGCATCTGGGCGTCGCCACGCCCGCTGACCTGGAACTTGCGCCCGTTCTCGACCGACGTCACGCGCGCCTTGACCTGCTCTTCCAGCGCCGCGATCGCCTCCTTGATCGCGCGCTGGGGATCGAGCGGCGCCGGCGACATCACGTCATCCATGCGATCGTAGAAGTCTTCGATCGAAAGTCGCGCCTGATCGAGCGAGAAATCGCCGTACTGCGGATCTTTCGCGATCTCGGCGTTGGTCAGCCGCCGCAAGGCGCCGTTCTTGTCGCGCACGATCGGCCGGAAGCGCTTGAACCCGGGGCCGCCGAGCGCAGGATCCTGCGCGAACAGGAAATTGCCGCGCCAGAAACGCTTGCGCGCGACGGTCCCGTTGGGCTGCGCGTCGACGGCGAGCAGGAGACCCGCCGCGTCGTCGGATTGCGCCACGCGCTATGACACGGGATAATAGTCGCTGTTGTCGTCGTTCAGCGCCGTTCGCCCGCTTCCGGAGTGAACGCCGTCGGCGACGGAGGAGCGCAAATACTCGCCGAATCCCGCCGCGAGGCCCAGTCGCTTCAGCGACGCAAGTCGGCTCACTGGAGGGACTACCGGCTGTGGCGCCGGCGCTTGGAACATTTCCATGACGCCGGTGGGGGACGCGATCCTTTGCTCGGGTGGGGGTTCGGGCGCAGGTGGTGGCTCGAGATTCTGGATGTTCCACCACCCGTGGCATTTCGGCCCCTCGCCGCCGCCGCCGCGCGTACACTTCGTGTATCCGAACGGCAGCCCCATCTTGAACGCGAAATAGGCGCGCAAGAAGTAGGGAAGATCGGCGCAGTCGGGGCGAATCATCATCCCCATCGAGTCTTCGCGCAGACCCAGATGGTTGAACAGGACATTGCGCGATCGATCGCGCAACACCTCATGCAGCGCCTTCCAGGACAGCGTGGCATCGAGCGGCGCGTCAAAGAGCTTCTCGATCCAGGCCGAATAGAGGTTTTCGGTCTCGCGGTTCCATGTATTGCGCAACGGCCAGAGGCTCCCCTCGGTCCCTTGCGGCCGCGGCGGCTCCGTGGCGCGCACGGCGATTTCGCGCGTGATCGTGCCGCACTCGCTCGCCGCGAGCTTGGCGTGCCACGTGCCGGCGGCCGGCGTGGCGACCTCGGCGAACCAGAAATAGGGCGGCCCACCGTGCCGTTCGCGCGATTTGACCGCGACGCTTCCGTCGGGCGCGACCAGCGAAAGCTCGCCCTCGAGCGGCTTCTCCACGGCGAAGATGACGCGCAAAGGCGCGCCCTTCCACGGCACGAGCGGCGAAGGCAAGACCGCGAGCTCGGCCGCGTCTTCGCAGCTGCCGACTTGACCTTCAGCCCGCGCGTCGACGCCCGAGAAAAAGAAGACGAAACATGCGCCCGCGATCAGCAATATTGCTGTCACAGCCGCAGCAGCAAACCGGCGTGCTTGGAACAATTGAGCCCCCTGGGCTCCCCTGGCCCCAATTCGGCAATATCGCGAAAAGCTTTGGCTGAATCATGGCAAAAGCCCTCACCAGCCGAAATTCGACGGCCGCCTCGCCAACGCAGACGCTGGGGGCGCCGGAAGCATTACTTTACCCGCCCCATCCGGTAGGGCTTGAGGATGGCGTAGACCGCCTCATGCGCCGGCGTCGCGATGCCGTACTTGCGACCGAGGGCGGCGACCTTGCCGGCGAGCCAATCGAGTTCGAGGCGGTTGCCCGCCTCGAGATCGTTTGCCATGGACGCCTTCATCGTGGGCGGAAAGCTCGCCACCCAACGATCGAGCTCCGCTGCGAAGTCCGGCGGAAACTCGACGCCGGCCGCGCGCCCGACCGCAATCGTCTCGTGCATCAGCTTGTAGAAGAACGCCCGCATGTCCTCGTCGTCGCGGATGACGCCGAGGGACTGGCGCGTGCTCGCCGTGATGCCGGAGGTACCCGAAAGCAGCACGAACTTCTTCCAGATGTCGCGGAGCATATGATCCGTCAGCGTGATCTCGATGTTCGCGGCCTTCATTTGCTGCACGTAACCGGCGAGCACGGCATCGGGACGTCGGTCGAGGCGGCCGCAGCGGACTTCGGCCCTTGCGCCGGTGTGGCGGATGACCCCAGGCTTGGCGATCGTCGTGACGATATAGGTCGCCCCGCCGATCGTGACGTCATCGCCGAGGATCGGGGCGAGACGCTCGACGCTGTCGACGCCATTCTGAAGGGTCATCACGCGGGTGTTGGAACCTACGAGCGGACGCGTCTGCTCGCCGGCCCTCTCGGTATCCCACAGCTTGACGGCGAACAGCACCACGTCGACGGGTCCGACCTGCTTCGGATCGTCGGTGACGTTGAGGTCCTTAAGATGAAGGTCGCCAAGCGCGCTTTCTATGCGCAAGCCATCGCGGCGAATGGCATCGCGATGCGCGCCACGCGCAATGAAGATCACGTCGTGTCCGGCCGCGGCCATTCGCCCGCCGA
>WNFA01014580.1_pt1 | contig 16331 bp, 18 predicted proteins | sample 5400481 | NCBI WGS metagenome assembly WNFA01 (sample SAMN13153340, study PRJNA577476) | soil metagenome | isolation source: 120 cm saprolite under Douglas fir tree site 2 hole 1 replicate 2 | place: USA:California | collected 2015-04-18
GACTTGGTTACGCCACGCCTGTTGAAGGAAGCACGCGGGCACGATCTGCAAGTTGTCTGCTGGACCGTGAACCACCCCGGGCACATGCGTCTGCTCGTGCAAGCAGGCGTGGACGGGATTATTTCCGATTATCCAGACAGGTTGCTGGAACTAACGCGCCGCAAAGACGGCAGTACGAGGCGCTAGCGAACCCTGGTAGCACAGCCACTCCTGGCTTTGCGCGGTGCAGCCCACGACGCGATCCCTCCCGATAAGCAACTCAAGTCCTATTGTCGTCATTGCGAGCCTGCCGGCGCAGGCAGGCGTAGCCAGGAATTTCTCTTATGTTGTGCTCGCCTCGGCCGGCTATGCAACGAGCTAACGCAGTTTCTTAAACAGCGCCGCCAACTGCGCGACCGACAACTCCTCCGCGCGCGCCGCTGCCGACAATCCAAAATCTGTCAACGTTTCCTTCACTTTGTCGGGCGCCGCAATTCCACGCAAATTATTAACCAGAGTCTTTCGCTTCTGCGCAAAGCACATCTTCGCGAAATCCAGGAATCGCTCGTCATCACGAACACCTAACTGTGCCTTGTCTCCCGGGAGGCTAAGCGAGACTAGCGCCGACCCTACCTCGGGAGGCGGACGGAAGGCTTGCGGTGGAATCTCCAGAGCAATCGAAGGCCGGGAAAAATACTGCGTCAACACGGAAAGATAACCGTAATCCCGCGTCCCGGGCTGAGCCGCCAGCCGTAGCGCCACTTCGAGCTGGATGACGATGTGAATTTCATCGATCAGCTCCGCAATTTCAAAAAAGCGGCGCAATATCGGCGAAGTAATGTAATAAGGCAAATTGCCATAGAGACGGATGCGGCGGCCGGCGGCAATCGCTGCGAGATCGATTTCCAGCACGTCTCCTGGCACGACAGTGAGATTGGGAAATTTCCCGGTCAATTGCTGCAGATGCGCGAGCAACGGAGGGTCCAGTTCAACCGCGTAAACCGGCGCGTCCGTGGCGGCCAGAAATTCCGTCATCTCGCCGTGGCCGGCGCCAATTTCGATCCAGCAAAATGGCTTTCCGGCAGCCGCCGCGCCTCCGTCGGAATAGCGCGAGAGGTGGGCAGCACTCGCGATTTGTTCACGCCAGCTCGAATCATATAAGAAATGCTGTCCCAGTCGCTGCCGCGCCATGCCTGCCCTTCCGAGTTTTTGCGGATTTTCAGTGCTTACGAATCTGCGCTAAACTTGACGCGCCCCCGCCGCTCCTGAATTTCTGTAAAATCGGTATCTGTTAGAGCGTACAGGAATCACAACTGAAATTATGAGAATCCTCTTTGTCGCCTCGGAAGGTCTGCCTTTTTCGAAGACCGGAGGTCTTGCCGATGTAGTGGAAGCGCTTCCCAAAGCGCTGGTTGCTCGCGGTCATGAAGTGGCCGTGGTGCTGCCCAGGTACCGGGGAACTCAGGGCGGCGCGAGAGTAATTCCGAGCCTTACCGTCCCGATGGGCAACCGTTTGCGTTTTCCGGCGATTGTGGATGGCACGCTGCTGAATGGTGTTCGCTACTTTTTTGCCGATGATCCCGCTTACTTCGATCGCGACGGTCTTTACGGAAATTCCGCCGGCGATTTTGCCGACAATGCCGAACGCTACAGCGAATTCTGCCGCGCGGCGATCGAAATCGCGAAGCATGTCTGGCCAACCGATGTATTTCACTGTCATGACTGGCAGACCGCGCTGCTGCCAGTCTTGTTGCGAACCGTCTATGGTGATGATCCTGTGGTAAAGGATTTGCCAGTCGTATTCACGATTCACAATATGGGCTATCACGGCCTATTTCGCCGCGAAGTTCTGGCGCGCGTGGGAATTCCAGAACTGCTTTTCAATCCGGGTGCATTGGAATTTTACGGCGACGTGAATTTACTGAAGGGCGGGTTGGTTTATTCCGACTATCTCACTACCGTCAGTCCTCGTTACGCCCAGGAAATCCAAACACCCGAATTCGGTTATGGGCTGGACGGAGTAGTTCGCAGCCGCGGCGACCGCGTAGTCGGCATTTTGAACGGAGTGGATTACACGACGTGGAATCCGGCAAGAGATTCATTTATAGCGATGAAATATTCCGCCAAGGATCTGGCAGGCAAGCAGGCTTGCAAACAAGATCTGCTGAATACTTTCGGTTTGGTGAACGACGATCCGCATCGCGCGGTTCTGGGAATCGTTTCGCGCTTGGCTGATCAGAAGGGCTTCGATCTGATCGCCGATCGCGCCCACGAAATGTTGCACGAAGACGTGCTGCTGGTGGTACTGGGAACCGGTGATAAGCGCTATGAGGAACTATTCCGGGCGCTGGCCAATGCTTATCCCGGGCGAGTGGGCTTCAAGTTTGCTTACGACAATGCCCTTGCACACAAAGTGGAGGCCGGAGCCGACATTTTTCTGATGCCCTCGCGTTACGAGCCCTGTGGCTTGAATCAGATTTACAGCCTGAAATATGGTACCGTCCCAGTGGTGCGGGCCACGGGCGGTCTCGACGACACGGTGGAAAGCTTCGACGTCGAGCACGGGACTGGCACCGGCTTCAAATTTACCGAATACACAGGAACGGCGTTTTTGTACGCTGTGAAGCAGGCGCTGCAGCATTATGCAGACGAGCGCATCTGGAAGCGTATTCAGTTGAACGGCATGGTCAAGGATTTTTCCTGGAAGGCTCCGGCTGCGCAATACACCAGGATCTATGAGGCGGCGCGTGCGGTCCGGGGCCTGGGCCAGCAGGCACGAAACCAAATACCTGTTGCAACATCTAATTAGGAGAAGGAGACAGTGGGAAAGTCGTTTTTGTCGTTAACCCACTGAAAGCAAACCACATGGCAGACAATATTCTCACGGTGAATGATGGCAACTTCGAAGCCGAAGTGCTTACGGCGAGCAGCGCTCAGCCGGTTTTGGTCGATTTTTGGGCGGAATGGTGCCGCCCGTGTCATATGCTGGCGCCGACGGTCGCCGAGGTTGCCCACGACTACGCCGGAAAGCTGAAAGTGACCAAATTGAATGTGGACGAGGCGATGAATTCCGCGGGACGTTACAACATCCGCGGCATTCCGACGTTGTTAGTTTTCAAGAATGGGCAGGTGGTCGAGCAGATCGTTGGCGCGGTACCGAAAGACCAGATCACCAAAGCCATCGATCGCCACGTCGGATGATACGGCTTGATCGAAGTTTTGGCGCGCGAGACTTGGTATCTTGCGCGCCTTTTCTTTTTCCCAGAATGCATCAGAAGGAGATCCCGTGCCATCGCGTGCCAAGTCCAAATCCGAAGTCTCGCGCTGCCGTTGGGCTTCGAACGAGTGGAATATTCCTTATCACGATGCGGAGTGGGGTGTCCCCGTCCACGATGACCGGTTGCTGTTTGAGTTTTTGATCTTAGAAGGCGCACAGGCGGGGTTGAGTTGGGATACGATCCTCAGGAAGCGCGAACACTATCGCAAAGCGTTCGACAATTTCGATGTGTCGCGTGTGGCTGGTTATGACGCGAAAAAAGTGCGATCGCTACTGGCGGATGCGGGCATCGTGCGCAACCGTTTGAAAATTTCGGCGACGATAGACAACGCGCGCGCATTTCTGAAAGTTCAGGAAGCGTTCGGCAGCTTTGACAAATATATTTGGCAATTTGTCGGCGGTAAGCCGAAACGCAACAAATGGAGCGCACGCAGCGGTCTACCTGCGAAAACCGCCGAGTCCGATGGCATGAGCAAAGACTTGAAAAAACGCGGTTTCCGTTTTGTGGGTTCGACGATTTGTTATGCGTTCATGCAGGCTGGGCTTGGTGTCCGGCTTAACAGCTTCTGGCTTTGCCGCCGGCGCGGCATCCGTCTTCGGGGCGATGGACAGCAATTCCACCTCAAAAATCAGGGTTGAGTTCGGTCCGATGTCTTGACCGGCGCCTTTATCGCCGTAGGCGAGATCGGGTGGTACGAATAATTGCCACTTTGACCCTACTGGCATCAACTGCAGCGCTTCATTCCATCCCTTGATGATTTCGCCGACGGAAAACGTCACCGGCTGCCCGCGCTTATAAGAGCTATCGAACTCTTTGCCATCAATCAAAGTTCCACTGTAGTTGCATGTGACTTTGTCGCCGGTCGCCGGCTTGGGCCCGTTGCCTTCTTTTTCGATCTTGTACTGCAAACCACTGGGCAGTGTGACCACGCCGTCTTTGGTTTTGTTGGCGGCAAGAAACTCGGCGCCTTCCTTTTTGTTGGCGGCGCCAATCTGGTCCAATTTTATTTGCTGCTTGCCGCGAACTTCTGTCGCCAGCGCCATCAGCGCCGCCTTGGCCTCCTCGTCGGTAAGCAGCGACTTGTTACCCAAAATCGCATCGCGTATGCCGCGGGCCAGGCTTGCTGAGTCCACGTCAACTTCATCTTTTTTCAAGCCCTTTCCGATGTTCTGGCCGATCGCGTAGCTTGCCTTTTGCTTCGCCGTCTGCAGAGGAGCCGCAGCAGTCGCGGGGCGCTTCGCGCCGGTCGCTTGCCCCGGCTTCGCGGCGGTAGAAGTTTGTGCGCCCCCGGATGGCTTCGCGGGAGCAGTTGCCGCAGGCGTTTGCGCAGCGCCGGACGCGGGAGTCTGTTGGGCGAAGGCTGCGTCAGCCGACGCCAGCGCAAGTGCCAGGAATGCGGTGACTACGATGCTTTGTTTGGTCATGAATTTATTGTCCCATCGCTTCGTATACACTGCAAATCGTCAGTTTAGACTTAGCAAAATTCCGGCGGTCGACGTTGCAACCGCAATAAAGATAGAATCGGCAAATGCCTCCGCCGCGCATTATGTATATTGAGAATAAGTCCAGCGAAAATACGAGCGTTCCCGGTCTAGTGGGTGTGGCACGCATCGGACGGGTGACTTTCTCAAAGACGGGCAGAACCATTTACTACAATGGAAAAAGCTTGCAAAGGCTCAATGGGACTGGATTTAAAGCCAATTTTTATGACATCGAAAGTGGCGAAGAGTATTGGATTTCTGGTCCAAAGAAGAACGACGCTGATGGACTTTACGGGCCGCGCCCGACACCTATAGATCCGGAGGTGCGAGAAGAATATTGGACGATCATCAGAAAACAGCCAAGCAAAGTTCACCACAAAACCACCTAGATTCTCTCCCTTTGTCTAACAGTTCACCGCAACTACGCATCTTGCTTTGCCAACCTTCCCGTCGTACGATTTCATTTCCTTCTTATCTCAGGGTTCGTAAGTACGAACCCTGAAACCCGTTTCCCCGACAGTTCGTAATTCTTATGGACCGAGGGGAACGGTGTGAGCACGGAAAGGTTTTAAGCGATGAAATCGGTGGTGGTGGTCGGAGCGCAATGGGGTGATGAAGGCAAAGGCAAGGTCGTGGACTACCTTGCCGGTTCGTTCGATTACATCGTGCGCGTGGCCGGCGGCCACAATGCTGGGCACACAGTCATCATCGGAAAAGAGAAACACGTTTTGCAATTGATCCCCTGCGGCATTCTTCGTCCCAAGCAGCAGGCGGTGATCGGAATGGGCGTGGTGGTTGATCCTGCGGCGCTGGTAACTGAAATCGAGACGCTCGCGAAATCCGGTATCGATGTTTCCGGACGTTTGCACATCAGCAATCGCGCGCATCTGATTTTTCCGTATCACCGTGAACTCGATCGCGCCGCAGAAAGCGCGCGCGGCGCAAATAAAATTGGCACCACCTCGCGTGGCATCGGTCCTGCCTACGAAGACAAAATGGCGCGGCGCGGATTGCGCATGTGCGATTTACTGGGCCCAGCCTTGTTCCGAGAAAAGGCGGCACGTGTTGTCGCTGAAAAAAACCGGCTGGCGAAAGGCGCCTACGGCGCGGACATCGATTTTTCGCATGAAGTCGAAGAAACGCTGAAGCTGGGAGAAAAAATCCGCGGTTACATTTGCGATTCCGCGGAACTGGTGAATCGCGCGTTGGACGAAGGGAAGTCGGTACTATTTGAAGGCGCGCAGGGAACGATGCTGGACATTGACCACGGAACTTATCCATATGTCACGAGTTCCAGCGCCATTTCTGGCGGGGCGACCACCGGGGCCGGAGTGGCGCCTACAAAGATCAAGCACGTGCTGGGAATTTCCAAGGCATACACCACGCGGGTTGGCGGGGGACCGTTTCCAACGGAAATGCCGGACCTGGACGCAGAAGAGGTGCGCAAACGCGGCAAGGAATTTGGTGCGGTTACCGGACGTCCGCGACGTTGCGGCTGGCTCGATCTTGCGGTGTTGCGATACGCCAAGATGATCAACGGCATCGATTCTCTGGTGGTGACCAAGCTCGACGTATTCGATACGCAACGCGAAATTCAGGTGTGCATCGGTTACAAATACAAAGGCAAGGCCATTCATGAAATGCCGGCGCTGGCCGAAGAGTACGAGCATGTCACGCCGGAATATAAAACGCTGCCCGGATGGAGCGATCCGACCTACGGAGTGAGGGATGCGGGCAAACTTCCTGCGGCGGCGCTCGATTATTTACGGTTTATTGCCGATTTTCTGCAGGTAGAGATTGGCATGATTTCGACCGGCCCGGAGCGCGACGCAACGATCATTCCGGAAGGCACGCTGCTGGCGCGCTGGCTGTAGGCTGACGACTTAAACCACAGCCTTTCATTTCGAACGAAAAGGACCGCAGTTGTCGCATAAATCGAAAAGAGATTTCTCGTCGCTGGCTGCCGCAGGCAGGCTTCTCGGAACGACGGTCGAGTAGCGATTGAGGTTAAGTGCTAAGTGGTGTGTGTTAGCGCGGCGCGCAACACCGCGTTGTTGATAGTTCGCGGTTTCCGTTAAGCTCTAGCGATGATTGGTTATCGAGAGGCGCGAGAGTTGGTCATCGCCAGGGTGACGGGGCTGGCTGGCGTTCTGCAGACGGAGTCTGTTCCGTTGCGCGAGGCGCTTGGCCGGGTTCTGGCACACGATATAGTGAGTGACCGCGATTATCCTCCATTTGACCGTGCTATTCGTGATGGATACGCGGTTAGAGCGGCCGACACGCATCCCCATGCGCAACTAAACTGCGGCGGCGAACTTAAGGCTGGCGACACGCCGTCCATTTCCGTTTCCGCTGGAAGCTGCATACAAATTATGACCGGTGCGGCGCTGCCCGCGGGGGCGGACGCTGTGGTCATGATAGAGCACACTTCGCGCGAAGGAGACAGCGTCAAGCTGGATCGCGCGGTAAAAAGTGGGCAGCACGTTGTCCGCAAAGGCAGCGAACAAGAGGCGGGCCGGACGGTCCTGGCTGCTGGAATGCGGCTTGGGTTCGCGGAATTGGCTGCTGCGGCGCAAGTGGGCGCCGCGCATCCTGTGCTGACGCGCAAGCCGCGCGTCGCGGTGCTGTCGACCGGCGACGAAGTTGTGGACTTCGCGTCCACTCCGGGTCCGTTTCAAATCCGCAACAGCAACTCCGTTTCGCTGGGAGCGCAAATCGCGTTGCTGGAGGGCGAGTCGGTGATTCTAGGCAATGCGAAAGATAGTCTCGAGGAGCTGCGAACGAAGATTTCTGCTGGCCTCGGAGCCGACGCGCTGATTCTGTCTGGTGGCGTCTCGATGGGAAAGTACGACCTGGTTGAACTCGGGCTGCGCGAATTGTGCGCAGAATTTGTTTTCGATGCAGTCGCCATTCGTCCCGGTAAACCGGTAGTTTTCGCGATTTGTAAGGGCAAGCCCGTTTTTGGACTCCCTGGCAATCCGGTATCGACCATGGTTACATTCGATCTGTTCGTGCAGCCCGCGATCGACATCCTTTCTGGTGCGGAGCCTCGACCGCTTCCGTTCATTGAAGCGACGCTCACTGCGCCGCTGGCGGAAAAGCCCGGTCTAACGCACTTTTTGCCTGCGCAGCTTACCTGGAGCGACGCCTCGCCCAATGTCTGCCCGATTGCCTGGCAGGGTTCGGGTGACGTTGTGGCCATGGCCCATGCAAATTGTTTGTTGGTTGTGCCCCCTGAGCGCGAGAGGATAGAAGCAGGCCAGCGAGTGCAAGTTCTACCACGAGGATTTTAGTTACCGATCAATTTTATTCGATGCGCAAACTTTCTCACTACGACAAACGCGGAAAAGCTCGCATGGTGGACGTCACCGCTAAATCGGTGACTCAGCGCTCGGCGGTGGCGCACGCTTTTGTCAAGATGTCTCCGCGCGTGCTCGCGGCAATGCGCAAACTGGAAAATCCCAAGGGTGATCCCCTGGAGGTCGCGCGCATTGCGGGTATTTCCGCGGCCAAACGTACTTCCGAATGGATACCTCTTTGTCACCCACTGCCGCTCACGCACATTGATGTGCACCCTACCGTGTGCAAAAATGGCGTGGAGATAAGCACGCAAGTAACCGCCGCCGCTCAGACCGGCGTCGAGATGGAAGCACTGGTCGCTGCCGCTGCCGCCGCCCTTACGGTGTACGACATGTGCAAAGCGCTGGACAAAAGCATCGAAATTGCCGAGTTGTATCTGGTTGAAAAGACTGGCGGAAAAAGCGGCGACTTCCGTCGCGACAACCGTCGCCATAAGAACAGGAAAGACCAGGTAACTAAGCGCTGGCCGAAACGCTGATGACTGCACACGCTGCAAAAACGGTTCGGTTGCTGGTGGCAGAGGACAATCCTCTGGTCCGCGATCTGATTCAAAAGGGGCTTGATCCGCACTGCGAAGTCGTGATCGCGGAGGACGGTGGCGATGCGTTGCTCAAAGTGATTGACGAGCCGCCTGACGTTATTCTCTGCGACTACAAAATGCCTGGCCTAAATGGCCGTCAGCTTTTTGAGAAACTTCGCGGGCGCGAACAGACGCGCCATATTCCGTTTTTGTTCATGGCCAGCCGTGGGGACATCGAAGAGCGGCTTCGCCTGCTGATTGATGGCGTGGAAGATTTCATCGCCAAACCGTTTCTGGTAAAAGACCTGGTTCGCATCACAAAAAAAGTACTCGACCGCATTCACCTGGAAAAATTGCAGAAGCGCGCTTCGCGTCCTGGAGTTATTCAAGGGCGGCTGGAAGAAATGAGCATGACCGACCTGCTGCAGTCGCTCGAAATGGGGCAAAAATCCTGCCGGCTGGTGGTTCGCCACGATGGCGAACAGGGCGAACTTTTTTTTGCGTCCGGGCAATGCCGCGACGCGCAAATTGGCGGTATCGAAGGCGACGACGCGGTTTACAAAGTTATTTTGTGGACCGCCGGCGAATTCGAAATTGACTTCAACGCCGCCAGCGCTTCTTCGCGCACAACTATTACGCGCGGCACAACGGGACTGCTGATGGAAGCTATGCGCCTGATGGATGAATCCAGCCGCGACGCGGTGGAAACTCCCTGATTGCGATGAACGTGGCGATTATAACGGTCAGTGACACTGTGGCCAGCGGCGAGCGTCAAGATGCTTCCGGGCCCGCAGTCGTTGCGCGGTGCCAGGAACTAAAATTCACTGTTGAGTCGACGCATACTCTTCCCGATGATCCCGCGCAAATTCGATCTCTGCTGAGCAAACTCGCCGACGCGCAAAATATAGACGTGATCCTGACTACCGGCGGCACCGGGATCGGGCCGCGCGACTCCACTCCCGAAGCCACGCAAGCCATCGCGGAACGCCTGGTACCTGGCATGGCGGAAGAAATGCGCCGCAAGGGGCTTGCACACACACCTCGAGCGATTCTGTCGCGTGGTGTGGCTGCGATTCGCGGCATGCACGCCACGACTAATCTGCGCGTTCTGCGGGAACTTGCCCTAGAATGGCGAAGCACTCACGCCTTGCTACCAGGAGCTCCATGGAGCTGCACGAAGTACGGCCGAGACCTGCGCCGTGGTCCGAAGCCCGGCGAAACGTAAAACACAAATGGGCGCTGCCGTTTGCGGCGCTGGAATGGTGTTTGGAATGGCTGGCTTATCGGCTGGCCAATTGGAAGTTTCTGCATGTGGTGAACTATCTGCGCAGCTTCGGGATCATCGTCGCCGTGGCATTTTATTTTTCCGAATCGGGCGATCGTTTGAAGCAGAAGCACTATCAGGCATGGCAGGTGATCAACACCGCGCAGGGCAAAGGTGGCAATGGCGGCAGGCTGGATGCGCTGCAGGAATTGAATGAGGATCATGTTCCGCTGGTTGGAGTGGACGTTTCGGGAGCATTTCTGCAGGGGCTGCACCTGGAAAAAGCCGATCTGGCTCGCGCAAATCTGAATGCGGCGGACGTTCGCAACGCTGTTCTTCCAACAATCGATTTCAGTGACGCGAATCTGCGCTCTGCGAATTTTCGTGACAGCGATTGCCGCGGCGCGTCGTTTCGGGGTGCAACCCTGGACGATGGCGATTTTTCCGGCGCGGATCTAAGCAACGCGGACTTCAGCGGGGCGACGCTGGCGAGCTCCGATCTACGTAATGCGGATCTGCGGGGGATCAATTGGACGCACATCGTCAGCGTCAAAGGCGCGAATATCGCCCGAATTAGAAATGCTCCGGAAGGTTTTGTCGCGTGGGCGTTAAAAAACGGAGCAGTGCAGAACGCGCCGGAAAATCGCTGACCATGCTATCTAGACGAGCTGTTCATCGCTAACCGATCGGGATGTTTCAGTCGCCAATGCATCGGCCTTTGCGGCCAGCGACATCCTATAGTGCAGGCGCAGTATCGTCAGACCAACGAAGGAAATCTTGTGGTCTACGCGAAGAACATTTTCCTCGTCCACATACACGTGAAACAATTCATGCAGGGAACGAAAATTGCGCACCCGCCAATGATCGGGTCCCGACTCGACTACCCGGTAAAAGCCCGACCGTCCAAAGCCGGAGCCGGAAGAATCCAGTTCGAACGAGTGATCAGCGTTTGCCGACGGCCGCAAATAAACGCTGCTGCTGCCATAGCAGGGAAAAGTTACCTTCACGCAAGGGTCTGCTTCGTCAGGAACTCTTGTAATGGAATATAAACCGGCGTAGATGACCTTGCCGGTGGACTTGAATCGCCTCAGCCAACCCGTGTGTACCAGGCGCCCGGTGCCTGGCTGGCGCAGTTGGACAATCTCGCTGGTCATGCCTTTGGCCACCTCGAGCGGCGAAATTGGAAAATTCAGCTGGTCCATGCGCCTGCTGATGAATTCAACGAGCAGCCAGAGAACAATTTTTCCGGCGAAATAAACTTCGCTCCAGACTTCCAGGCGATACAGCGCAGCGTGTTCGTAGAAGTGCCGGATGCGTGGATCAACTAAATCGGGATCGAAAGATGGTCCGCGCAGCGTTTGAAAATCTTCGATCAGCCCAGCGTCGGGCGGCTGAGTCAATTCCAGTTTCTCTTCTTTCGCGATACGCTGATAAACGCCGGTGCCGATCACGCCAGGTTTTCCAAGTACGCAGTCCAGCCACGGCGCGTCGCTTCTGCGAATCTTGCGGCCCGTCAGGCGAACCAGCCATTCGATGGAAATTTGCAGCAGCAGGCCCAGAGCGGAATAGATCGCCGAACGAAACCCGCCAGGCGGTTCTTCGATACACACCTGAGCTTTGTCGCGAAGCGGCGCGGAAGTATGGGCTTGTGAGCTCACGCTGCAGAGATTGTCGCACTATTGCGGCGATGTTGAGTTGGCGTGTCGCAATATTGTGCTTTCAGTTGCACCGCCGCATAGCCAGGTGACCGCCGCGCTAGCCCTGACGTGCCGCGCGAAATCGCTGCAAACATTTCTGGGCCGTCTCCAGCTCCGGGAAGCGGCTGCCTTCCTGCTCCATCAGGTAATACTCAATCCCGCCGCCATTTTCCGCGGCTTGAAACAGCGCCTTCCAATCCGCCACACCTTCACCAAACAGAACTGAATATTTTTTCGCCGCTTCCGGCGACCAGTCCTTGCAATGCATGGAGCGGATGCGTCCGGGATGCGCCTTAATCCACGCGACCGGATCAGCGCCGGCTTCGATGCAGGTGCCTACATCGAGCTGCAGCATTACCGACGGCTTGGTGGTTTTCGCCAGAATCTCCATCGGGCGCGTTCCATCCGTTAGGGTGAATTCCGGTTGATGATTGTGATAGCCGGCCTTTAGTCCGTGTGGCTCCAGCTTTTCTGCCGCTTGGTTTAGCGTATCCGCTACTTCGCGCCAGCCATCCAGACCGGGCTTGGCGTGCGAACTCGCCATCACCATGTACTTGCTGCCGAGAATCAGGTTCAATTCCTGCGCGTGTCGCAATTTATCGCCGCTGAAATAGCCGTCATCGTTGTGCGTGGAAAAGCAGCGAATCTTCAATTCATCCAGCAGCTTGCGCATGTCTTTGGCTTGCGCTTCGCTCCAGGCAAAATATGGCGCATAAAATTCCAGTCCTTCATAACCCATTGCAGCGACGGCGCGGACTGTTCCCGCCGGATCCTTGCCCAGTGCATCGCGCACCGAGTACATTTCTAGTCCCACAGGAATTGCATTGGCCGCAGCCGCACTCGGCGACTGTGAAAAATGCAAGGCCCAGGGCAACGTTGCGCCCATCGCCAAAAAAGCGCGACGCGGCCAAAGATTATTTTTCACGGGATTGGTTGTCACAAATCGCTAATCCTTGTCCAGATATTCTCCGGGGACATCGTCCTCGGGGACTTCGTGCGTATGGACTTCGCCCTCGTCGGCGTCGCCGGCGTCTTCCACGCCCTTTACCACCTCGGCTTCGAACGAATTTCCTTCTTCGAGGAGCTCATCCACGCTTTCGGAATTTGCCCGTCCCGCGTTCGAAAGGCCCTGTAGATCGCCGGACTGCCCGCCGGAGCGCGCGCCCCGTCCGACCGGCTCAAACGTCACCGTATCGACGATTTCGCTTTTGCCGCGCACGCGCTTCTTGGGTAAGCCGGTTGTTTTGGCGCTGCCAGCCTTCGTGGCAAGAGCCTTCTTGCCCGCCACTTTCTTGGTCGCTGGCTTCGCTTGCACAGCAGCTTTTTTCGGCGCAGTTTTCTTTGCAGCAGCTTTCTTTGCGGGCTTCTTTCTCGGAACTGCTTTCTTCTTGCTTTGCTTTTTCTTGGTTTTCTTTTTGGCAGCCATATGCGGAGTGTACCATCACTCGTGTGGATTATCAGGCAGTTGCGGTTCAAGACTACGGGCGCTGGCAGCAACGGTGCTTTTCAGGCAAAATATCGCGTCGAACAAACCGAGTTGAGGGATGAATAATGCCTACCGCGGCTTCCATCACGTCCGAGTTGAAAAAGAAGGGCAGTGCGCAGACGCAGAAAACTTACGCGTGTCACGGCATGGCGCCGGAGCACACCTTTGGCGTCAGCATCGCCGACCTCAAGCGCATCGCAAAAACGATCAAAGGTCAACAGTCGTTGGCCTGCGAACTTTACGACACCGGAAAGATGGAGGCGATGTATCTCGCTGCGCTGGTGGCGGACGGCAAGCAGATGACCGCAAAGCAATTGGACCGGTGGGCGGAAAAAGCTTCCGCCCTGCGCATGATTGCCGAGTACACCGTGCCCTGGGTAACGGTTGAGAATCCAGCCGCCCGCGAACTGGCATTGAAGTGGATGAAGTCCAAAAAGGAACTGGTGGCGTCCGCTGGTTGGTCCACGTACTCGGGAATCGTGGCCATGACACCCGATGACGCGCTAGACTTTGGCGAAATCGAGGAGCTTCTCGGGACAGTCGTCACGGGCATCAAGACCGCTGCGAATCGCGTTCGCTGCACCATGAATGGCTTTGTGATTGCCGTCGGAAGCTACGTGAAGCCGCTGTCAAAGCAGGCCAAGGCAGCCGCGAAACAAATCGGCGCGGTCGTTGTGGATGTGGGCGACACCGAGTGCAAAATTCCGCTAGCCACTGCCTATATTGAAAAAATCGAGTTGGCAGGGCGCCTCGGCCGGAAGCGAAAGACCATCCGTTGCTAGCCGGCGTACGTCCCGGCGTACGTCGGCGACAGCGATTGGCCGCCCTGCGCGATTAGCAAAGAGTAGGAATCTCGGTTGCCTGTCTTTTTTTCGAGGTATATGCGCGTGCTCCCTTGCATTCGCGGCCGCCTGTCTCTACCCTTAGAACGACCAAACTGAAACTGAAACTGAAACCAATTCCATGCCCGATGTCACCGCTGAGACTCTCGTTTTTGGATTTATCTGGTACGTGGCATTTTTATTTTCGACTACGTGCCATGAGGCTTCGCACGCCCTGGTGGCCAAACTTGGCGGCGATGATACCGCAGAACGCGGCGGCCAGGTCACGCTCAATCCTGTGCCGCACATTGTGCGCGAACCGTGGGGCATGGTGGTCATCCCGATTCTTTCTTTTCTTTTTGCGCAAACGATGATCGGCTGGGCCAGCGCGCCTTTCAACCCGGAGTGGGAACGCCGCTATCCTCGCCGCGCAGCGTTGATGGCGCTGGCAGGACCGGCTGCAAATTTTACGTTAATGTTTATCGCGGCAATTCTGATTCGTTTCGGCAGGGAATATCACTGGTTCCAGCGCGGCTTGGATGGCCATCCGAGCTTACTCGGCACGATCCTCAGCGTTTTCTTCGCGCTCAATCTTCTGCTGGGCGTATTTAATCTTCTGCCCGTACCTCCGCTCGACGGCAGCGCAGGAATCTTGATTTTCATGGGCGACAACACCGCGCAACGTTACCTGGATTGGCTGCGCACCACGCCATATCGAAGCCTGGGGTTGCTCGCAGCGATTCTTGGTTTCCGGTATTTATATGGCCCAATCGAGGCCTTTGCCACGAATCTGTTGATCTTTGCGAAGTTTTGATCAACGTCAGGCTGCGTCAGCGGTTTGCTACTGTGGTAGGGCCACGCGGCGGAGAAGGTCAAAGAAGCGCGGGTCGGAGCGGAGACCGTCCAGGCGCAAATCGGCTTTGATGAACTAAGCCAGGTCGGTTGATTTTTCATCGTAGGCCTTTTCGAGAAATTCAAATGCTCGGTCTTTATTCCCAAGCCCCGCCCAGACAATTGCGATCATGTAGGGTGAGACGTAAATCGTCCGCGATTCCCGCTGCAAGTCAGTAAGAATTTTCTGTGCATCGGCGTGCCTGCCGACTGACGCGTAAGCATGGGCAAGTGATGCCATGGGATCGGTGTCATTTTGCGACAGATCGACGGCCTTCTGGAATTCGGGAATGGCGTCCGACTTCCGGCCGAGGCCGAAATAGCCTGAGCCCAAGAAGTAAGGGCTGGACCATTCGCCGGGGTTCAACTCCACGGCTTTTTGACTGGAGTCCACCGGTTCACGGTATTGCCGCAGATGCTAGTAAAGTCCCGCTTGTTTAGCACTCTTCCCCGACCCCGCTGTAAGCGCTGGTACGTGCTGTCGAGTCACATTTTGAATCAGGGGAGAATGTTAGGGATTGTAGCCGGAATCGGGCCAGCGGGGCTGCGCGAAAAGGCCGCCGTCAACGGCAAGCGTTTGCCCGCTGATGAACGAAGCATTGTCGCTGAGCAGGAACTCGACCGCCCCGGCGACGTCATCGGGCGTGCCGATGCGGCGCAAGGGAGTAAGGCTGGACCATGACTTTGCGAAGTCCGCCAGCTCGTTTTTCGTTCGCTCGGTCTCAATTGCTCCAGGGGCCACGCAGTTGACGCGAATTCCGTGCGGGCCCAACTCCAACGCCGCCGATTTAGTGAACATCTCAATACCGCCCTTGCTGGCGGTGTAGGCGGAAAGATTGGGAAAGGGAACCTTGTTACAACCCGATCCGATATTCACGATTGCGCCGGAGCGTCGTTCCCGCATGTGACGGGCGGCGCGTTGCGTGCAAAGGAAGCAGCCTTTTAAATTGGTTGTCAGGACGCGGTCCCAGTCTGCCTCCTGAACTTCGAGCAGCGGCTTCCAGACCTGAACCCCAGCATTGTTGACCAGCGCGTCGAGCTTGCCGAAAGCCGAAAAAACTTTTTCAAACATTGCGTCCACATCTGTGGATATGCCAACGTCCCCGTAAACGCTGATGGCGCGATTGCCATGCTTCTGCAATTCTTCGGCGAGATGCTCGGCAAAGTTTGCATCCTCCCGATAATTGATCGCCACGTCGTATCCACAGCGCGCCAGCCGGGACACGATGGTTTTGCCGATTCCGGAATTGGCCCCGGTAACCAAAGGCGCAACGCTGATAGTAACCTGAACGCATTCTTGTTCAAATTATTTCGATATCGCTGGATTGCCGGACGCGGCGATTTTCCGGCGGTCGCTCAATTGGTGTCAGACCCACTCCGCAGGACGGCGGACTTGCCGCGGACTTCGCCAACGGATTCGTATGAATTTGTTGAGAGGTTCCGAAAAGGTGCGGGCGACAAATCCGCCGAGAAGTCCCGAGACTACGATCACGGAAAGAAAAAGAACCGGGACAGCGGCCACGTGCCCTCCAGAGCGAAGGAAAAGATGAAACA
>WNFA01002095.1_pt1 | contig 16330 bp, 13 predicted proteins | sample 5400481 | NCBI WGS metagenome assembly WNFA01 (sample SAMN13153340, study PRJNA577476) | soil metagenome | isolation source: 120 cm saprolite under Douglas fir tree site 2 hole 1 replicate 2 | place: USA:California | collected 2015-04-18
TCAACCAGCGTGCGCTTTATGGCGGGAGCTTTGAGGGCGAGAACCTGGTCACGGTTCAGGACGTGCTGGAGTTTGCCACGATTGAAGGGGCACGCACCGTTGGACTGGCTCACAAGACGGGATCGCTCACTCCCGGTAAGGAGGCCGATATCATCATGCTGCGCGCGGATCGCCTGAATGTGTTTCCACTGAATGACCCCATTGGCGCTGTGGTGGTAGGCGCAGACACCGGCAATGTCGACTCGGTTTTTATTGCCGGGCGGGCTATGAAGCGCAATGGGCAACTCCTGAACGTCGATCTTGATCGTGCTCGCAGACTAGCCGTCGAATCGCGCGATTACGTCGTGGAAAAGGCGGGGTTTACTCTGCCTGCGTTTTAAGCGCATAGCAGCCAAACCTGGTATCCTCCTTCTCCCATAGCGAGGAGGAGGATGCTCATACTTTCAATGGAAGTGTCAGCGTTGAGAACATGACCTCGTACAGACAGAGATCAATGAAGGAGAAAGCATGTTCGTCGCCATATCGACGTATCTCAAACCGCTCGAGGAATTGGATCGGTTCTCCGCAGCACATGGCACATGGATCATGAAACATTACGCCGCGGGTCGTATTCTTGGTTCAGGCCGAAGGGTGCCTCCGATAGGTGGCATTATCCTCGCTCGTGGAGAGAGCAAAGAGGAGTTTCTGGCTCTCCTTGCCGAAGATCCTTTTCAACAGAACGGACTGGCGAGATATGAAGTTTTTGAGTTCAACCCAGGCCCCCTTCCGCGCCGATCGGCGGAATTGGAGGCGTTTCTGAACAAGCCTCTCCGCCAAGAGACGATGCAGGAGGGGTCTTCCTAATTACGATCTAAAGTGAACAAGCTAGTCTGAAAGGAGTATGCATACATGGAGCAGGGTTTGAAGGGACGTACCGCCGTCATTGCGGGTGGCAGCACAGGCATCGGCAAAGCCGCAGCCAGAGGTCTGGCAGCTGAGGGGGTCAATCTGGTGTTACTCGCGCGCGGGAAAGAGAACCTTGACAAGGCAGCCAACGAGATTGCCAGTGAAAGTAATGTCGAGATAGTAACAATACCCACCGACATGAAGGACGCCAATTCGGTGAATGCAGCCGCAGCCGCAGCCGCTGATCGATTCGGCACGATCCACATCCTGGTCAATACTGCAGGTAATCGCATGCGACGCCCGGACAGGCAGATTCTTTGGGATGACGAGGAATGGCTGGACGATATCAACGCCAAGATGATCGGCATGTTGCGCGCCGTCCGTGCCTTTCTGCCACACTTTGCCAGGGATGGCAGCGGACGCATTATCAATGTCGCTGGTTCGGCTGGGATGTTGGAGTGGGAAAAGGCTATGACGCATGGTATCAACAACTCAGCTATGCTACACGCCTCGACCTACCTGGCTCGCGACCTGGCCTCTGATCAAATCACAGTGAACACCATCGTTCCTGGCCTGGTCGCTACGGAGTGGCGCGAGGGCTGGGCTGATAATAGAGCAGGGCAACAGGGCAAGAGTCGTGCTGACTTTCTGGCTGACTATTGCCAGCAAAAGGGCATTCTTGCCGGACGGTGGGCAACGATGGACGAGATTGCTGACGCGATAGTCTTTCTGGCTTCCGACCGGGCCAGGTACATCAACGGCACCCGCCTGGTAATTGATGGCGGCTTAAGCGTCAACGCACGCTAGGCACTGCGTGCTCAGCGAGACTAAAGGAGCAAGATAGTTCTCAAGAACAAGAGAAATCTTGTTCTGGCCCTATGTTGGAAGGGCCTGTTCTGAATACAAACACATTATGGACAAGGAGGTTCCGCATGGCTATTGTGAATGTCAAGCATGTTTCGCACATCGCTTTGAGGGTTCAGAATGTAGAACAACAAACACAGTTCTATACACATATGGTGGGACTCGGCGAGACGGAGCGTGATAGTGCAGGTCGCGTTTATCTACGCTGCAATGCTGACCATCACGCGGTCGTGCTCACTCCCTCTTCTGAGACAGGGATTGACCACTATGCTCTGGATGTCGGGAGTCCGGCAGAATTGGAGAGTGCTGCGACGGCACTGACCCGTGCAGGTATTTCCTATGATAGGGGAAAGCCCGGTGAACTGGGTCAGGGGCCTTCCCTACGCTTGCGCGATCCTGATGGTTATGTTGTAGAAATAATCGGAGGCATAACGCAGGTTGCACCCACCTACGGCCCGCGTGCGGTCCAGCCGAGAAAGCTTGGTCACGTCACCTTGACGGTAGACGATTGCAAGCGCACCGCCGAGTTTTATGGCGAGGTATTGGGTTTCCGCATCTCTGACTGGGTAGAAGATATCTTCCTCTGGATGCGCTGCAATCCCGATCATCATGGCTTGGCATTCGCAAAGACAGGCTACGTCCGGATGCATCACTTTGCCTTCGAGGTGGTAGATTTCTCTTACCTGGCACGGCAAGCTGAACATCTCATGCAGCATGGTTATGTGCTGCTCTATGGCCCCGGACGGCATGGCCCTGGGCAGAACCAGTTTGAATACTTCAGGGACCCGGAAGGGAACTTGATTGAATTCATGTGTGATCTCCAGCAAATCTGGGATGATACTACCTATGTCCCCAGGGTCTGGAGTGCGAAAGAACGATGGGTAAATATGTGGGGGCCTGATGGCCCGGCCGATTTTGTGTAGGAAGCGTTCACCCGAAGTTCGTTATTCGATGCTGGAGCAAGAATACAGGGTGTTTTATTGCGAGATGAGAAAGGGAAGGGCTTATGCGATTGGTCACTTATCAACACAAGGGTCAGTCACGCGCTGGCGCCCAGTTGGACGAGCAGGTTGTTGATCTGAACCGGGCTTATCATGCTGCATTGCAGCACTCTGGGAACGAAGATGAACTGGCAGTAGCCGATGCACGGGTTCCCATCGATATGATCGGTTTACTGAAAGGCGGCGATACGTCACTCAGGGCCGCCGGGCAGGCGATAGCGTTTGTGCGTAGCCAGCTTGAAGGACAGGAGTCACCCACGATAAATCGGGCGGACGCGATAAATCGGGTCCCTACCCAACAAGGAATCGTATATACGATTGATCGTGTCTCGCTGCTGCCACCGGTACTGCGTCCCGGCAAAGTCATTTGCATGGGATTGAATTATCGCGACCATGCCGCTGAAGCGGGTATGGCCGTACCCGAGTATCCCGTCCTGTTTCACAAAGTGGCCGGTTCGTTGGTCGGCCACAACCAGCCGATTGTTATCCCACGGATCAGCAGCCAGATAGACTACGAGGGAGAGTTAGCCATCATCATCGGTAGACGAGGGAAATATATTGCTGAGGATGAAGCATACTCTTACGTCGCTGGCTATACGGTCGCTAATGATGTCAGCGCACGCGATCTCCAGTTCCGCACCTCGCAATGGACCACGGGCAAGATGCTTGACACCTTCGGCCCCTTGGGACCAGCCCTGGTCACACGCGACGAGGTGCCAGATCCGCATATACTCTTTATTAAGACGACTTTAAATGGACACGTTTTGCAGGATGGGAACACGGCAGATATGATCTTTCGCGTTCCCTTTATTATCAAGTACATCTCTGAGATCGTCACGCTAGAACCTGGGGATGTCATTATGACCGGGACGCCAGCAGGCATTGGCAACACTCGTAGACCACAGGTGTTTATGAAGCCGGGAGACACGGTTACAGTCGAAATAGGACACCTTGGGAAACTGACGAATCCCGTGGTAGCGGAGGAGTAAAAGGCCCAGATCCTCTAAGGTGCGCGATACGACGTAAAGCATGATGAAGAGCATGCCCAGATTATGCTGAGGTGCGTACCGCCTGACAGGAATAATGTTAATACAAGTTATTGAGCGAAATATTTTAGCATCCAAGCCTTTCAGGCAGTTCAGCAATAGACTTGAGGATGTTTTCAACACTAACTCCTGCTGAATGGAACTGTTCACGCTTAGTGGAGCCAGTGAGTACTGCTATAAACTGTAAACCAGCATCACGAGCTGCGTAAAAATCAAATAGACTGTCGCCTACGTAGAGAATTTGGCTCTTCTCAATGTTCTGTTCCCTTAGCGATGTGATAAGTGCATCAAACACGCGCGGGTCGGGCTTATGGTACTCGCTTTCACCTGCTGCTTGAAACATGAAAAAATCCGCCTTATCCAATCCAAGATGAGTCATAAAGTGTTCTACCTCATATCGAGGGGCAGCAGTAATAATTCCAAGCAGATATGACCCTCTGAGTCTGGCAATTGTATCAACAGCCCCTTCGACCTCCGGAACAGTCTGCTCTAGGATGTATCTCCGGTATGCTATATCGTAATCATTACTATCATACATTGGCCACAACGCTTGGATCAGTTCCTCGAAAGGCGCGCCCCATACTTTTCTGATCTGTTCATCTGTCACCGGCGGCCAGCCTAGTTGCCGCCCGACTTCACGATGGAAAAGAACGAGATGATCAAAGCTACTCACAATAGTATTATCCCAATCAAACATAATGGCTTTCAAATGTCTCATATTCTGCTTGTCCTTTCAACGGAGGATCTCGAAACATGTAATGACTTCGTTACTGACCAAAATTTGCTTTAAACCAACCTGTTATTATCTCAACGAATTCTAAGTCCCATTCTTTCTCCGACAGGCTATGATCGGCATTCTTGATGATTTTGTATGTATGCGAAGTTTCCTCTCTCAGAGAGGCTATGTAGTTCATGATAGTTGCATGAGAAATCTGATCATCGTTTTCGGACTCAATAACCAGGACGCTACCATTAAAGTTGGAAACTGCTTGTAGAGCATAGTTATCCTCAGTTTTTATTCCGCTTTGGCTAAAGACCCTTGGATCTTCTTCTATCAGTTTTGCAGTTGGCACCATGAAATTGTCATTTTTGTATAAAGCTGGAGCCCTCAGAGCTAGCCATGCGACTTTTCTTCTGGACGAAAGAATAGAGCCTAGATAACCACCATAGCTTGTCCCACACACTCCAATTCTCTCTAGATCAACTCCATCTTAGGAAGCCAGGAAGTCATAGGCTGCCAAAACGTCTTTCAGGTGATCTGCTCTGGACAAAGTTTCAAAGTCACCTTCACTCTGTCCATGCCCTCGTAAATCAAATGTCAAACAAATCCCTCCAAATTTTGTAATAGGTTCGGCTCGTTGAACATAGTTTGCTTCGCTACTACCCCATCCATGTATAAATAGTACTGCTGGATTGAGAGATTTCATCTGCTCTGGCATAAAAAGTGTTGCTTTTACCTTTTGGTTATCTACCATAAAAGAGACATGTTTCATGTAATTTCCTTTCTACCCACCAGCTAATACTACTTCGTTAGTTTCAAGAAGGTATGGAAGGGTTTTGATCCGATTCGTCTCAATAAACCAGGCACCAACTCCTGACACAACCAGACCAGCATCTGTCGATGGCAGGCTGGAAGGGACATATACACACAGAAAGGGAAAAGGTTTCCTAGCAAGCCTCCTCCATATGATATCACAATACTTGGAATAGAAGGAGATCACTCATGAGTGACCAGAGCCAGAATGACGAAAAGTTGACGTTTCGTATGAAAGAGAAAGAACTTTAAGGAAAGACATTAATTTAACAACCTCGAAGGGTGGTATAATTTTGATAGTCAGCATTGACGCTATATTCTAAGCTGCCTACGTCTACCTGATAGTGAGGTTTACGAGGAGGGACTGAAATGGCGAACCAAGAGCACATCTATCAGCTCAAACGAAACGTGAATGAATGGAACCGGTGGAGGGACGAGCATGTTGATATCAAGCCTGACCTCAGCGGAGTCAACCTCAGCGAAGTCAACCCTAGCGGAAACCTGAGCGGAGCTAACCTGAGCGGAGTTAACCTCAGCGGGGCTACCTTCAGTGGAGTCGATCTCAGCAGTGCTAACCTCATCGATGCCATTCTGAGCGGAGCCAACCTCAACCGAGCCATCCTTAGCTACGCCGACCTCAGTGGAGCCAATCTGAGTCGAGCTACCCTCAAGGAAGCCACCCTCGAGGAGACTACCCTCAAGGGGGTTATGCTCAACAATGCCACCCTCAGCGATGCCACCCTCACCACAGCTAACCTGAGCGGAGCCAATCTGAGCGGAGCCAAGCTCGTCAATACTGACCTGACCGATGCTAACCTGAGCGGAGCCATTCTCATCAATGCCGATCTTAACGGAGCCATCCTCAGAGGAGCCAACCTCAGAAGGGCCATTCTGACAGACCACAGCAATGCGCATCTCGACGAAGGTAACCCGAGCCGAACTACCCTCATCAATGCTACCCTTAGCCATGCCAATCTGAGCGGAGCCAATCTGAGCGGAGCAAACCTGAGCGGAGCAAACCTGAGCGGAGCTGACTTCAGTCACGCCGATCTGAACGGAGCTGATCTTACAGGCACCAGTTTAGTTAGAACGAATCTGAAGCATGCATTCCTAACGAATTGCTTAGTTTATGGAATCGCCGCATGGGATGTGCAACTTGAAGGTGCAAAACAGCTCGACCTCGTGATCACTGTTGCTGAGCAACCTCAGATCACTGTTGATAATCTGAAGGTTGCCCAGTTCATCTACCTCTTGCTGAACAACGAAGAAATCCGCGATGTCATTGACACCATCACCTCTAAAGTTGTCCTGATCTTAGGCCGCTTCACTCCTGAGAGGAAAGTGTTTCTGGATGCCATTAGGAATGAACTACGGAAGAAGGATCGTTTACCCGTTCTATTCGACTTCGACAAACCAGCCAGCCGCGACCTGACAGAAACCGTAAGCACCTTGGCCCACCTCGCACGCTATATCATCGTTGACCTCACCGACCCCAGTAGCGCACCCCAGGAAGTCGCCACCATTATTCCTCAGACAATAGTTCCCATCCAGCCACTCCTGACTCTCCAACCTCTCATTGTTGATGGAAGAGCAGTTGAAAGGCGTGAGTATGCCATGTTTGATGACCTGAGAAGGCGCTATCATTGGGTGCTACCAACGTTTCGATATCAGGATATAGCAGATTTGCTTGCATCCCTTCAAGGAAAAATTATTGGACCTGCCGAACAGAAACTAAAGGAGTTACTTAGTACAGGCTATCACAAGTACTTTCCGAGTTTGACAGGACGAACGAGAGAGGATAGACTGAGAGTGGGAGGTGAAAGGAAATGCGCGGTCCCAATCCCAGTTATCCCATTGACCTGACGGCTGCGGAAGCCAAGCAGTTTGAACACCTCATTCGAGCTTCCAGCACACCCCAGGCGCTCGTCATGCGAGTTCGGATCATTTTGAGAGCCTATCAACATCCTGACCAGAGTAACCAACAGATCGCCCAGGCCGTTGGCACCACGGATCGCACGGTGCGCAAATGGCGCGGGCGATGGGTCAAGACCCATTCACTCGCTGACGCGCCCCGCAGTGGGGCGCCGAGGCGTTTTTCCCCGATCCGCGTGCGCGCGCAGGTCACGGCCATCGCCTGTAGCTTGCCCAAGCAGTGCCAGGTGCCCCTCTCGCGGTGGAGTCGAGCCGAACTGGCCCGACGCGTGGCCCAAGACCCGACGCTTCCTCACATCTCGGCCAGTACGGTGGGTCGCTGGCGGAACCGCAGAACGCCTTCGTCCCTGGCGCTATCATGCCTGGCAGCACATCCATGATCCTGTCGCCTTCTTGCAACGGGCGCGCCCCGTGTTGGAAGCCTATGCTCAGGCGCGAGTTCTCTTGCAAGAAGGCACGTGGCTGGTCAGTCTGGATGAGAAAACTTCCATCCAAGCACGCGAGGGGGAACAGCCTCCTCGCCCAGCATGCCCAGGCAAGCCGATGCTCCATGAAGCACGCTATCATCGTCGTGGTGCACGCCATCTGTTTGCCGGACTGTCCGTGGCTGATGGCAAAGTCTACGCAACCTGCCGCCAACGCAAGTGCTTTGTCGATTTCCAGACCTTTCTCCAACAGGTGATCATTCCCGAAGCCCTTCGGCGGCGGATCCACACGGTGACCTTCATCCTGGACAATGGCACCACCCACGCACCTAAGCAGCTCGAAGGCTGGCTCCAGGAGCAGGAACGCGCCTGTGACGGGCAACTGCATTTCCAGGTGCATTGGTTGCCTCCCAATGCGTCCTGGCTGGATCAGATCGAAATCTGGTTCAGTATCTTGCAACGCAAACATTTGCAGCCCAATCATTTTGTCAGTACCTCTGCCCTGGAAACCTCTCTCAACGAGTACATCGCCTATTACAATCAAACGGCCAAACCGATCAACTGGACCTATACCGTCGAGAAGCTTGAACAGAAAATCGGAGCGCATTTATGATAGCCTGTACTTAGTTCAGAAAAAAGCATTGACTCATCGAATACGCACACGTTATCCAGTTAGCCTCCCCTTCCTCTTGGCTTGCTGATTCTCTAAAAATGTCGTACTTGAAGATTCCTGGATCGTCTCATAACAAAGATCACTCCTTAATAAGGACCATAATATCCACACTTACAATCAGGATGTAGCCAGAGCCGTAACAAATGCCTCCACCGTAGCATAGCGGTGATCAGAATTCAGGGAGACTGCTCGTATGATCGCTTTATCGATCTGAATGGACAATGCAGGATTGAACTGACGAGGAGCAAGGGATGATCTGAAGCGCTGCTGAGATATAGATTGCGCAGTTGCCTGTTTGAAACGATGACCAGTGTACAGTTCATAGGCGATACAGCCAAGCGCGTATTGATCACTTTTCTCGCTGATCATGCCAGAAAACTGTTCTGGTGCCATGTAATGCGTCGCACCGATCTGATGTGATTGGAGAGTGTGCCCGCTGGTAGGGGCCAGCATCGCCAGGTCAAAGCCTGTGAGGAGAGCATTTCCCGTGCTATCAAACATGATACTTGCAGGCTGAACACCACGATGGATGATATGTTGCTGGTGTAGGTAAGCAAGTGCCTGCCCAACTTGGGTAATGATGGTAAGCGCCTCTGGGAAGGGAAACGCATGCAGCGCGTTCTGCTGTATGCGTTGGGCAAGTGAGCCACCAGCAGCAAAGGCGGTCACCACGTAGGGTGGTCTTCCATCGAGGTTCACATCAAGTGTCTGAAGAATGAAGGGATGATATAGATCGACGAGATGCTTCCCTAGTGGAAACACATCATAGCGCAAACGCAATCCTTCAGGTATGCTCACGACTTTGAGCACGACCAGCGTTCTGGTGTCTTGGGACTCCGCAAGATAAAGTGTTCCAAAGGTGCCTGTAGTGAGCTGTTTTTGGAGACGATAGCGCCCGATGACTTGTTCAGGAGGCAACTCTGGCATATTGCCGCTTTGGACTTGAAGCGCTTCAGTGACAAATGCTTTCAGGCGTTCTTCACTCGCACGTATCTCCCCGATCACATTATCAGCGGCATCGAGGACCGTCAAGAGGATTGCTCGTTCAGCAACGTCAGTATGCTCATTGAGCACTTGCCGGTAGCACGCCAGAAAATCGGGGATGATGCGCTCCATCTGTCCTCCCCGTTTCTGGAGCAAAAGCAAAGAGAGAGGATGTTCCTTGAGATGCCGAACCAGTGCGGCTTCGATGACCTGCTGATCGATGGGACGATGATCGAAAATGTAGTTGCCAAGTTGTTGCGCTGTGACCGGGTCGTGAAAAAAGTCGATCACGCCACTGATGCCATACACAGGATACTGCTTGAAGTAGAGGCGAAGTGCCTCTTCCAAAACCTCACGCAGGTGGTCATCTCGCGTTTGTTCGAGCAGACCGATGGCTTTGAGCCCTCGTCCGACCAGCGTTCCATCAAGGTGTTGAGCGTAGTGCTTGAGGATATTCGTTGCCAGATTGGCTACTATGCCTGCTGGTATGCTTATAGGATCGAGTCCCATGGTTTTCCTCCCGGTATCAGAACTAAGAACAGTTGGTCTCTTTTCGAGAAGGCTCTGCCATCACTCAGCAGAGCCTGCACCAAGCGCCACTACAGGATGGGATAGTTCGCCTAAATGAATTCGTTCAAGCACTAGAATATACTCTATCACAATGAAAGCGATGAAGGAGGAAACAAAACTAGTGGAATGACATCTGCAATGTCATCGAGGATAAAATCTGGTTTACTCTCTACAATCTTAGGACCCTGAAAGCCATAGGAAACGCCTATCGTCTTTATCCGGGCGCCCTTTCCTGCAATAATATCTGCCTCTGTATCGCCCACCATTACCGCTTTCTCCGGTTGAATATTTAAGCATTTGAGCGCTTTTAAGAGGCCCTCCGGGTGCGGCTTGGACATTTCTACATCCTCTCCAGAAATGATGACATCAAAGTAGCCTACAATACCACTTATTTCTAACGTTTTTACCGATGTGCGTTTTGAGCGGGTGGTAATAGCAGCGATCTTTACTCCTGCGTCCCTCAACTTCTTGAGTGTTTCTTGTGTATTAGGAAAAGGAACAACCAAGGAGAGGTGTTGCGTTTGAAAAGAACGATGTGTTTCGCAGAGTTTACTCAAATCATCTAAAGGGGAAAAATAATGGTAAGATTCTTGAAGCGACTTGCCCATGTTCATCACGTGAACTATTTCGTCCAGCGATATCGCAGAAAGTCCGTGTGCTCGTAAAGTGTGCTTATATGCCTGATAAATAAACTCTCTAGTATCGAGCAGAGTCCCATCAACATCAAATAGAACCGCTTCTATTTCTCTCATATCCCTTAATCCTACTGCCTAGCCAGTATCTTTAGTGTGTCGAATAGCACGTCACTCAGCCGCCAAATTATATTTTGATTGGGTGGATCTAAGGGGCGACTCCACAGCAGATCATCCTGCAAAATCCCCATAATTTTTTTTGCTGCCTCGCTCAGCAGACTTTCCTGCTGTTGAGGCATTTTACAATGCTGAAGCAACAATGCTGAAGCTGCGCAAATAATTGCATTTTCATGATCGAGAGCTTGCACCAGAACAGACAAAGCATCTGCCTCCAAATCAAACCTTTGGGTAAGTAACCTCCAAGCAATTTCCTGTGGAGTACTGCTCTGATACCCCTCGCGTAATTCCTCGGGTACTTGTCTGGTATCCATGCATGCTGATAGTATCTCATCAACTTGCCACGCGTTAGGCGGAGATTGTGGATTTAACGCTTGCAAATTTTTAACTCGTGTTTCTATATCAACAGTGGCTTGTACAACAGAAGCAGCAGGGGTAGCAATACGGCGTTCTATAGCAGCAATAAGCAGACGATGCTCCGTGCTCAGTGACCGTTGTTTGAAGCTGCACAGCGCCCCTCGCAGCCTTTGTTCGAGTGATGATGGCACAGGATTATCAGGATTATATAGGGCGACAATGCTATATAGGCAGAGTAGGGTCAGCAGGGTTAACTCACTAGTCTGCTGCTCCAGTATAGTGTAGAGGGCTTCCAGTATAGCGTCTTGCTGTCCATTATGCAATAAGTCGCGGAAGTTTTGTAAGCCTAGCTTATTCATCAGATCTTGTTGGTAGAGCATGTCTCGCACTTGCAACAGCGATCGTATGTCTCGCAAATCTAGCAAACTGCTCAGATCTCGCAAGTCTTGCAGGTATTGTAATGATGTATCTGGCAGGTCGCGAAAATCCCTTAATTCCCTCAGATCTTGCTCTTGCACATTGCGTAAGACCAACAAATACTGCAAGCTTCTTAAGTGCAGATTAGTAATAGCAATAAGCGCTTGCGTTTGCTGTTCTTGAGCTTTCGTAAGCGCTGCTGCTAACTCAGCAGCGATATTCTTACCGTGCTGGTTATCTCCCTGCCAGATCAAGAGTCGCAGACCCAGACTCACTTGATAGGTAGCGCTGTGCCCGCGCGCCATCTCCGTTTGCAAGCAGGAATCCCAAACATCGCGCCACGGGATGCCGGAAGACAATGCAGCTAATTCAGCATCGAGTACGTGCTTGAGGAGAAACGCAAGAGGATAATGCGCTGCATTGCTGACACCCAGCAATTGCGTCTGTAGGCTATCAGGATCACGACTCCTCCACCCGTTAATCAGCGTACGTCGTTCTCTAAATGTTATAACATCAACAGGATCATGCAGAGAAGCTGGTGTGAGGAGATAATCAAGCTCATATGCATGCCTGGTTAGCAGTCTCAAGAGTTCTGGCTGTCTTTCATTCCACTGAACCCAATCATGGAGTAACCAGCCAGCAGGTCCATGCGCATCGAGTAATCTTAAAGCAACAAAAGCATACTCTTGTGCACTTTGCGAAACAGGATTAGCTATTGAAGGCAAGAAGTATTTTGTAATTATGGGCGGGCGAAACAAAGAGCGATCCTCCAGGTTAACTAGTTGAAGCAGTGGAGGGATCAGCGCAAAAAAGACGTGTTTGGGGCAATCGTGGAGATCTGGAACAATGGCAGCGAGCAGATGCGCCGCTCCTTCCTGGGAGAAAGGGAAGTTGAGATCGGGATTACCTAAAGCAATGCGCCATGTCTTGAGCAAGGGAGACCAGGAATCTTCCGGGTCACTTCTAGGCGGTTCTGCCCGCAACCAACGCAGCATAGCCTTCTCAATTTCCTGTTGCAGTTTCCTGTAGCGGCCAGCACCTGATGAATCTCCATAAAGATTAAAAAGACGATTGGCAATCATACTTTGAAGCTCACTATCTATTGCCTGTGCATCGCAGTCTGCTACGCTAGTGGCTGTAAAGAGAAGGTTGCGCTGTAACACAGTGTTGTAATCGTCGTTTGTCTCGACAATAGCACGAATGATATCGCTGGCTTGTTTTTCTTCAGCAGGTTTGTCTCGCGTGCTCTCGTAGGCGATTGCTAGGAGTAGAGGCTCATACCAATGATCGACGCGGTAGTGTGCTACAGCAAACTGTTGAAGTTCTTCAGGCCGCTTATGGAGTAAGTGCAGGGCCACAAAGTATTCCTGAAATGAGCGGTGCATGAAATTGAAGAGGCCCTGCCCGGTTTCAACAAATAAGCCACTATCATAGCGGAGCTGTCTAATGAACTTGTTGACTTCATTATCCGTGATCTGATTGGTCGAACGATGCCTAAACTCTGCCATTGATCGGCGTGTGATTTCCTTCACTTCATGTTCTGTAAGGATACGATTGCTCCTTTGCAGGCGCTCAGCCAGCGCACCAAGGACGTACTCGGCCAATGCTACGTCTATCCTCTCTGATTCATCCCTTTGGTTCCAGGTATCCAGCAGGGTCTTCGTGACGATTTTGTAAAGTTCCACCCGGTGGTGAGGCAAGGGCCCTCTGCTGCCACGCCGTAGAGACGCAAGCAGGGTGAGCATAAGTGGATTACGGGCTAGGTTCTTTAGAGCAGGATTCAATTTGAAATCCTCTAACAACAGGTCTCGTTGCCTTATCCCTGCTTCGTTAGCCTGCCTTATTTGTTGTGAAAGCGGTTGTTTGCTCCGTGAGGACATTTTCAGGGATCGCTCAACCGCCGGGCACCATCGAGAAAGGAAGGGCTCAATCTGTTCATCCCTCAGTTCCAGGACGGTATAGTGAGTATAATGAGCGTGATCGAAAATGTTTGACTCATATCCTACAATGCGCGAGGTAACGATAAAGCGGTTATAGTTATAGCTATCGGCCGCTGAGAGAGCGGTAGTATGCTGGTCGATGAATTCACGAATATGCTCTGTAATAGCTCTGCGCAATTCATCACTGGTCACCTCATCCAGGCCGTCAAACAAGAACAAGCATTGTCCATTCGCGAGATAGTTCTCAATCGTTTCAGGCAGGTGGGGATCGCTTCCAGTCAAATGCTCTAAAAGAAACTGCTCGAACGGCTTTTCCTTCAGAGGAACCGCAGCCTCTGCCAGCCAGGTCGCATACTCACTGATTTTTAGTAAAATGGGAACCTGGTTGAAGGAAAGCCAGGGAGGAGGTTGCTTGGTTGGCGAGGACCAGGCATGCGCCGCCTGAAGCGCCAGCCAACGTAATAGAGTACTCTTACCAGAAGCCGGCGCTCCCAGGATGATTGCTACCGGACTTGTGGGTGCGAGTGGCTGTATTACTTCCTCGAAAGCGACCTTCGTTCCTATTGGGTCTTGCCCCGTTTGCGAATACCAGATCACACGTAAATTTTGAATACGTTGTTCACGTTCCTCCTTGCTCAGGTCAGGATTTTGACGTATCTCTTCAAGTTGTTTTTTCTGGGTTTCCGGCACATCATATAGAGGCCGATCAGAAATAACGCGCAGGTGGATAAAGATCTCAGCAAGCGGTATACTGGGGAGTATCAGTGATTGTCGTTGCTGACTGATACCTTTAAAATGGAGATACTGATTGCTTGCAATAACAGCTTCTATATATTGTGATATAGAGCCCGGCATAGTACTTTCTCCACACCCTCCAGGTTCTCAGAGAAATCCAACAGCACTTTACGTCCGGTGCCACAAAGATAACCAGTATATATTATTCTCCTGAAGCGTTCTCCATTGTGAGGAGTATACTACAGAAGTGCTTGAAAGAAAAGAGGAACGAGAACACTGTGAAATGCAAATTTGACATGATGATATATAATAAAAACTATAATCTCTACAGGAGTAGATATGAAAACATCTTAAGGAGATAAGAAAGGGTTGCATGTTATGGAAGATGATTGCCCAGATTGGTTTGATACACTAAACCAGAAACGGCGCGATGTTGACGATCCTGATCACCTCTCCCCAGAGAACAGGCGAGACATTGACTCTGAAGTCTTTAAACACTGTACTATGATGCGTGCAAGTAACGAAGCTAGCATCAATGGTATGGTAGTTTCCATCGGCTGCGGTGATTTAGGTAGTACCCTTATCCAGGAAATTGAGAAGTTAGACAAGAAAATTGTTACAGTAGGTATTGATTCTAAGATTACTGTCGGATCAAGTTTTGCGGATTATTTTTTACAGCTAGGCGGCGAGCCAAGACTCTGGGATACTGATAGACTTATAGGGATGCTTAAGGGCCTGCTCCCTAAAAAATCAACGGATGTAACTCCCTTGCCAAAGTCTGCAGGCTTTCGCCCTCTTCAGCTTGCCCCTATGTTAATTGGAGAATACCACGGTTTCGATGCGAAAACGATATTTGAAGAGGCAGAAAAGCTTGGATACCAGGTTCTACCCGATACGGCTACTGCTATCTGGGCAATGGATAAGACTGCTTTCTGGCGTGATTATCATAACCGCCCTTCGTTTGCTCCGTATATCCTTCCTCAGATAGATTTTGCTATCCCACCCAGAGCAGTAGATGAGCTACATGATGATACAGAGGCATTCGCTTCCAAGCGACTTGTAGAGGAGACAAAGCTGGCTATAGCAAAAGCCGATATTAAATATCCTGGATTGATCAAACCTGCTATTTCCGAGTTTGGATATGGCCAGGCCAGGGTAGATAAAGAGGAGAACATATTTCGAGCATTGAGGGTTGCTGCAGAACAATGCAACAAGTATAAAGTGAGTCCAGGATACAGGATGGTCGTTCAACCCTTCGCTGAACGGAAAACTATTGCACGTCTTGCAGGAAGAAGGCCGATAGAACTTCTGCAGATGGTGGTCCAGCACCTAAATCGCCAAGAAGAGCTAGAAACCACGTGTTTATCACCAATCTGGTTTGTCAACCACCAGGTACGTCCATTCCCAGGCAGTAACATTCCTGCTGGACCTCAGGTCTTCGATTTTGCTATTCAAGCGCCGGTCACCGAGCTACCTGAGGAGTTTCTCTCTAAGGAGGAATATGCTGAAATCTGTCAGAAAAGTATCGAGCTGATCAAAAGCATGACCAGCGCGCCAGGTCTTTATGGATTAGAGATCTTCATCATGGCGGATGGCAGTTTCAAGTTCAATCGGTTAAGCGTGCGCACACAAGATACCATGCTAGCAACGCTGGCGACTCAACAGGTTAGCGCCTTTAGCCTATTGGCGCGGCTTATATCGAATGATAGAATCGATAAGGATGAACTTGCGCAGACCTATAGCGGGGGTGTCAAAACGATCGTTTGGGAAGGCGAAGAGGCAGGAAAGGTGATAGCAGTCACAGGAGTAGATAAAGTCAAGAGGGATGTTCCTTACGTCATGGACATCAGGATTCACGAAGAGAAATTTGCTGAAGATGTGCGGCCTCTACGAAGATATGGGCTGATTTATATACGGGCTCCCCTTAATACGTCAATAGATGAAATAAAGGCTGCTATGGAACAGGCCCGCACAGGCATCAAGATTTTCCCAGAAACTGGAAGAAAGCAATAAGACTGAACTCACGGTTCGCGTAAATCTGGACGCATTCTCCAGATTCTGATAAGCTGGTGATATGAATGAAGCACTGACGATTAAGACCGAGCGGGTAGATGACATCCCGCTCTTGTTGGCCCAAATGCAGCGCATGGGACTGGTT
>WNFA01006251.1_pt1 | contig 16322 bp, 15 predicted proteins | sample 5400481 | NCBI WGS metagenome assembly WNFA01 (sample SAMN13153340, study PRJNA577476) | soil metagenome | isolation source: 120 cm saprolite under Douglas fir tree site 2 hole 1 replicate 2 | place: USA:California | collected 2015-04-18
GCCGCCGCGATTGTTCGGCCTCTCGTTTGGATTTCAGACAAGGTTCTGTGGCACGTTGTGGATGAGGGTGTGATCGACGGCACCGTGAATGGCGTCGCTCGCGTCTCCCGGGAGACTGGCGACCGGCTGCGCTACGCGAGCACGGGGAACGTACGCAGTTATGCAGCCTGGATTTTGATGGGCGTGGTGGTCTTCACCTCCCTGCTGCTGTGGATGGTGAGCTGAAGTGCAGCAAACTTTTATCCTGACGGTCCTTACCTTCCTGCCCGTCGCAGGAACATTCGCGCTGTTGCTGTTGCGCAGCGACGATCACGTGTGGATTCGCCGCCTGGCGCTGGTCACCGCCATCGCCGAGTTTGCAATTTCCCTGCTTCTATTGCGCGGCTTCGACTCCGCCGTAACGGGCTACCAGTTCGAGGAGTTTCACGCGTGGATTCCGCGGCCGCCAATTCATTACCACCTAGGCATCGATGGCCTCAGCTTGTTCCTGATCCTGCTGACCACGTTGCTGACGCCGTTGTCGATTCTGGCGTCCTGGAAGTCGATCGACCAGCGTGTGAAGGGCTTCTTCATCTCTTTGCTGGTGCTCGAAACAGGCGTCATCGGCGTCTTCGTTTCGCTCGACCTGTTTTTGTTCTTCTTGTTCTGGGAAGTGATGCTGATCCCGATGTATTTCCTGATAGGCATCTGGGGCCACGAACATCGCATCTACGCCGCGATGAAATTCGTGCTGTACACGATGTTCGGGTCGATTCTGATGCTCGTGGCGATCTTGTGGCTCTATCGAATCACGGCGGCTGCCGGGTACCCAACCTTCGATGTGACGCAGATCCAGATGATGCTTTCGAACGGCACGCTGACGATTCCCCTTCGAACGGAACTGCTCCTGTTCGGCGCATTCTTCCTGGCGTTCGCTATCAAGGTGCCGCTATTCCCTCTGCACACGTGGCTGCCGGACGCGCACACGGAGGCTCCTACGGCGGGCTCGGTAATGCTCGCGGGGGTTCTGCTGAAGATGGGCACCTACGGCATGCTGCGTTTTTCCCTGCCGCTGTTCCCGGAGGCGTCGCGCCGCTTTGCTCCGGAGATTGCCGTCCTGGCCATCATCGGAATTGTTTACGGCGCGCTCGTCGCGATGGTACAGGTGGACCTGAAACGCCTGGTCGCGTACTCCTCGGTCAGCCACCTTGGATTTGTCGTCCTCGGAATCTTTGCGTTTCACGCCGTCTCGATTCAAGGGGCTGTCTTCCAGATGCTGAGCCACGGCATCTCGACCGGAGCGTTGTTCCTGGGTGTCGGCATGCTGTACGACCGCCGCCATACGCACTTGATCAATGAATTTGGCGGCCTCGTGACGCCGATGCCGGTCCTCGCGGCCCTTTACTTGTTCATGTGCTTCGCGTCGGCGGGCCTGCCGATGCTCAACGGGTTCGTCGGCGAGTTTTTGATTCTCGCCGGGACATTCCAAAAACATGCCGCTTGGGCGTCCTGGGCCGCGCTGGGCGTCATTTTCTCCGCTGTTTATTTGCTTTGGTCCTACCAGCGCGTTTTTTTCGGCAGCCTTACGGAGGACAAGAACGGCACTTTGCCTGACGTGGATGCGCGGGAGCATGGAATCCTGCTCCTGATGGCAGCGGTCATCCTGTGGATGGGGATTGGATCTCCGTTCTTTACGCGGCGCACGGAAGCGTCGACGCAGAACGTGCTGCAATTGATGCAGCGCCCGCAGGCGTTCGATGCCGGCGGCATGAACGATATGGATCATCCCGCCTTGCCCGCAAGCGGCGCGAACGCCGCGGCGTCCGGCGGCGTGGCCAACTTGGTGAACTCGAAATAAATGTTGCCGCCTCTTCAAGATTTGTACCGAATCGCGCCGGAACTCGTCTTGTGCGCGTTCGGCATGTTCGTGATGTTCCTCGCCCCGATCGTGCCCAGGACGCGGCACGGCGTGCTATCCACGATTTCGCTTCTTGGTGCGGCGCTGGCCCTGGCAGCGACGCGATTCTTGGCGACGGCTCCGGGCGCTGCCTATTCCGGCCTGCTTCGCGCTGATGCTTTCAGCCTTTTCGTCCATTTGATCGTCTGCGGTGTGGCCTTCCTCGCGATTCTGGGCTCGGCCAGCTATCTCAAACGCGAGGATCTCGATGCCGGCGAATTTTGCGCGTTAATTTTATTCGCCACTGCCGGCATGGGCGTTATGGCTAGCGCCCAGGAACTCCTGACCGCCTTCATCGGCCTGGAGATGAGTTCCATTGCATCCTACGTCCTCGCCAGCTACAAGCGCGACGCCCCCCGTTCGAACGAAGCCGCCATGAAGTATTTCCTGCTGGGCTCGTTCGCCACGGCCTTTTTTCTTTATGGCATCGCCCTCACGTATGGAGCGACGGGGACCACGCACCTTGACCTGATGGGGCAAGCTGGGGCGCAATCGTCAGCAACGCTGTTGAAAATGGGCCTCGGGCTCGTCTTTGTCGGGCTGGCTTTCAAAGTCGCCGCCGCGCCGTTCCAACTCTGGACGCCGGACGTTTACGAAGGCGCTCCTGCCCCGGTCACGGCGATGCTCTCGACCGGTCCCAAGGCCGCCGCGTTCGCTCTGGCGCTGCGCATTCTGGTGAATGTGGAGGCCGCGAGCGCGCTGTGGTTCTGGGCGCTCTGGATTGCGGCCGCGCTGAGCATGTTTGCGGGCAACCTGGGTGCGCTCGTACAGACGAATTTGAAGCGCATGCTGGCCTACAGCTCGATTGCGCACGCTGGGTATATCCTGGTCGCTCTGGCCGCGGCAGCCGCGACAGATCGTCCGGAAGCAGGGATCGCCGCAGCGCTGTTTTACCTCGTGACCTACGCCCTGGTGAAGCTGGGTGCGTTCCTGATCGTCGCGCAATTGGGCGGCGCGGGCGAGCGCCACGTCGAAATCGAAGATTTTACGGGCTTGGCGCGCCGGCAGCCCGCCATGGCCGCATGCTTATCGCTATTTCTGCTCTCGCTTCTCGGATTGCCCGTAGCAGCGGGGTTCCTTGGCAAGTTTTACGTCTTCAGCGCAGCCCTGGATTCAAATTTGATCTGGCTCGCGATCCTGCTGGCCCTGAATAGCGTGATCGGGGCCTACTATTACCTGCGCGTGATGGTCGCTATGTACATGCGCGAGCCAAAACAGGTAATCGCGGCCGAGCCGGTGCCGTGGACGCTCTCCATCGTGCTCTGGATCGCCGCGGCCGGCACGATATACGTAGGATTATTCCCCACACGCGTCATCGGCTTCGCGGCCAAAGCCGCCCTCAATATGCGGTAGTTCCTAGTAGAACAGGCTTCAGCCTGTTTGGTTTGCTCCTATCCGGCGCAAAACCCAAACAGGCTGAAGCCTGTTCTACTCCACACAAAACGGCACGCCCTCGGGACTCCAAGAGCGTGCCGCCAGAAACAAAAAACCAAATCGCCTACTAGACCTTCGCGAAGATGATCACGAGAGTCAAAAGCGCGAGTGTCTCGATGAACACGAGACCAAGAATCATCGCGGCGCGGATGGCGCCGGACGCGCCTGGATTGCGCGCCATGCCTTCGCATGCCGCGGACGCTACGCGTGACTGCGCCAGCGCGCCTCCGAACGCCGCGAGCGCCATGCCGAACGCCGCGGAAATGGCCACCCAGTTCGTTCCTCCCGTTGGAGCTGCGGTGGTCTGCGCAAAAGCCGCGGGGGCCGCGAGCATCGCGCCAGCCAAAGTGACTACTGCATACAGAACTTTCTTCATCGTTTTCTCCTTATGAAAGTGCCGTCAGTTGGTGGTTCCCGGATATTCGCCCTGCAACCGGGCTCACACTGAAACGGGTGCGCAAACAGGAAGCCGGGTTAGTGCTCATCCGCCGTCGCAATTCCAATATAAATCGTCGGCAGAAGCGTGAAAACGTACGTCTGAATAATCGCGACAAAAATATGAAGGCCGATGAAGGCCAGCGGAATAATTGCCGGAAATATTCCCAGAACAATCCCCAAGGCGGGCGACTTATGCCATCCCCACACGGCCGGCTGCACCAGCAATCCGAGGAAGATCACATAGAGCAAGTCGCTGGCAAAAATGTTTGCCCAGAGACGCACCGTCAAGGAAAGAATGCGTGCCGAGGTGCTGATGAGCTCGACGGGAAATAGCAGAATGCCAAGGAGCCAGTCGCCCAACTTCCGCGGCGAACCAGCAAACGTAAGCAGGTAATGCCCAACACCATGATGCCGAATTCCCTGCCAGTTGAAATACAGAAAAATGACAATGGCGCAACCGAGAGGTACAGCCTTTTCCGCCGTGGGCGCCGAAAATGCCGGGAAAAGGCTTAGCAAGTTGGCAAGCAAAATGAACACGGAAACAGAGCCAATCATCGCGACGTACCGGCGTCCGCCGTGCTTTACGTTTTCATCGAGCAAGTCGCGAATACCGAAACCAACGGGGTTGGTAATCAACAATTCCGCGACCTGCTGCACACCGCCAGGATTGTCCACGGACAGGCGCGGACGCAGCCAAAGCGTGCCCAGGACACCGATCCCGAACACCACAAATGACATGACCACGTGCTCAGGGATTGGTGTGGCGGGATTTGAAGGTTGAATATGGAGGGCGTTCAACAAACCGAGCGCAAAATGTCCCAGATACTGATTCACAAGTTGCGTTAGCCAACTGACGTGGGTTTCCATTTATCGTTATCAATCCCAGGACTGAAAGACTTCGTACAAGCTTGCCCCGATCGTTGCGGCGCCGAGCGCGCACAAGCCTACCAGCATGCTTAAGATCGGGATTCCAAAGAAAACAAAAATAACATACACGGATACCGCAATCAAGAAATACCGGCCAATCAACCCGAAGAGGCTTCCAACCGGCACGCGCGCTTTAGAAGGCTCCGCATGAGCCGTCGCAGCGCGCGTCACGGTGTCAAGAGCGCTTTTCAACCACCGAAAATTGATCCAGGCAAGTAATGCCCCAATAAGGACCCCGGCGCCAACACGAATGGAGAACAGAAAATACGCGCCGGCACATGCGATCCCGCCAAGCAAGAGAGTCAGGCGGGCGATTCGCCGTTCGGTCACCGCATACGGCGCAATATCAACCGTCTCCATCGCTACTCCGCTCGAGCCGCCGCAAAACGTCGCGAACGCCTGCGTAAAAACCCAGCCCTCCGAGAATCAGCATCAGAACGGGCTTGGTGTGCAACCATCGGTCCAGCAAATACCCAAAGAGGCCGCCCACCACAATCGCGGATACCAAGACAAAGGGTAATTCTAGCGCGACGGCGAATTGGCGGGAGGCAGAATCTGGCCGCTTTCGCGGCGATGGCGGGAGAGACGATTCTGGATCATCAGTGGCCACTGAATCCCAAGGGGAAGAACAGCGAATACTTTGCCAGATCTATGATCGGCTGTGGATAGACGCCGGCCGCCACCGTCACCAAGCCCAGTGCGGCGAAGGCAACCCCCTGCCCGATCGTAATCCTCGGCGTCGGCGCGTTGCCCGGCTCGTACAGCCACGCATGCGCAACGATGCGGAAATAATAGTACAGCGCCGGGACGATGTAGAGCGCCCCGAACAAGGCCAGTCGATTGTGGCCCGTCTCAATCAGAGCAAGCAGGATGTAATACTTCCCGATGAAGCCCGCCAGCGGCGGAATCCCTGCCAGGGACAGCATGAAAATCAGCAGCACCACCGCGGACGCCGGGCTGCGCTGGAACAGGCCGTTGAGATCGTCCAATTCGTCGCTGATGACCCCTTGGCGTTGCAGCACAATCACCACGGCGAACGCTCCGATGGTCATGAACGCATACACGAACAAGTAGAACGCTACGCCCTTCATGCCGGTCATGAAGCCTTGCGCGCTCGATGCCGCCGCTACGATGCCGAGTAAGATGTATCCCACGTGCGAAATCGAAGAGTAGGCCAGCATCCGCTTGATATTCGTCTGCGTAATCGCCGCGAAGTTGCCGATGGTGAGAGACGCGATCGCCACGAATGCCAACAGCATCTCCCAGTCCAGCCTCACCGGCCAGAAAACGGTAAGCAGCAACCGCAGCAGCAACGCGAAGCTTGCGGTCTTCGACGCGACGCTAATATACGCCGTGATGGGCGTCGGGGAGCCTTCGTACACGTCCGGAGCCCACTGGTGGAATGGCACTGCGGCGACCTTGAAGAAAAGTCCCGATACGACTGTAACGAGCGCCAGGATCACCAGCAGATCGCCGTGCCCGCGCGCTTCGACCGCCACCTGGATCACTTCCAGATTCGTGCGGGGAGGCAGCGAGCCGCCAAATGGGCTGAGGTTCGCCGTGGCGCCCAAGCCGTAGAGAATCGAAAATCCGTATGCCAGGATGCCCGAGCTGAACGCTCCCAGCAGCAGATACTTCACCGCGCTTTCGTTCGAGCGGCGGTCGCGCCGCAGGAATCCCGCCAGCACGTAGAAACTGATGGCCATCGTCTCAAGTCCCAGGAATTGGACGACCAGATCGAACCCCGAGGCCATAAACATCATGCCAACGGCCGCAAACAGAATCAGCGCGTAATACTCGCCGTGATTTTCATTTTCAATTTGCAGGTAGCGCACCGAAAGGAGGATCACCAGCGCCGTCGCAATCAGGAAAACGAACCCGAAAAACAGCAATGCGTTGAAATATTTGTCACGCGCATCCAGGAGGTAATCGGTGAGCAGGATGCCCATGGCGAAGAGAACGAGCATCATCTCCGGCAGGAGCAGTCCGCCGCCGCCTTGCTGCATGAAAGACCGGAACGCGTTGAGGGCAGAGTTCATCGGGCTGCTTACTTTTTCTCCGTGCCGGCAGCGGGCGCTTTGCCGAGGCTTGCCGGCGCCGCTTTTTCATTATCATTTGCATGTGGATCAAACGCGCGTATATCCAAATCGTCGTCGGGGGTCGCCGCTGGCGGCATATTCATTCCGGCGGGCATGTTCGTTCCTGGCATCACCGCTCCAGGCTGTCCAGGAGCCGCCGGAGCAGCATTTACGCCGGGCGCAGACGCGCGCTCTGCCCCGTAGTATCCCGGATTGACCTGCTCGACGATCAATTGCACAGGCCGCTCCAGCACTCGAAATATCGGCTTCGGGTAAATTCCGATCCAGAAGCACAGAATTACCAAAGGGATCAACGTCGCATACTCTCGCGCGTTGAGATCCTGCATATGCTCGTTCGCGGGATTTGTGACCGGCCCAAACATAACGCGCTGGTAGAGCCAGAGCAAGTACGCGGCTCCCAGAATGATCCCGATCGACGCCCACGCCGTGTACTTAATGCTGACTTCGTACGTGCCGCGCAGGATGGTGAACTCTCCGATAAAACCGTTCAGCAGCGGGAGGCCCAGCGAGCTGAGCGAGATGATCATATAGATGGCGGCAAAATTTGGCATGGGCGTGGACAACCCGCCAAATTCCGAGATCAAGCGCGTGTGCCGCCTTTCGTAGAGCACGCCGACGATCAAGAACAACGCGCCCGTGGAAATTCCGTGGTTGATCTGCTGGAGCACGCTGCCGGAAAGGCCGTGCGGAGTCAGCGCGAAAATTCCCAGTGTGCAGAATCCCAGGTGGCTGACGGAGCTGTACGCAATCAGTTTCTTCATGTCCTTCTGCATCATGCAGACCAGCGCGCCGTACAAAATACTGATCACCGAAACGACCAGCATGATCGTCACTATTTTGTGGCGCGCCGTGGGGTCCAGCGGCAGCAAAGGCAGTGAAAAACGGATGAATCCGTACGTGCCCATCTTCAGCAAAACGCCGGCCAGGATCACGGAGCCGGCCGTGGGCGCTTCGGTGTGCGCATCGGGCAGCCACGTGTGGAACGGGAACATCGGCACCTTGATCGCGAACGCGAAGAAGAACGCCCAGAACAGGATGACTTGCGTTCGCGTGTCAAACTGCGCCGCCGATGCCAGCAGCGTGGGGATATCGAAGGTCATGCCGCCCGCCTTGAAGTAGAGCGCCAGGATCCCCAACAGCATCAGCACCGATCCGACCAGCGTATACAGGAAAAACTTGATCGCGGCGTACAGCCGGCGGTCGCTTCCCCACACGCCGATCAGGAAATACATCGGCACGAGCATTACTTCCCAGAACATGTAGAACAGGAAGAAATCCAGCGCCATGAAAACGCCCAGCATGCCCACCTGGAGGAGCAAGAAGAGAATGTAATATTCTTTTCTCCGGAGCTGAATCGCGCTCCACGAGGAAAGGATGGAAATCGCGCCCAGGAATGTTGTCAGGATCACCAACAACAGGCTGATGCCGTCGATTCCCAGCGTGTAGTGCGCCCCGATCGAGGGAATCCAGTCGTGGTTTTCGTAGAACTGAAAACGCGGCGAGTCGGGAGCCAAGCTGAACCGCCAGATCAACGGCAGCGAAACGATCAGCCCCAGGAAAGCGAATAGGTTGCCGATGACGCGATGCGCGTTTTCGCTGTCGCGCGGCACGAACAGCAGCAACAACGCCCCCACCAGCGGTGTGAACAGCACCACCGACAGGATATGAGTATTGTAAAATTCCATCTGCCCGCCTCGCCTTCTATTATGCTGCCTAGCAAGTTCGCTCAAACACTTTGCGGCAGCTTCAGGGGCTAAAGCCCCACATATTTTCAGCCGCTAACGTCAGGGCTGAAGCCCTGACCCACAAGACTCCTGCTTCGCAAAACACCTATTGGCAAAACACCTCTCGGCAAAAACCCCAAACTACAAATCACCCGACCCACAAACCTCCTGTGGGCAAAATCCCCGAACCACAAATCACCCGACCCGCAAAATTCCTGCGCCACAAAACCATAATTGCGGCGATGTTTTCGTACCCGCCCGAATGAGCGAATTCCGCACCTGATCTTTGTGGGTCGCGGCTTCACAGGTTGCGGAAAAAGTCGAGTAGCACAGCCACTCTTGGCTGTGCATCGATGATAAGTGCAGCAAAACCCGCACAGGCAAGAGTGCCTGTGCTACTAAAAGCGGCTTCGAATTGACTTTTTCCGCAACCTGTTCAGCCGCGACATTCAGAAACTCGAAAAACAAGGGCTTTAGCCCCTGATGTCCGATCGAGTTCGCTCGCCTCGCACCCATGAGCCGCCTTCTAGTGCAACAAGTTTTGCAGCGTGAATCCCGAAGCCCGCAAATAATATCCCAGGAAAATCAGCACGCCGAGCAACATGAACAGCGCATACCGCGAAACGCGACCCGTCTGCAGCATCCGCACGGGATAGCTCAAGACCCACACGACCCGCGCCGCGAGATTCACCAGGCCGTCTACGATCCAGGTATCCCACACTATCGAAACTCGCGAGGTGAACCGCGTCAGCCAGCCGGCGCCGTCCACGCCGAGGCCATTGATCACGCCGTTGTCAAACGCTCCAAGCGTGAGCGCCAAATCCTTCATGCGATTCACGAACATCGCATCGTAAATTTGATCGACGTAATACTTGTTGTAGAGCAGCCGATATAGCCCGCCAAAATTTGACGCGATCTTGCCGGGCACTTCCGGCCGCTTGATATACCACTTGTACGCCAGCCAGATTCCTCCCGCGGCAATCGCCACGGACAACGCCATGAGCAGGTACTCCGTCGATCCGCCAGATGCCGCATGCGCTGCGCCCGCCGCTTCGGCCACTTCTCCGCCTGGCTTCGCCATGACTGGAGCTAGAAATTGCGCAAACCGGTCGCTACCGCCCAATGACTCAGGCCAGCCTACCCAGCCGCCAATCACGGAAAGCACAGCAAGAATCATCAGCGGCACGGTCATCGAGCCTGGCGATTCGTGAATGTGGTGCTCGACTTTATGATCCACGCGCGACGTTCCGAAAAACGTCATGTTCACCAGGCGGAACATATAAAACGCCGTCATCCCCGCGGTAATGAATCCCAGCAGCCACAGCGCCGGACTGCGCTCGAATGCATCGCCCAGAATTGCATCCTTGCTGAAAAACCCTGCCAGCGGCGGAATCCCAGCGATGGCGATCGAGGCAACGAGAAAAGTGCGCGCGGTCGTCGGAATCTTCGTCCACAACGCGCCCATCTTGCGCATGTCCTGCTCGCCCGAAAGCGCGTGAATCACACTGCCCGATCCAAGGAACAGCAACGCTTTGAAGAAGGCATGCGTCATCAGGTGGAACACGCCCGCAGTGAACGCGCCCACGCCGCATGCCAGGAACATATACCCGAGCTGCGATACGGTCGAGTAGGCCAGCACGCGTTTGATGTCGTTCTGCACCAGGCCCATCGTCGCGGCAAAAAGTGAAGTGACGCAGCCGACCACGGCCACGACTTCGAGCGCACGCGGCGCCATTGAAAACACGGCGTTGGTTCGCGCGATCATGTACACGCCGGCGGTGACCATCGTCGCCGCGTGGATCAACGCGCTGACGGGTGTGGGGCCTTCCATGGCATCCGGCAGCCAGACGTACAGAGGAAGCTGCGCCGATTTCCCCGTCGCGCCGACGAACAGCAGCAACGCGATCGCCGTCAGCGTGCCGTTCCCAATCTCAAAGTTTCCCGCCGCGATCGCCGGACCCAGTTCGGTGAACTGAATCGTTCCGAGGGTGCCCAACATCAGGAAGAGGCCCAGCAGAAACCCGGCATCGCCGATCCGGTTGACGATGAACGCCTTCTTCCCCGCGTCCGACGCCGACTTGCGCAGGAAATAGAAACCGATCAGCAGGTAGCTGCACAGCCCGACGCCTTCCCAGCCGACGAAAAGCAGCAACAAATTATTCGCCAGGACCAAGGTGAGCATCGAAAACATGAACAAATTCAGGTAGCCGAAGAAGCGGTAGTACCCCCCCTCGTGTCCCATGTATCCGATCGAATACACATGGATGAGGAATCCCACGCCGGTGACCACCAGGAGCATCACGGCGGTCAGCGGATCCATCAAGACGCCCCAGGGCACGTGAAAATCCATCACGCGTCCCGCGTTCGTGTGCATCACGCCCGCCGGAACCCAGTCGAACAGGTTGAAACTCACCACGCGCTGCGCGGCAGGCCGCGCGATCAATTGCAATATGGCACCGAAGGCGAAGCACATTGAGAGGAAGACGCTGCCCACGCACACCACGCTTACGGCGCTGTTCGGCAAGCGCCGTCCGATAAGCAGCATCAGCGCCGCGCTCGCCAGGGGGAATAGCGGGATCATCCAGATGTGCGCCAGAAAATATTCAGTCGGCATCATGTCCTAGAAACACCAGCCCGCACAGCCTACCACTTGAGCAGATCCATTTCGTCGCCCAGCAATGTCTCACGGTTCCGGAAAAACGCAATAATGATGCCCAATCCCACCGCGGCCTCGGCCGCCGCGTCGGTAATGACGAAAATCGCGAAGACGTGCCCTTCGGCCGAGCCGACCAGGCGCGAGAACGCCACCAGGTTGATGTTCACCGCGTTCAGCATCAGTTCGATGGACATCAAAATGATGATGACGTTCCGCCGGGTCACCACGCCGATCACGCCGATCGTGAACAGCCCCAGACTCAGGAACAGGTAATGGCTGGTCGGAATCATAATTGTTCTCGCAACCTCTATTCGGCGGGCTCCACGAAGAGCCCGCACGCTAAACTTTTTTCTTGGCCATAACGACGGCGCCGATCATGGCCACAAGCAGCAGGATCGACGCAATTTCAAACGGAAGCATATACTCGCTGAACAGAACGCGCCCTACGAGTTGCGTGCTAGGCTCGAGCATGGTCGCAGGAGCAGGTTCGCCCAGCGGCAGCCCCGAGCGCCCCACCGCGATCGCCACCGTCAATTGCGCGCCCAGGACCAGCGCCAGCAGCAATCCGAGCCACCATTGCCGGTTGAACTGCACTTGGTGCAACGACACGTCCAGATTAATCAGCATGATGACGAACACAAACAGCACCATGATGCCGCCCGCGTACAGAATCACCTGCACGATGAACAAAAACTCCGCGTGCAGTTGCAGAAAAATGCCCGCCGTCGCCAGTAGCGCGGTGATCAGAAATATTGCGCTCTGCACCACGTTCCGGCGCGTCACCACCAGGACCGCCGAAATCACTGCCAGAACGGCAAAGAAATAAAATACGATCTGATCGAGCATCGTTGTTGGTTCCCTACGCCTCTTCGCCCACGATGGCGTGTTCTTTTTCCTTCTTCTCCCCCGCCAATCCCAATCCCCCAGCCACAGCCAGCGTCAGAACCGTCGTCAGAGGAAACGCCGTCCAATGGCTCCATCCCAATTGCCTGTGCAGCACGAGCGCCAGGCCAATGCCCATCACATTCACGATCGAAAGAGGTATCAGGAATTGCCATCCCAAACGCATTAACTGGTCAAATCGATACCGCGGGAACGTGAACCTCAGCCACATGAACAAGTACAGATAGAGTCCCACTTTCAGCAGGAACCAGAACGCCCCGTGCAGCCCGGCCTTCGCACTCGCAACGCTGGACCCTGCGGGCGCCACCAGCGGCGCCGCCAATATTCCCGCAACCAAAATGAATAGCACTCCCACCGTGGCAAGAACGGTTTGCTGGATCTTAACCGGCTGCTTCGGCGCGCGGTAAAAGCAATACCCGGCAACCACCAGCATGAGGAATGACGGCAAGAAATCCAGGAAATCAAATGCCCGCGTACCGGCGAACGGCCGCAGCCACCCGCCAAGAAACAGTGTCGTCGCAATCGACGCCACGACCACCATGTTGGTGTACTCCGCCAGGAAGTAGAGCGCCCACCGGAACCCGCTATACTCGGTCATGTAGCCCGCAACCAATTCCGATTCCGCTTCCGGAAGATCGAAGGGTGCGCGATTGGTTTCCGCAATCGAGGCCACAACATAGATGAAGAATCCCACGGGCGCCGCGAAGACGAACCAAACCCCGTAATCTTCCTGGGCCTCGATAATTTCGCGCGTGGAAAGCGTCCCGGCCAGCAGCAACGCGCCGACAATCGCCATCCCCGCGGCGGTTTCGTAGCTCACGAGCTGCGCCGCGCTACGTAACGCTCCGAGCAGCGAATAATGGCTGTTGGACGACCATCCGCCGAGCACGATTCCGAAAATTCCCAGCGCTCCGATTCCCACGACAAACAAAAGTCCGATGTTCAAGTCGGCAATCTGGAACCACGGCCCAATCGCGAGCGCCGACATCGCCAGCATTCCCGCCGTCACCGAGATTAACGGCGCAATCCAGAAGATCCCTTTGTCAGCCTCGTCCGGGATAATGTCTTCCTTCAAGAGTAGTTTTACCGCGTCAGCGATGGGCTGCAGCAGGCCGTGCGGTCCCACGCGCATCGGCCCCAGCCGCGCCTGCATATCGGCCATGACCTTCCGTTCCATCAAAACGATGTATCCAGCAACGAGCGGAAGGACCGCCACAATCACCAGAGCGCAAACCAGCGGCACCCAAATGGAAATCACGAAATCGATCAGAGCGTGCATCGCGTTAACGGTCCACTTCTCCCAGCACGATGTCGAGCGTACCGATGATGGCCACAACGTCCGCCACCAGGTGCCCGCGAATCATCTTGTCGAACGCCTCGAGGTTGATCAAGGAGGGCGGGCGAATGCGCACTCGGTACGGCTGCGTCGTGCCGTCGCTGACGATGTAATATCCAAGCTCGCCCTTCGGCGCTTCGATCGCGTGATAGACCTCTCCCGGCGGCGGTTTTAATACCTTTCCGACCTTGCCCATGATCGGCCCGGCGGGGATGTTCTCAATCGCCTGCAGGCAGATCAAGCGCGATTGGCGCATCTCTTCCATGCGCACGATGTACCGGTCAAACGTGTCGCCGTTCTTCCCGGTTGGAATTTCGAACTTGTACAGGTCGTATGCGGCGTACGGCATCGCCTTGCGGATGTCCCACTTCACGCCGCTCGCGCGTATCACCGGGCCCGAGGCGGCGTAGTCGATCGCTTCCTTGGCGGTGAGTATGCCGATGCCCTTCGTTCGACCCACCCAGATGCGGTTTCCCGTGAGCAGAGATTCGTACTCGTCCACGCGCTTGTCAAACGGCGTGCAGAAGCGCTCGACGTCTTTTTCGAACTCATCGTAAGCCTCGTACTGCAGGCCGCCGATGCGGAACGCGTGCGTGGTGAGCCGCGCGCCGCAATATTTCTCGAAAATCTTCAGGACCTCTTCCCGCTCGCGCAGGCAGTAAAACAGCGGCGTCAGCGCGCCAATGTCGAGCGCGTGCGTCCCCAGCCAGAACAGATGGCTCGCGATCCGCTGCAGTTCGGTGAGAATCGTTCGAATGACGCGCGCGCGAAGCGGCGCCTCCGCTCCCAGCAGCTTTTCGACCGCTTCGCAGTAGCCCAGGCCGTTCGAAACCGCCGCGACGTAATCCATGCGGTCCACGTATGGGGCAAACTGCGTGTAGGTCCGGTGCTCGGCGATTTTCTCAACGCCGCGGTGCAGGTAGCCGATCACGCATTCCGAGCCGATCACCTTCTCGCCGTCCAGGCGCAATTTCACGCGCAGCACGCCGTGTGTCGACGGGTGCTGCGGCCCCATGTTGAGGACGATTTCGTCCGCCCCGAGCACTGTGGACTCGGCATGCGTGGCAAACGGAACGCGCTGGTCCGCCATTTCTACTGTCCGCTCTCGATCCCCAGGTTTTCGCGCACCCAGGCCGTGTCCTGCGTCAGAATGTCGTAATCCTTGCGCAGCGGATATCCCTGCCATTCGTCCGGCAGCAGAATCCGCTTCAGCTCGGGGTGTCCTTCGAACACCACACCGAACATGTCGTACACTTCCCGTTCCTCCCAATTCGCCGTGGCCCACACGCCCTGAACGCTGGGCACGCGCTCGTCCGCGGAGGCGTGCACCTTCAGGCGCAGCCGCTCATTCTTTGCGAACGAGTACATGTTAAGCACGACATCGAAACGCTGCTCGCGTTTCGGCCAGTCCACAGCCGTGAGGTCGCTCAGCCAATCGAATTTCTCGTCATCCCGGCTGTAAGTAGCGATTTCCACCAATCGCTCGCGCGCGATCACCAGGATCGCCTGCTTGCGATCAATCCACGCCTCGCGAATTGCCTCGCCGAATTTTTCCTTGTATCGCTTCACGAGGTCGTTATCGAGAGCGACAGGCCCTTCCTTTGGCGGAGCAGGAGGTTTCGGTGGGGTGGCCGCCCCCGGGGGCTTTGCAGCAGGAGCCGCCGGTGCAGCGGGCGGCTTGGACACAGGTTCGCCCGCCGCTGCGGGAGGTTTTGCGGCGGACGAATCATCTTTGGGGCTCGCAGAGGGCTGCTTTTCTTCCGGATCGTTGGCCATGAATTAGGAGTTGAGAAGTCCGCGCCTATCTCGCGCAACCCGTAGCTTTTAGCACATGGCGGAAAACACAGTCAACCTGCCTCCCTTACACCCATTCCAGAGCGCCCTTCCGATAGAGCCAGACGTACCCAATGATCAGAATACCCAGGAACACAAACATGCTTGCCAGCGCATACACCGGTTCCAGACGGAACCCTTCCTGCCGGGTGGAAAACAGCACGGCCCATGGAAACAGAAACGTCGTCTCCACATCGAAGATCACAAAGAGAATGGCCACGATATAAAACCTGACCGAATACCGGCCGCGCGTGTCCCCCTCGGCCTCCACACCGCACTCGTAAGGCTTCAGTTTCGCCCCCACCGCCGCCGGTGTGGGACGAATAAACCGGAAGAGCACCAGCGTCACGGCCGGAAACGCCGCGGCCAGCACAGCGAAGATCAAAATCGGAATGTACTGCCTCGGCATACTAATTTCGCTCGAAATCCTAACACATGCGTCAAGATGTATCCAGCGCAGGCGGGGATCGTGGATTCGGAGTCGCTCGCGTGAGGGTAAGCACTTCGCGGGGATGAACCAAAGTAGGTTTGAAATCGAATTCCCAGCCGGACCTTACCTCACAACCTTGCTGTTCCGATTGGGTTCGCGTTGATGGGTCAAAGGAGCAAGCGAACGCCGCGGCTCGGTACGATCTCGAAAAAAAAGTCCAGGCCGGCCTGCCATGACAGCGTGGCAAGCCGGCCTGGAGCTGACAACTACCTTTACTTCTTTTCGATCAACGGTCTGTTGAGATCCAAGTCGCCTTTCCGGCAAACGTTCCGTTGATGTCTATGTTATCGATCACAACGAAGCCACCTGCGGATCCCTGAACTGCAGGGTCAGGTCCCTGATCCTGGACAATCGTCATGCTCGTTATAGTGTCACCAGGCACGAACATCAGAGCCGCTTGTGCCATGGCGGACATGTTGAACCGCAAGCGATTCCAGCCCACGATGGGTGTTGTACCCAAATTAAGTGGTGTGGTTGTTCCGAGGCTGCAGCCGCCGATCACGTGCGTCATAGCGTCGGTGGTCACAACAAGGAAGCGTGGTGATG
>WNFA01002099.1_pt1 | contig 16319 bp, 14 predicted proteins | sample 5400481 | NCBI WGS metagenome assembly WNFA01 (sample SAMN13153340, study PRJNA577476) | soil metagenome | isolation source: 120 cm saprolite under Douglas fir tree site 2 hole 1 replicate 2 | place: USA:California | collected 2015-04-18
GGCGTCGACATGAAGCTCGATGCGTTTCGGGTCAGTGGCCACGAGTGTCCGCAAGGGTGACGTCGCAAGCTTCGCGGCAGTCCGGGCAATAATAAAGGCCATCCATGCAAAGACGAACGTTAAGCATGCTCTTGCAGATAGTGCAGTACTTGTCGCAAGTGCATTGATACTCGGGCTTGTCGCACTGAACGCAGAGCACCGGGCCGGCGGGCATTGGCTGCCTCCTAGAAGAAACTTTACCTGAGCACGGAGCGTTGCGGCAAGACGAGGCACGCGGCGGACACGGGCGGAAGTTTCGAACGAGGGAACAACTTTCGTTCCAGGCTTACGGAAGGCCAGGCTCAACCATGATAGAGGCCGAAGTCGCGGAACCTGCGGTCCATTGGACCGGTTCAAGCTTCTCGATAACTAAGATGTAGGAAAGAGCTCCCGCGACCGAGAACAGCGCCGTGACAATGAATCTGCAATCCAACCCACCTTCCAGCAAGGGCCGGGCCGGCCAGAATCTGCGGAAAGACAAATGCCGGAACTCGTGGCTCCATTTGCGACGGCACTCGCAAACAGAGCGATCAGGTACGTGCGAGGGCCGGCGCAAGCGCAGCCGGCGAACGCCAGGGCGCCGAGCACGAAGCCGCAAGCCATTGCCGATTTGCGAACTATGGTGCGACTGAGACCGCGCCGAATGAAAGAGTCGGTCAACCAGCCAGTGCTAAGAGCCGCAAGGGAAACGACCGTGTAATAGAAGGATGCGATCTTTACGGTTTGCGGCATCGAAAGGTGGCGACCCTCCTTCAAGTAAATAGGCAGCCAAGTGACCATGAAATCGCGCGTGTAGTTTCAGCAGAAGTGGCCAAGGGTCGAACCCCAAAATGGGCGTTGCAGCAGAATCTCAAGAACCCCCGTGACCGGCGCGGTTGCAGCTTCGGAAGGCGCCGCCGGAGGTTTTGGCATCCACTTCCACCAGGCGGGAATCCACAGAAGGCTCACCAATCCAATTCCAAGAAATACATAACGCCATCCATAGGCAACGATAAGCAGGCCAGCGCCGAGAGTTCCAACGGCAGGCCCGGCGTTCATCCCGCAGGAAACCAGACCATTGGCGAAACCGCGATGCACTTCAGAAACATGGCGAGACAGGTTTTGGAGACTGAGGGAAAAGCGACGGATTCTCCAATGCTCAGCAGCAGCCGGAAAGCAAAGAGCGCTGCGAAACCGCGAGCCAACCCTGTGGCTGCGGTGGCGAGTGACCAAACCAGGAATCCGCCGGCTAGGATCAGATTTACGTTGAAGCGATCGACCAACCAGCCGCTGAGAAAAATGAAGGCGATGTACCGGTGGCACGGTTCTTTGACGGGTTTGGGAGCGCGTGCTAGTATGCTTTTCTGCCCGAGAAACGGAATGGAATCCGTCACAACTCCAAATACAAATTCAGGCACGGCGGAGAACTCGTCAGGTTCTCCGGTAACCGCACTGCGGAAAACACCGCTGAATGCGCTGCATCGCAAGTTGGGCGCGCGGATGGTGAATTTCGGCGGCTGGGATATGCCGGTGGAGTATCCTGCGAACGGCGGGCTGATCGTCGAACATAGAGCAGTGCGCAACGGGGTTGGTGTTTTCGACGTGAGCCATATGGGCGATATCCGGATTCGAACCGGAAAGACGCCGGGCGGCGCGCTGACGGCGGTGCAGCATTTGAGCATGAACGACGCTTCGAAGCTGGCGATCGGGCAGGCGCACTATTCGGCGATGCTCTATCCGCAAGGCACGTTTGTGGACGACGTGATCGTGCACCGCATGGGCGAAGACGATTTTCTGTTTGTGATCAATGCCGGGACGCGGGAAAAAGATATTTCGTGGGTGCGGGAAAATACCGAGGAAATGGATTGCGTAGTCGAAGACTATAGCGACGCGTACACGCAACTGGCGATACAAGGACCGCGAGCGGTTGACGTGGTGAAAAAACTCACGGACGCGAACGTCGACGGCATCAAGAATTATTGGTTTACGCACGGAACGATTTGCGATTTGCCGTGTCGGCTGATTGCGCGGACCGGCTATACGGGCGAAGATGGATTTGAGATTTATGTCCCCGGCGACGTAGCGACGAGCGAAATGGTGTGGAACGCGGTGATAACAGAGGGGACGGAATTTGGGATTTTGCCGTGCGGACTGGGTGCGCGGAACACACTAAGACTAGAAGCGAAGATGGCGCTGTACGGGCACGAGATCAGCGAGACGATCAATGTGTGGGAAGCTGGACTGGACCGCTATTGCAAAATGGAAAAAAGGGATTTTGTTGGACGAGCAGCGCTGGCGAAGGCTTCGGCGGCTGGGCTGAAGCGCGAGCTGGTGGGATTGCAAATGATGGAGCGCGGGATCGCGCGCGACGAGTATAAGGTTTTTGATGCGGCGGGCGAAGAGGTGGGAGTGGTCACAAGCGGTTCGCCTTCGCCGACGTTGGGAGTAAACATTGCGCTAGCGTATATTCCGCCGGGATTGGCGGCTCTGGGAACGCATCTTTTTGTGGAAGTGCGCACGCAGCGGGTGAAAGCTTTAGTAGTGCCGACGCCATTTTACAAGCGCGTAAGAAAATCAGCGCCGCAAGCAGTTTCCGGTTCGAACTGACTTACAAATTTCAGCGAGAGGTGCACAGATGGGATATCCAGCAAACTATCGCTACACGAAAGAACACGAATGGGTGAACGCGAAAGACGGTGTGGCCACGATCGGTATCACGGACTATGCGCAGAGCGAACTGGGTGATGTGGTATTCGTGGAACTGCCCGAAGCTGGCAAGAAACTTGAAACCGGAAAATCATTTGGAACCGTGGAATCGGTGAAAGCGGTCAGCGAAATTTATGCGCCGGTTTCCGGCGAAGTGCTGGAAGCAAATCCCGGGCTGCATGACAAGCCGGAAACGATCAATAGTGATCCGCACGGGGCGGCGTGGATGGTAAAAATCAAGCTTTCGAATCCGGCGGAGCTGGAGAAATTGATGGACGGCGCGGCGTACGAAGCATATGTCGCGGCGAAAGGCAAGGAAGCCTCGGCCTGATGCGCTACCTTCCGAAGAGTCCCGCCGAGCGGCAGGAAATGCTGGCCGCGATTGGCGCAAAGTCGATTGAAGAGCTGTTCGAAACAATTCCCGAAAAATACCGGCTGCGCGATGCGTTGAAACTGCCTGGGCCATTTTCCGAAGCCGAGGTGATTGATTATTTCAAACAACGTGCCGGAGAAAATTCGCTTGGCTACACAAGCTTTCTGGGCGCAGGCGTTTACCAGCATTTGCGTTCAGTGATTACCGATACGATTTTGCTGCGCGGGGAATTTCTGACTTCCTATACGCCGTATCAAGCGGAAATCACGCAGGGTACACTGCAAGCCATTTTTGAATTTCAGACGCTGATGTGCCAGTTGACGGGCCAGGAAGTGGCAAACGCTTCGATGTACGACGGATCGACGGCGACAACGGAAGCGGTACTGATGGCGGAACGGTTGACTGGGCGCGGCCGGGTGCTGGTGGCGCGATCGGTGCATCCGGAATATCGTGAAGTAATGCGGACTTACGCAAAGAATTCCGGGTTGCACGTGGACGAGATCGGCTACACGAAGAGTGGAACCGTGGACGCAGCGTCGATCAAACGCGCATTAAGAGATGATGTAGCTGCAGTGGTGGTGCAATCACCGAACTTTCTTGGCGTGTTGGAAACATTGTCGGGAATCGCGGACGCGGCGCACGGAGTTGGTGCCTTGCTGGTCGTTGCGATTGCGGAAGGCATTTCACTGGGCGCGGTGAAGCCACCTGCGGAAGCAGACATTGTGGCGATGGAAGCGCAGAGCTTCGGATTGCCCCCGAGCTATGGCGGGCCGTACGCGGGAGTCATCGCTTCGCGCGACAAATTTGTGCGCCAGATGCCGGGGCGGCTTGCCGGAGAAGCTACCGACACGGAAGGCAAGCGTGGGTTTGTGCTGACACTTGCTACGCGCGAACAGCACATCCGGCGCGAGAAGGCGACATCGAATATTTGCACTAACCAGGCGCTATGCGCGCTGGCGGCGACTGTGCACTTGACGCTGCTAGGCAAAGAAGGTTTGCGCGAAATGGCCGAACAGAATGTGTCCAAGGCGCAATTTGCGATGAGCGAGTTGGAGAAAATTCCCGGAGTGAAGCGAGCGTTCGACGGGCCGTTCTTCAACGAGTTCACACTGGAGTTTCCGCGATCGGTGCGCATCATTAACGGAGAGTTGCTGAAGGAGAAAATCGCAGGGCCGCTGGCGTTGGGGACGGCGTATCCGGAGCTGTCCAAGCACGGCCTGGTGTGCGTGACGGAGACGACTCCGCGCGCGGAGATTGAGCGGTTTGCCGCGGCAGTGAAGAACATTCTTTCGAAGCCGCTGTAAGTTTGTACGGTGAATAAAGCGGAATCGGAAATGGATTTGTGGAGAAGATGAACGAAAAAATCAAAAAAGCGACGCGGCATACGAATCAAAACGAAGGGCTGGTCTTCGAGAAGTCGTCGCCGGGAAAACGGGCGTTCGAACTGCCGCCGCTGGACGTGCCGAAAGTGGACGTTGCGAAAACGCTCGGGGCTCAACATCGTCACGAAGGCGTGGAAGGATTCCCGGAAGTCAGCGAAATTGAAGTAATCCGGCACTTCACGCGGCTTTCGACCTGGAATTACGCGATCGATCTCGGCATGTATCCCCTAGGTTCCTGCACCATGAAGTACAACCCGCGTGTAAACGAATTCGTGGCGCGACTAGATGGGATTGCCACGGAACATCCTTATCAACCACAGGAACTTTCCCAAGGATGCCTGAAGATTCTGCACTTATTGGAGAAATGCCTGCTGGAAATTACCGGCATGGACTCCATCACGCTGCAACCTGCCGCGGGCGCGCAGGGTGAACTGACGGGACTGCTGCTGATTCGCGCATATCTGGAGAAACAAGGCAATGCGCGCAAGAAAGTCTTGATTCCGGATTCGGCCCACGGCACAAATCCGGCAACTGCCGTGATTGCTGGCTACGAAGTGCAAAACATCAAGTCCGAATCACACGGGCAGATTGACGTGGATAAGCTGCACGACCTGGTGACGGACGATGTTGCCGCGCTGATGATCACCAATCCCTCGACCCTGGGAATTTTCGAAGAGCGGATCCCCGAAATTGCCGAAATTCTGCATGCCAAAGGCGCATTGTTGTACATGGATGGCGCGAACATGAACGCACTTACCGGCGTGACGCGGCCGGGCGATTTGGGCGTGGACGTGATGCACCTGAATCTGCACAAGACCTTCAGCACGCCGCATGGCGGAGGCGGTCCGGGCGCTGGACCGGTGGCAATGAAGAAAATTCTGGAGCCGTTCCGTCCGGTTCCGATTTTGGTGGAGCGCGAAGGCGGAAAACTGGCGCTCGAACAAGTCCGTCCGGATTCCATCGGCAAGGTTCGCGCGTTCGGCGGAAATTTTGGCGTACTGGTGCGCGCTCTGGCGTACATCCTGGCGTACGGTCCGGGAGTGCGGCAGGCAACGGAAGACGCGGTGCTCAACGCAAATTACATTCGCAAACATCTCGAAGGCGTTTACGATTTGCCCTATTCCCTGCCCTCGATGCACGAAGTGGTGTTCAGCGACGCGAAACAAAAACGCAACGGCGTGAACACGATGGATATCGCCAAGCGGCTGATCGACTACGGATTTCATCCGTACACAACGGCGTTTCCGCTGATTGTTCCTGGCGCGTTGATGATTGAACCGACGGAATCGGAATCGAAAGAGGAATGCGATCTGTTTATTGACGCGATGAAGAGCATCGCTGAAGAAGCTGCGGCCACGCCGGAATGGGTAAAGACAGCACCGCATACGACGCGCGTGAAACGGCTTGATGAAGTTGGCGCGGCGCGGAAGCCTGTGCTGCGCTGGAAGTCGGCTTCGCGCAGCAAGGCAGCGGACTAAGTACGACTTGCGCGATCGCCATTTCTAACCCGACACACGGCGCGCAGGAAACGCGAGCTGCAATAAACGCGCTTGCTATGATTTGTGTAGTCCCTTCTTCCAGCTGGACCTGAAAGCTGATGTCAGCCGCAATCGATGCGTGGTTACCAAAGTCCGTAATTCTCCTCAGAAATTACGACCGCCACAAATTTGTCTCGGATCTGGCAGCTGGCGTCACGGTCGGCCTAGTGGCGCTGCCGCTGGCCATGGCGTTTGCGATTTCGTCGGGCGTGTCCCCGCAAGCAGGACTGTACTGCGCAATCGTGACGGGGTTTGTGATCTCCGCATTCGGCGGATCGAAGACGCAAATCGGTGGACCGACTGGCGCGTTCGTAGTTGTGGTCGCGGGAATTATCGCCAAGCACGGCCTCGATGGCCTATTCGTATGCACAATGATGGCTGGGGTCTTGCTCGTCCTGCTGGGCGTAACAGGAATGGGCACCGCGGTGAAATATTTTCCGCGCCCGGTGATTGTTGGGTTCACCAATGGAATCGCAATACTCATCGCCAGTACGCAAATAAAAGACTTTTTCGGGCTGCGGCTGGATCAAGTCCCTGGCGACTTCTTTCATCGTATGAAAGCGCTTGGCGGTTCGTTCGGAACTTTAAATTGGGAAGCGACGCTTCTTGCAGTGATCTCGCTGGTGGTGATGATTCTTTGCCAGAAATACGCGAGGCGAGTGCCAGGCGCGATTTTGGTTTGCTTCGGTGCGACGGCGGCGGTCGCACTGATTCATCTTGGAGTGGAGACCATCGGCACACGTTTCGGCGGAATCCCTAAAGGGCTGCCGCATTTCGTGATACCGCAATTCAGCTACGACACTGCGCGGCAACTGCTTTCTCCAGCACTTACAGTGGCGATGCTGGGTGCGATTGAGTCGCTGATGTCGGCCGTGGTTTCGGACAAAATGGGCCACGACAAACACAATCCCAACGTCGAACTGGTCGCGCAGGGCGTCGCCAACATTCTGTCGCCGCTGGTTGGCGGTTTGCCGGCGACCGGCGCAATCGCGCGGACAGCGACGAACGTACGCGCGGGCGCAAAAACTCCTGTGGCAGGAATGATTCACGCGCTGACACTGCTGGCGATCATTTTATTTGCCGCGCCGCTGGTGAATAATGTGCCACTGGCCGCGCTGGCCGCGATCCTGATGATGGTCGCCTACAACATGGGCGACTGGGAGGAAATCCCGGAGATCCTGAAACTCTCGGCTGCGGATATCGCCATCTGGCTGGTCACCTTGACGCTGACGGTCGTGACAGACCTGTCATTCGCGGTGGAATTCGGAATGATCCTCGCGGCGCTGACGTTTATTCGAAAGGTGTCGCGCACGACGACTGTAACGCGCGTAACCCGCGATTACGTGGCCGATAGCCGCGTACATGTTTTGCAGGGCAAAGACATTCCCGAATACGCCGTGGTGTACCGGGTGCACGGGCCGTTCCTTTTTGGTGCGACGGATAAGTTTGCGGACATTTTGGAAGAGCTCGATACTCTGCCGCCGATCGTGATTTTACGTTTGCGGAATATGACTGCCATCGATGCAACCGGGCTTGGTGCAATTCGCGAACTCGCGGACCGGCTTCACGATTCGGGCCGGCAACTGTTGTTATGCGGCGCGCGCGAGCAGCCCGCGCAGTTGATGAAACAAGCCGAGTTTGCACGACACGTCGGTGCACAAAATATTTGTCCAAGCATTACGGCGGCGCTGGTAAGGGCCGCAGATTTGCACGACGCACAGCCCGAACCTGAGCCATCGCCCGTTGCCTAACAGTATTTGCCAGAACATTTTCGTCGCCGAGCAAAATGTACGGTATGCCGCAACAGTAGCTGAAGCCTGAAAACTCCTGGTACTTCCATCGCGATAATTTTCCGCGGATTCATTTTCCAGCCATCGAGCGTTCCCCGTCCTGTAACAACCACTCTCTACCGTAAGACCTCGTGCTGGCACTCATTCGGTTGGTGTGTCCACCGGTTGTGTCCACAAAAGGAGAATTTTCTTGAGAAAAAGCATCGCAGCATTGGCACTTGGTGTCGGTCTGCTCGGAGCGTCGCTTGCAACGCGCGCCGACGACGAACTGCACGGAAAGAAAATTAAGCATGTTTTATTGATCAGCGTGGACGGACTGCATGCGCTCGACGTGGCGAATTATGTCGCCGCGCATCCGGGCTCTGCGCTGGCGGAGCTTAGCAATCATGGTGTTACCTTCAGCAACGCTCGCACCCCGGCCAATTCCGACTCTTTCCCGGGACTGCTGGCGCTGATTACCGGCGGCTCCCCCGTCAGTCACGGTCTGTTCTATGACGTCAGCTATAACCGCGCCATTTTTGATCCGAGCAACACCACCTGCTCCGGCGGCCCCGGCAACATGCAGGTCTTCGACGAATCCATCGACAAGTACGCCGGTACTCCGCCGGTTTCGCTCAATATGATCGATCCGAACGCTCTGCCCAACCACATCAATGCCGAGGGCAAGTGCGTCCGCTTCTTTCCGCACGACGCCATGGAGAGCAACACCATTTTCGAAGTAGTGCTCGCAGCGGGCGGTCACACGGCTTGGGCGGACAAGCACCCCGCGTACGACATCGCGAATGGCCCATCGGGCAAGGGCGTCGAAGATCTCTATACCCCGGAACTCACCAATTTCGGCGGGTTCGACAACACCGTCAGCGTGGTCTGCACGGCACAGAACGATCAGCTCAAAGTGAACGCGATTTTGAATGAAATAAAGGGGCTGCGTCACGACGGCACTCCGGGCACGGGCGTTCCGACCGTGTTTGGAATGAACTTCCAGGAAGTCAGCGTCGGCCAGAAACTCGAAAAGGACAACTCTGCTGGAGGCTGCGCGGGCGATGCCTTTACCGGCCAGCCGGGCGGTTACACGGACGGAGCAGGCACGCCGACGGCAGTGCTTGCTTATGGATTGCAACAGGCCGACGTGGCCCTCGCGAGCTTCATCAAAGCGCTGAAAGCTCAGGGCATTTACGACTCGACGCTGATCATCGTGACTGCGAAACACGGTCAGTCGCCGATCAATCCGGTACTGACCAACAAGCCCGGCCATTTCGCCGATCTCGTCGCCGCTCTTCCCGATTCCTCGACCGATCCCGGCGGCATCGCTATCGCCAATGCCAATGCCTGCACCACCGGACCCTGCGGCTTCGTTCAAGACGACGACATCGCGCTGATTTGGCTGTCCCCGGCGGACCAGACTGCTGGCAAAGGCGAGGCGGTTCGCAGCTACCTCAACAAAAACGCGAAGGCGCTCTTCATCGAACAGGTGATGGGTGGCGCGGAAATCAACGCCCGCTTCAACAATCCGCTGCATGACAGCCGCACGCCGGACGTCATCGTTCAGCCAATCTACGGCACCATCTACACAGGGTCCACCACCAAGAATGCGGAGCACGGCGGGTTCAGTTATGGCGATACGAACGTTGGTTTGATCGTGTCGAATCCGTCGCTGGATGCGCGCCAAGTCAAGACGCCTGTCGCCACTTCTCAAGTCGCAGCAACAATTCTGCAAGCTCTCGGCATTGACGGCACCAGGCTTGACGCTGTTCGCAAAGAGCAGACTGGCGTGTTGCCCTTCATTTTCACGGAGGGCGACCGGAGCGATAAGAACTAGCTCCATGTCGCTGGGAGAAGACTCGAAGGGCGGCCGTCGAGGCCGCCCTTTGCCCTTTTCGGTTTTGAATCCCGCTTCTCGCCTTTCAATTTCGTACCGGGATTTTGAAAGATCCGTTCTCGCGCTTTAGAAGCCTACGTCCTGCGATGGTCGTCCGGCGCGGTCTGCACGCCCATCCGGCGCATCTCTTCGGTATAATATTTTCTATACAGCACATCCCACTCTTCGCTGCCTTCGAGTATTTCCTTTTTCTGCGAAGTAATTTTCTTGCGCACCTCGGCGTCAGCCTTTTCCTCTTCGCGCAATGAATCCGTGAGCAGTTTCACAATATTTTGCCGGATGGTATCGCGGTCCTCGATAAATTCGACGTCGTCGCTGGCTACCAGCACGTCCATGATCGAATGCGATAGGCGCACTATCTTTTCCCTGCTGATCCTCATGCTTTAAATTTCCCGGCCTTTCCGAATTTCTTCAATTTCGCGGACCAATTCTATTAGCGCAGGACAAGCTTGCGGTCGCGCGCCAGCTGTGACTTCACCTTCTTAAACATCTCCTGGTAGGAAACACCCGTGCTGCGCATCTGGTCCTGATGCTGCGTTAAAATCTGGCGAGCCTCTTCGCTGATGCGGTCTTCCACGGTGATTTCGTCCATCATGGCCTGCCGGACGCGCTGAGCAACCGCCGCCGCGTTCTTGACTTCCACTAGCTCGCCTTCCGCCAACTTCTTGATGACTTCCCCAGCCATGTAGCCGACAAAATCGCGATTGATAAGCATTCCACTCCGTTCTCCCGAGGTATTCGACGTCAAATTTTTGAATTAAACGAGTGTACCGGGAGCAGCGAAAAACTTCAAGAAAGCGAGGTATGGCACGGTATGGCACAACGCGATTCTATAAGTACTAGACTGTGTTATGGATTTACTGATGCGAGAAGCTGGAAGTGCAATTTTTGAGTTGTTGCACAAATAATCTGAAAAAACGGTGAAGTATGGTACTTTTGTGCACACCCTGTCCGATGGTACAGGTGGCCGGCCGTACAGGTTGAGCAACGCACGCATTATCAATGGGATAGAAGCCGACTTACGAGGTACGAAAGCAGTGTCTTTGGCAGGTCGATTGCACTAGGGTAGAACAGCCAAGCGTCCCCGTTTGGTATGTTCCGGAGGAACAGGGATTATGAGAAAGACAATCAGTTTCGCCGCGCTGGTGGCATTGATGTGTTTTGGCTTCGCGGGAAGCGCCAAGGCTGACTCAATAACCATCGACGGGGTTCAGTTTACCGGCAGTGTGACAAACACGACGGTTACCGTCACGGTCACGTGCACCATCGCGAGTTGCGCGAATTATGCAATTGGAGATATTTCGCTGAAGGGCTATACCTTTACTGGCTCGGCGACCAACATCATCGAGCCCGTGGGTTATGCCGTCCAGAATGGCGGCCAGAACAACGGTGGATCTACGAACTGCAATGGAACTCAGTTGCAGAAAGCCGTATGCTGGAACGCGAGCGGCGCATTCATTCCGATAGGCAGCGGACTAACGTTCGAAGCCTCAATTGGAAGCGGGACGGTCACCGATTTGCTCCATGTCCAGACTGTGATTTTCACAGACTCGACCGGCAGCAAAAGGGTCACCGGGGTCTCGAACGACCTGACCGGTGGCACCATCACGACGCCGGAGCCGGCCAGCCTGTCCCTGTTGGGCTTGGGTCTGTTGTGCGTTCCGTTCCTACGCCGGAAACGCTCGTAAACGGTTGACTAAGTGAAGTCTTCTTCTACGCTGGCGGAGAAATCTGCCAGCGTTTTTTTGCTTGATCGCGTGGATGACGGTTCACATTTGGCTATAGCCGTTCGTACGTACCGAACGTACCGAGCGACGCGTTGACGGCTTCCGTAGCTTCCTGTAGCATTTTTGCAGTTACCGTTCGTTAGGAATGGGCGGTTAGCTCACGATGCTGTTGTTGATGCGGCTACACTTAGCTCCACAAAGCCGCCCTCAAAATTGCCCTTCTTGTACCTAAGTTGTACTCAACAACGCCCCCCCCACTATGCAGCGATTCAAGCATAATCTCTGTGCATGGACACCAAGCGCCTAAAGAGCATCGCCGCGAAGGGTTTACTTGTCTTCGTTCTAGTCCTTCTCTTGGTCTCTCTTCTGGCGCGTCGGGTTTTCCATCCACGGTGAGTTTTCGCCTATGCCCAGAAGCTAGAGTACTTCCGGGTCGTGGGTCATCAGTTTCCGATTAGGCGAACTAATCGGGCAGTTGGTTCCGTATCTGTGAGGACGTGAAGCTAGGTGACGGCGTTGTCGAAGTGCATCGCTCCGTTTGGAATGGCGTCGAAGGCAGGACTAAGACGAAGGCCGGACGGCGTACCGTGTTTCTGGATTCGGTTACGCTGGAAATGCTTCGTTCGTACATCGGCACCAGAACGACCGGGCGGTTATTTCAATCCAGCAGAGGCACGCCACTAGTAAACCGAGAAATTTGCAGACTAGTTCTCTACCCTGTCTGCGAACGAATCGGCATAGCTCGCGGTGGAATGCACGCCTTCAGGCACGGTCGGGTAAGCCACATGCAAGCTAGTGGGATGCCCGCAGACTTCACCAAAAATCAGGTGGGCCATTCCACCCTGAGAATCACGAGCATCTACATCCATTTCGAGCACGAACAGAAGCGAGCTTCGGCAGAGCAGTTGCTGTTCTGTACTCAAAAGGGGGCTGTTGTACTTAATGGCGAAGCAACCCAAAGTGCTGTAAACTAACGAGGTTGTATCGCAGTGTGCCAAGCAATTTTGATGGGCGGTTAGCTCAGTTGGTTAGAGCACCTGCCTTACAAGCAGGGGGTCGCAGGTTCGAGTCCTGCACTGCCCACCAAATTCCCAATAAAAACGCACTTGTTCACAATGCACCCGGGAACGGACGCGTTCCGTTCTGCCTCCGTTGTACCTTGATTGACTTGGCCTGCTGATAGGGCGTAAGTTTTCGGAAGGGTGAACGACATGTCCGACCTGCGACTCGCTAGTGAAGTTATGGATGCGGCGAAGTACATTTCCGCGAATGAGGATGCTGACGTGGAGGTCTTGCCCTTCTCTGGTGCGAGTTCTTTGTATGTAAAAGGCGAAGGAGTAGAGATGCCTGTCTGGTATTCGGCTCCGATGCCAGTGCTGCAGCCGGGACAAGCGGCCGGCAACCTGGACATGACTCCGTTGCAGGTTCGCCTCGAACGCTGGCATGAAGAGGCCGGGCAATTCATTCCCAGCAATTCCCTTTCGGTCCAGGAATTTCTTGAGTTCCATAGATTCATACGCAAACCTGGGGCAGCCGGCGCGTGAAGTTTTCGTTATTCAGTTGAAGGAAGCAAAACTCGAATGGCAGAGGCGGCACATGGCAGACAAGGGTTAGCCTACGGCGATCGAACAGCAGCCGGTAGCACTCCCTAAGGTTTTGTGGCGGCGCAAACTGGGCACAGTCGCAAAGGCGAGGGGAAGGCCCTGAGTTTTTAGACTTGCCGACCCTCTCGCAGGATAGAATAGCGTTGCATACCCCGCGGCCTCGCGCGGATCTAGTGAATTTTGATTATCTTGGTACATTGGCTCAAGTCCGATTCCGAGCCGTCAGGCATCTGCGCTGAAACCGCAACCATGTGCTTTCCAGAGGTGAATAGAAATAGCTTGGTTGTGCCAGTAATAGCCTTAACGAACCCGGTGGCGTGATCGGGCGCGGGAATCGAACCCAGCTTTACACGATTGGATATTCCCGGCGAAATTTCATAAAAGTTGAATTGCTGCACACATTTCTCTTTTACTGTGGAAGAACAAGCGGGAGTAATCCCGAAATCGTAGGAGAACGTGAACCGAATCTTGTGCCTGGAAGGCTTCGGTGAAACCGCTGGGGCAAGGACAAGCGAGGCCAGAACCAGAAACCGCAAACAGCGCAAACAAGAGTGCGCATTCATCGGTACGTGTAAAACCCTCTAGCTTTCTGCAGCGTGCTGTTTAACGACCTCGCGCGCCTCTTTATCTTCCCGTAAGCCGACAAATTTTGAGTCCCGTAAATGATCCGCATCGGTCCACTCCAAAAATTCAGCACGCGTAGCCGGTCCCGTTCTCGTTAGCTTCAAGACGATTCGCTCCGTTTCCATAGCGCCCTCGGCGACCTATGAAACCGGACATTTTCTACTTTGCTCAAACCGGACATTCTCATTTTGCAGCGACATAAGGGAGGATTACATTGACGCGAACGGTACCAGCAAGTAGGATTCGCGTCAATCACCGTCGTTGGAGGTCCAGATGCGCACTATAAGACTGCTCCTCGTTTTATTTGTCTGTGCGGTCCCCGCTGCCGCCGACACTATCTACCAGGTGACCGGCTCGGGGACCATAACAGGGAACAATTCCTGCAACGGGCCGTGCACCGAGACGATTGATTTCTCGTTTCTGGTGAGCTACAGGCTTGCATATCCCGGTATTGTTTCCGATGCTTACGACGTGCATTTTTTCTCGGTACTCTCGCTCGCCTCGTTTGGACCGCTCGCCCCATTCAATACACTTGTTGCAGTTGGTGGCGGGGACTACTTTGCACTCTTCAACGCAACCCACGATGAAATCGACCTCGACGGACCATTCGCAGACGGCCTGTTTGCGCCGCGTCCGTTTCCAGATCTGGTAAATATCGAATTGTACGGATGCGGTGGAGGCGTAGCAGAAGTCTCGCCTATCTGTGTTCAAGATTTCGCCTTTAACCCTGACCAGTTCTACGGCCACGTTAGTTTCGGGCCGATTGAATACACGGTTTCTACGGTCGCCACACCCGAAGGAAGCACCCGGTTGCATTTACTGGTAGGCGTAGGGCTCGGACTACTTGGCATGCATGCGGTAACGCGGGTTCGATGAGGATCGAACCCACGTCCGAAGCTTGCGAAGGGATCGGATTATTCAGAGGCGACCAAACAACTCGGGCAGGCTCCTCTTGAGGCCCTTTGCAATTCTTTCGATGTTCACCAGTGACACGTTCCTAACGCCGTGCTCCACGCCACTGTAGTACGTTCGGTGCAATCCACAGCGCTCAGCAGCCTCTTCCTGATTGATCTTCTGCTCCTCGCGAATGCGGCGGATTGCGCGGCCAAAGCGGATGCGGATGTCGAGGGGCATCACGCCGCATCTTGGCGGTCACCAGCCGATGCGTACACACCCGATGAGTCACATTTATGTTGATTCGATGAGTGTCCTGGGACACTATCTCCCCGGCAGCCCCGCGCGGGGGTTACTCGAATGCGGATATGAGCCAACTAGTTAAACGAGGAAAACGGACATGCAGCACTCTCTTTGCTGGGATTCTACTCGGTTGTGTCATCGCATTCGCCCCAGCCGCTGAACCTCAGACCGACGGTAAATCGCTGCCTGTAGACGATGAAATTAAACTTGTGGTGCTTCATACCGAATTCGCGATTCGACGGTACAAGCCGCTGCTGGACGAGCAGGCCAGTCGATTGGGTGGCGAAGAGATGGTATTTGACGATAGAAAAACAATAAGTGAAGCCGGTGCGATGTTGACAACGATTAAAGGTGCTCCTCGAAGATTCAACGGACCAGACGGATTCGCACTCATAGAAATGATCCGCGCACTCGGGAATTCCGGGGAATCTTGTTCCGCTACGGCGGCTACTACCGCCCTCAATCAGCTGTGGGTGGCGGATATTACCTACATTCGATTGCAGCGGGAGTTTATCTACCTGGCAATGATTCTCGACGGTTTTTCACGAAAAGTGGTGGGTTGGCAGCTGGATCGCACCTTGGCGGTCCGGTTGCCGCTCACGGCGCTCGAGCAAGCCATCGCGGGGCGGAAACCAGGGCCGGGCGTAGTGCATCATTCGGATCGTGGACTGCAGTACGCCTCCGACGAATACGTGGCCGTGTTGCGTCAGCAGCAGATGATCCCCAGCATGAGTCGGCCGGCGAATCCGTACGACAATGCCAGCTGTGAAAGTTTTATAAAAACCTTGAAGCGCGAGGAAATCTATGCGAATCGATATCAAGACTTGGGGCACATGCGTGTGAACATCGAGGAGTTCATCGAGCAGTATTACAATCGGCTGCGGTTGCATTCGGCGTTGGGTTACCGTTCTCCGGAAGAATTCGAACGGCAGAAGGAAAGGTCCAGGGTGGAAGAGAGCGCTACGAGCGCAAGTCTGATGTTCTTTAAGAGTTGATGGTGGATGCGTGAGATGCCCCCCAAAATTCGGACCAGTCAACACGGCAGCGATCCACTCTGAAAGTGAAAAGCACCGGAGGAGAGGCAAAACGGGGAATGCTATGGGTCGAGCGAGGTGGCGATCGTCGTTCCTAGGCGCTGCCGGCGCAGAATTTTTTGCGGCAAGAGGCCGTTCTTTGGACCGAAGGATGAGGGGCACTTCAAGCGCAAAAATTTCTTGGGCAGGGGGCGACGTCGCCCCCTGCCCAAGATTCCCTGTTTCCTAAGGAGACAGGAAGGAAATGCAAGCTACTGCAAGTGTGCCCAAGAAATCTGTCTCACTGTAGGGGTGCACCCCAGTGGACTTGTATGCGTCAGAGCAAAGCCATGGTTGACAGCGAGAGTGGAGGCTAGCGGCTTTGTGAGGACCAGGCGATCGGGGTGAGTTGGGGAAGGCGATGGATGGGAGTTTCGGCGAGACCGGGGAGGACCGCGGCCAAGTATT
>WNFA01007875.1_pt1 | contig 16309 bp, 7 predicted proteins | sample 5400481 | NCBI WGS metagenome assembly WNFA01 (sample SAMN13153340, study PRJNA577476) | soil metagenome | isolation source: 120 cm saprolite under Douglas fir tree site 2 hole 1 replicate 2 | place: USA:California | collected 2015-04-18
GGGCCGCGCCAGATCACCGGCTTGTCCCCGGGATTCAGCAAACCCATCGAGATCATCTTCACTCCCTTGGCTTCAACCGGGATGATGCGCTGCTGCATGGTGGCCATCGGCTCCGCGTTGGTGCCTAGCATGATTGGCACGTTGGGGCCGTACACGTCGGCGTCCAGCAAGCCCACTTTGTGGCCAAGTTTCGCCAGCGCGAGCGACAGATTCACCGCGACGGTGGTTTTGCCTACGCCGCCTTTTCCGCTGGCAACCGCAATCAGATTCTTTACTCCCGGAATCGGCTGGCGTTCCGGCATTGGTCCTGGCATAGCGCCTGGCGGCATGAAGAAATCCTTCCTGTATGAAACGAGAAAAACGGTGTGCAGCTTGGTGGCCAAACTGAATCTCTTTTTTCGTTATCTCGTTACTTCTTTACTTCCTTACTTCGCCTTTCAATTATTCGCTCCATGACATTTCTTGTACTTCTTCCCGGAACCGCAGGGGCATGGATCATTTCGCCCCACCTTTGCGCCGGTGCGCACCGGTTTCGGCGCTTCGGCCTGTCCGGCGCCGGTCTGATACCGCAGGTCGCGCTGCTGCCGCTCCTGTTTGCGTTCGAGCGCACGCGCCACATCCGGCAATCGCGCGGGAACCGTTTCCTCAATGCGCGCGGCAGCGCTAGCGGCGGCAGCCTGTGCGCTGGCCAGCGGTCGCGGTTGATTCGGCGAAGGTTGCCGATTCAGGACGCCCGCTTGCGGCGGCGGTTCGGCCTGCTGTACCTGGACATGGAACAGATAGCGAATCGTTTCGTTGTCAATGCGCGTCATCATGTCTTCAAACAAAATGAAGGCCTCTTTCTTGAACTCGACCAGCGGATCCTTCTGCCCGTAACCGCGCAAACCGATGCCTTCCTTCAAGTGGTCGAGCGAAAGCAGGTGATCCTTCCACTGTGAATCCACCACATCGAGAATGATGCGACGCTCGAGCCAGCGCAGCAGGTCCGCGCTGAACTGCTTTTCTTTTTCTTCGTAACGCTTCTGCACCGCTTCCACGATGGCGTCCGAAAGTTGCTCGTGATTCAGCGTTCCGGGGTCTGCGCCCATTGCCTTGGCGTCAATGCCGAACTGCGCGTTCGCAAGTTCGCGGGCCACATCTTCGGCAATTCCCAGGACGTAATCGCGCTGATCTTTTCCTTCGAGCGCGGAGCGGCGAATCGCGTAAATCGTCTCCCGCTGCTTGTTCATCACATCGTCGTATTCGAGGAGGTGTTTGCGGGCGTCAAAGTTTTGCGCTTCCACCGATTTCTGCGCGTTCTCGATGCGGCTGGAAATCAGGCGAGACTCGATGGGCACGCCCTCGGTCATTCCCAGGCGAAACATCAACTGCTTCACGCGTTCGCCGCCGAAAATGCGCATCAGGTCGTCTTCCAGAGAAAGGAAAAAACGCGAAGAGCCAGGGTCACCTTGCCGGCCCGCGCGCCCGCGGAGTTGGTTGTCGATGCGCCGCGCCTCGTGGCGTTCGGTGCCGAGAATGTGCAAGCCGCCGAGGGCCACCACTTCGTCGTGTTCCGCTTTGCATTGCTCGGCGAATTGGTCGAACACCGGTTGCCACTGGTCCTGCGGCACCTGAAAGATTTTGCCCTCGTGCTGGAAAAGCACCATCGGAACGGTAGGAGACGCGCCGTTGCCGCTTCCCGCATCCGCGCCGATCAAAGCCGGCGCCGCCGCGTAAGGAATGGCGATTTTGTTTTTCAGGAAATGGTCGCGGGTCATGGCTTCGGGATTGCCGCCGAGAAGAATGTCTGTGCCGCGGCCGGCCATGTTCGTCGCCACGGTCACAGCGCCCTTGCGCCCCGCCTGCGCGACGATGCGTGACTCCCGCTCGTGTTGCTTGGCGTTCAGCACCTGGTGCGGCACTCCCGCTTTCTTCAGCAATTCCGCGATTGCTTCGGACTTTTCGATGGAAATGGTGCCCACCAGCACCGGCTGCCCGCGCTCGTGATAGTGGCGGATGCCGTTGGCGATGGAATTGTCTTCCTGCAGAATGCCGTTCACCACCGCTTCAAACTTTTCTTTCTCCGTGCGGTACACCACGTCGCGGTTTTCGAGGCGGATCAACGTACGGTTCGTCGGAATCGCCACCACATCCAGATCGTAAATCTTCCCGAACTCCGCCGCTTCCGTTTCCGCGGTTCCGGTCATGCCCGAAAGTTTCTTATACATACGGAAGTAGTTCTGGAAGGTGATGGTGGCCAGCGTCTGCGTCTCGCGCTCGATCTTCACGCCCTCTTTCGCTTCCACCGCCTGGTGCAGGCCGTCGGACCAGCGGCGTCCGGGCATCTGCCGCCCGGTAAACTCATCCACTATGATCACTTCGCCGCTCTTGATGACGTAATCCACGTCGACCTTATAGAGCGTGTGCGCGCGCAGGGCCTGATACACGTGGTGCATCAGCTCAACGTTCGCCAAATCAGACAAATTGCCGATGGCCAGCAGCCGCTCGCACTTGTTGAATCCTTCTTCGGTCAGCGTGGCCGTGCGGTGCTTCTCATCCAGACTGTAATCAATATCCTGAATGAGTTTGGGAATGATTTTGTCGATCTTGAAATACTTGTCGGTGGACTCTTCCGAAGGCCCGGAAATAATCAGCGGGGTGCGCGCTTCGTCGATCAGGATCGAATCGACTTCGTCCACGATGGCGAATTGATGGCCGCGTTGCACGCAGCTCGCCAGGTCGTACTTCATGTTATCGCGCAGATAGTCGAAGCCGAATTCGTTGTTGGTGCCGTAGGTCAGGTCCGCGCCATACGCCGCGCGCCTCTGTTCGTCGTCGAGATCGTGAACGATGACACCGACCGTCAATCCCAAGGCCTTGTAGAGCGGGCTCATCCACTCCGCGTCACGCCGCGCCAGGTAGTCGTTCACCGTCACTACATGCACGCCGCGTCCAGCAAGCGCGTTCAGAGCCGCGGGCAGCGTGGCCACCAGCGTTTTGCCTTCCCCGGTCTTCATCTCCGCGATTTTTCCGCTGTGCAGGACCATCCCGCCGATCAATTGCACATCGAAATGACGCATCTTCAGGAAGCGGCGGCCCGCCTCGCGCGCCAGCGCAAACGCCGGAATCAGCACCGGCTCGAGGGCGTCGCGCAACTGCGCCTTGTACGCTGGTTCCGCGGGATCAGCATCCTTCAACTGCTCCTGCACCCGCGTCTTCAGTGCGGCAAAGCGCTCCTTCAATTGTTCATCGCTGAGCGACAACACTTCCGGCTCGGCGGCGTTGATCGCCTCCACCAGCGGCTGCAATTTTTTCAGGTCGCGTTCGTGTTTCGTGCCGATAAATCGCGCGACCACTCGGTCAAGTATTTGGGCGACTTCCATGAAAGGTCAGATAATCCTGATGATTCGGAGTTGGCGTTCCCTGCGCCTCAGCCCAATCGAACGGGCCAGGCGCAACACCCAATTGTAACTGGTTGGATGGGCCCGCGCCAAGAAACACCACAGGCGCGGGCGGCGCTGTTCTGCCGTGAGTTACTAAGCTCGCAGAAGATTCAGGGCATAAAGGGGTAGATCTCGTCCGCAATCCAATAATTTGCGAAAACGACGGCAAAGATTGTTCCCAAAGCCCAAAGTCCCCAGCGCCAGCGCCGCCAGGAATTGACGAGAGGAGACCACTGCATGGGGATGTCGACGAGGTAAGCGGCGCAATAGCAAAGATTGGCGAGCAGGGCCAGCACAGCGAGAAGCGCCAGCGAAGAGAAGGTGATCGCCGGCCGGAAATGGGGCCAGGTTGCAGCGATCCACGAAACAACGACCGTGGCGAGGACGAAGTTATAGACAAGACGGCGCAGCTCCCAATAGCGAAGCGCGTCGGAGAAAGCACCACGGATCGGATCCATGGGCGACTTGTTGAAATCAGTTGGTGACGTTGGGTGCGCGGTTTCCATGGCAAAGTTACCTTTCGCTGTGTGAGCGCCGCCTAAAGACAGGGTACGCGGCCTCTTATTTTTGTCAAGTACTTTATATTATAAAGCAAGCGATCGTGATTCGCTTCACAAGATGGCGTCCGGGAAGTTGTACTCATTCAGACGATCTGCACCAGGTCCGGCGGGCAATCACGCAAATTCTCAATCGAAACGCTCTTCGGCGAGCGCTGCGCGTTCAGGGAAGGCAGCAGGCCGAAGCTGCGGTTGCGCCCCTCGCGCTTCGCCAGATACAGGGCCTTATCGGCAAGCTCGATCACGTTGTCTATCGACAACGCCGCCACATCGTCCAACATCCACGGATACGGCGCCCATCCGATCGAGCAGGTCTTGTGGACTTGCACGCCGTTCCCCACGTCGAACGGCAACTCCCTCACCGCCTCCAGCACGCGGGTGCAAAGCATCGCTGCATTTTCGCGGTCCGTGGTACGGCATACCAGCAGGAACTCTTCTCCACCCCAGCGCACTAAATCGTCCGAACGGCGCATCACCGAAGCAATTCGCTTGGCGACTTCCAGCAACAGATGGTCGCCGGCGGCATGGCCGAGTTCATCATTCACGCGCTTGAAGCGGTCAATATCCACCAGCACAAAGATCAATTCCTGGCGCGGCGCCGGCGTGGCCGAAGGGTCGATCGTTTTCAGGTGCGAGCGCATGGCCTGCGCGCTATCCGTCGGAATAGTCTCGTAAAAATAGCGGCGATTGCGCGTGGAGGTCAGCGGATCGGTCAGAGAAATATCTTCCAGTTCCTTGTTCTTCTGAAGCAGCTCACCGCTGCGTTGCGCCACCGCCCGCTCCAGCTCGTTCTTGCGCCGGTTCAGCGCCCGCGTTCGCAATAAAACGATTCCCCAAAGGCCCCCAACCACCATCCCCACCATCCCCAGGCGAGCCCATAAGGTTTGCCATAAACTCGGGACAACCCGAAACCGGAATCGCGCTGGGGCCGAAACGATTCCCGAATCTCCCTGCCGGCACTGTACCCAGAATTCGTAACTGCCGGGAGGCAACCCGCCATAGCGTACTTCGCGCAACTGCGTCTCGTTGACCTCTTTCTCCAATCCGTGGAGCAGGTACCGGCAAGAGGTCCTCGAGGCACTATCCAGATCCATCGGCGTGAACTGCACTTCCAGACTGCCTTCCGAAGACGAAACTTCCGGCGTCTCTGAAAACGACCGTTCCGTTCCACCCAGCGAAATCGAAGTCATCATCACATCCGGCATGGCCCGCGGCACCCGCGCATCCATCTTGTAGCGCCCCAGGCCGCGCGAGGTCGCGATCAGGAAGCTTCCGTCCGCCTCTTCCCGCATTCCTGTCCACGGACTAACATCGTCCCAGATCAGCCCGTCCGAATGATTCATGCGCTGCATGTGCCCATCCGGGGAAAGAACCACAATGAATGATTCATGCGCTGCATGTGCCCATCCGGGGAAAGAACCACAATGCCTTCGGTGCCGTTGAACCAGATGCGATTTTGGGAATCGTGTCCGATGATTGTCCAATCCCAGTCATGGTGCTCCATGCTGGCCACGCCGTGCGCATCGAGCTTTACGTGTGTGACCTTCACCACGTCGTTGTAGGCAATCCACACTTCATTGTCGTTTGGCGACACCACACTCGTCAGCGTTAACCCCTGCAACCCGTCCGCCGCCGTGAATCGCCTCCACGTATTGCCGTCGAACCGGTACAACGTCCCACGTCCCGTCGCCCACAACGTCCCGCTGGGTGAAAATCCCATGTACTCCAGATCCTGGTTTTCTCCCGGAGGCAACACCACTTCGTGCGGTTCGCTCAAGCCCTTGGCGCCATCAAAACGCACCAGCCGCGCGCGCGTTGTGGCCCAGATATCGCCTTTCGGCGAGGCCAGCACGGTCACGAACGGCCTGCCGTGAAAGCCCGGGATCTGCGATGTCGAGAAATTATTCGGATCTATGCGGATCAATCGTCCAGCGGACGTCAATCCCCACACGGCGCCGTCTCTTGCCAGTTGAATTTGCCGGATTCCATGCGCGGTTCCGCTACTCAGCGTCCCCGGCACTATCCAGCGACGCGCGTTGTGGTCCCACACCCCGATGCCCCGCGCCGTGCTCACCCACAATCTGCCCTCGCGGTCCCGCAGAGTCGCCCATGTCGAGTTGTCTGGAAGCCCCTCGGCGGTCGTCCAAGCCGACCATTCGTGAACGCCGGGCAAACGGTCCAGGCCGGTTCCCGAGCCAGCAACCCACAAGGTGCCCTCCTTGTCTTCCAGGGCCGACTGTATGTCGTTGCTTGCAAGTCCCAACCGGTCCGTCAGCAGCCGCCAGCGGCCGCCCTCCTGCCAATAGAGCCCCGTTGACGACGGCACCAACAGTTTCCCGCGCGCGTCCACAGAAGGCTTGCCTTCCTCTTCGTTGGCCGTGCCAGCCACCTCGGTTTCCGGAACAACTTTGTGCCCCCAGGTGTCCAACCGGAGCAGGTGCGAGGCGGTTCTCAGCCAGAGTTCCTGCATTCCATCGAAGAGTAGAGCCACCACCCGGTCATCCGGCAGTCTGATGGATGAATCAATCACAATTTCATCGCTACCCGCCGAAAGGTGCGCCAGTCTTTTTCCATAGGTGAACCAGATCGAATCGTCCACAGCGCGCACGATTCCCGCCGTTCCATCGCCCATATTTTCCGGCTTGCCGAGCAGCAGCGCTTTCTCTGGTCTTGCCGGATCGATCCGCAGCACGCCTCTCCGAAATGCCAGGACGTACGCGACGCCACTGCTGTCAATCGCAAAATTCTGATTGCCGGACGCCAAGGGCATGGCACTCAGCGGAATTGGCAAGCGCTCGAAGTGCCCGTTCTTGTAGTGGGCGATCCCATGGCTGCCCGCAATCCACACCGTGCCATCCGGAGCGATCAGCAGGTCCGTAATGTAGTGCCCAACGATGCTCTCCACTTCCGGCAGCTTCTTCGCGCGCGCGCCGTCATAGCGGTACAATCCCGTCTGGGTACCGATCCACAAGAAGCCCTGACGGTCCTGCCCCATCGAAGTCACCGTCACCGCTCCAAGACCAAACTGATCTTCCAGGCGCTGCACCGCAAAGCGCGGATGATCGGGAAACGCGACGTGCCGCTCCGCGCCGTGCACCCCAATAAATGGGCATGCCGCGGCACACACCAGTGCAAGTACTCGAATTTGTATTCCCTGAAACAACGCGAATACCACCTTTAGTGCACGAGGCCGTCCTCACCTTCCGGGCGGAGGTGCGACGGCTTCTTTCGTGTTAAGGGCAGAATACTTCAGTAGATGGCAGGGGTATACCCAACAAAAGTGCTGCGGTGTAGTACTGGAGAATAGTTACTAATTGTCAACGATACCGGCGTAGAAAAAAGCGGCGCGTCAGGCCGCGCCCTTGGCCAGGCTTTCCAGCAACAACTTGCGGAATTTTGCTCGTTCGTCCAATCCCATATCCACGATCTCGAACGACATATCCTGCGCTCGGTAATCCCGCATCATCGCGGTTGCCTGCACGTTGCGCATACCCACCTGCATGCGCAAATGCACCTGTGTTCCGGGGGTCAGATGCATGTTGGTCGCCGCCAGCCCTCCGGTCATGCTCGCGGTCTTGATCTCCAGGCGGCAATTTTGTTTCAGATTTGTGCTCACCGCCGGCACAGATTTGTGCAAGCGAACGCGCGTGTGGCGCCTTTGCCGCACGAACTTGGAATGCTGCGGCACTTCAAGTGGCGCAAGGCCCAGTTCGGCGGCTTCGATCCCACTGCGTGGCAGAAAATCGCGCACATAATCCGGTTCAAGCTTCCGCAGCACCTGCAAGGCCGCGATGCGCAGTTCCTGCTCGTTCAGCCAGCCGAAAAGTTTCCGGGCTTCCACGATCCGCTTCAACGTGTTTGCGCACTCCGGCGCATTCAGCCGTCCCAGTGCCTCAATCGCCTTCACGCGCAGATACGGCGCGGCACCTTCGGGCAAATCTCCATCCGCGATATTCAGCAGGCGCCCCATGGCATCGCGCTCCCCGGTCAATCCAATCTCGTCCACAAGCAGCGGCATCACCAGAGGATCCACGTAATCGAGAATTTTCAACAGTAACTCGCACCCGCCGCGGCCACCCCCGGCGGCAATCTGCCGTACGATGCGGTCCTGCGCGGTCCGCGGAAAATCCTTCAATCGCCCCGGCAGAAACGCGGTCGCCGATTCCACATCCAGTTTGGCAAGCAGTCCAACCATTTCCGCGGCGTCAGCAATCGGCCCGCCCCGCACCGTGCTGCGCAGAACCTGCAGCGCCTCGTCTCCCAATTCCTGCGCCAGATTCGCAACCTGCTCCAGATCCTCGCGGTACTGGCAGCGGTTGAAGCGCACCGCGAGTTGCTCCATGGACGTCTGCGGCAACTGCTTCAGGACTCCGGTCAGTCCCACGAAGGTCTGCCGTGCCCGCAGGGCCTCCTCCACAAACTCCGGCACGCGCTCTTCGATTCCCAGCTTCGCACGCATAGTTTTCACGGTGCCCGGCCGTTGCGCCTCCACTCCCGCGAGCAATTCCAACGCTTGCTCCATCGCCGGGAAGAATCGCTGGCTGGCCGCTTCCTGGCTTAGCCGCACAAACGCGGCGCTCACCAGCAATTGCAAATCCTGATCCTGCTCGACGCTGAGCCGCAGTCCCATGTGCCGTAGCGCTTCACCCAGGAGCCTCGGATCCGCCTGCGCATAAAGCCCTGCAAGCTCCGAAAGTCCCACGGCCGTGCGTTTCCGCGCGTCCTGCTCCTCGCTTTCCGCGCAATCCGCGTAGTTGTGCAGGATGCTGATGGCCTCCGCCAGTTCCCCGTGCTTGATCAATTCGCCCACATAGGACTGCACGTTTTTCGGCGGAATGCACCACGCCTCTTCGGAGAGCAGGACTTCCCTCTTCGCCTTTTCCGGTACCGAGGCCCAGAACTTCCGGTCCAGTATTTCTCTGTGCGTCTCGGCAAGAATTCCCGCCTCGGACATCTTGTCTTCATGCTGCCCAAGAATATTCCGCAGCGCCTCAATCTCTTGATTCATGCGATCCAGCATCTGCCGAACCGCGTCAACCTTCACTTCTCCGCGCTCAAACTGTTCGAGCGCGAATTGGATCGCCAGGTGCTCCGCCAGTTGCACCAGCATGCTCTGATCCACTTTCTGATTCTTGCCTTGAGCGGCCAGGCCGGCGAGTGCATCCCGCAGAGTCGTTTGCGCCGGTGCAGGCAGTTGGGTTACCTGTTGCTGGAATTCCACCGCCGCTGCCGTGGCATCCTGCCCAGTCCCCATTTTCCCGAAGGTGGTGATTGCCTGAAGAATCCGAAAAATCTCCTGCTCATCGGGAGCGAACGAGCCTTCCTTACCCAGCGAATCGTTTCCACCCATTCCCATCCCCGTGTAGAGTCCCTGACCCGGGCCGCGGCTGCGTCCGGTGTCCAACGGCAGGAGCGGCGAACTGCCCAAACCGCCGAACGTCCGGCGCCCGCTGCCCCCGTGAGTGTCAATTTGCAGTCCCGCGCCACCCTCGCCCGGTCCGGCACCTTTTTCCCCGGACGCCTTCGAACCTTCCGCTGCGGCAATCAATTCCAGCAGCTTCTGCGGATCGTTCAGCAGATTCTTGAATTGTTCCTGGTTGTCGCCGAGTGCGGCCGCGGCCATCTGCGCAGCCACGCTGGCCCCTTTCAGGCGCGAGTCCGTGGCGACAAAGCAAACTTCATTCACGCGGATTCCACGCGCGCCAGCGATTGCGTCTTTCAGTTGTTGCGCTAATTCAGCTGGCTTGGCTTTGCCCGTGGGAAAAGCGTGGACAAATTTCGCGAGCTCCTCGATGGTGATGCGGGAAGTAAACTGCACGCTCGCCAGTCCCGCAGAAGACAGCAGCAGCGCAAACTGCTTTTCTGCCGGCATCCCGTCCAGCGGTACACCGTCCAGCAGCAGTTGCGCTCCGGTCGCTCCCAGGAGCAGTCCCGTTTCGCTGCCTTCGGGAATGGCGGTGCGCAATTCGTTCCAGGCAATTGCCAGTTGCTCGTTGGTGCGAACGTGTTCGTAACCGTACAGCCGCGCAAACTTCAGCAGAATATTCAGGCTGCGAACAAATGCCCGGCCCGCCGTTGTTCTTGGGTCCGTTTTCATTCCGTCTTCCGCCGCGTGTTCCCACACTCAGACCTGGCCTATTAGGACACCCTTCTTGGCACAGTAGAACTTCGGAACTGTCGAAACAATGGTACACAGGACCAGTGTGCCCGCTCCGATAGCGCGACGAACGGACAGGCGCAACACCTGCACCTTCGGACGGCTGTTCATTTTTTTGAGAGATTCACTCCGCGCGAAGAAAGAACCGGCTCTCGAACCGCTTACTTCAGGATTGCTACGCGCGTCGCCCGGCGGCTGCGGTTCAAGACCTGGGCGGGTTGCGGCAAACCGCCCAGATCCAGCAGCAGTTTGCGCAAGCGTGCGCGCTCGTCCAATTCCATGTCCACAAATTCAAACGCCATGGCCTGCGGACGGGCGCCACGAACGATTGCCTGCGCGCGGATGTTGCGGACTCCATGCGACATTTTCAGTGTGAGCAGCGAACCCGGCGCGAGATGGCGGTCGGTAACACCGAGTCCACCTCCCATGTTCATCTCCGCAATGTTCAGCCGCAGATTGTCGCGCAAATTGGTGGTAACGGCGGAAACTTGTTTCGTCAACTTCAGCCGCGCGTACCGCCGCTGCCGTATCACCGGCGCATTCTCTTCCGGATTGATCGGCTCCATCACCAGTTCCTTGCGATCCAGTCCGCTTGCCGCGATTTTTTCCATCGCCAGCATCGGTTCAATCTTCTGCAGCGCCTGCGCTGCCGCAATCCGCAGTTCGCTGTGATACGTCCAGCGCCATACTTGTTTGGCCTCCAGTATCAGCTGCAATATCGCGCTCGCCGCGGCCGCGTGCAGTCTCCCGGCCGCCTCGACAGCCTTCACGCGGGAGAAAGGCGGCGTGCTCTCGTCCCGCACCAGTTCCAGCAGCAGGGGAATGCACTCGGGACGCAAACTCATGCCCATCTCATCCAGCGCCAGCGGGCGAATCAATGGATCCAGCGAGACGTATAAGGCCATCAGCAGCGGTGCGCGGCGTTCCGCCGGCGTCGAACTAAGCTGCCGCACCGTCCGGTCATGCGAGGATCTCGGCCACTGGGATAGCCGACCCGGCAGAATTTCCTCCACGCTGTCCGGAGCAAGCTGGCTGAGCAAACCGACAACTTCCGTGGCCTCCGCTGCCGGACTATTCTGCAGAGTTTCCGTCAACCGGTGCACGGCTTCCTCGCCAAGCCCGTGCACCACCTTGGCCAGCAAGTCGCAATCTTCCCGGAAGCCGCAGTTCGCGAACCGATTGGTGACGTAGTGCAAAGACGCCTTGGGCATGAGTGTCAGAATGTCCAGAAGGCCGTCCGCCACCTGCCCGGTCTTCATCGTATCTTCCACGAACTCCGGCACACGCTCTTCCAATCCAATTCTCTGCCGCAAATTATTGGTGGTTCCCGGCCGCAGCGATTCCACGCTCTCCAGCGACGCCAGGGCCTGCTGCATCGCGGGATAGAATTTTCTCGAGCCGGCTTCCTGGCTCATGCGCACGAACGCCGCGCCCACCAGTGTTTGCAAATCCTGCTCGCGCTCGATGGCCAGTTGATTTCCCAGCCGTTGGATCACGTCGATCAGCGCGCTGCCGTCGCCGCTTCCGTAAAATTCCGCAAGATCGGAAAGTCCGATCGCCGTGGTCCGCCGGGCCTCCGGAGCCTCCAGCCCCACGCAAGCCGCATACTTGGTCAAGACTTCATTGACCGTTTTCAATTCCCCGCGCCGCAGCATTTCTTCCAGGAATCCCCGGACATTGCGCGGCGGAACGCACCAGGCTTCCTCCGAGGTAAGCACTTCTTTCTTGTTCTCGTCCGGGACCTGCACCCAGAATTCCTGGTCCAGCAATTCGGTGTACGATTGCACCTGAATTCCCGCGCTCGCCATGGCCTCTTCCTGTTGGCCCAGAATCTTGCGCAGCCCCTCGATTTCGCCGTTCATGCGGTCGAGCAATTGCTTCACCGCATTGACACGCAATTCCCCGCGTTCGTAGCTGTCCAGCGCAAAACGAATAGCCACATGCTCCGCGAGCTTCAGGAGCATAGGCTTGTCCGGCTTGTCCATTGGCGCTTGCGCCGCCAATCCCGCCAACGCCTGCTGCAATGTGAACTGCGCTCGCACCGGCATCGCCGTCAGCCGTGATTGAAATGTATTTGCATCCATGCGGCCGTCGTGATCCTTGCGGGACTTGCCAAGTTGCGCGAACAATCCGATCATCGAACGCACTTCGTCTTCGGCGATGTGATAACCGCCACTGCCGCCGCCGGACCCACCAGCGCCACCCGCCGCGAGAGTTCCCACTCCGCCAACCATTCCGCCGCGCAACATCGCCGACGCTGTTAGCCACTTTCCTGGTTCATGGGGACCCGCCGGTCCGGGACTCCCACCTGTGCCTCCGGGATCAAATCCCGGAGCGCCGCCGGAACCTGCGCCCTCGCCGCTACCGCTGCCGCCACCGGTACCTCCGGAGCCACCGCTACCACTGCCGGAACCACCGCTACCACTGCCGGAACCACCGCCAGTTTTTCCGGCATCCCACAAACTGCCGCTGCCACCTGTTCCACCGCCCCAGCTGGCGCCCGGGCCTCCTGCACCACCCGTTCCACCGCCCCCGCCTCCTCCGCCCGAACCTCCGCCGGCACGGCTGCTCTCCGCCGCCAGAATCAACTGCAGCATTTTATTGGGATCTTCAAAAATATCGCGGAACTTGTCGCCTTGCCCACCCAGCATCTTGGCGGTGAGCTGCGCGGCAACCTTGAATCCGGCAACCGAACTGTCCTCGGCCACGAAACGAATTTCATTTATTTTGATACTCGAATCCCCGGCCAGAGCGGTCTTCAATTGTTCCGCGAGCGAACTGGGTTTCGAGTTGCCCGTGGGAAATGCCCGCACGAATCGTGCGAACTGCCCTTGGAAAAGGTTTGGAGCGAAATGGATGCTGGCGATTCCGGAGTTGGTCAGCAGTTGCGCAAAAGTTTTTTCCGCCGCGCCCGCGGTGCCCATCGGCACGCCGTCCACCAGGATTTGGTTTCCAGAGGCTCCCAGCAGCAGCCCCGTATCCGGGCTCTCGTCCAGCGCCGACCGCAATTCTTTCCAGGTGCTTTCAAATTGCGCAGCAGTGCGCAAATGCCCGAACTCGTAGAGCCGGGCGAGCTTCAGCAGGATATTCAGGCTGCGTACAAACGTACGCGCCGTTTGTCGAGTATCGCCGCTCATCTTCCGCGGAGTTACCTCAGTTCGCCTTACTCTTACACTAGGCTGCATCCTCCGGCGAAACAAGCCCCCCGAGCACCCCTGTCACCTTCTGACTAACATTCCCCACCTGTCCGGTGAGACAGGTAGTCGAAGACAGACGTCTGTTTCAGTCTGGTGCGTCAGCCTTTCCCAGGTTGCAGGATTTCTTGCTGCAAACGCTCTCCGGTCAGTACAATGCCTGCTGAGGCCAAAGCCTGTTTCCCTGCCTCAGGTTTCGGGTCCGTATCCGTATCTCAGCCGGACCGAAGGAATCGCTTTTCCGCCATGGCCGAGAATCCTCCACCTGCAAAATTCAAGCCGGAGATGCCGAATATTCCCGGCGTCGCTGCGACGGCTCGTTCGGCTCGAAGAAATCCGCTCATGCCGCTGATCATCGGTCTGGTAGTGCTTGGATTTTTCCTGCTGCTCTTCGCCGCCCGATGGCTCTCGCGTCCACGCAGCGAGCCGGCCCACGCGGAAGCTCCGCAAATGGAAGTTCCCGCGCCGCCGCCCGACCCCTTGGCCGCGCTCCCTCGGGCTAATGCGAATAATCCAGTGATTGCACAGATCAGCGATCTCGCAAAACCGTGGTCTTCGGCGAACTTTTTTATTCGCGGATTTACTACCGGCGAGGAGCAGTTGGCCACGATTGTGCGCCTGCCTGGCGGTTCGGCAACCCAGCCATCCGGCTATTGGGCCTTCAGCCACAAAGCCAACGAATACGGCTACCGCAATCCGACGCATCCGCTCGCCGGCAATCCCTGCACCCATACTCTTTATGATCCGCTGAAAACCGCGAATCTTCCCGGCAATACCTGGATACGCGGCGCTATTGTGCAAGGGAGCGATGTGCGCCCTCCGCTTGGCGTCGAAATCCAGATTCGCGGCAAAGAAATCCTCGCCACGCGTACGGAGTAAGAATCCCCACTGCCAGAGGGTTTTCGTGGGGCAGGGCCAGGCGGGGATAGATTCCCCTCCCCATGATTTGTGTAAGTGCAGAATCTAAAAGAGTTACGGGGCATTTTGGCTGTTCATAGGTCTCGGAGAAACAGTTGTGTGGCGAAGAGTTTCCGCCTCCCGTTGCTTTCTCCTAGTGATGCTTGCAGAATATTCTCAAGATTCGGCATCCAACTCCTTGCACCCGGCAAAGGCTTTGGAATTTGGCGAGTAGGTCTACACAGCGTTTTGGAGGGATTATGCGCAGGACAGGATCATTGTTGATGAGTTTGTTGCTGGCTTCCACGCTTGGAGTTTCCTGCAACAAAGTCAACGACGACACCATCACCACCGACATCAAGGCCAAAATGTTTTCCGCGCCGGAATTGAAGAACTCTTCGGCGAGCGTCGCCGTGAAAGATGGCGTGGTAACTATCTCCGGGCAATTGCCCGATGATGCCGCGCGGGCGCAGGCGCGGCAGATTGCTTCGCAAACCCCCGGCGTGAAGCAGGTGATCGACGAAACAACTTTGGCAGGTGCGGCTGCAGCTTCCACCGCATACACGGCGCAGAATTTTTCGCCCAAAGCGCCGGAGCCACCGTCGCGCTCCGCGCCGGTGAGAAGTAAGCCAACTCCTGCACCGAAAAAATCTAACGCACCGGAAAAATACGCGCAGGATACGAGCACAGCTTCCAATACCGCCCCGCAAGCAGCCAGCGATCCCGGTCCTCTGCCCGTGGCTCCGGCCAAACCCTCGGCCCCGGCACCTCCGCCGCCTCCTCCACCGCCGCAACCAGTCACCGTTACGATTCCTGCGGGAACCGTCGTGAGTGTGCGCACGATTGACGGCATCGATTCGGAGACCAGCCGGGCTGGGCAAACATTTCGTGGGTCGCTGGATGCGCCTGTCGTAGTGGACGACCGCGTGGTGATTCCCAAGGGCCTGAATGTTTACATGAAGATTGTGGAAGCCAGCTCCGCCGGACATATTCAGGGGCGCAGCGAACTGACCGTTTCTCTCGACAGCTTCGTCTACCAGGGTAAGACCTACCGCGTCGCAACTACGGACGTGCAGGAAAAGGGTTCCTCGCGCGGCAAGCGCTCCGCTGCGGTTATCGGTGGAGGTGCCGTGCTCGGCGCCATCATCGGTGGAATTGCAGGCGGCGGCAAAGGCGCCGCGATCGGTGCAGCAGCAGGCGGCGGTGGCGGAGCCGCGGTGCAGGCGCTCACCAAAGGCAAGCAGGTGAAGATTCCTTCGGAAACCAAGCTGGACTTCACAACGCAGAATTCATTCGACGTGACTTACTTCCCATCGAAGCGCACGCCACGCACGGAAATTGCGCCGCCTCCGGCGCCGGACTCGAACGCCCCGCCCTCGTCAAACCCGAATTCGGATGCGCCGCCAGCGGCCAGCTCCGACAAGCCGCCTGCAACGAATCAGCTGTAACCTGAATTCGCGGGCCGTTCTTTGTGTAGCAATTTTCTAAGATCGAGAGGAGAACGGCGCCCGCTTCGGAAAGCGGCCGCTACACAAGCGAGATGGTGGCCGGCCTTTCTTAGCCCATTTCGTCTTGAATACTGGTAGTTTGAGTGAAGATTTCCCGCCCTGTTCCTTGACAGCTGCGCGTTCCCATCACATTCTCTTAGGCCTATGAACCCCATCTCTCGCCGCAAATTTGTCGGCACCATCGCGGCTGCATCCACTCTTCCGGCAATTTCGAGCGCATGCGATTCCGATTGCTCGGAACCTAAACTCCCGCCGTCTTTCTCTGCTCTAAAGCCTATTGGCAGCCGCGTTCATCCCATCGCTTCGGATGAATTCCACGCCCGGCTGCTGCGCGCTCAGGAATTGATGTCGCAATCGAGTCCGCAATTCGACGCGCTGTTCCTTGGCCCCGGCACTTCGCTGTACTACTTCAGCGGCATTCGCTGGTGGCCCAGTGAGCGCCTCCTCGCTCTGGTCATTCCGCGCACCGGACAGCCCATCCTGATCTCCCCGGCTTTCGAAGAAGCGCGCATGCGCGAATCGCTTCTCTTCCCCGCGGACGTGCGCGTTTGGCAGGAAGACGAGAGCCCATCCA
>WNFA01004052.1_pt1 | contig 16307 bp, 9 predicted proteins | sample 5400481 | NCBI WGS metagenome assembly WNFA01 (sample SAMN13153340, study PRJNA577476) | soil metagenome | isolation source: 120 cm saprolite under Douglas fir tree site 2 hole 1 replicate 2 | place: USA:California | collected 2015-04-18
GGACGCAAACGACGTGGCTGTGGCCCTGGCACGGACAGGAGCATTTTTCAGCAACGATCAGGCCCCGCTCTCCTCCCGAACGGTGCGCTTCATCAGCGGAATTCATTTTCCTCCTGGAGTGATGAACCAGCCGCCCGCGGACTTGTACGGGATCGAGAATACCAATCGCGGCTGCACTTTGATTAACGACCCGATTTTCCAGAGCAAGGTCCCTCCATCGCTGGCGCTAGGCGGTGGATTCGGGCTTGGAGTGCTGACCGGAAAGGCCGACCCGATGGATTCGGATTCGACGGCTGTAAATCCGGGAGGCGTGCCGATTTTTTACAAGAATGTTGTGCTTGGCGGAATCGGCGTCGTGACAGCTTCAACTAATTTGAACGTGGCAGAGTACGCAGCGTTCACCGGCGGGACGACAGCGCGCGGTGGGGCAGGCGACAATTTCGGGCCAACACCCGCAGTTCCAGGAGTGGTTTTTATCGGAGGCATTGCGCTGCCCTTTGTGAATCAGACGTCGCGACCCGCCGGTCTTTCCGCAGGGCCCGTAACGGGGACGGGAAGTTTTTTGGTCGCACCCACAAACAGTCCGGGGCAGCCGCCCGAGGGCGACTTGATTACGCCTGCGGGCGGGCCGCTCGGTGGCCTGAGCGCGGCGGACGTGAAACAAATTTTGGATAACGCCGAAGCGACAGCGAATGCGACGCGCGCGGCGATTCGGTTGCCTCTAGGTTCCAAAGCTCGCATGGTGATCGCCGTGGCGGACCTGGATGGAACCATTATCGGGCTGCGGCGGATGCAGGATTCTACGGTATTCAGTATTGATGTTGCGGCGTCCAAGGCGAGGAACATGGTGTACTTCAACAGCGCGGTGCGAACGGCCGCGGATTTAAGCGGCGTGCCCATGGGGACAGCGGTAACTAGTCGGACGATTAGTTTTGGCGCACAGCCGCTCTATCCGCCGGGAATCGATGGTTCCAGCGCCGGGCCATTTTTCAACCTGTATACGCTGGACCAAGCAAATCCCTGCACGCAAGGATTCCAGGGCGGCGCGGCAAATTCAAACAAGAGCGGAATTGTTTTCTTTCCTGGAAGCGCGGGATTATTTCGAAACGGCGCGCTCGTTGGCGGACTCGGAGTCAGCGGCGACGGCGTGGATCAAGACGATTATGTAACGAGCGGCGGAACCAAGGGTTTCGAGGCGCCAACCAATATCCGCGCGGATCAGGTGCTCGATCAAGGAGTCCGGCTGCCATATTTCAAGTTCCCAAGAAATCCAACCAACTAAATCTCTTAGCTCATTTACTTCGCAGGGGCTTCCTTCTGCTAGTGATTTTTATGAGTGCGCACGCGTAGGCTTCAATGGTTTCGGGATCAGCCTGGCTGTAAACGAATTGCCCTTCGCGGCGGCAGTTGATCAGTCCGGCTTCGCTCAGAATCTTGAGATGATGCGAAACGGTCGCTGGCGTTACGCCCCGCATCGAAACGATTTCCCCGCAGTTCATGTGCTTGCAGGCAGAAATGGCTTCGAAAATCCTGAGACGGGTGTTGTCGGCAAGGGCTCTGGATATTTTCTCAATCTGGGAGCGTTCCATGGGTCTTGGCAAAGTTTAGCCGAACCAAGTCGCTTTTCGCCATAAAGATTCTCCCTGCGAAAATGGCGCCGAAAATAGATGCAACGGAATACTTCGATAGTCATCTAAATATCGAATCCAGAAAGCCAGCGGGGCAGCGTCAAAAGGGCAGCCCTGGAAAGGCTTTCGGAACCAAGAAGACACAAGACGCGGAGATGACGATGAAGAGACTCGAAGGAAAAGTAGCAGTAGTCACGGGCGGAAACAGCGGTATCGGCCTGGCGACGGCGAAGCGTTTTCATGAGGAAGGCGCGCGTGTAGTCATTGCCGGGCGGAGCCAGAAGACGCTGGACGAAGCCGTGAAAGCGATTGGGAAGGGCACCGTCGGGGTTCAGGCGGATGTATCCAGCGCTAAGGATCTGGACCGGCTTTACACAACAGTATCGGAAAAGATGGGCAAGATTGATGTTCTCTTTGCCAACGCCGGGATCTACAAATTTGCACCACTCGCTGCAACCACCGAAGTGCTTTACGACGAACTGTTTGACATCAATGCCCGGGGAGTTTACTTCACGATCCAAAAAGCGCTGCCGCACCTTAACGACGGCGCGTCGATCATTGTGAATACTTCCGTGGCAGGCGAAATCGGCGTGCCGAACGGCACGGCGTATGCAGCCACGAAGGCGGCGTTGCGTTCCTTCACGCGGTCAATCGCGGCGGAATTGGTGGAACGCGGCATCCGCGTGAACGCCGTGAGCCCGGGACCGATTGAGACGCCGGCTGGATTTGCACGCACGGGGCTTTCCAAGGAAGCCATCGATGAGTTTGTGAAAAGTGTGGTTTCCCAAGTTCCCATGAAGCGAATCGGAAAGCCGGAGGAAATCGCAGGAGCCGTAGCTTTCCTCGCGTCTCAAGACGCCTCGTTCATGACTGGCGCGGAGATCACCGTTGACGGCGGGCTAGCGCAAATCTAACCGCTACTTTAGTGGCATTTGGTGGAGGCGAATGCAAATTCGCCTCCTTTTTTATTTTGCGGATGCGTTCATTTGACGCCGCCGGAGGGATCTGCGGAGGTCGCCGTGTTCACGTCAAGGAACCACTTGTGGGCGGTATCGCCCGGGGCGTAGCAATTGCCGTCGGGTGCGTACTTCGACGGACAGAGTGCGGTGCGTTCTTTGCGTCGCGGAGACTGCGCGAATTGCCAGACTTCGGCATAGGGGATGCCGCTCGCTGGAGGGCCCGGGGGATTCTCAGGAGACGCACACCCCGGCGATGGCGGGCACGCATCGTTGTAGACCCAGTAGAAGGGGGCGCGGCTGCCAATATTGTTGCGGATATCGTCGGCAGTAATGATCGTAACCCCATGGCCTTCGCTGACGGGCATTCCCGAGCAATACACGCCAGCGCGATAACCAATCCCTGCCAACTGGTCAACCCAGGCGCGCAAATAAGCGTGATACACGGCCGGCAGGCGGCCGCCCTCTTCTATATCCAGAAAAATTACGGTGTGCGAAGGAAAGCCTTCTTTTTTTGCGGCGGCTTCGGCGAGGCGCGCGTCGGCGGTTCCCCTTTTCCAGGCTTGAGCTTTGAGTTGACTGGAGTGGTTGATGCGCTCCGACCATGTGCTCTGGAGTTCGCTGCTTTGCGGGCCGCGGTAAAGAACCAGAAAGCCGAACCCTGGGAACGGAGAAGCTCGCGCTTTCCAAGCCAGGTGTTTGTTTTCTCGCCGGGCGGTGGGCTGAGCCAGTAGCTCGTGTGCGCAAAGGTCTTGCGCAAGATGGGAAGACTGGAATCACCAGGATAGGTGTTGCGGTCGAAACCGAGATAGAAATGCGGGTGGTCTGGGGCTACCTGGGCGCCTGGGGCGGAGACACAGAGGGCGTTAAGGGAACGCGGACAGGAGTTCGCCCCTGGCGCGGAAGACAGCTGCGGCGTGCCCGCCTTCTGGAGAAGAACTGCGCTGCCGAACAGTGAGAGGCAGGCGAGAGCGGACGGGATGGGCTTCAAGACTGTTTCCCTATTAACCTTCACGGAGTTTGTGGCCTGCGAGGTTTCCGAGGCCGTCGTAGGCAGCGTATTTGTAAAGTTCGCTGAGCGTCGGATAGTTGAAAACTTGTTCAATAAATTCGTCGATGGTGAGGCCGTTGTCGAGGACCATCATGCCAACGTGGATGAGTTCGGTGGCGTTTTCGCCGATGATGCTGACGCCAAGAAGTTTTTTGTCAGTACGGGAGAAGATGAGCTTGAGCAATCCTGCGGTATCTCCGGCGATGTGGCCACGCGCGTTGTTGGCGTAAAGAGCGCGGCCCACGACGTAGTCGATTCTCTTTTCCTTGCAAGATTCTTCGGTCTCGCCGGCGGCGGAAATCTCGGGAATGGTGTAAATCCCCATGGGGAGCAGAGAAGCAACGCGCTCTTTGTACTTCAAACCAAATGCGTGGCAGACGGCGACGCGGCCTTGTTCCATAGAAGTGGAAGCAAGCGCGGGAAATCCAATGACGTCGCCTGCGGCATAAATATGTGGGACAACCGTTCGGTAGTGTTCGTCCACGGGAATGTAGCCGCGATCATTGATAGCGAGGCCGGCCTTTTCCAGAGCGAGCCCATCGACAGCAGCGCGGCGGCCAGCAGCAAAGAGTTCGTTGAACCAAAAGTGCATCCCAAGTGCAGCGAGACGGTCGCGAAGGCGATCGGAGATTTCGTTGTCGAGAAAAGGGAGAAGCCGATCGCGCCCGTCGACGAGCGTGACGTCAACACCGAGAGCTTTGAAAATGGAAGCGTATTCGCAGCCGATGACGCCGCCACCAATCACCGCGAGGCTCTTAGGAATGCGGTCCATCTGGAGGAAGGTGTCAGAGTCAAAAGTGTGAATATCGTCGAAAGCAATTTCTGAAGGACGATGTGGCTTGGAGCCCGTTGAAATAAGAATGACTTCACCTTTTAGCCGCCGCGTGCCCTGCGCGCCAGAAACAGCAAGGGTATGAGGATCTAGAAATTCGGCCTGTCCGCGCACGAGCTCGATATGGTGAAGCGCAAGATTTTTCAGGATGCGCCGGCGTTCCATTTCGACAACTTCACGCTCGTGATGCATGAAGTCGTGAACGGTAAGGTTTTCCTTGAGCGAATAGTCGATACCGTAGAGGCCTCGCTGCTTCAGGCCAGAGAAATAGAGCGCTGACTCGCGGAGGGTCTTGCTGGGAACGGTGCCGGTATTGATGCAACTGCCGCCCATATACTCGGCGCGGTCGATAATGGCAACGCGTTTGCCAAAGTAGGCGGCCTGAGCGCCAGCCTTCTCACCGGCGGGGCCGCAGCCGATGACGATCAGATCAAGATTGTCGCTTGAAGTCACTCACTCCTCCACAGGGTTCCCACTCCTGAACTAGGTACGTGTCCGGGAGGATTGTAGGAGAAGTGAGAGCCAGGCGCAGAAGTTTCTTGGCGGTCGTACCGGATGAGATTGTGATTCAGACGTTCCTTGCGCGAGTACACGGCGAGATGCTCTGGGCGGGATTCCTAGTTATAACTGCCCCCCTCCCCCCGTGTTTTTCATAAGTGTTGCATCTAAAGGACTTGGCGCTCATGCAAGTGGTTTAGAATCAACACTTGCGGGCACTTCTATACGTAGGTGTCGATTCTAAAGGAAGTTACAGCGGTGGTATAGAGCTATTTCTATTGGTGTCGATTCTAAGTAATTCAACGCAAGAAGATCCTGCCAACGGGCAGCCACCCAGAGAGATTTTGCACTCATACATAAAGGGTAGAGCAGCACGGAGTGCATAGGCGGTCAAGATGTATTTTGCACGCTTGGGAAACCGCGAACGTCAGTTCGGGCCTAACAATGCCAAGCAGCAGGCCGGAGACCCGCACCAAAGATGGCAAGTACTAGACCGGGGAAAGTGAATTTTAATTGCACAACATGGACAGGAGTATGCAAGGGATTTCCTTATAGTGGCTCTTGCAGCCTTTGCCCGTTTTGGTACGACCAAAATAACGGCTGTATCACATTGATTATAAAACGTTTACTCCAACTCAGAAACAGGGGCGAAAGCGTCGAATCTGGCATGTTACATGCGGAGTACAACCAGGTATTCACCTGAGGGAATGAGGCTATTCGTGTCCAAGGAGTGTGAATGAAGAGGTTCCCCATATATAGTTTGGTCTTAGCAACAGTCCTCGTTCTACTCGGGAGCAAGCCAGCTAACGCTGATACGTCAGTTTCAAATCCGAATGACGGGTTCGGCGGCTCTTACACTCTAACCGTGACCAGCTGCGGTGGAAGTGGCTGCACCGTCACACTAGCAATCAACACCACGGCTCTGACGAACCCTACTCAGGAAGCCTACATTGACGCTGTGGCATTCAAACTGGGGAGCGGTGCGACCTTTACGGGTACCCTATCGGCACCGGCAGGTGCCACCTGGAGCACGTCAAGCACGTCTTTGAACAGCGGCAATACCGGCCCCTGCATGAGTAGCAACGGTGATGTGCAGACTTGCTCGGCGGCGGGAAGTCCGGTTATTGGCGTTGCCACCGGCGGAACGCTGACTTGGACTTGGACAGGCATAGTAGCAGCGGACACAAATATTTCTCACGTGGGCTACCAGTACAACCAAGGGACAGCGACCACAGGTAGCCAACTCAACGGCCTGATCGTTTCTTGCGGCTACACTTCAACCGGCGGCACGAGCTGTGCGGGCGGCACGCAACCCCCTCCAAGTGTCTCCGAGCCTGGAAGCTTGGCGATCATCGGGTTCGGGATGGTTGGTTTGGCTGCAGTGTTGCGGCGACGCAACGGGGCTCAAGCGTAAAGTTGACGGACTCAGATCAGCGCTCCTTAAAACTCAAACCGATGTAGGGGCGCCTCTAACCTGGAGGCGCCCGTAGCCTTTTAGGCTGCAAGCGTTCCACTTCCTTGGTGATTTCAGCGCAGAACAATCCCATAATTATATTTGATGGCAGTCCATGCTCGACGGGCGCTATGACGCTCCGAGCATTTCGTGAAAGCCGACTAGTCCGGCGAGGTGTCTGCCGCCCACTAAAGGAATCTGAATGAAGACCCTATGCCAGCAGATGGCGACTGTTCTCCTTGCCATCTGCTTTGCTTTGATAATTGGATGCTCCCGGGACGTCAACACGCAAAAACAGAAGTTCTTCGAGAGTGGTAGTCGATACCTCCAGCAAAGCAAATACGCGGAAGCGGCCATTCAATTTCAGAACGCCATTCAGAAGGATGGGAAATTTACGGAGGCGCACTTCCAACTTGCCAAATGTTATATCGGGCAGAACCTCTGGCCTCTGGCGTTTCGAGAGCTGTCCATAACGATTCAAATAGAGCCTAAGAAATTAGACGCGGAACTGGAGTTAGCGAACTTGCTGTTTGAGGCCAAGCAGTTCCAGTCTTCGCGTGAGCGTTCAGCGATCATCCTTCAACAATATCCGGACAATGTCAGCGCGCAACTCATATTGTCGACCGCCGATGGAGAGCTGGGGAAAACGGATGAGGCTATTCAGGAAGCGCAACAGGCCGTCCAGATGGCGCCCGGAAAACCAGAAGCGTACCTAACGGTAGGGCTCCTCCAGCAAAAGGCAGGACAGCTTCAGGCAGCCGAGCAGAATCTGGAGAAGGCAGTCTCACTCGATGCAAAGTTTTTGCCCGGGCGATTGAGTCTCGGGAATTTTTATCAAACCCAGGGCCGATGGGCTGAAAGCGAAAGCCAGTATCAAGCAGCGATAGAAGCGGCGCCCTCCAAGGTGATTCCGCGGGCTTCTCTGGCTTCCCTGTATGTTGCCTGGGGAAAGAAGGATATGGCGGAGCGAACTCTCAAAGAGGCCCAGACAGCACTTTCCAATGATCCCGCCGCATACGCCCTTCTCGGCGATTTCTACGTTGACAATGGCGAATGGCAGAAGGCCCTGGGAGAATTCTCAGCGCTCAACGACAAGCACCCTAATGACTTCAATGTAAAAAAGCGTTACATCCAGCTGCTCCTTGGAAAAAACCAGTTTGATATGGCGCGAAAGCTGAGCGATGAAATCCTAAAGCAAAATTCAACCGACAGCGAGGCGCTACTGGACAAGGGCCGGGCTCTGCTAATGCTCGACAGACCCACCGAAGCACTCCCTGTCTTAGAAGCGGCAGTGAAGAATAATCCAGACGATCCAACGGGACACTTTCACCTTGGCGTGGCGTATTACAAGACGGGAAGCCTCGCGCGAGCCGAAGCAGAATGGCAAGGAACAATCAGACTAAGGGCTTCCCTGGTGGAGGCGCAAGAAAATCTTGCAAAGCTGGCGGTTCGCACGGGAGACCGAAAGCTTCTGGAAAACAGTGCTGCAGAATGGATCAAATATGCACCCTCTTCCCCGGAGGCCTATCTTCTGCACGGCGTGGCGCGGATGAGGAGCGGGGATGGATCAGGCGCGGAGAAAGATTTTCGAAGATCGATGGAGCTAGCGCCGGAAAATGCCGGAGCTTACACCCGGTTGGGGGACTTGCGACTGGCGCAAAAGCAATTTGTTGAGGCCGAAAAACTCTATGAACAGGCCCTGGGTCACAACGCGCAGGAAATGGACGCACTGCAAGGATTGGTTACCGTCTACCTTGCTCAACATCTGCCAGAGAGGGCTGTGAACCGCGTCCAGGCTCAGATGACAAAGAGCGGCGAGCGTGCCGATATGCAATACCTGCTGGCGGAATCATTGATCGCGGACCACAAAAACGCCGAAGCAGAGGCCGCCTTGAAGCGGTCCATTGAATTGGACAAGACAAGCGTTCCAGCTTTTCTCCTGCTGGCACAATTGCAATCAGCAGCGGGCCAGATCGATAACGCATCCGCGACGCTGGAGCAGTCCATGCGCGAGAACCCACGCGACGTGCGTGCTTATGTGGATCTCGGGGTCTATGAAGAGCGGCGCGGGAATTGGCAGAGGGCGCAGGATCTCTACAAAAAGGCTCTGCAGATTCAACCAAAACACCCAAATGCCTCCAATAATTTGAGTTTTCTGCTCCTCGAGCACGGCGGGGAATTGGGTTATGCTCTTTCGCTTGCACAAACGGCCCGGGGAGCGATGCAGGACTCGCCAAATACGGCGGATACGCTAGGCTGGGCGTATGTCAAATCGGGAGTCTACGATGCGGCCATCCCGCTATTTCAAGAAGCCATCAAGAAGACGCCGACAAATCCCACTTATTACTACCACTTGGGCTTGGCCTACCAAAAATTTCAAAAAACAGAACTTGCACGCGCGAATTTTCAACGGGCCATCAAATTAGAGCCCCGATCCGCGCGGGCAGATGAAATCCGCAAGGCTCTGGCGGAATTGGATATGGCCGAATAGCCGACGCATATGTGAAGACAATTCGGATTCTGCAAGGTAATCTCCGCAGAAGGTAATTGGGAAAAACGACGATAGTCCATTTGAATCGGAGGGTCGTTCTGTCAGCATTTGGCTCAACTCGATGGCGTGTCGCAGGCTTGACACTCCTTTTTTTCCTTGCGGTTGCAGCTTTTTTTTACTGGTCCACGTTCGCGGCCATGGTTGCGCAGTGGCATTCGAGCACATATTCCCACGGCTACCTAATTCTCCCGGCGAGCTTGTACGTTATCTGGAATCGCCGGAGGATGGTGACTGCGTTGACTCCCGCGCCCAGCATGCGGGCTATTCCCCTTCTGATCCTGGCAGCGTTCGGCTGGCTGCTGGGAAACTTGACGACGACAGCCGTTGTGGAACAATTCTGCGGGGTAGTATTCATTATTGGACTGGCCTGGGGCGTGTTGGGAAGCGCGGCAGTCAGGCCCTTATTATTCCCGCTGACTTTTCTCGTTTTCGCGGTGCCGTTGGGAGAGGGGCTCATCCCGGGGTTACAGGATTTCTCGGCGAGATTTGCGGTAAGGCTGCTGTCGCTTTCCCAAGTTCCCGTCTTGCTGGAAGGCCACTACATCACGGTTCCCCACGGCAAATGGGAGGTGGCGGAGGTATGTAGCGGTGTCCGCTATCTCATGGCTTCGCTCGCGGTGGGGTTTCTTTTTGCGGGAGTGGTCTATCGAAGCTGGAGGCGGCGCCTCGGCTTCTTCCTGGCTTCTGCGATTATTCCGATTCTCGCGAATGGAGTGCGCATCTATGGCATCGTGCTGCTCGGCTACCTTGGCGGGGAAAGGCTGGCACTCAGCGTGGACCACGTCCTAGCGGGCTTGGCCTTCTTCTCCATCATCATGCTGCTTCTGTTTCTTGTGGGGATGCGTTGGCGTGAAGATCAGAACGGAAAGGCGCTGCAGGCGGGAGGCAGTAAAGAATCTAGGCCGATTTCAGGCGCTGTAGATGGACCGAGTGAGAGTTCCTACTTCACTCCGCGCGCGATTCTTTTGCTGTTTAGTTTTTTTCTTTTGATTGTGCTCGGCCCCCTTTCGGCAAGATATCTCTGGAGCCACCAACCCGGAACGGACGAGGCGAACTTAGCAGCGCCGGCTGTTTCCGCGCCATGGTCCACTTCGCGAAACGATCATTTCGCATGGGTGGCACAATTCCAATCGCCAACGGCGGAACTGAGACAAACTTATGAATCAGAAAGTCAAACGGTACAGCTTTATATCGCCTACTACAACGGCGGGCAGCAAGGCGGAAAACTCGTTAGTTCGGTGAACCAGCTCTATGACCGGCCGCACTGGTCACGAACGGGCGAGGGCTGGAAATTCGCTGAGCTTAACGGTCAACCCGTTGAAATGCATGAGGTGTTGGTCCAATCCGCGGATTCTTCGTTGTTGATATGGCATTGCTATTGGGTGGATGGGGTTTTTACCAGCAACGATTACCGGGCGAAGCTGCTGCAGGCCAAAGCGCGGCTGTTTGGGAGCCAGCAGGGATCAGTCGCGATCGTCTTGGCTGCGGAAAACCCGCCTCCGCAATCTCATGGTGCGGCCACTCTGGTAGATTTCCTGAAACACGCAGGCTTGCAAGAGGGTTTGCGACTTTCTCTGAAGGGATCTCGCTAACACCTTCGCCCTGGGAGCAGGGATACTGGTGCCCGGGGTGGGAGTCGAACCCACATGAGGAAAAATCCCCGGAGGATTTTAAGTCCTCAGCGTCTGCCATTCCGCCACCCGGGCGCTGGCACTACAAATCTAGCGGAGAGAAACACGTACTGCAACATTATTGCGTCGATTCCCAATGCTTAGTGACCACGAGTGTTTGCACCCACGAACAGAATTTGAGGACCTCCCGACGTCATTGTGAACTTGATCCAGCAGTGTTCTCTATTCGTGTCATCGGTGCGCGAGGCGATTGTTTGCAACGTGGACTCGACATAGACTTGAAGTTAGTTCGCGGGGTTTGTCTTGCGTCCCTCTGGCAAGTTCTCCTGGCTCATCCTTGCAGTTGGCGGTCCGCTGACCGCACTCCTTTTCTTTGTTGTTGAAGAAGTTCCCCGGCCCGCGACGAGTCTCCTGCTCTCCGATCTCTTGCAGACCGGGATTGTTCTATGGGCCGCTCTCTGTTCCCTTCTTGTGGCCAGACGATCGTCAGCCTACTTGCGTCAGCTCTGGACGCTTCTCGCCACAGCGCTCTTCCTGGGCTGCGCTGCGCAAGCCCTGGAGACCTACTATCAATGTTTTGCTCAAGCGCCATCGTTGACTCCCTGGCCCTCGGACATTCTCTTCATCCTATGGGTGACGCCCGCAGTCATGATGCTGTTGCCACGGCCGGAGAAAGAATCCGGAGCAATTGACTGGCAGCAGGTGCTGGATTTTGCCCAGATTGGAGTCGTGGCCCTCACGGCTTATCTGTATTTTTTCTATGTCCCCTCCCGCTGGGAAGCCGAAGGGCCACGGATGGTCTTCAAGATCACACGCTTACAGATGGTTAGGGACGTGGTGCTGGCCGGTGGGTTTCTAATCCGTGCCATGACGGTGTCCGCGAGTTCCATCCGAGCTTTCTTCCGCAGAATGGCCGCTGTTTTCCTCATTGCCGGCTCTTCCGAACTTGTCTCTCTTCTCCCTTCCTACACGTCTCGTACGGGAGCAACGTGGACGGACATCACCTGGTGCGCCCCCTATTTGTTTGTGACCGTAATTGCCGCGACCTGGAGTCGTAGGGAAGAAGCACTTCCCCAGGGAGAGAGTTCCCGATTTCGGGCGATATTTGTTTCTCAAGCTTTGCCGATTCTCATACCGCTGCCGGTTCTCTTCATGGGCCGCAGCATCGCTGCAGAACAGAGCACCATCGCATGGATAGCGGTGACCGCCTCGTTCATTCTTTCCGCCGCACGTCTTGTCCTGACCAATGAGAAACAGCGCCGGATTGGGGAAGAGCTTCTTCTGACGGAACAAGCCTTGAGCCATTCCGAACGCATGTTCTCGACCGCGTTCCGTTCAAGCCCCGACGCCATCGGGATCAGCGCGGTCCTGGGAGGCCAATTTCTAGAGGTCAACGACAGCTTCACTCGGCTTACCGGTTATTCGCACGACGAGACTCTGGGAAGAACTCCGCTGGAATTGAATCTGTGGAAGGACTCCGCTCGCCGGACGGAGGTCATGGCCAAGCTTCAAAGAGAATCCGAAGTGCGGGATGAGGAGTTTATCTGCCTGACGAAGCACGGCGAGACACGCATCGGGCAGTTTTCCGGGACGCTGGTGATGCTGGACGGAAAGCTCTGTGCCCTGGCCATCGTTCGGGATATCACCGCGCACAAGGAGGCGGAAGAAGCGCTGCGGGCCAGCGAAGAACGCTTCCGCAATCTCGTCCATGACTTGCACATCGGCGTTATCCTGCTTGGTCCCAAGGCGGAATTACAGTTTGCAAATCGAGCAGCTCTGGAGACTCTTGGAGTGAGTGAAGAGGAATCTCACGGACGGAGCAGTTCGAGCTTCGGGATGTCGGCCATTCGAGAAGACGGAACGGAAGTCCCGTTGGAAAGGCTTCCAGGCCCCCGAGCGATTGCGACCAAAAAACCGGTGCGAAATGAGATGGTGGGATGGCGCCGCGCGGATTCGAGTGAGGTCTTGTGGACCTTGGTAGACGCCGTGCCACACCTTACGCCTGAAGGAAAAGTTGCCAACGTTATTGTATCTATTTCGGATGTAACCCTTTGGAAGCAAGCGGAGGAAGCGCTGCGCGCCAGCGAAGAGCGCTTTCGAACTTTGGTTCGGGATTTCCATGTCGGCGTAGTCTTGCTTGGACCTGACGCAAAGGTTCAATTCGCGAATCAGGCGGCGGAAGAAATGTTTGGCATTACCAACGAGGATGCGCAGGGGAAGAATTCTGCGCAACTGGGCTTGACCTCTATACGCGAAGACGGAACCGAAATCCCTTTTTCGATGCGGCCAGGGCCGCTGTCGCTGAAGACGGGACAGATGGTCAAGAATGAAGTGATCGGGTGGCGTCACCCGGGATCAAGCGAGATTCTCTGGACGATGGGAAACGTAGTACCTCAGTTCGCACAGGATGGTTCTATTTCGGCCTCCATCAACACATTTATAAATATCACTGAGCGTAAGCAAGCTGAGGAAGCGCTTCATCAGCTTTCCACCCGGTTGCTGCAGCTTCAAGACGAAGAGCGGCGGCGGCTCGGACGCGAACTCCACGACAGCTTGGCGCAAAGCGTCCTGGCGGTGAATTTGAATCTGGCACAAGCGACTCGCTCGTTGACGCCCAAAGACGAGTCCTCGCGCCGCGCGCTGGCCGAAGCCAGAAGGGTGCTCGTGGAAATGTCGCGGGAGATTCGGACGCTCTCCTACCTGCTACATCCACCGCTACTTGATGAGTTGGGTCTGGTCTCTGCGCTGAAAGAGTATGCCGGAGGATTCAGCGAGCGCAGCGGAATCAAGCTGGAATTGGACATTCAAGCTGATTTTGGTCGTCTGCCGCAGGAAGCCGAGACGGCGCTATTCCGCATCGTGCAGGAAAGTCTGGCAAACATTCAGCGGCACTCGGGCACCAAAACAGCCAAGATTCACTTGCGCGGTGATACCACCTGCGTCAGCCTCGAAGTCATTGATCGAGGACGCGGGATGGACAAGAAAGCCATGGAGCGCGGAAACGGCTCCGGAACACGGTTGGGCGTCGGAATCCTGGGCATGCGCGAACGAATGACCCAGCTTGGCGGACGACTTGAGATAGAATCCAGTTCATCAGGGACCACGGTGCGGGTTTCGATTCCTTTAAGAACCGAGGTTACCGATGCCAGTTCGCATCCTCGTGGCCGATGACCATCAAGTGGTACGGACGGGACTCCGCGCTCTGCTGGAGTCCAAGAAGGGCTGGCAAGTTTGCGCCGAGGCTTCCAATGGCCGTGAAGCGGTGGAGAAAGCCAGCCAGCTCAAGCCGGACGTGGCCGTGCTCGACATCGGGATGCCCCTGCTAAACGGAGTAGAAGCGACACGCCAGATTCGGAAACTCTCTCCACAGACAGAAATCCTCATTTTAACCATGCACGACTCCGAACAGCTGGTCCAGGAAGTTCTGGGAGCAGGAGCCCATGGATATATATTAAAGGACGACGCGGATCGCAATTTGCTCGCTGCCGTGGACGCGCTTCGCCGCCACAAACCTTATTTGTCTTTGCGAGTATCGGATGCGGTCTCCGGCGCAGGGGGACCCGTTGGGGAGGGTTCAAGAACCAGCCCGAATTCGCGAAGCCGGTTGACTCCACGAGAGCGCGAGATCGTGCAGCTTCTGGCGGAAGGCAAGAGCAATAAGGAAGTTGCGGGTTTCCTGGGGATCAGTGTGAAAACTGCGGAGACTCATCGCGCTAACATAATGCTAAAGCTCGACTTTCACTCGATCACGGAACTAGTGCGCTACGCGGTGCGCAATAAGATCATCCAGAACTGAGGCTCGCACGGCCGTCCCTCCGCTTGAGATCTAAGCCTCATTTTGCAATTTTTGGGTTTTCTAATTTTCCCCGTTGACAGGCATCCGGGACGTCGTAGTATCTGCTCTCATTCCATCTCCAAGCGAGCAAGCCGTTGCATTTTGGCGTAAAATCCCTTAATCCGTTGCGTTCCGCGGTGCATCTAAAATCTGACTAAGATCTGCGGGAGTCCTCCTGCCCGCAGCAGGAGCGAATGTGAGCCAGCCGAATCTTGCCTTAGGTAGCCCCGACCGGGTCGGGGTCATGGACCAGCTGAGTATCAACACCATCCGAACGCTGGCAATCGACGCGGTCCAGCAAGCGAATTCCGGCCATCCTGGCGCCCCGATGGGTCTTGCGCCTGTGGTCTATTCTCTGTGGCAAAAGTTCTTGCGATACGATCCCGCTGACCCCACGTGGCTGAATCGCGACCGTTTTGTCTTGTCGGCTGGCCACGCTTCGATGCTGCTCTATGCCACGCTGCACCTCGCGGGAGTGCGGGCCGTCAACGCCCGCGGAGAAGTTTCGAGTGAGCTCGCTGTTCCGATGGAGGAGATCAAGCGCTTCCGGCAAATCGACAGCCGGACTCCCGGACATCCTGAATCGCACCTGACGAGCGGAGTGGAAACCACCACTGGACCGTTGGGCCAAGGCGCCGGCAACAGCGTGGGAATGGCCATTGCCGGCAAATGGCTGGGAGAAAATTTCAATAAGCCTGGTTTTGAGATTTTCAATTTCAATGTTTACGCCATCCTTGGCGACGGCGACATGATGGAGGGCGTGGCCTGCGAAGCGGCTTCGCTTGCGGGACATTTGAAGCTCTCCAATCTTTGCTGGATCTACGACAACAATCGCGTGACGCTGGACGGTCCAGCGGAATGGTCCTTCAGCGAAGATGTGATGACACGTTTCAAGGGGTATGGCTGGAACGTCACGCACGTCACAGACGCCAACGATTTGTATATGCTGACCCGTGGCTATGAGAATTTTCTCAGTTCGAAGGATCGGCCGACGCTCATCGTGGTGGACAGCCACATCGGCTATGGATCGCCCCACAAACAGGACTCCTACGAAGCGCACGGCGAACCGCTGGGCGAAGCCGAAATCAAGCTGGTGAAACAAAACTATGGCTGGCCGGTCGACGCGAAGTTTCTCGTCCCCGATGGAGTGTATGACCAGTTCAAGAATGGCGTGGGGAAGCGAGGAGCAGAAGCCCGCGCGGCATGGAAGGCGGAATTCGAGGACTACAAGAAACAGTTTCCCCAACTCGTGGATCAACTGAATAGGATGCAGAGCGGCCAATTGCCGGACAGCTGGGACAAGGATTTGCCGAACTTTCCTGCCGATCCGAAGGGCATGGCGACGCGCGAATCCTCGGGAAAAACTTTGAACACGCTGGCCAAGAATATCCCTTGGCTGATTGGCGGATCGGCGGACCTGGCCAAATCCAACAAGACGAACCTAACCTTCGACGGCGCCGGAGACTTCTATCCGAATCAATATCGCGGGCGCAATGTCCATTTCGGCGTGCGGGAACACGCCATGGGCGCGATCGTGAATGGCATGACGCTTTCAAAACTCCGCGCCTTCAGCGCGACGTTTTTTAATTTTAGCGACTACATGCGGCCGAGCATGCGCCTTGGCGCTCTAATGGAAATCCCTTCGATCTATATTTTCACACACGACTCGATTGGCGTAGGGGAAGACGGGCCGACACACCAGCCTATCGAACAACTGGCCTCCTTGCGTGCGATGCCTAACATGCTGGTTCTGCGGCCGGGCGATGCCAATGAAGTGGTGGAAGCCTACAAGGTGATCCTGCAGCACACGCATGGGCCTTCTACGCTGGTGCTGACGCGTCAGGCCATGCCCACGTTCGATCGCACGAAATA
>WNFA01002102.1_pt1 | contig 16305 bp, 12 predicted proteins | sample 5400481 | NCBI WGS metagenome assembly WNFA01 (sample SAMN13153340, study PRJNA577476) | soil metagenome | isolation source: 120 cm saprolite under Douglas fir tree site 2 hole 1 replicate 2 | place: USA:California | collected 2015-04-18
CATATCTCGGCGGCGACAACGATCTACGGGGCTTTGACATCCGCACCATCTCGCCGATCGCCTTCCTGCCCAGTACCCAGATTGTATCGCTGAGGAATCAGGACAATACATTCGTGCCCAAAGATCCCCGCATCCCGGTCGGGCCTGACAGCAATGGTCGTTGCGCCCCGGTTGCCAATTGCTGGAATATCCCGGTCCCGTTCGAACAGCTCGTCACTCCCGGTGGCGACTTGAGTCTGACCGGAAACCTGGAATACCGCATCACCATTGCCGGCCCAGTGGTAATTGCTCCTTTTATGGACGTCGGCGTCAACCCGATCGTTCGCAAGTCGCAATTGAAGATCAACAACGGCCAGTTCAACGATCTTCTGAACACCCAGTTTGGCTGTCCGAACGTGGATGCAGCCTTCCAGTGCACGGGCGGACAACAGATTGCGTTTTCGCAATTCCTCCAGCCCGTGCCCGGAACCAACTGGGTTCCGCGTATGTCCACCGGGATCGAGCTGCAAGTCATGCTTCCGGTGATCAACGCCCCTTTCCGCATCTATTGGGCATATAACCCGCTGCGGCTTGACCAAAACACGAACCCGCCTGTCCCCATTACGCGAAGCATGTTCCCCTGTCCTGTCCCGAGCGCTGATGATAAATGTGTAAACAAAGCCGCGGGCGACTACACGTACCAGACGACTATCGACACCCTCGGATCTAACTTCACATTGCGCGAGCCCCGCAAGACGTTCCGCTTCTCGGTATCGACAACGTTCTGAGGACAAGCAATTAGCACTTAGCTGTTAGCCAAGGCTCAGCGTGGACAGTCTGATTGCCGACTGAAGTTGGTCTTCTTCGCGACCTTTGCGGCATTCCCTAGCGACCTTTGCGGTTAAAGGCTCTAATCGTAGCTCTTAGCCGCCCGTCGTTAGTGCCAGAGCACGATGGCGATCAGGTAGACCGCCTGGGCGGCGGCCATGGTGATCCAGATGCGCCGGCGAATGCGCGACCGACGCAGATCGCGGAGCAGGCCCGCTTGGGTGGGGTCGGTGGAGCGGACGTGCTGTGCTTCCGGAACCACTGCGGGCTTCAGAGCCGGTGGAGGAGCGACGGAGCCGACTGGATTCGGCTTGTCAGGGTAAAACACTTTCGGCGTGCTGATCACTTCGGACCACGCGGGCAGCACGATCCAAGTTTCGGGGATGATATTGGCAACCGGCTTGGAGGTTAGGTCGAGAGCTGGCAACTTTTCCGGAACCAGCCGGTCGGCTAGATTTCGGAGCAGCGAACTAAACCAGAAGTGGCTGAGCTGGTCAGTGATCAACTCGCCGACATCGACCGAAGTGGACTCGAGCTCAAGGGGCGGCAGGGTTTCGGGAGAAATTACGTCCCCGAGGTTGGTGAATACCGTACGAAACCAGGGCAAGCTCAGGCGGTCGCCCAGTAGCAATCCGACGTTAACGGGCCGCGACGTAAGCTCTAGAGGCGGCAGCTTTTCCGGCGCAAACGTATCACGCAAGTTGGTGAGCAGGGACTTCCACAAAGGCTGAGTCAGGGACGCAGGCGGAAGCAGATCGACCCGAATCTCAGGCGGCATTGCCGATGGTTCCGGCTCCGGAAACCACGCTTCAGCGGCGTTCGAGCGGTAAGACATCAGAGATAATATGCTAGATGGCGCGGAAGCAATTGTCACGCGTGTTTACGCAGCTTTACAAGGGCTTCCGGACGCCGCCAACACTGATCACGCGCTTTCCCAGGAAGGTTTTTACCTCTGCAATCTGACCTCTAACCTCTGACCTCCGCTTTGTTTCCTTCGGTGGTACATGGACTTTCAGCCGTTGAGGGTTGCGCTCGTCTGAAGCACAATCTCAAGATGACCGCCTTCAGCCTGGCAACGGCAAGATTGTCGCGGGAGATTCGGGCGCTCATTCTCGTGCTGGGCGTCCTGGCCGCCACAGCGGCGGCTAAAGACGTGGCGCTGATATCAAACAAAAGCAATTCTGTCTCGACAATGGCTCTGGCAGACGTGGTGAAGGTTTGCAAGGGTCAGATGGGGCGCTGGCCGGATGGCAAGCCGGTCACGATTATCATGCGGCAGCCGGGTTCTGCGGAACTGAAGATCGTAGAAGACAAGATCTACGCTTTGAGTTCTCAGGACGTGCGAAACTTAATCACGTCCGCCAATCACAGCCGCTCAGACCGGCCGGCAATCATCCTGGGGGCGAGTGACGAAGAGGTAATCCGTAAGGTGGAATCAATGCCCGGAGCGGTCGGTTTGGTGGATGTTTACTCCATTACTGGCGCGGTCAAAGTGGTCAAGATCGGCGGCAAGCTTCCTCTGGAGTCAGGGTATCCCCTGCACGGAAACTGAATTTGGTGAGTCTTTTCCCTTCGGGGCAGTGATGGAAGGACTTGATTGAGCAACGAAAGTTCCGGAACGTATCCCGCTTACGACCGGCGCAGGCGTTTTCCTCGTCATCGCCTGGACGCACGAATTCAGCTGACGGTATTCCGTGAAGGAGTTACGACCTCGCTCTGGGGCCGCACCAGTGAGTTGGGGCAGGATGGCCTCGGAGCCACTCTGAGTGGTGAACTGAAGGCGGGCGAGGTTGTTTCCATGGAGTTTCCCATTCCCGTCCCGCCCTATTTCATGAAGGTCCGAGCCATTGCGCGCTATAGTGAAGGCCTGCGCTGTGGATTCGAATTCCTGATTGTGACCGACGAACAGCGCGAGACGCTCCGCCGGGTGTGCGAAGTGCTGTCCAGCGCTTTCTAAAGCTATTCATTGTCTCGCCAAAGAAGAAAACCTCGTTACCGCGGTAACTTTCTGCTGCAAACCGAGGTAGGTACCATCGCACTACTGCCGGTGCAATTGGGAAGGTACGTCTATGGGGGAGAAAGTCACCCCGCCAGCCGCTTCGACGGAAGTGCTGCGGGCGAAGGCGCTGCGGGACGCTCGCAAGCGCGGCTCTCCACCGGCCCTTTCGCAGATTTCTTCTGAGGCGCCGTCCAACGGCAACGCCGCAGCGCACAGCCCGGACGTCGAAAAAGCCTACCTCGTACAGATCGTCGAAAACGCTCCCGAAGCCATCAGCATTCTTGACCTTGACTTGCGCATCATGCGCATCAACGGTGAGTTCACACGGCTATTCGGCTTCACGGCGAAAGAAGCGTGCGAAAAAGTGATTGATACCCTGATCGTGCCGCCGGACCGCTCCGCGGAAACGGTCTGGATTGGAGAAAGCGTTCGCAACGAGAATAAGCTTTCGCTCGAAACCCGACGCCGCAGGAAAGACGGAACCCTGGTGGACGTGCTGCTCTCGGTCTCACCAGTGATCGTCGACGGCCGAAGGGTTGCGACTTATGCGTCGTATCGCGATATTACCGAGCAGAAGCGCGCCGAAGAGCTGAACTCGGCGCTCTACGCGATCGCAGCCCGCGCGCACTCGGCCGAGGATCCGCAACAGTTCTTTGCCGCCATTCACAATATCGTGGGACAGCTGATGTATGCGCGAAACTTCTATATCGCGCTCCTTGACCCGGATTTGCAGCTCTTGACCTTCCCCTATTTTGTGGATGAAGAGGACCCAGCCCCGGCATCGAAGCGCCTGGGGCGCGGCCTGACCGAGTACGTCATCCGAACTGGCGAGCCGCTGCTGGCCACTCCAAACGTGTTCGAGGATCTGGTCCGGCGGGGCGAGGCCGAACTCATCGGCGCCGCATCGCTCGATTGGCTGGGAGTTCCCCTGAAAGGGAGCACTGGCTGCATCGGGGCGCTGGTGGTCCAAAGCTACAGCGAAAACGTACGCTTTGGAGAACGAGATCGCGACATCCTGAAATTCGTTTCGCAGCAGATCGCCACCGCTATCGAGCACAAACGGTACGCAGAGGCGTTGCGGCGCTCGGAAGCCCGCTACCGTTCTCTCATCCTGAGCGCGGCCTATGGCATTTACCGCTGCACAGTGGGGGGCAGGTTCCTGGACGTGAATCCGGCTCTAATCGCGATGCTGGGGTACGGATCGGTGGAAGAAGTTCTGAGACTGGATGCGAGACGAGACGTTTTCTTTAATCCACAGGAACTCGACCGGCTGACCGAGGACTACCGTCGCACAGGAAGTCTGAACGGCGTGGAAGTGCAGTGGAGGTGTAAGGACGGACACGTGATCGTGGTCCGCCTGAGCGGTCGCCCCGTCAGTGGCGTGGAACAACCCGCGGAAGAACTGGAGATCATCGCCGAGGACATCACCGACCGGCGGCAGCTTGAAGAACAATTTCGTCAGGCCCAGAAAATGGAAGCTGTGGGGCGGCTTGCGGGAGGCGTCGCTCACGATTTCAACAACCTCCTGATGGTTATCAATGGATATACCGAAGTGCTGCTGGAGGAACTGAAGTCCGGCACGGCGATGCACCAGAAAGTGCAGTCCATTCAACAAGCAGCGGATCGCGCCGCTACCCTGACCCGCCAGTTGCTGGCATTCAGCCGCAAACAGCTGCTGGAATTGAAAGTGGTGGACGTCAACACGGTAATCAGCGACATGGAGCGGCTGCTGCGTCCATTAATTGGCGAGAACATCGGGCTGATCACGCGGCTCTCTCCTGACGCGGGCCGTACCCGCGCCGATGCCGGACAGTTGGAGCAGGTCATCATGAACCTGGTGGTCAACGCCAAAGACGCGATGCCGGATGGCGGCAAGATCACGGTGCAGAGTTCCGAAGTGACCGTGCGGCAGAATTTCCGGGAGCACCGCTTCATCCAGCCCGGCCGCTACGTGGTTCTGTCCGTGAGCGACACCGGGCACGGCATGGACAAGGAAACCCAATCCCGCATCTTCGAGCCGTTCTTCACCACCAAAGAAAAGGGAAAGGGCACCGGCCTCGGTCTCTCCACGGTGTACGGCATCGTGAAGCAAAGCGGCGGATACGTGTTCCCGCAGAGCGAGCCGGGAGCGGGCACGACGTTCTATATCTACCTGCCGAGAGTGGAAGAGTCGCCCGAGGAAATGGCTCCGGCAAAATCGCAGGAGAATGAAAAGGGCGGGTGCGAAACGGTTCTGCTGGTCGAGGACGAAGAGTCAGTCCGCGAACTGGTACGAGAGACTCTGGCGGCTCGGGGCTACAAAGTACTGGAAGCTGAAAATGGAGAGAGCGGCCTGCGTGTTGCCGAAGCCCACGGCGACGCCATCGATATCCTGATCACGGACGTGGTCATGCCCGGCATGGGCGGGAGGGAACTGGCGAAGAGGCTGCTTCAGTTACGCCCGACTTTAGGTGTACTCTATCTCTCCGGCTACACCGAAGACGCGATCCTCCACCAGGGAGTGCTCGGTCCCGGTACCGCGTTCCTGCAAAAGCCCTTTACCCTGCAAAACCTTGCCCGGAAAGTCAGGGAAGTCCTGAGGATAGGGACAAACTGACGGCTATCGTTCAGGCGTGCAACTTTTCCTGCATATCGGCGTCCTATATTTAGGCAGGGGCACATCCACGTATGCCTGCTCGCGTATCTTAAATAGTGGGGTGGAGAATGCTCATCAAGAAGCCAGCCGATATTCCGTCTTCCGAAATCACTTCCAAAAACGTTTACTTGAACCGGCGCCGGTTCATCGCGGGCGCAGCGGTGGCCGGAGCCGCAGCGGCGACCGGCTTCGCGTTTCGCGAGCTCGGGTCGCCATCCCTGGTGACCCAGGCTAATGCGAAGATCGATGGCCTCCAGAAGAGCCCGTTCAGCACCACCGAGACGCAAACGCCCTTCAAGGACGTCAGCAATTACAACAACTTTTACGAATTCTCGACTGACAAATACGAGCCAGCCGGACTGGCAAAAAATTTCAAGACGCGCCCGTGGACAGTCACAATCGACGGTCTGGTCAAGAAGAAACAGCAGCTCGATGTCGATGCGATCATAAAGATGGCTGCCCCCGAGGAGCGCATCTACCGGCACCGTTGCGTCGAGGGATGGTCGATTGTGGTGCCGTGGGTCGGATTTTCTTTGAGCGAATTGATCAAGCGAGCTGAGCCGCTGGGCAAGGCAAAATTTGTCGAGTTCACGACCCTTTACGATCCCAAGCAAATGCCGGGACAGCGCGTCCCTGTGCTCAAGTGGCCGTATGTTGAGGGGCTGCGTATGGACGAAGCCATGCATCCGCTGGCGTTGCTCTGCTTCGGGATGTATGGAGAAGTGCTCCCGAATCAGGATGGAGCGCCGCTAAGAATTGTCGTTCCATGGAAATATGGGTTCAAGAGTGCGAAGTCGATTGTGCGCATCCGATTTACGGAAGAGCAGCCGATGAACAGCTGGCAACTGGCCACTCCGAACGAATATGGTTTTTATTCGAACGTGAACCCGAACGTGGATCATCCGCGCTGGAGCCAAGCCAAAGAGCGCCGCCTGGGCGAGTTTTTGAAGCGGCCGACGCTGATGTTCAACGGATACGACCAGGTGGCGAGCTTGTACTCGGGAATGGACCTGAAAAAGAATTTCTGAGGTCAGAGGTCAGATTGCAGAGGTAAAATCTCTCGGTTCCGGCAGTGTTCACCTCTGCAATCTGACCTCTGACCTCTGCAATTACTTTTTATGTCTCGCTTGCGAATCACCAAGATTCTGATTTTTCTGGCCGCGCTCGTTCCCCTGGAACGGCTCGCCTGGAAAGCCTTTCATGACGGATTGGGCGCCAATCCGGTCGAGGTCATCACCCACTCAACCGGCGATTGGACGTTGATTCTGATCCTGACGACGCTCTCGATCACTCCGCTGCGCAAGCTGACCAAGCAGTACTGGCTGATTGGCGTCCGCCGCATGATCGGGTTGTTTGCGTTCTTCTACGGCTGTTTGCACTTCACCACCTACATCTGGCTCGACAAGTCTTTCGATGTGCACGAGATGATCAAGGACGTCTACAAGCGTCCCTTCATCACCGCCGGCTTCACCGCTTTCGTGCTCGTGATTCCCCTGGCCTTGACTTCAACAAAGGGCTGGATCCGGCGTCTGGGCAAGAACTGGCAGCGGCTGCATCGATTAATCTATGTCACCGGAATCGCGGCGGTCATCCATTACATCTGGCTAGTCAAAGCCGACTTGCGGAAACCATTGCAATACGCCTTCGTGCTCGGTGTTTTGTTGATTTATCGCGTTGCAATGTGGATCTCCGAAGCGCGAAGGAAGATGACGCCGGCCGCTCGGAGCCCCCGACCGGCGGAAGTGACCGAAGCCTGAGAGAACCCGTCTTCCAATCGTTTTACAGAAAACTTTCCTCTACAATCCGGGTTTAGAAGCATCTTACCGAGCACAGGAGTGTCGTATGAACCCCCTTTTTGGCAGGTCGAAGTGTGCCGCGCGCGCGGCCATGGCTTTGGTCGCGATCGCAACTCTCTCATTGGCGGTCGGGTGCGGCTTTGGCGGAGGCGGCAACGGCGGAGGAGGGGGCGGGGGCGGAAACAATAGCAATTTCACTGATGCCAGTTTGAAGGGTCAGTACGCGTTTACGCTGCGGGGAGTTGGCACGCCGGACGGTGTGAATTCCTTTTTCTTTGTCGAGGGAGGAGTATTTACGGCCGACGGGAATGGAAACCTGACGTCCGTGACCGATGACTTCATCGAAAATTTTACGGCCGGACTGAATATCCAGGCTACCGGCTCCTACAGGATCAATAAGGACGGAACCGGTGACCTGCTATTCAATTTCGGCGTGAACAACGTCCCGCAGTACCGTATTACTCTCAGCGACGACAGCCACTTTTATATGGTGGAAGATGAAGGCTTCAACACCAGCGCCGGGTCTGGCGAGAAACAGGACACGACCGCATTTGCGAGCGTACCGGCCGGAACATTTGTGCTCCAAACGCACGATTTGATAGCAGCGAACTCCAAGGTGGGCGTGACGACTTGGAACGCAGGCCAGATCACCGGCACTGGGGACGTGCTCATTGGAGGATCGGGACTCTTTTCTCCAGTCACGATTTCTGGCACGGCGCAGGCCCCAGGTACATTGAGCGGCCGTGGTACGGTGACGATCACAGACGACACCGGAACCAGCCACTACGTCTACTACGTCGTCAATTCCAAAAAGCTTCGTTTCCTGAACACCGATGCAACCTCATCACTGGGCATCGGTGAGGCAGAAGCGCAAACGGGAGGGCCATTCTCGGACGCCTCACTGAATGGCAGCTACGTTTTCGGGAGTGCCGGCGAAACCACTTTTATTTCCGGAATTCACTCCGTGGGTTTCTTCACGACGAACGGCACCGGAGGCGTGACTGACGGTAATTTCGATTTTGTTCAGGATGGAACTCCGGTCACCAACATCCTGCTCAACCCGAACAGCAGCTATACCGTAGACGCCAACGGTCGGGCCGACGTGATCCTCAATCTTTCGACCGGACTCGCCAACGAAAAGGTAATGTACCTGGTGAGCCCATCACGAGCATTGTTCCTGGTCAATGATCCCACCAACGTGGAGGATGGCTCGCTAGACAAGCAGTCGGGAACCTTCTCGAATAGCAGCTTGAATGGGCAGGCCTCATTTTTCATGGATGGCTTTGACGGAGTGGACAACTTGTTCAAGGATCGGGTGGGAACTCTGACGCCAAACGGTTCGGGTTCCCTGAGGACGAACTATAGGACCAGTTTCTTCGACGCGAACAACATTGTTGGAGGCTTTTCCGACTTTACCTTTACGGGCTCCTATGCCGTGAACAGCAACGGGGTCGCGACGGCTCAATTTCCGGGGTTTACGAATAACATGGTGTTTTACGTCTCGTCCACCAACACCGGTTACTTCTTGCAGGCCGACTCTGGAATTGATATCGGCGGGTCGTTCACTAAACAAACGGGGCCGTGATGAGATGGCTTGTGGTTGGTGGCTGGGCTCACCGCGCAATTTAAATCGCCAGCCACCACCCCCCAAATGTCTTTACGCCATTGCCTCCGCCGCGATCTTTTCCGTCACAAACGCTTCAATCACGTCGCCGACCTTGATATCGCCGTAGTTCGCGATTGAGATGCCGCATTCCATGCCGTTGGTAACCTGAGAAGCGTCGTCCTTGAAACGGCGCAACGATGCGACCTTGCCGGTGAAAACGACCGTGTTGTCGCGCAGCAAGCGGACCTGGGAGTCGCGTTTGATGAGGCCGTCGCTTACTCGGCAGCCTGCAATCATGCCAACCTTCGGGATGCGGAAGGTTTCGAGCACCTCGGCGCGTCCTTGGTAGGTTTCTTTGATCGTTGGTTCGAGCAGGCCGGTCATGGCGCGCTTGATCTCGTCCTGTAGTTCGTAAATGATCGAGTGCAGGCGGATGTCGACTTTGTCCTGCTCGGCCAGTTCCTGCGCCTTGCGCTCGGGGCGCACGTTGAAGCCGATGATGATGGCATTTGACGCCGACGCCAGCAGCACGTCGCCTTCGGTGATCGCACCAACACCGGCACGCAGAACTTTCAAGCGTACTTTGTCGTTCGAAAGCTTCGCGAGGAGATCGCTGAGAACCTCGATCGACCCCCCGACATCGCCCTTGAGGATGATGTTCAATTCCTTCATGCCCAAAGTCTTCAACTGCTCGGACAGGCCTTCGAGCGAAACGCGGGAACTCTTGGCCAGCGTGGCTTCGCGCGCCTTCTGTTCACGGTAGTCGGAGATGTCGCGCGCCTTCTCGCGATCTGTGACTACCACGAATTGATCGCCTGCCTGGGGCAGCCCTTCAAGCCCGAGGATCTCAACGGGCGTCGAGGGCGGCGCTTCCTGGAGTTGTTGTCCGCGGTCGTCGAACATGGCGCGGACTTTCCCATACACGTTGCCGACGACAAAGTTGTCGCCGGTACGCAGAGTGCCGTTCTGCACGAGGATGGTGCCGACCGGACCGCGTCCGCGATCGAGCTTGGCCTCGAGCACAACGCCGCTCGCCGCCCGCCCGGGGACCGCTTTCAGTTCCTGCAGGTCCGCGGTCAGGCAGATCATTTCCATCAGCAGGTTGAGATTGGTCTTCTTCTTCGCCGACACATCGACGAAGACGGTCTTCCCTCCCCACTCTTCGGGCAGCAGGCCACGATCGCCGAGTTGCTTCTTGACCCGGTCGGGCAACGCTTCCGGCTTATCGATCTTGTTGACGGCGACGATGATTGGAACTTCGGCAGCGTGCGCGTGGTCGATGGCTTCGAGCGTCTGCGGCATTACTCCGTCGTCGGCTGCTACCACGAGCACCACAATGTCGGTAGCTTTTGCGCCGCGGGCGCGCATGCGTGTAAAGGCTTCATGGCCCGGCGTATCGAGGAAGACAATCTCGTGGCCGTATGCCGGGGATGCAGTGTCCAGAATGCGAACCTTGTAGGCGCCAATGTGTTGGGTGATGCCCCCGGCTTCACCTTCGGCGACGTTAGTGGATCGAATCGAATCGAGCAGCGTGGTCTTACCGTGATCGACGTGGCCCATGATCGTGACCACTGGCGGACGGGGAACGGCGTCGGCGCCTTCTTCGCTCCCTTGGACGGTCTCGGCCATATCCTTCGACGCTTGTTCTTCGAAGGTGATGACCTCGGTGTCGGCGCCGAAAAAGCGCGCCATCTCGGTGGCCAGTTCGGCGTCGAGCGTCTGGTTGATGGTCGCGAAGACGCCCTTAGCCAGCAGTCTCGCAATCAAATCCTTGGCGCGAATGCCGAGCTTCTCGGCCAGATCTTTCACCGAAATCCCTTCGGTGATGGTGATATTCCGCGTGATCGGTAGCGGCTCGTTCGAAATCGTCACTCGCGGTGGCGGAGTGTAGCCCTTCATCGGGCCTTCTTTTATGCCGCGCGGAATGTAGCGCTGGCCGGGACGCCGCGACGGTCCACCGGGACGAGCTCCGGGACGCGTCGGTCCGGGGGGCGCCATCGCGCCTCCTCCGGGGCCCACTCCCAGCGGACGGGTGCCCGTGGGCGACTGCCGCGTGGGATGCATGGGTCGGCGTTCGCCAGGACGTAGAGCCGGACGGGCTCCCGGCGCGGACTGAGTTGGCCGGGGTCGCTGGAAGATCGGCTTGCCGGGTTCCGGTCGTCCTGGAGCCGGACGTGATGCAGCTCCGGCTGACGATATTGGAGCCTTGTACACCGGACGGGGTCCGGTCTGCGGCATGATGACCCGCGGAGGCGCGCTCGCAGCAGCGGGCGGTTTGGAGGCGGCGGCCTGCAACTGCGCGGACTGAGTCGGTGGCGCTGCCGCGGCGGAAGCAGTCGGGCCCGGAGCAACGGGAGATGCAGACCGCGGCGGAATTGCAACTGCCGATGGAGTTGAGATCGCACTTGGCGGTGGAGAGGAAGGCGGCTTCGGAGTGACCACAGGGGCAGGTGGCCGCGCTGCCGCCACTGAAGCCGGTGTAACAAACTTTGGCGCCCGAGTCTCTGCGGCCGGCTTGGCCGATATGGGCGGTTTAGCCTGAGACGGTGCTGAAAGTGCCTCGGGCTTGGCCGTCGGGGACGCTGCAGCCGCCGGTTTGGCTACCGAACGAGCCGGGGCCTGGGTGGCTGCTTCTGTCTTTTGTTGGATCGCCCGCAGGACGTCTCCTGGGCGGGAGATGTTCGACAAGTCGATCTTGGTTTTGATCTCGTCTTCGATGCGAGCGGCGCGGGAAGTCTTCGAGGATGCAGCGGCTTCTTCCGCATGAGTGCGGAAATATTTGCGGACCAGCACCGCTTCGTGCTCTTCGATGGAGCTGGAGTGCGTCTTCTTCTCGGTTACTCCGACCTCGGTGAGCGCGTCAAGAATCGCCTTGCTCTTGACTTCCAGCTCCCGCGCCAGATCGTTGATTCGAATCTTGCTCATCCACCCTCTCGCCTTCTGGTTTCCGCTAAGCTCTCATATCGACCTCAGGGAGTGAATCATGTCGCACACGTGCGCCGATACATACGAATCGGCGTGACGTTTACGCGCCGCTTCAGTTCTTCTCTTCTTCCGTGGCCTTCTCGATCGCGGGCTCGGTCTCATTCCCGCTTTGCGCTGTCTCAGCGGACTCGCCTTCCGAAGTCTCGCTGGCGGCCTCGATTTCTGCGGTGTCATCGTCAGCCGAAGTCTCGGCGGATTCGACGGACTCCGCTTCGGTGGACAGCTCCGCCGGTCCCGAGGGGCCTTCCACCGTTGCTTCCTCGCTGGCAGACGCCTCAATCCCTTCGGATTCCGCGGCCGCTACCACCTCGCCGCCTTCCAGGCTCGAGAAATAATTATTGACCGCGATGCTGATTTTTTCCACCGTCTTGGGGCCAATGCCTTCGATGGCTTCCAGTTGCTCAGGCGTCATGTCGGCCAGTGATTCGACCGTAGTCACCCCGGCAGCTTTCAACTTTTCGACTAGACCTTCGCCCAATCCCGGAACGTTCTCGAGCGGCGTCACACTCTGTGGGAGCATCGCCGACATCTGCTGCTCAACTTCCTGTCGTTTTTCTTCCTCGCTCTTGATGTCGATCTTCCAGCCCAGCAGTTTCGCCGCCAGCCGGACGTTCTGGCCTTTTTTGCCGATGGCGAGCGAGAGTTGAGTGTCGTCCACCACGACTTCCAGGTGCTTTTCAGCGGAATCGACGACAGTGACGCGGCTGACTTTGGCCGGCTGGAGCGCCTTTTCGGCGAAGGTGACCGCATCCTCGTGATACTCGATGATGTCGATCTTTTCGCCGCGCAGTTCGCGGATGATCGACTGTACGCGCATGCCTTTCATTCCAACGCAAGCGCCGACCGCGTCCACGTCCTTGTCTTTGGACATGACGGCGATCTTGGTGCGCTCACCGGCCTCGCGAGCGATGGCGCGGATCACAACCGTGCCGTCATAAATTTCGGGAACTTCGGTCTGGAACAGATGCTGTACCAGCTCCGGCGCGGCGCGCGAAACCACAACGCCCGGTCCCTTGGAAGCCTTTTCGACGCGCACGATCACCGCGCGCACCCGCTCGCCCACGGCGAACGACTCCAGGCGCGATTGCTCCTTGCGTCCCATGCGCGCTTCGGCCTTGCCGATATCGAGAATCACATCCGGACCCTCGATGCGCTTCACGGTCGCATTCACCACTTCGTTCACATGGCCGATGTACTCGTTGTAAACGGTGTCGCGCTCAGCCTCGCGTACTTTTTGGAAGATGACTTGCTTAGCCAGTTGCGCTGCAATGCGTCCGAGAATTCCCTCGGTGACCTTGGGAATGAGCAACTCGCCGCCCGCTTCCGCGTTGGGATCGAGCTTGCGAGCCTGGTCGACCGTTACCTGCAAGTTGGGATCCTCGATCTGCTCGGGATTCTCGACGATCGCCTTGACCGCGTAGGCGTTGATCTTGCCGCTCTCCTTGTCGAGCACCGCGCGCAGATTTTCCTGCGACTTGTAGTACTTGCGAGTCGCGACGACGATGGCGTCCTCGACCGCGCTAACCACGATCTGCGGGTCGATCCCCTTCTCGCGGCTGACCCCTTCGATAATGTTGTAAAGCTCGCTTGCCATAAATTCAGGTCTCAGGTCTCAGGTGTCAGGTCTCAGGCTCCAGTTCTCAGAATTTGGTGCTCCTGAGACCTGCGACCTGACACCTGAGACCTTTTAAATCTCAGGTACCAGATTGGCCTTCTCAACGTTGGCCAGTTCAATTTCCACTTTCGGGGCCTGTCCGTCTTTCGGACGCATCTTGCGGCGGGCCGCGCTCATATCGAGCACCAACTTGTCGTTCTCGAAGCTCTCCAGGTTGCCTTCAAAGTGCCGGTTGTTATTCACCGGCTGACGCGTCATCAACTTTACGCGATGCCCGCGGAAACGCTCGAAATCGGCCGCCCTAGTCAACTTGCGATCGAGTCCCGGAGAAGAAACCTCCAGCAGATACGACCCACCCGGCATCACATCCTCAACATCGAGGATGGTCCCGAACTCGCGGCTGAAATTTGAGCAGTCCTCGTGCGTCACACCGTCCGGATGATCCTGAGACGGAACCGCTCCCGGACGGTCAATAAAGACTCGCAACATGCGATGCTTGCCCGCCCCGTGGAATTCGATGTCCGCTATTTCCAGTCCACTCGAACCCGCCACGCGGTCCGCAATGCTCCGCACCTGCTGCTCATCAAAAGCCATCTTTTCAGTAACTTACGCCAGAATCGCCGCGCCAATCGTGCCCCAAACTAAAAAGTGGGCTTGCGCCCACTGGTGTGCTTCGACAATTCCTAAGAACTACGACACAACAGTATTCATTGCCAACTATACGCCTGCGAGTGCGAAAAGACAAACTGGGGGAGGGCCATGAAAAAAGGGTTTGGAGGCTCACTCGATCGAGCCTCGCCGCGCACCGGGGCCTTCGGCACGTGTTGCGTTCGCCATCCACCCGCCTCCGTCTCAACGGGTCTTCCCTGAGTGGCCGGCGAGGCGCGCACCCCGGGCCGACACTGGTTACGCTGGTTTCTCTCGTAACCTTGCGAAGAGATTGCCCTTAGCCGAGACTTTTTAGATGCAGTTTTCGCGCAGTCATCTCGGCATTGCGCTCGGCGCGGGAGGCCTGCTGGTCCTGGTGTTCCTGGGCTATCTCTGGTGGCTCAGCAACCAACCCCCGGTGCTGGCGCGATCGGAAGAGCGCGATCCCCTGACTCGCATGCCGCTGAGCATCACCATGAATCCGTTTCGCGATCGCACGATCGAACGGACCGCCGGCAATTTCATTCGCGAGATGCGCGATGGAAACTGCCGCCAGGTTCTGGCAAAGTGGGAGAAGAAAAAGGACTATCGCAAGAAGCGCGCGGACTTCATCTGCGATTCCGAGTCCGAACATCCGCTGATTTCGTGGAATCTCATCGAGTGGGAAGACGCGCCACCATTGGTCATCCTTCACTACAAAGGCGAACGCTACTCCAGTCCCAGCCATGATGCCACCTACAAAGACCTGTTTTCGGTGACGGAAGAAAGTAAGGATGGACAGTGGGTAGTCACGAAGTACGATGCGTTTTACTGAGTTCTCAGTTCCCGGTTCTCAGTTTTCAGAAAATATTGATTCGGAATACCCCTCTGCCTACTCGGGGCGCCTGCCATGGGATGGATCGGACGATGTCGCTGTGTTCAGATCGACATGTAGCTGATTCCTTGCGCCTGAACCCGGCGGATAGCAGTCCCCATTCGAGCTGTAACCCATACACGATACCGCGACGTCCTTGCGTCGGGGAGACTGCGCAAACTGCCAAACTTCAGCAAACGTGATTCCGCTGAGGCTCGGCAATGGCGGATGACGAGTAGTTACACAACCCGGTGCCGGCGGACATGCATCGTTCGTAACCCAGTAGGTGATGTTTCGACCTCCCGCACTTTGGCGTATGTCTTCGGCGGTGATAATACTGTTGCCTGTTTCTTCTTTGGCTCCAATTCCGGAACAATACACGCCTGCGCGGAATCCCGACTTGCTGACTCCATCGACCCAAGCATAGAGGTAGGCCTTCTGTTCGGGCAGCATGCGGCCTCCCTGCTCCTGGTCGAGAAAGATAATAGTGGCATTGGGAAAGCCTTCGCGTTGGGCGGCCGCAGCGGCCAACTGCGCGTCGGCATGACCGAGTCTTGTCGCGTTGTCGATGGTTTTCAATTCCGAATAAAGGCGACCGTTGAAAAGGACGAGGAAGCCAAATCCCGCCGCTTGAACCCTATTGCGCTTTCCCACCCAGGTATCTGCATTTGCGCCGGGAGGGATATTCAGCCAGTAACCAGTGTAATCAAAAGTTTTGCGGAGTTCGGTGAGACTGTCGTCGCCAGGATAGTCATTGCGATCGAACCCGAGGAATGCGGCTTGTGTGCTTGACGTGCCGGCTACCTGGGACATGGCTGATACTACGCCGATTAGGAAGAGGAAGAACCCGAGCCACCGGTAGGAGTGCGCCAAGATTACCCGCCAATGTGGACCATGGTCCGTGATGCCGGCACAAACCCCGGTTCGCCAATGTGGTGCCGCTCTTCTTTCTTCTGCACAACTCCCACAATAAAGTCAGCAAGTTTCTCGTCCGACGCACCCCGGCGCATCAGTTCATGCAGATCGTGATCCCAGACTGAAAACAAGCAGGTGCGAATTTTGCCGTCCGACGTGATACGGATACGGCTGCAATGGCCGCAGAAGGGGTGCGAGACAGGAGCGATGATCCCGATTTCGCCGATGCCGTCTTCGAAGACGTAGCGGCGCGCGGTTTCGCTGTACTGATGTGGAATTTCTACCAGCGGTTTGTACTCCGACATGGAGGCGATGATTTCATCGAGCCTGACCACGATTTCCGGTGTCCAGACACGATCTTCTTCGAGCGGCATGAACTCAATAAAGCGCACGACCACGCCCTCTTCGCGCGCGAACATGCCGAAGGGGATGATCTGGTCTTCGTT
>WNFA01002105.1_pt1 | contig 16299 bp, 13 predicted proteins | sample 5400481 | NCBI WGS metagenome assembly WNFA01 (sample SAMN13153340, study PRJNA577476) | soil metagenome | isolation source: 120 cm saprolite under Douglas fir tree site 2 hole 1 replicate 2 | place: USA:California | collected 2015-04-18
ACGCCTCTGCTAATGTCTGCTGTGCAGCAACCATCGCTCGCGGTGTGCGCTCTGCAATGCGAGCAACACCGTTAGCAACCACCATGCGGTTGGTGGCTGCCAACAACACTGCTGCATGGGTCAGGGCTTCTCGACCAGCGACTTCGGGAATCCAAATGGCTCCATATCCAAGCGCTTCTAGCTCTGCTACTTCCTCGCGCACCTGTGCCATCGGTTGCCGGTCGAAGTCGAAGGTCCAAATACCGACTTTTCCAAGTATGATGTCCATCTACTCCTCCTTATGAATAGACCCTTCCCTATTTCTTGTGGCAGGATCCCTTTTGTACTAATCTATGGAGAGTCTGAGCTCGTGACGATAGTCCGCTCATAGTTTTCCCTTCAATCATTTTTTGGCAAAAACGTACCAGGGTCAACGCTTCGAAACCTGAAAAGCGTACACTTGGTTACAGTACACTTTTCAGGTTTAGATGCGCTGATTCCTTTGTGAAGAAGTTGGTTAACTTACTAAAAACGATACTAAAAAAATGATATGTCCCCTAGAGAGTGCGAATCCACATTTCCAGTCGCTGCAGTTTGCGTTCCAATAGCTCAGGAGAACGAAAACTCGCCGTCAGGACGTAGATTCCTTGCAACGACGAGATCAGATCAATTGCCAGGTCCCTGGCCACCGGTTCAGTCTTGCCGAGCAAGAGGAATTGTGTTTCCGCCCAGTCCAGGTAGACCTGAAAGATCTGGGCAGCCACGTGGGCAAGTTGACTATCTTCCTTGTCGAGCTCTTGACAGAGGCTGCCATGGGGACAGCCATACCGTGCCAGCACGTTCCTTTCATCTCGCACAGTCGCCAGCAATGCTAGCAAACGCTGACGCGAATCGGACAAATGCTCCCATCGTGCCAACAACGACTGCAGTTCCTGCACATGTGCCTGGATAACAGCATCTACCAGGGCATTCTTGGTGCGGAAATGATAGTAGACATTGCCTAAGGGTACCTCAGCCTGCTCGGCAATATCCGCCAGGGTCGTGCCTGTCACCCCTTGTTGATAGAACTGGGTTTTGGCCGCCTCAATCAGGCGGTCGCGCTTGAGCATGGTCGTCATCGAGGGTCTCCAGCTGTATGCTAGTCGGCTAACTTATAATGGCCGCGAAGGAGTTTGCTCCCTCGTTCCCGAAGCATTCACCTGCTTGCTCTCGCTGTTCGCAGGGGAAAGCGTCTGCTCTTCTAAACGGCTAGCAAGCTGGGTGCGCTGAGCCTGTTTCGCCTCATGCCTGACCGCATCCCTGGCCGCAACCGTGATTGCAGCGGAAGCCAGAACGATGTCCTTCAGCAGGAACTGTCCCGTCAGGTTGAGGATGGGGAAGCCTGTTACTGCTGGCGCAATCACGAAAATGGTCAGCGTCCCGGCAAACAGCACCAAGGCCAACAGAGCGACATAGCGCACCCAAAGACCGGCGATAAGCAGCACGCCAGCAATGACTTCAAGCGCGCCGAGCACATAGACGAATGTGCTGTAGGCCAGGAAAGGAAGCGACAGCGAGAGCAATACAACGATAGAATGGGGATTTTGAAGATGCAGGGATCCAATCCAGAGCAGGACCAGGCCCAGGCTGATGCGTAAGAGCGGCCCCGCGAGCCGCTCGGCGAAACTGAACAACGTCTTCATCAGAAGACCTCCTTTTTTGGTATCTGGGAGCTCCCTCGTGAGGAATGAAAAAGCAGCTGATCAGCGGTAGACATGGAGAACCAGGTAATGCTACACAGTCCTATCAGCGACAGAGCAAATATTCATCATGAATACCTGCCTCTGCTTCATAAGTCGTTTCACATGCTTCACGTTGCTGGCCGTCCACTTCCTACGGGAACCCCAGTAGTGTTTTGACACTACTAGATTCGGCGGAGGTTACATACTACCGCTCTGTACTTGTTTTCCACTCGAAGTTGGTTTTAATGCCGCCTGTAGCTCTGCACCTGGCGCGGTGAGCAAGCGAATCGGCTTGCGGGGGATCAAGCCGGCTTCTCGTTGCCATGCCGCAATCTCTTGCATGGACCAGGTTCCAGCCTCACTCGTGGCTGCGAAGTAGAGGTTGGAAAGCGCACCCAGTTCCCCGACTTCTTTGGGCGATTGAAAGCGCTGGAACTCCTCGATCACCAGGTAGCCACCCGGGCGCAGGGCTCGCACGCTGCGCTGCACGAGATCGCGATTCGCCGTCTCATTGAAGTGGTGCAGGAGACTACCGATGAAGATGAGATCATACTCCTCGTTCCCCAGGTCGTCCGTCAGCGCATTTCCGGCACGATGCACGATGCGTTCACCCATGCCCTCTTGCGCGAGGATCTTTGCCGCGTGGACAACAGCCTCTGGCAGATCGAAGACGACCGAGTGTAGCCTTGGGTGACGACGACAGAACATGACTGAGTAGTAGCCGTGGGAACCGCCGATGTCTAGCATATGCAGTGCGCCTCGCGGTACCGGAGTGCGCCGGGCCACCTCAAACGCAGAGAAGCTGGCCAGAGAGCGCATGGCCCTCTGATAGACCCGCCATTCATCATGTGACATTTCTTGATGGATGCGTGCTGGCTTTCCGGTACGGATAAAGTCCTCAAAGCCCTCATCCCAGGTCCAGTTCAGGAAGTTGAACAGCATGTAGTCGTAAAGCGACTGCGGGCTGCTCTTTAGCAGCCATTTGCGGGCGACTGGCGCGAGCGTATAGCGTGTTCCCTTGCTACGCGCATAGCCTGCACCTGCTAGCGCAAAGAGGAGGACTTCTGTCGCGTGCTGATCCAGCCCACAGCGTGTGGCAATCTCATGTGCGGTACATGCTCCCTTTGCCAAGGCCTCAAAGACACCGAGCTTTGTAGCTACCATAATGGTACGGGCCAGCGTCATGGCTACTATTGTATCGCCAAGGGGTGTCGGCACAACTCCAGCCCGGAGTGCAATCCGCTCCAAGAGGTTCTCAGGAACAGCATCAAGTCTCATAAATCTATCTCCAGTTAGTTGGTTTCAAGTGTAGATGCTTAGCTCAGCTCAAAGAAATATACATTGAAAGGGAGTGGTAGTGCATCGACAAAAACGTGTAATTCACCCTCTGCATTGCCATGGAAGCCCTTTAGATAGAATTACCTATGAGCAATCAGTTCTTCACAAGCAACCTCAACATAGCCAGTCCAGCCAGACCGAAGCAGAACCAGCCAGCGATGGACTGGTGCGCATCAGTCAGGAGGAAGATACCCCCGGCCAGCGATGCAACGAACATGAAGAGCAAGGTGAAGCCAGGCAGACCGGACAATCCGCCGGTGCCTCTCCCACGCCTGCGCCCGCGCAAGCCTATCCATCCACTCGATCCGAGGCTTCCAAGCTTTACCTCGATCTGCCCGGCTTCGAGCCTGGTTATGACCTGCTCCAAAGAGCGCGGCAACGCCAGCAGCACTCTGCCTGTGTCGAGCAACTGGCTGAAGAGTTGTTTTAGTGTTTGTTCCGCACCCCTGGCGTCAAGACCCAGGAACTTGCGTGCATAGGGGGTAGCGACTTCGACAAAGTTGAACTCAGGGGCCAGTCCAGTCGAGACACCGGCCAGTATGCCAACTGCGCGCCCGGTGAAAGCAAACTGTGCCGGGATTTGAATTTGTTGTCCATAAAGCAGGTACTCGACATCCTGTACCATTTCGGGAATATCCAGGTCACTCACCTCACCCAGCGTCATGCCGTGATACCGCTCTATCATCAGCGACATAGCGCGCTCGATAGAGGTAAGGTTGGCACCTTCGTCAATGAAGCCAAGCTCGGATAGGGCATGAACGAGTGAACGTGCGTCGCGTGTTATGTAAGCCAGAAACACGTCTTTCATGAATCTCTTCATATGCTTCGTGATGGACCCCACCATACCGAAGTCGACAAGGGTGACGATGGGTCCATCGCCTGTTGACTCTTTTTTGACAAAAATATTGCCTGGATGCGGGTCCGCGTGGAAGAAGCCTGCCTCAAAAAACTGGTAGAAGTAGGCGCAGACCGTACGTTTGGCCACCTCTAAGCGGTCGATGCCTGCTGCATCGAGCGCAGCATAATCGTTGATCTTGATGCCATCGATCCACTCTAGAACCAGCACGCGCCGTGATAGATACTGGTCATAGATACGCGGAATGTAGATCATAGGGTCATCTTTGAACATCTCTTTGAAGCGCCTGGCGTTAGCCGCCTCTCGCACGTAGTCTATCTCTTCATAAATCGTGCGTTTAAACTCGTGGTAGACCCCCATGAGATCGATAAAGCCGTTCACGTCTACGAATCGCGTGATGATCCAGATAACGAACTTGAGGGTGCTCAGGTCCATACGAACGAGTTGATCATTATTGGGGCGCTGGATTTTGACGGCAACCGTCTCGCCGGTGGAGGCGAGGATCGCTTTATGGACCTGGCCAAGCGAGGCAGCAGCAGTACATTTGCGCTCCAGCAAGCTGAATAACTCCTCAACGGGTTTGCCCAACTCAGACTCGATAACCTGCACAACATGGTCAAAGGGCGCGGGCGGTACTTCATCCTGTAATGTACTCAGCAAGGTAATAGCTTTCTCCGGCAGCAGATCAACGCGAGAACTGAGGAACTGTCCGAGCTTAATCATCAGGACGCCGAGTTCCACCGCGGCTTCGCGGAATGCGACAAGCACCTCGATCAACACCTCACTATCGGGTCGTACCGCGTCATTGCCACGCGCATGTGCACGTACCACCCGGCGACGCTCGCGGTAAATAACCCAGATCGTCCAGAGGAGGAGGCGTGAGACGCGGAGAAAGCGTACAAGCTGAAAGAGCCGATTGATCCGAGGTGTTTTTGTTGGCATAGCATGCCCTTTCTTCGTGAAATAGAAGCATCGAAGCTAGCTGCTACTTATTTTATGTATCTCCGATTCAGTCCGATTCACCATCAGTACGTGGGCCGTCTCCGAGGGTAGTCGATGGGTTGGTATCTTTCGCCATCTCTTCTATACCATCAGCGAGTCCGTGTACGAGTGTAGCTAACCCGTGGGTAAATTCACGACCAGCGGCATGGAAATGCTGCCGTGGCTTTGGTGGCAGCCTGTTGACCGGTAAAAGCGCTACACTTACCCCAGTTCGAAACATACTTCTTATGAAGCGCTGAGTGGCTTGCTGGAGTTCTTCGCGTTCAGCATCCATACTTCGTCTATGCCCTTCCTGTTCATCCTTACCGTTTATCATGTGCTTACCTCCCTGTTAGTTGACATAATGGATACGTGTAATCGTCCTTAGTGTATGGGTTGCTCTCACCTACTGGCTGCGGCATGCCCGAGATAGCCGGGACAGAGCCAGCGAAGACATTGCTGTCTGGCGCCCAACAAGAGATATACATCGAAAAGGACAAGGTGTGCATCGACAGAATCGTGTAATTCTAACTCTGCATTACTTTGGGAACCGTCTAGATAGAATTACCTACTCTTTTCGCAAATCGTGGAAGCTCACCTCGCGGATTTGCTCCAGTGCTGCTGGAGCGGCTCGGCCCTTGAGGCTCCGAAACCAGTGATGGAGTCCTGCTTCTGATCTCTCGTACGTTGCTCAGGGAACGCTGGGAAGCAACGCTTGAGCAACGGTACATGCGCTACACTCTCATCAAGATGAACGTCAACATTACAGTCCTGGCAGAACGCATTGGCGCTCTGCGGGATAGATGCGTGAAGGAGTGCATGAGCATGGAAACACCGAATCCACATCTTCGTTCCTATTTATTTACAGTGCGTGTCTGGCAAGAAGAGATCGGGACCGATCAGGTCGAGTGGCGGGGCAAAGTGCAATTGGTAACCAACGGGGACGTGCGCTACTTTCGGGGGTGGACGGCCCTTGCTCCACTTCTTCTGACTATGTTGTCGGAGTTGGATTCCAACCCGGAGCCAAACCAATAGGAGACCTCTCCGGTCAGAAGGGGAAAGATGGAACTGAGGATTATTGTCCAGTAGTGCTATTATAGAGAAGATCAAGAATTGTGGGGATCATAAGGGAAGAGTATATGAGTACGTTCCAGGTAGTATCGAGAACCGCGCAGGCATCCGCTCCACCGAAGAAGCGGCCCAGGCGCATAAGCCAGGAATGGTCTGCCGTCATCCGTGTCGTCCGCAGCATGGGCATCTCTGCATTCCTCTTCGTTGCACTTCGTGACATCACGGGTTCCGATTACACATTCATCCTGCTCCCTGTGTTCCTGAGCATCTTCATCGCCGGCTCTCGGGGCTATCCTTTCAACATGATCCTCAACAGTACGCCGCTCTACCTCTTGCTCACCTTCTGCCTGGCGCTCGTCTACTACGGTGCTATCACCGAATTTGTACTGCTCACGCACTTCAATCCTGACACTGCTCGTATCATCTTCGTTACCACGGCGCTTGCCTGGGTGATCATCCTTGAACCCGTGCGCGCGTATCTCCAGTCGCGAATTTCGCGTCGCTTCAACGTTCGCAATCGTGAGGCGATCAAGGCCGTCGAAGCCTTCACCTCGACGCTGCGCGAGGAGATCGATCTCGATCAGTTGCGTGGGCGCTTCCTCACTGTCATCGAACAAACCATGCAACCGTACTCGGTCTCGTTATGGGTGCGCACGACGATGCACCAGCAGGAGCAACCCGGCTCTACGGAACGTTCAGAGTTTACTGTTGCCGGCAATGATCCCATCATTGTCTACGCCCTGAGTCATCCCGGCGCAATGGAGGTCGACCGGCTGCAACTGGATTCGCCTGTCCTGCAGCAGTTGAAGACGGACGCAGTGGAAATTGCTCTTCCGTTAGTGAGCCAGGGAGAACTGATCGGCCTGCTCGCCCTGGGGCCGCGCTTGAAAAGGCAAGAGTATGCTCGCGAGGACCGCACATTGCTCAACAACCTTGCTACTCAGGTTGCACCGGCCCTGCGGGTTGCGCAAATGGTGTATGAGCAGCAGGAGCAAGTGCGCGAGCATGAACGCATCGAGCAGGAATTACGAACCGCCCAGGCTATCCAGCACGCCTTTTTGCCCAAAGACGTGCCCGCGCTCCCCGGATGGCAGCTCATGCCCTACTACCAGCCCGCGCGCGAGGTCGGGGGCGACTTCTACGACATCTTCGTGTTTGCAGATGGCCGCTTAGGCCTGGTGATTGGGGATGTCTCCGGCAAGGGGGTGCCAGCCGCCCTGGTGATGGCAACGGTGCACACGATGCTGCGTACGGCGGTGCAGGGGATGCTCGCTCCCGGCGAGGTCTTAGCACGGGTCAATGACCTGCTCGCTACCGAGATTCCGGCCGGGATGTTTGTCACCTGTTTCTATGCGCTGCTGGACCCGGGAAGCGGGCGGCTGCGCTACGCCAATGCAGGACACGAGCCGCCCTATCGCCAGCACGGTGGGAGTGTCACCGAACTGTGGGCGACGGGTATGCCGCTTGGGCTGATGCCTGGCTCGTGCTACGAGGAGCAGGAAGCTACCCTCGCCCCTGGAGAGAGCCTGCTCTTCTACAGCGATGGCCTGGTGGAGGCGCATAGCCCCAGCCGTGAAATGTTCGGCTTCCCGCGCCTGCAGAAGTTGCTCGAAGTGCATCCCGATGCGCCATCGCTCATCGGCTTCTTGCTTGGCGAACTGCAGCGCTTTACCGGTGAGGGATGGGAGCAAGAGGATGATGTGACCCTGCTGCTGCTGCAACGATTGCCTGGGCTCCACAACGGGAAGAGCATGCAAAAACGAGTGCTGGACTAAGCGGTGATCTCTTCCCCAGGAGCAAAGCGGTGCTTCTTCCACGCCAGGATACCAACGACAGAAGGTCTGTCGCAACTCATCATTTAAGACCTGAACCCGTACTTGCTGCCCGCAGGCGAGTGGTTCGATTTCTGGACAGGTGAGCGTATTGCGGGAGGAGCTTACATCACGCGGGTATGCGAGCTTGATACGATACCGCTCTACGTGCGCGCCGGAACGATTCTCCTGCTCGGTCCAGAGCGTCCTTTCATCGGTGATGAGATACCGGACGAACTGACTGTCGATGTCTATACCGGTGCAGAGGGCATGGCACAGGTGGTATGGGATGCGGGTGGAAATGCATCCAGGCTGCGCCTGCAGCGTAGCAGAGGTGGCTGGAAGCTCGATGTTGAGGGTGATCGCGTCGTCACGTGGGGTGTGCGCTGGCATACGGGAACAGGTATTGTCGAAGCCGGGTCCAGCCGGGCCGCCAGCGCAAGCTTTATGTATGCGTGAATAGCACAAAAGGTAATCAGAGAAAAACGGAGGACACATGAGTCAGAGCGAGGCACAAGCAGGAGCGCGAATCCTGGCGACGGAGTCCGCTCCGAAGTTCCTTATCCATAACGAGGGCGACGCTGTGGCAGTCGCCGTTCAGGATGTCGCGCCCGGCGAGGGCGAAGCGGTCTATATGGATAGCGACCGTGCGGTGACTATCCGTGCGACAGAAGCGATCCCCCTCGGTCATAAGGTCGCGCTGGTCGATCTGGAGGAAGGGGACGAAGTGATCGAGTACGGTGTGCGTATTGGTGTGACGCGGCAGCCGATTCAGGCCGGGCAACACGTCCATGTTCACAACATAAGGAGCGCAAGATGGCAGAACAGTATGTAACCGGATATCGCTGCCCCGGTGGCAGGGCCGGCATTCGCAATCACGTGGTCATCCTTCCCGTTGATGACCTCTCCAATGCCGTGTGTGAGGCGGTTGCCAGAACCATCCCTGGGACACTAGCGCTCCCACACGCCTACGGTCGTCTCCAGTACGGGGAAGATCTTGAACTCACCTTCCGCACTCTGGCCGGAATGGGTGCCAATCCGAATGTGGCGGCGGCAGTGATCATTGGAATCGAACCGAACTGGACCAATCGCATTGTCGAGGAGATCGCCAGGAGCGGCAAGCCGGTCGAGGGATTCTCGATCGAACGTTTCGGTGACCTGAAGACGCTCGCTGCTGCGGCGCGTGTCGCCCAGCACATGCTCCAGGACGCCAGCGAACTTCAACGGGAGCCGCTAGAGCGGGGGGAATTGATCATCAGTATCAAGTGCGGCGAGTCCGATACCACCACCGGGCTTGGTTCCTGCCCAACCGTCTCTCAGGCGGTTGATCGCCATGTCAATTCGGGAGGAACCATTATTTTCGGCGAGACCTCCGAACTGACCGGAGGTGAGCATTTGATCGCAGTCCGTTGCGCTGATGAGCAGGTGCGTAGACGCTTCCAGGCCATGTATGACGCCTATATCACAGAGATCGAGTCCAGCGGGGCCAACCTGCTCGGGTCTCAACCGACACAAGGCAATATCCGGGGTGGGTTGAGCACGATCGAGGAGAAAGCCCTGGGGAACATTGCCAAGACAGGCACCGTGCCGGTCGTCGATGCCCTCGAACCAGCCGTTGTACCAACCCGCAAGGGACTGAACTTTATGGACTCCTCCTCGGCAGCGGGCGAGTTCATCACGCTCATGGCAGCGGCTGGGGCGGTGCTCCACCTCTTCCCAACCGGGCAAGGAAACATCGTGGGCAATCCCCTTGTGCCGGTGATTAAGATCACGGCGAACCCACTGACAGCAAGGACGATGGCCGAGCATATCGACCTGGACGTTTCGGGGCTGCTCTGGCGAGAGTATAACCTGCACGAGGCCGGGGATCGCCTGATGGCACTGATTGACCGCACCATCAACGGGCGGCTCACCTGTGCCGAGTCGCTCGGGCATCGCGAGTTCATCATCACCAAGCTGTACCGGAGCGCCTAGCGATTGCATGGCCAGACGGGTGCTGTCTGGGGAACGAGCGATTGGGGCCGTGTAAACGGAGGTGTATGGCATGATGCCGGATGAGACTGAGAAGAAAACCCATGTAGCAGCTCCGGTCCTGGAGGCCTTTGCCACCGCTATTCTGCAGGCCGTAGGCTTAAGCAGGGCCGATGCCCAGACGGTCGCATGGGCGCTTGTCGAGGCGAACCTGGAAGGGATTGATACGCACGGGGTCTCGCGGCTGGCCCTCTATGCACGACGTGTGCGTGCCGGGTTAGCCGCCGCGCACCCTGCATTCCGCTGGACGCATCCGGCCCCAGCCGTTGCCTTGCTCGACGCAGACAATGCCCTCGGCCCGGTCGCGGCAAGAGCAGCCATAGATGAAGCCGTACGCCTGGCGAAATTGCAGGGTATAGGGATGGTTGCCGTTGCGCACACCAATCACGCGGCAGCGCTCTCGGCCTATACCGAGCGGGCGGCTGCGGCAGGCTGTATGGCGCTCATAGTATGCAATACGCCGCCTGGAGTACCACCGTGGGGAGGGCGAGTCGCGTTTTTCGGCACCAACCCGTTGGCGTTTGCGGCACCGGGGCCGACACCCAATGAGCCGCCAGTGGTGGTAGATATGGCTACGAGTATTGTGGCGCGGGAATATTATCATGGCGGCCCGTCAGGACAAACCAATTCCTGAAGGGTGGGCCATTGATGCGGAAGGCCGTCCCACGACAGACCCTAAGGCAGCGCTGGCAGGAGCTGTGCTACCCATGGCCGGCGCAAAGGGATACGCGTTGGCACTGATGATTGAGATACTCTCGGCCATCGTACCAGGGACGAGTTGGGGACCGCACGTGCGTTCGCCCTATGATGACTGGACAGCTCCAACCGATGCCGGGTTGTGGTGCCTGGCGATCCATCTTGGGCCGCTGATGTCGGCAGAAGAATACACCACGCGCTTAGGTGGCATGCTCGCTGCCATCCGCGAGACAGAAACCGCCCCTGGACAGCGCATTCGAATCCCCGGTGAGCGACGTGCAGAGGCTCGTGCAGAGCGGACGAAAGAAGGCATACCGGTAGATGCTGCAACGCGTACTGAACTGGACGCGCTGAGTGCCGAGGTGGGAATGAAACCATTGGAACTGATTGGCTGACAAATCGCCCCTATCGCAAGGTACTCCTCAGAGATAGCCCATTTTCTCCGCAAGAGGCACCGCTTGTTGGAGCAGCGCGCGAGCCTCCTCCGGTTGTCCTGCATCCCATGCCTGTAGCGCTGCTTGAAGCAGCACGCTCACCTCTTCTGAGGGAGGCTGCTGTGTCTGATCGAGCAGCATGCGCACGTAGTCTATTGCTTCAGCAATTTTCTCCCGGGTGAGTGCGACGCCAATGACAGGCCACAGACCTGCCCAGCGAAACGCGTTGCTTCCCTGGCGGCCTTGCCTCTCCTCTACTGATGCCCGGCCATAGACCTCGGCCTCGACCAGATTGCTATCGCGCCACGCTGTCCATGCGCGATGCCCTTTGATAAGAGCGATATTCCTCGCTTCTGGCATAGCCAGCGCGCGCGTGATGACGCCTCGAACCTCTTCTACCTGTCCGCGCTGCCGGAATACAAAAGGTAAAAGCGCCAGGCAGCGGACGAGCAGCGTAGTGTTCCCAATCTCCTCCGCTATATCCATGGCTGCGTGCATCTCCTTCTCAGCCTCATCAAGGTGGCCTGACCACCAGAGGCGGTTCCCCAGGACGAAGTGAGCAAATCCTATCAGGCCTCTGTTGCCTGTTTGCTGGAGTGCAGCCAGCGAATCGCGGCAATACGCAACTGTTTCTTCCGATGCTGTGTAGCGGTCGCGCATGGAATCTCGTGCTGCCACCGCCTGAAAGAATTTGCCGCGCTGCTCCACTGTGCCGTATTGCTCCACAATGGCCTGGGCCTTCTCGATGATTGCCGTCATTTCGTCCACAGAACCGCGCAGCGGCAGCAGTTGGTCAATCTGAAGATCGATCCACTCTTGTACCCACTCTGCACTTGACTTGAGCGCCGCTTGCTCTAAGATACGTTCGGCTTCCTGAAATGTCTGGCTGGCATTGACGTGGAAGGTGTCCAGGGGATTGTCTGAGGCCAGATTCCATGTACCTGCCGTCTTCCGTAACAGACGTGCCTGCCAGATGGACTTCCTATCCGACTGACTGAGCCGAAGGCTAGCCACGGGAGTGGTGTTGTCAGCCGGAATAAGGAGGGATTCCTGTGATGGTATCCGGGCCAGAGCGCTTTGATAGGCCTGTCTCGCCTCTGGCTGTCGCCCCGTCATCGCGAAGATATCTCCCAGCGACGCATATATCGCTGCCGCCTCCTCCCACTGCTGCCCCTGCTGCGCGTGTCCCGGCACACCGGCATCAAGGAGCGCTGCTGCTCGCTGAAAAGCTTCAACGGCTTCAGCGTTCGCGTAGATGCGCAGAGCAACTTCACCGGCGCGCCGGTAGTAGGGGATAGCCCGCCCTGGAAGACCCGCGCGCTCATAGTGGGCGGCAACCTGTCCGCTGACCGCGTCCAGGTCTCCTGCATAGACGGTCTCGAGCGCCTCTGCGACACGACGGTGGAGGAGGTGCCGGTACGCAGGACTCAGGGAAGCGTAAGCCTGCTCTCGGAGCTTATCGTGGCTAAAGTCGTAGGTCTCAGCTGTTCCCCCGTCCTGTTCACGCACAATGCGCCTTTGCCACAGTTCATCCAGCGCTTGTACCACCGCATCTTCGCTCTCCTCGCTGGCTCGCGCAAGCACGACGAACGTAAACTCACGCCCGATGACTGCAGCCACGTTTGCCACCTCATGGGCCAGTGGGGAGAGTTGCGCGAGCCGTGTAGAGAGCACGGCCTGCACCGTTGGCGGAAGCGTCGAGGCTGGTTGCGTGAGGAGAGGGAGTGGATTGCCGGCAACAGCCTGTGCTCTTTCGCTTTGTTCCAATGTCCCTGCCCGCGCCATCTCGACCACGAACAGCGGGTTGCCTTCTGTCTCGTAATAGAGCATGTTGACCGTGGCTGGATCGAGCTGGTGGCCCATGATATGCTCAGCCAGGGATGTCGTCTCAATCGGATTGAACGGCCTGAGCGCGATTTCTGTCACCAGGCCATCTCGTTGCAGTGCGCCCAGGAACGCTACCAGGGGATGTCCGGGGAGTATTTCCTCCGAGCGCACCGTCCCGGTGAGGAGCAAACGCACTCCTGGCTCAAAACGTAAGAGGTAATGCAGCCATTCCAGGGTCTCGTTGTCGCACCATTGCAGGTCATCAAGTAGCAGAAGCAGCGGTTGACGAGCGTTCAACAGCGCGCGAACCAGGGCTTCAAAGAAGTGCTGGCGCTGCCACTCCTCTGTCATGGAAGCAGGACGAGGGAGTTTTGGTCTTTTGGTCAGCGCATCCGGCACGAGTCGTGCAACCTCGGTGAGCCAGATAGGATCGAGAGCCGGCAGGCCAGCTTGTATCGCATCTGTGCGGAGCCACGTGGTCACAGGAGCGTACGCTAAGCGTCCCTCAGCGGCATAACAGCGCGCGCTCGCAGCCGTCATGCCTTGCCGGTCGACCCAGGCTTTCATCTCCTCCGCCAGCCGCGTCTTGCCGATGCCCGCTTCTCCTGAGAGCATGACCATTTGAGGGTGTCCACTTGCGGCCTTGCGCCATGCTGCCTGGAGTTGTTGCCATTCTTCCTTGCGACCTACCATCGGTGCTGCTGTTCCTCGTGACGTAAGAGGGCCACTCGGAGTGACGGAGGTATCCGACTGTAGGAGCGATTCGTAGGCCTGGCGCGTGGCTTCGCTTGGTTCCGCCGCAAGTTCGCGCTCCAGAACCGTGACACAGGTGTGGTAGACACGCAGCGCAGCCGCCCGGTCTCCACGCAGGGCATACAAGCGCATCAGCTTGCGGTAGGTAGCCTCGTGCAGTGGGTCATGGCGGAGGAACTCCTGAGCTGCCTTAATCGCAGCATCATAGTCACGCTCCTGTTCTAGCAGGGTAACCAGGCGTTCTGCAGCCTGGAGAAACAACTGGCGCAAGCGGTCGCGTTCGGGCAAAATCCACTCATCGTAGCAACTGGGCAGCAGGTCGCCACGATACAGGTGCATCACCTGCTCGAGTGCCTGCCGCAGCGCGTTCGTATCCTGGGCCTGTTTCGCTTGCTCCGCCTGGGCCAGCGCCTGCTCGAAATCCAGCACATCGAGCGTCCAGGGGGCATCTGGGGTCGTTTGCCATTGCAGGCTGTGTTTATCAGCGTGGAGGAAATGGCCGGCATCCGGGAATGCCTGCCGCAGTTGATACAGCAGTTTACGCAGGTTGGTGTGTGCCTGAGCCTCAGTCGAATCGGGCCACAAGAGAAAGGCCAGGCGAGAGCGATCCTGGGGCGCGCTCCGGTGGAGCACGAGGTAGGTAAGTAAGGATTGTAAACGGGGGACAGCCACCGTCGTCACCGGTGTGTCGCCTGACACCAGCAAGAAGTCGCCCAGCAGGTGGATGTGGAGGGTCGGGCTCATGGAGTCTCCGACTATACAACCCTTCATAGCAACACAATACACTTTCTTTACATGGACTTACTGATACCATGATATCACACATCCACATTTTGGATGAGGTGTTACAATAAGACCGTTCATCGCACGAGCAAACAGGCATGCAAGGTCTCGCTTTAAATTATGCGTGTACATCGACTGAAGCATGTTATTGAGGAGGAAGAGCATGGAACTGAACTGGAAGCGGATTGATGCGGTTGCAAATGCAACGATGATTACAACTATCGATGCGCATGCAGCAGGTGAGCCGCTGCGCATCATTACGGGTGGGTTGCCTCCATTGCAGGGAAAGACAATACTGGAACGCCGGCGTTATATGCAGGAGCACCTCGACCATATTCGCAAAGCGTTGATGTGGGAGCCGCGAGGACACCGCGACATGTATGGATGTGCATTGACCAAGGCAGTGACGCCCGAGGCTGACCTGGGTGTCCTGTTCATGCACAATGAGGGATATAGTACGATGTGCGGGCATGGGGTCATTGCACTGGTGACCGCGCTGCTGGAGATGGGCGCAATCGCAGCAAAAGGCCAGCACACACCGGTTAATCTTGATACTCCCGCTGGATTGGTCCAGGCTACTGCGTACCTCGATAGTAGTGGGCACGTCGATCACGTATCGTTCTTGAACGTCCCTTCGTTCCTGTTTGCACGCGACGTTGAAATCGAGGTTCCTGAACTTGAGCGCATAACCGTAGATATCGCTTTTGGCGGTGCATTCTACGCTATCTTGCCAGCTAAACAGGTGGGATTGCGCGTTGTGCCAGGACAAGCTGAACAACTGGCGGCGACAGGAGAAATGATAAAAACTGCTGTCAATGCTGCTTTGCCCGTCAAACATCCTCTCGAGGCTGATTTAGGCTTTCTCTATGGTACGATATTTACCGACTTTCCCGAAAACCCTGCTCATCATAGCAGAAATGTGTGTGTGTTTGCCAATGCTGAGATAGACCGTTCTCCCACCGGCACCGGCGTGTCTGCGCGTCTCGCCTTGCTTCATGCGAAAGGTGAGATTTCGGAAGGACAGCACCTCATCATTGAAAGCATCCTGGGGGCAACCAGCACCTTCGGAGGAAGAGTAGTAGGGCGAACCCAAGTTGGGGAATATGATGCAATCGTACCGGAAGTAAGTGGGAGAGCCTTCATCACAGGCCGTCACGAATTTATCATTGATCCACGAGACGAACTTGGACAAGGGTTCTTTCTCTCCTGAGCGTGCTCTTCCGATTCTGCTCGTGCCTCAGTTTGCCCAGATGGTGCGCGAGCGGCATGGGGGCAAACTCGATTCTTGTGAACTAGGCACTCAGTAACACTTTCACCAGAACGGCTCCGGCAATGACCTGATTTCCCGTGTAGGCGTAGAGCGCGATGATGCCTTCCTGCATCTCGCCCTGGAAGCTCGACGAAAAGGAGATACTCGTCGAAATGTTTGGCTTTCCGATGCCACTTGACTGAGTTACGGCAGCCTGGCCAATCTCGGTACGATCATGATCAAAGACCTTGATGGTGGTTGGCTTTCCGGTAAAGGCCGTATCGACCCCTGCCACCTGCACGGGACTGGTCAGCTGCTGCTCGTTCTGTGGAGAGGCGATGGTCATGCCATCTGTTGCCACGTCTGTCACCTCCCAGATGCCGCCATTGGTGTTGAGTTCCAAACGACTCAGCGAGAGCTTGATCGTCGCACCACCCGCAGACGGGTTCTTGACCAGGATGAGCGCCTTCGCATCGTGCGTGCCGCCACCGCTCAGCACGGTTGTGGGAGCACTGGGATCCCACCCGAGGACGAATTCGGCGAAATGTTGCGCGGTCGTGACGGCGCTCAGCCGCCATTGCTGAAATCCCTGGCCCGTGTTCACCTCGCCCTGCTCGAATTCCGCCTGGTAGCGGGTCAGATCAGGGTAGAGGCCAGGAAAAGCGATTTGCACGAGCGTTCCGGCGCCATCCGACCACTTGAATTCGCGGTAGAGGTCTTGCTGCACTGGTGTGGAAGGGACTCCTGCATGCTGGCTGGGCTTCAGTTC
>WNFA01002107.1_pt1 | contig 16294 bp, 17 predicted proteins | sample 5400481 | NCBI WGS metagenome assembly WNFA01 (sample SAMN13153340, study PRJNA577476) | soil metagenome | isolation source: 120 cm saprolite under Douglas fir tree site 2 hole 1 replicate 2 | place: USA:California | collected 2015-04-18
CGTGTCGACGGCGTCGTCCACCGCGCCCGCCCTCAGCTGGATCTCCCAGCCGCCCAGCTCGTTCTTGGTCAGCTTCTGCCCGATGCGCTCGACCACCGGCGGGCCCGCCACGAAGAGGGCAGAGGTGTTCTTGACCATGACGGAGTAGTGCGCGGCCGCGAGGTGCGCGGCGCCGAGCCCCGCCACCGAGCCGAGTCCGAGGGCCACCCGCGGGACGATGGCCATGTTGTCGACCACGAGCTCCCACCCGTCCACGCCGGGGACATTGGCGCGGCCCGTGGTCTCGATGGTCTTGACGGAGCCGCCGCCGCCCGATCCCTCCACGAGGCGGATGAGGGGCAGCCGCAGCTCCTGGGCCATCCGCTCGCACATGAGGTGCTTGCCCTTGATGGTGGCGTCGGCCGAGCCGCCGCGCACGGTGAAGTCGTCGCCGCCCACCACCACGGGCCGGCCGTCCACGCGCGCGCGCCCGAAGACGAAGTTGGACGGGGTCAGGCTCTCGAGCTCGTTGTCCGCGTCGTAGGTCGCCTTGCCGGCGATCTTGCCCACTTCGTGGAAGGTGTCGGGGTCGACCAGGCGCGCCAGGCGCTCCCGGATGGTCAGGCGCCCCTCGTCGTGCTGACGCTTGATCCGCGCGGGCCCGCCGAGCTGCTCGGCGAAGGCCTCGCGCCGTCGCAGCTCGTCGAGCTCCGGTTTCCAGTCGTCAGGCACGCGCTCTCCTCCCGCTCTGTCTTCTTCGTATCCCTCTCCCGTCAGGGGAGAGGGCAGGGTGAGGGGCGGGGCTCGTCACCTCACGACCTTACCCAGCCTCCGTGCACCGGATGATGCGAGCAGATGAACTCGAGGAAGGCGGGCCGGCCCTTGACGTTCTCGTCGAGGGCCCGCTTGAGGGCCGGGATGATCTCCGAGGGCTGCGTCACGTCCTCGGCGTGAAAGCCCACGGCCCTGGCCATGGACGCCATGCACGCCGACCCGTGATCGGACACCTTCCACGTGTAGGGATCGTGCCCCGCGCCCCAGAAGCCGGGGCCATAGCCCGAGTAGCCGCCGTTGTTGATGTGGAGCGTGGTGATGCCGATGCCGTAGCGGGCCACCGCCTCGAAATTGCCCATCATGTAGCAGACGCCCGCATCCCCGGTGACGTGGACGCACTGCCGCTCCGGATACGCGAGCTTGGCCGCCACCACCCCGGCCAGGCTGAAGCCCAGGGTGGAGACGTTGCCCCAGCCCAGGAACCCGCGCGGGATCTGCGACTCGTACACCGTGCTCGTCTGGTCGCGCGTGTTGCCGGAATCAGCGGTCACGAACGAGTTCTTCGGGTCGAGCACCTTCATGAGATCGCCGAGCACGCGATACGGATTGATGGGCGTCTCCGTCGACTCCATCCACGGGCGGAACTTCTCGAGGAAGGTCGCCTTGCCCTTGCGGATCTCCTCGACGAGCTCGGGCTTCTTGCGCGCGGCGCCGGGGCGGCCGGCCAGCTCGTCCGTAAGGGCCTGGAGGGTGAGCTTGGCGTCGCCGATCACGGCATGCCGCGTCTCGTAGCTCCGGTTGATGTCCAGCGTGTCCACCGTGCACTGGATGATGGTTTTCTTGTCCGCGTCGGGCACGGCGTGGCTGAAGCGGTTGGGAAAAAGGCTCGAGCCGATCGAGAAGAGGACGTCCGCCTTGCGGAGGAAATGCTCGGCGAGCGAGCCGCGACAGCCCACGGAGAGCGGATGGTTCTCGGGAAAGGCGCTCTTTCCCTTCAGGGTGGTGAGCACGGGCACCTGCGCGAGCTCGGCGAACTTCAGCAGCTCGCTCGTGGCGTCGGCGTAGAGCACACCCTCGCCCACGTAGAGGAGCGGATCCTTTGCCCCGAGCAGTGTCCGGACGGCCGTCTTCACGTCATCCGGATCGGGGCCCGATCGCCAGCCCTTCACCGGCGTGTACGGGTGCTCCGCCTCGTCGTACTCGCCGAGATCGCGCGGCAGGAGCAGCAAGACGGGCCCGGGTCGACCCGAGCGGAGCTGGGTGAAGGCCCGGCGGAGGTAGTCGGGCACGAGGTCGGCGCGGTCGATCTTGCCCACCCACTTCGTCACGGGCCTGAAGGCCTCGGCCATGTCGAAGTGCGTGTGCCGGCTCGCCCCCTGGCCCACCCCCTCGGCGATGACGAGTAGCGGGGAGGAGTCCTCCCAGGCCTGGGCGATGGCGCCGAAGGCCATCTGGATGCCCGCGGCATTCAGGTTGGCCATGACCGTGCACACCCCGATCCGCTTCCCGCTCGTCACCCGCGAGAAGCCGTCGGCCACGGCGACGGCGAAGCGCTCCTCGCCCATCATGAGGATGGGCACGCCTTCCTCACCCAGGGCGTTGTTCACGTGATTGGTGGGATAGCAGCTCACCCACGGAATGCCTTCGGTCTTGAGGATCCGGGCAAAGCCATTCGCCGCCTTGATCTTCATCGCTCCCCTCCTCGGTGGTCGTCCATCTCGAGCCACGTAACCCTGGGTTGGCGGCCCTGTCAAGGGGGCTCATGGCATCATGGCGAAGACGTACAGCTTGCGCCCGCGCATCCCCGCGCAGTCGGGCTCGGAGGTGACGGTGCCGGCAAGGTCCGAGTCCCTGAACTCGCGGTTGTCGTACATCGCGAGCACCTCGAACCCGCCTGCCTCGAGAATCCCCCTCGTTTCCTCGGGATAGAGCAGCCGATACTCGGCGTCATCCACGACGTCGGGCTCGCCGGCGATCTTCCAGGTGCGCGTGCGCCGCATTCGGCGCGCCGTCCGATCGAGGCTGTGCACGACCACGGAATCGGCCGTGAACTCCACTCCGGCGTCTCGATTCGCCCCTCGATGCGCTCGCGAAATTCGTCCCCGTCGAGATAGCACCGGGCGTTCAGCAGATCGAGGATGAGGAGGGATCCCGGATGGGCATGGGTCGCGAACGTGGTGATGGCCTTCTCGAGATCCGCGTCCGCCAGCATGTACGAGAGCACGTTGCCGAGGCAGGTCGCGACGTCGAACGTCCGTCCGAGACGGACCGTGCGCATGTCGCCCACGTGGAACACGCCTGCCCGTCCGCGCGAGCGCGCGTAATCGATATTGGACTCCACGAGATCGACGCCCCAGCACTCCGGAATCGACGCGCTCAGCGACGCGAGGAGACGACCGTTGCCGCAGCCGATGTCCACCAGCGAGGCCGGGGGAAGGGACAGATAGCGCTTGAACGCCTCCCGGCACATCTCGGCCCGCGTCTGGTCGGGTTCCGGGAACACGAGGTCGTAGAGATCCGGGGGGTCGTACAGCAAGCTGCGGAACGCGGGCTCCATCTACCGGTCAGGCCGCTCGGTGCTCGGCTTGTCGCCGGGGCCGGGCAAGACGGTCTTCGCCCCGCCTCGCGACTCACCCGCGATGAGCGATTCGATGTCCGGGTAGGCGTAGATGGTCGGCGCGTTGTTGCCGGGGAGGCCGCCGGTGTCGACGGACGGCCCGTACACGCTGTGGACCTGGCGCCCCAGCAATCTGAGCAGCGCCGTCATCTCCCCCCGGTGCTGGGCGGTGTGGGCGATGCGCCGGACCATGATCCAGGCCACGCTCCGCGTCATGTCGAAGAAGGCGACGTCCCGCTGCCACCACGCGCGGTCCTTTTGCCGCAGCACGGCCAGGCGCTTGCCCGAGTCCTCCGCGTATCGCGTGATGAACTCGAGGCGCGTCTCCTTCGCGGGGACGGGCGGAGCGCCGACATCGATGGCGAACATCTGGCAGAACCACTTGTCCTCGCTCATGCACTGGTGAACCATGTGCTCGAGGGCATTCCGGTCGCGGGTGGGCAATGCCGGCGGGCGAACGGGGAGGTCCTCGTCCGAGAACATGCTCCACACGGACAGCGTCTTGAGCCGCTCGCTGTCATAGGTGTCGGCGAGAAAGTCGTATTCCATCCCGTCACGCCGGGCGGAACATCGGCACCGGGGGCCCGCCCTCGGTGGGCTTGAAGGTCACCGTCACCGGCTGGCCGATCCGGATGGCGTCGAGGTCGCAGTCGACGATATTGGTCATCATCGACACGCCTTCCTCGAGCGTCACGTAGGCGAGCGCGTAGGGGACGGGCACGCGCCTCATCACGCTGTACGAATACACGGTGCCGCGACCCGACGCGGTCACCCACTCCGTCGTGTCGCTCCCGCAGAACGGGCAGATCGCCCGCGGGTAGAAATGCACCCGGCCGCAGGCAAGGCACTTCTTGATGAGGAGCCGGCCCTGAGCGGCCGCCTCCCAGAAGGGCTTCGTCTCCGGATTCGTCTCGGGCGCGGGAATCTTGCGCTCCTGGGTGGCCATGGCTCACTCCCTCTCCATGATCAGGGTGGCGCTGCCGTGCCGCGTGCCGAGGGAGCCGCCCGTGCCGTGGGCGAGCGCCACGTCGCAGTTCTTCACCTGCACCTTGGGATGCGCCTCCCCACGGAGCTGGCGCACCGCCTCCACCACCTTCGTGAGGCCCCCGCGGTTGGCGGGATGGTTGTTGCACAGCCCGCCGCCGTCGGTGTTGAAGGGCAGCTTGCCCGTGCCCGAGATGAGATTGCCGTCGGCCACGAGCTTGCCCCCCTGCCCTTTCGCGCTGAACCCGAGATCCTCCAGCGTGATGAGCACGGTGATGGTGAAGCTGTCGTAGATCGACACGTACTTGATGTCGGCGGGCGTGACGCCGGCTTCCGCGAAGGCCGCGGGCCCCGACCACACGGCGCCCGTGTACGTCAGGTCCACCTGGCCGCCCATCTGGTGCTTCGGGGCCTCCCCCGCTCCGATCACCTTGACGCGCGGGCGCGAGAGACTCTTGGCGATCTCCGGCTTCACAACGACGATGGCGCCCCCGCCGTCGCTGATGACGCAGCAATCGAGCCGGTGGAGCGGATCGGAGATCATCGGCGAGCTCACGACGTCCTCGACGGTGACGACCTCGCGGAGCATGGCGTGGGGATTGTGCTGGGCGTGGTGCGAGGCGGCGACCTTGATCCAGGCGAGCTGAGCGCTCGTGGTCCCGAACTCGTGCATGTGCCGCATGGCGGCCATGGCGTATTGATTCACCACGGTCGGCCCGAACGGGTACTCGAAGGCGGCGTCGGGAGAGGCGCCGTAGTTGCGCGGCGCCGTGCCCGTGGCCATGCCTTCGGCCCGCGGCCGGCCCGCCAGGGTGATGAGCGCCACGTTGCACTTCCCGGCCGCGATGGCCTCCGCGGCGTGGGCCACATGAATGACGTAGGAGGACCCGCCCGTCTCCGTCGTGTCCATGTGGCGAAGCCTGAGCCCCATGTAGTCGACCATGGAGAGCCCGCCCAGGCCCGGCGCGTCGCCCGCGCAGAAGTAGCCGTCCACGTCGTCCCGGGTGAGTCCCGCGTCCGCCAGCGCCCCGCGGGCGGACTCGGCGTGGAGCTGGGCCAGCGACTTGTCGTCGGCCTTGCGCGTGGGATGCTCGTAGATCCCTCCGATGTAGGCCTTGCCCTTGATGGTCATACGCGTCTCATCCTTTGAGAGCCTCCGGATTCACCACGTTGATCGGCTTACCGCCCACGTACGCCTCACGGCTTCGCCCTTCAGCTCGAAGTGCCACGCCTGAAAACGGATGAGAAGCAGGCCCGTCACGCCGACGGGGACCCCGACACCATACACCGAGGCACAATCCTGGGGTGGCCACAGCGTCCCGTCAAGCGCGACCGTCCTCGGACCCACCCCCGGAGCTTCCACCCGATTCACCGGCGCGCTCCGTATACGGTCATGACACCGGTCGCAGGGATCGGCGTGGAACGCGGAACGGGTCATCACGGGAAAGGCTTGGCGTTCATGAGCTCGAAGTCATCGACGCGACTTCCTTCCGCATTCAATCGCCTGGCCTGGTCGAATCTGGCCGCGCAATCGGCCGAGCAGGTTGGCCTGGCTGCCGCGCCCCTGGTGGCCGTGCTCGCCCTGGGCGTGGGGGCCGGAAAGACAGGTGTTCTCCAGACCGCGCAGACCCTGCCGTTCCTCCTCCTGTCCATACCCGCGGGCCTGCTCGCGGATCGGATGCCCCGACGCCGCCTCATGGCCTGCGCCGAAGCGCTGCGCGCGCTGTCCCTGATCGGCATCCTTGCGTGCGCAGGCCTTGGTTGGCTGACGTGGCCGTTGCTCGCGGTGCTCGGCTTCATCGGCGCGTGCGGCACGGTCGCCTACACTGTCTCCGCCCCCGCTCTCGTCCCCACGCTGGTGCCGCAGGAGTGCCTGGCCGCGGCCAACGGGCGCATCGAGCTGGCGCGCACGGTTGCCTTTGCCGGTGGTCCCGCGCTGGCCGGCGCGCTCGTCGGCTGGACGGGCGCCACGCCGGCATTCGGCCTGGCCGCGGCTCTGTCGATCTGCGCCGTCTTTCTTCTCGCGCGCCTGCGTGAGCCGGCGCGGCCGGCGCGGCCGCCTCGCCACCCGCTGGATGATCTGCGCGAAGGCGCCAGGTTCGTGTTCGGGCATTCGCTCCTCCTGCCGATGTTCCTGACGCAGCTCATCTTCAACACGGCATTCTTCATTCTCCAGGCGGTGTACGTGCCCTATGCCGTCCACCGGCTCGGCTTCTCCGCTTCCGGCGTGGGCGCCACCCTCGCCACCTATGGCGTCGGCATGATCGTCGGCGCGCTCCTGGCCGCCCGGATCACTCGCATGCTGGCCTTCGGCACGGTCATCGCGCTCGGACCCATCGCGGGGTTGGCCGCCGCCATCGTGATGGTGCTCACGCTCTGGGTGCCCTCGATCCTGCTGGCCGGACTCAGCTTCTTCTTGATGGGCGCGGGCCCGGTCATCTGGGTGATCAGCGCGGCGACGCTTCGCCAGACGGTCACCCCGCGTGACCTGCTGGGACGCGTCTCGGCCATCAATATCATGGCGTACGGATCCCGGCCCGTCGGGGCCGCGATCGGGGCACTGGTGGGCGGGCTCTACGGGGCCGAGACCTGCCTCATCGTGGCGGCCGTGGGCTTTCTCGCCCAGGCCCTGGTCATCGTGACATCGCCGCTGCTTCACCTTCACCGACAGCCGGAGATGGTGGGACGGCAGTCACCGGTGCCATCGCCATCCTGAGCATGAACGACCTTTGTGGGTCGGTCTGCCCGGTTACGGAGGGAAGACGCGGAGTGTGAGGCAAAGCCACCTCACGGCAGCAAAGCCTTGCCCTCGGCGCCGGGAAGGGCGAGGCCGGCGCGGCTCGCCAGCGTGGGCGCGACGTCGCGCATGTCGATGAGACCGAGGGAGCGGCCCGCGGGCACGCCGGGACCGACGACGAGGAAGGCCGCGCGGAGATCGGGAAGATCCGGCAGGTGGCCGTGGGTACCGCCGACGCCGGCCGCGCGCTTGGACAGCACGGGCCCGGTCAGGCTCGATGCCATCTCCCAGCCCGGCTTGAGCCCGACGAGGAACGACGCCGGCGGGAAGCCGCCCCGCCGATGGAGCCCATCGGCGTCCAGGACGCGGTCGACGCCGTTCGCGGGGTCGGCCGCGAGCTTCTCGAGCACGAGGCGCACCTGGGACTGGGCGGCCGCGTCCGTCGGCTGCTTCAGCACGATGGCGGCGGCCCCGCCGCTCGTCCACGGCATCGCCGTCCAGTCGGTGATCCTGCCGCGGTCCCCGACGGTGAAGAGCCCTACCGCGCGAAAGGCGGCGAAGAGATTCAGCTGCATGTCCGTCCGGGCGAATCCATGATCCGACACGATGGCGACGTGGGCGCGGCCCGGGGCGACACGCTCGGCCGTGGCCCGCAGGCTGCCGATCACGGTGTCCAGGCGCTCGAGAACGGCCAGGGCCGCCGGAGTGAACGGGCCGGTCTCGTGCTGGATGTGATCCAGCTCGATCACGTGGAGAAGGAGGAGCCCGGGGCGCTTCTTCTCGAGGAGCCGCTCGGCAAAGCGTCCCCGGAGCTCGTCGGCCTCGATGCCGAACCCGCGGGGGTATGGGCCGAGGTCCGCCTCGAGCTCCGCGAGCAGGCCTGGAGTCGAGCTGGCCCGGAGGAGCTTCGCGTCGTCGGGGGTCCCCGCCCGCCAGAACTCCGGAATGTTCCACGTGATGCGCGCCCCGACGGTGGCCGGCCACTGGACGCTGGCCGTGGTACAGCCGGACCGCGCCGCGGCGTCCCAGAGGGTAGGCACGCGAATGTCCTCGGCGTACCAGTACCAGCCGCTCTGGTTTCCCCTGAGAGGATCGAAGGTCAGGTTGGCGAAGATGCCGTGCGTGGCCGGCGAGACTCCCGTCACGAGCGTCGTATGGCTGGGATAGGTCACGGTGGGGATGACGCCCTCGACACCCTCGGCGAAGCTGCCTTCCTTCAGGAAGCGGCGCACGTGCGGCACCTTCGCTCCCCGGGCGTCCGCCGCGGTGATGTAGTCCGGCCGGAGACCGTCCACGGAGACCATCACGAGGAGCGGTGCTCCCCCCTGCCCCGCAGCCATGCCTCCGACGGCGAGCGCACACGCCAGGGCGGTGAGCGCGGTGAGCAGCAGGGCCGGCCGGGCTCGGCGGATCATCGGGTGATCCGGACGGATCGTTGCCGCTCGGCCTTCATGGCCCACACGCAGCGCTCGAGATGGTGGTGCATCTCCCGGCTCGAGCAATGGTGCCGGGGGCCGTGGCCGGGCAGCACCCAGTCGAAGCGATAGGCGAGCAGCTTCTCCATCGACCGGGTCTGCTCGGTCCAGGAATACCAGCAGACATCCCGGTAGGCGGTCAGGCTGTGCTCCTCCGGAGACCAGGCGAGATGGTCCCCCGTGAAGAGCATCCTCCCCGCGTACAAGAGCACCTGGTGGCCCTTCGTGTGACCCGGGGTCGGGATCACGAGGAGGTCGTCGGCAAGGCGGGCCGGCTCCTCACCCTCGAGGCGGCGCTCGACGGGAAAGCGCGCGTCGTTGCCGTGCATCACGCGACCGCACCCGAAGTGACGCCGGAACTTCGCGTGGTCCCCCACGTCATCGACGTGCGTGAGGAAGATGAGGCGCACGCCGCCCATCTCCTCGATGCGGCGCACGAGATGGCTGGCGAACCGCGGCGAGTCCACGAGGACATTGCCCTGAGGGCGGACGATGAGATAGCTCGAGCCGCCGTAGGTGCTCTCCGCGGCGAAGCCGCAGAAATGCACGTTGCCGTCGACGCGCTCCGGGTATGCGGCGATCGCCTCGGACAGGTCGCGCTTTCCCAGGGCGCCGATGGAGCCCGCGGGGCACGCGACCATGGCCTTGTCGGCCCGCCGCAACTCCTCGGCGGTGACGGGCTGGCGGAACACGATCGAGTGCTCGCCCCGGGCCCGGAACGTTGCCGGCGCGATCTGCCGGCACTGATCGCAGTCGATGCAGGTCGAGTCGACGTAGAACTCGCCCGCCACGTTGCCGGGCAGCCGCTTCTTCAGACTCGCCATAGGCTCATGGTACCGCCTAGAATGCGATATTCTGACGCAGAGTTGCCGCCTGATCGGGGCGAGACCGGTTCAAGGAGGAATGGCCGATGGCCTTCGGGATTTATCTCATCGGGTACTGCATCCTGATCATTGGCCTGGCCATCGGTGCCCACTTGCTCCATGTGCCCCCGAAATGGATAGGTGTGGGCGTCCTCTGTCTGGTCGGGATCGGTATCGCCCGCGGCGTGACCAGGACGAGAGAGAAGGACCCCACGTCGAAGGGATAGCGCGGACGTGAGCCTCACTCGCCCGTTTTGATCCTGCGCAAGGCCGGGAGCAGCTCGTCGCTGATGAGCCGCATGCTGGCCAGAGCGGGAGCCACCGGCATGCCGCTCCAGTAGGTGCGAAAGAAGAGAAAGTTGGCGCCCACCTCCTCCCAGCACGGGCGGAGCTGCTCGTAGCATTCCTCGGGACTTCCCAGCACGAAGCGATCGCGGAGGAGAGCGTCGAACGATTGGTCGAACGTCTCCCCACCCGGCATGACCTTGTCCTGTCCCCAGGACGCATAGGTGCGGTACTTGTTGGCGAGAAAGGGCCCGGCCATCTCCAGCGCGGTCCGGGTGTCCTTGGCGCAGAAGATCTCCTTGATCATCGGAAGGACCCGCGGGAACGGCTTGCCCACCCGCGTCAGCTCAGCCCGGTACAGCTCCATCTGGCGCGTGATGGTGGTCATGGTCGCGTGCGGATTCACGAACCACGTGTCCCCGATACGGGCGGCGCGCCGGATGGCGTTGTCGTTGTTGGCGGCCACCCAGATGGGAGGATGCGGATGCTGAACGGGCCGGCACGTCAGGGTGACGTTCGAGAGCGTGCACACGTCGTTGTCCACCGTCACCTTGTCCTCGGTCCACAGCCGCTTCACCACCTCCAGGCACTGCTCGAAGCGACGCACGCGCTGCCCGCGGGGCACCTTGAAAGCGTCGAACTCCACGTCCCGATAGCCCAGCCCGACACCGAAGACGAAGTTCCCCTGCCAGATGACATCGAGCGAGGCCATGCACTCCGCCACTTCGACCGGATTATGCAGCCCGATGAGGAGGACTCCGGCCACGCCCGTCATGTGGCCCGCCTCCGCGGCCAGGCGCGCCAGGTAGGGAATGAGCTGCAGCTGGCTCATGCCTTCGCTCAGGTAGTGCTGGCCGGCGGCGACTGCGTCCCAGCCGCGATCCCGCGCGAGACGGGTCATGAGGCACTGGTTCTCGAGGGCGGAGACCATGTCGCTCCCCACCGGGTTCTGATTCGTCAGGAAGATCCCGATCTTCATCGCGACTCCTTTTTGGTCAGCGCCAGAGCTGCTGGGAAGCGAGGCGGGCCCCCTCGGCCATCGACTTGAACTTGGCCCACGCGATCTCGGGCTCGACCTGGAGCGTCGAGCGCCCGAAGGTCGCGAAGCCGCAGTCGGTGCCGGCGATCACGCGCTCCCGGCCCACCACCTCGGCATAGCGAACGAGCCGCTGGGCGACGAGCTCGGGGTGCTCGATGAAATTAGTGGTGGAGTCGAGCACGCCGGGGATGAGGATCTTCTCCTCGGGCAGGCGCACTTCCCGGAACACGACCCATTCGTGCTCGTGGCGCGGATTGGCGCCTTCCAGCGAGAGGGCCTGGGGCCGGGCCTTGAGGGCGACGTGGATGATCTCCCGCAGCGGAATGTCCCGGTGATGCGGCCCCTCGTAGTTGCCCCAGCAGAGGTGCAGCCGCATCCGGTCGGGCGGGATGTCGCGGAGGGCGTGGTTGAGCGCCTCCACGTTGGCCTCGGCGATCTTCACGAACTCCGCGTTGCTCAGGCTCGGGAAGGCGAGGTGGCGCCCCATGGCGAGATCGGGGCAATCGACCTGGAGGACGAAGCCCGCCCGGTGGATGGCGTCGTACTCCTCCTTCATGACGTCGACGAGGCGCGCGAGATAGGCTTCCCGGCTCGGATAGTATTCATTGCGGAGAAAGTGGGCGATCACTCCGGGCGAGGCGGCCGTCATGAACGCTTCCGTGGGCCGGACGCCCTCGAGGGCCGCGCGCAGGTTGGCCACGTCCTTCTGTACCGCCCCCCGGTCCTGCCACTCGATGGGGCCATCGCAGGCGGGACGGGACACGGCGGAGCGCCGCTCGGCGCGGGCAGCCGCCTCCGGAAAGTCGGCCCAGTCGGCCCGGCTCGGCACTCCGCTCTTTCCCCCGAACCCCGTGAGGCGATGCCGCACATAGGTCGAATAGCCGACCTTGCCCTGCTCGCCGTCATTGACGATGTCCACGCCGGCGTCCACCTGCTGGCGGACGATATCCGCGACGGCGCGGCGCACGCGACCGTCGAAGGCGGCGGGGTCGAGGGCGCTCCCGCCGTCCATCGACTCCAGCATGGCCGTGAGGTCGGGCGGCCGCGGCAGGCTGCCCGTGTGCGTGGTGAGGATGCGCTCGGTGCTCCGCTTCACGACTCGAGGCCGCTCGCCGTGCCGATGGCGGTTGTCTGGCCGCCCTGGTTCACGCACCAGACCTCCACGGTGACGCGCGTGCGCCCGTTCTCCGTCTGCCTGTCCTTGACCACGCCGTGGACGGTGAGCCGATCCCCGGCAAAGACCGGCTTGACGAAGGCCATCGAGATGGTGCCCCCCTTGACGAAGCCGGCGCCGAGGAAGCGCGTCATCATTTCCGAGACGTAGGCCGTGGACATCATGCCCTGGGCGAGCGGGGCGCGGAATCCCTTGGCCCGGGCCCAGCTCTCATCCGTGTGGATGGAGCGCGCCCGCACCACGGAGTAGGCGTCGATCTTGCGCTGGGAGATCTCCTTCACGAGGGACGGCAGGATCTGGGTCATGGTCGCCATGGGAGTCGCCTCTCAGTCGCGAAAGAGCATCTGGGTGAAGCGGCCGCGCACGAGCGTCGTGCCGTTCTCGTCCTCGGTCACGAACTCCGTCACCATGTACGGCTTGCCGCCGCGCTCGTACTTGTCCACGACCTTGCCGCGCGAGCGGGTACGCACGCCGGGTCGGATCGGCTCCAGGAATTCGAAGTCCATCTTTGCGTGCAGTCCCGCGTGCACGATGTAGCGGCCGTGGCGCATCCGCAGGGCCTGGTTCCCGAGCAGGGTGGGGTGCGCGATGGCCCCGCCGAAGGGCGAGTCCTCGAGGAACCAGGGATGGTGGTCCTCCACCGCGAAGGCGTACGTCTCGACGTCTTCGTCGGAGACGAACTCCTCGCCGACCTCGAGCGCCTCGTAGGTGAGCTTCTTGAACTGGATCATCGTGGTCCTCCACTTCGGGTGCGGGGAGCGGGTTGGACGTCGGCCTCGAACGGATAGAGGGGCCGGCGGCGGTTCCGGTAGGTGAAGCGCTGGAGGTCCGAGCTGGTGACGCCCTCGCCGTCGCAGAGCACGATGTGACGCGCGATCGGCTCGAAGCCCGCCCGGAAGTGCTGACGCGACTTGATGAGGACGTAGCGCTTGCGGCGCGGGTCGATGCCGCAGTGGGTGAACACGCCGAGGTCGAAGGGCTCGCTGCGGCGCTCCGAGACCACGATCTGCATGGCCCCGGTGTCGAGCACGGCGGTCCGGCCCATGCGGACGCGCGTGCCCGTGGCCATGGGTCCCGTGACCACGAACTCGCCCTCGGTGATGCGCGCCACCTTGCCGGTGACGCTGAGGGGCCTGCCCGTGAGATTGACCTGCGGCATGTCCACCTTCCCGCCCAGCGACAGGGTGACGCTGGCCGCCGTACCCGCCGCGAGGATGCGGGCGATGCTGGGCGGATCGCAGATCGGGCCCGCCACCACGTCCTCGAGGCCCTGTCGCATGGCCTCCTCGATGACGCTCATCACGTCCTGCGTCCCGCCCGAGGCGGTGTTGTCGCCGTGATCCACGAGGAGGACGGGCCCCTCCCCCAGCGAGCGCGCGTGGGCGATCTGGCTCGACAGCGGCTCGCCCCGGTAGAGGAAGGAGTCGCGCCGGTCCCAGGCCAGACCCAGGAGCTGGTCGAGGAGGACCTTGCCGGGATCGTCGCGTCGGTCGCACACGACCACCGCCGAGCAGGAGAGATGCGGAATATCGGCATGCGGAAAGCCGCCGAACACGGAGGCATTCAGGACGGAGCTCGAGGACTCCGCGCCGATGGCCATGTCCATGACATCCTTCATGGGCTGGCGGGAGGGGGCGTGCACGAGCGTGCTCGTCATCATGGGCAGCCATCCCCACACCATGACGGGCTCGACCTCGCCGTTCATCGCCCGCACGAGCGTCCGGGCCGCCCGCTGCGCCGTCTCGCCCATGTCGATGTGCGGATAAGTCCGGTAGCCGGCAAGGACGGTGGCGTGGTCGACCATGGGCGCCGTCATGTGGGCGTGGAAATCGAGCCCGACGGCGAGGGGCAGATGGGGCGCCACCGCCCGAATGCGGCGGAGGAGCTCGCCCTCGCCGTCGTCGACGTGCTCGGCGACCATGGCACCGTGCAACGCCAGGAAGGCCGCGTCGCAGCCATTCCTGATCCCGCCCACGATGGCCTCGCACATGTCCTCGTACGCCGCCCTCTCCACGTAGCCCGAGGGATGAGCACCGGCCGCGAGGGGCACCACGATCTCCGCGCCCGTCTCCTTGGCCACGTGCAGGAAGCCGCCCAGCTGGGTATTGGTGTCCTGGAACTCCTGGATGGCCGCGGGACCGGAGAGCGGGCGGAACGAGGTCAGGGGCGTGGGGACGGGCGAAAACGTATTGGTCTCGTGCATCATCATCGCCACGAGGATCTTGCGGCGCGCCATGGGCCGTCCTCTCAGGTGTCCCGCATGAGCTACGCCGCCCGAGCATACCGCAGGCTAGGTGGCTGCGCTGTACCTCACCGCGGCCAGCACGAGGCCGGCGAGCCCGAGACCGGCGAGGATCCAGAGCACGACCCGACGAAACGTCTCCGGCTCGGTGGCGATGAAGCGCCGGTGCCCCAGCCAGATCCCGAGCGCGACGAAGGGAAGCGCGTAGAGCCCGAGGATCATGGCCTGCGCGTCCAGCAAGCCCCCCGCCCTCGCCAGGAAGAGCGCATAGACATCGGTGGCCACGAAGAACGCGATGAGAGAGGCGCGGCCCCTCGCCGCGGCACCGTCCGACGAGAAATAGAAGATCACCGCGGGCGGACCGGCGAGGCCGGTCGATCCGTTGAGAAGCCCGGAAAGACATCCCGCCGCGAAGGTGGCCGCGGGACCAGGGGTGGCGCGGAGGGCGAATCCGCTCAGGAGGACGAGTGCGACCCCGACGACCACGGCCGAGACGACGGCGCGCATGAGGTTCTCCGGCGCATGGGCGAGCACGGCGAGCCCGACCGGGGTGGCGACCATGCAGCCGCCCACGATCCACACCAGCGAGCGCCAGTCCACGTCGCGCCAGACCGAGGGCAGGAGACCCACGGAGGCCACGATCTCGAGGGCGAACATGGCCGGCACCACGTGAGCCGGCGGCATGACGAGCGTGAGGGCGGAGACGGCGATCATCGACGAACCGAAGCCGCTGTACCCCCGCACGACGAAGGCGGCCAGGATGCTGACACCGACATAGCCCAGGAGAAGAGGCGGCCTCGCGAGCCACGCCGACGCCGCCTCCGCGAGGAGCGGCAGGAGGAGCACCGCGTTACTTGGCGCGCGGCACCTCGAGCGCGGCAAGCTTCTCGATGATGGTCATGACCACCGTGGTGTCCTTGTCGGCCAGCCCGGCGGCCATGGCCGCCTGCTCGTAGCGCTGGGCCACGTTCGAGAAGCTCACGGGCACGTGGAGCTCCTTGGCGATGGTGTTGAAGGTCTCGAGGTCCTTGTTCATCAGGAAGACCTTGAAGCCGGGCTCGAAGTCGCGCGGGATGATGGCGCGCGGAATGCGGTCGAGGGCTTTGCTCCCTCCACTGCTCGCCTTCACCACATCGTGGATGATCATGGGATCCAGGCCGGCCTTGAGCCCGAGGACCAGCCCTTCCATCATGGCCAGCGAGTTGACGCAGGCCATCATGTTGTTGATGGCCTTGACGGTGTTGCCGGCGCCCACGGGCCCGACGTGGAAGATGTTCGGGCCGATGGAGCGCAGGACGGGCTCGGCGCGCTTGAGGACCTCTCCGTCGCCCCCGACCATGACGGCCAGGGTCGCCGCGCGCGCGCCGCTGACGCCACCGCTCACCGGCGACTCCAGGAAGTGCACGCCCCGGTCGCGGGCGCGGGGCTCGATCTTGCGGGGCGTGGAGGGCAGCACGCTGCTCAGGTCGATCAGGATGGTCCCGGGCTTGGCGCACTCCACGAGACCACCCGCGTCGAGGTAGAGCGCCTCGACGTCAGGAGAGGCGGGCAGACACGTGAGTACGATCTCGGAGCCCTCGACCACCTCGCGCGCCGAGGCCGCGCGCTGGGCTCCGGCCTGGACGAGATTCTCCATCGCCTTCGGACTCAGGTCGAAGACCTTCATCTTGAAGCCGTTCTTGAGAATATTGGACGCCATGGGATTGCCCATGTTGCCGACACCGATGAACCCGACGGAAACGGCCATGGTCAGCTCCTTTGCTCGGGGCGGAAAGAAGATCAGCGCTTCCCTCTTCCTGAAACCGGCCCGAGTATAGCCCCCGACTCCCGCGAGGTCTACCGCGGGGACGGCGCCGCTTCAGAGGTCGGTTCTGCCGAGGGAGGCGCGGCGGGGGGCACGGGCGGGCGCGCGGGAGTAGCGGCGCGGTCCTCGCAGCCCCACGGGCGGCGAAGGCCGAACATGAAGGCATTGCTGCCGCCGCTGCCCCAGCCCGAGAACCAGCCGGACTTCGCCGCGGGGCAGGATTGCCCGGCCGATGCGCATCCGCCCGCCAGAAGCGCCAACGCGATCGCGGCGTGAAATCTCAGCACGGCCCTCCCCGACAACCCGGTCGCTCTTGGAGCG
>WNFA01002350.1_pt1 | contig 16293 bp, 11 predicted proteins | sample 5400481 | NCBI WGS metagenome assembly WNFA01 (sample SAMN13153340, study PRJNA577476) | soil metagenome | isolation source: 120 cm saprolite under Douglas fir tree site 2 hole 1 replicate 2 | place: USA:California | collected 2015-04-18
TCCAGAATGCTATCCAGGGCGGCCCGCCACTCGACCGCGGTGGACAGGCGCTGGGCGGCCTTGATGGTCGCCTGGGAGTTCTCCAGCGCGTGCTCTACCTCGGCCAGTTGGGCTCGCGCCACATCGCAGCGGGCATCGACCGCGTCGTATTCGATTTTCAGCCGCGCATGCTCGGCCTCCAGCGCCGACAGACGCGCCAGCTTGGCCTGCATACCGGCCAGGTTGGTCTTCTGATTGGCGGTCTCCTGGGTCAGTTGGGCGATCATCTGCTTCCACTGGTCCTCGGCACTCGCCAGGGCCGCAATCTGCGTGTCCCGGGCGGCCAGCGTGGCATGAGCGGACGCCACCTCGGCAGCCAACCGGTCACGCTCCGCCTGCAGCCCGTCCCGGCTGCCGGCTAGATCGGCCACTCGCCGGCTCAGCGACTGTCGCTCGCGGTCCACCGCTTCATAGGCCGCCCGCAGGGTGGCGTGCTGCGGAATCAGGCCTTCCAGCTCCTGGACTCGGGCGGCGTGCTCGACGAAGGAGGCGTGGCTGGCCGCCAGCTGCGATTCGAGGCTCTTGGTGACGTCGGTCAGCCGTTCGACCTCGGCCTGCAAGCCGGTGACCTTCTGCTGGCTGCCGGCCAGCGCCTGCTCGGATTCGCGCTTGGCCCTGGTCAGGGTGTCTAGCTCCTGGCGCACCTGGCGACGCCCGGCCTGGGCGACTTTCAGCTGGGCCTGCAGTTGCGAGAGTTCCTCAGAGGGGGCCACCCGCGACGACGCCTTGGGCGGCGACACCGGCGGTCCGGGCGCCGGCTTCCGCCGCCACGGGAAAAAACCACCCGGCATTCGCTACTCCTGGGCGGCTTCGGGCACCGCGGACGACACCGGTGGGCGGCGGCCCTCGATGACCTGCATGTGCCCAGCACGTTGCCTTCGGCGTCCAGTCCGGTCTGCTCGAAGCGACAGATGTCCTGGACGATGACCCGGCCCGATTCGATGCCGGTGATCTCCGAGATGTGCGTCACGCAGCGGCGGCCATCGCGCAGCCGCGCTTGGTGGACCAGGAGGGTAATGCCGCCCACGATTTGCTCCCGGATCGCCTGGAGGGGCATGTCCGAGCTGCTCATGATCACCATGGTCTCGATCCGGTTGATCGCGTCCTTCGGACTGTTCGCGTGTACGGTGGTCATGCTGCCGTCGTGGCCGGTGTTCATGGCCTGCAGCATGTCCAGCGTCTCCCCCGACCGGCACTCGCCGACGATGATGCGATCGGGACGCATCCGGAGAGCATTCACCACCAGGTCGCGGATGCTGACCAGGCCCTTGCCTTCCACGTTGGCGCTGCGACCCTCGAGCGCGACCAGGTTACGGTGGCGCAGCTGGAGCTCCGCCGTGTCCTCGACCGTGACAATCCGTTCGTTGTCCGGGATGAAGTTGGAGAGCACGTTGAGGGTCGTCGTCTTTCCGGAGCCGGTGCCGCCGCTGACCACCAGGCTGACCCGTGAGCGGACGCAGGCCCGGATGAAGTTCGCCATCTCGTGGTTCAGCGTCCCGAAGGTGACCAGGTCGTCGACCCGGTAGGGCACCCGCGAGAACTTCCGGATGGTGACGCTCGATCCCGACACCGCCAGCGGCGCGATTACGATGTTGACGCGGGAGCCGTCTGCCAGGCGGGCGTCCACCATGGGGTGCGACTCATCGACCCGGCGCCCGATGCTGGACACGATCCGGTCGATCACCCGGCGCAGCTGGACCTCGTCCTGGAAGGTCTGCTCCGCCTGCGCGATGCGGCCACGGCGCTCGATGAAGATCGTCTTCGGGCCGTTGACCATGATCTCGCTGACCTCAGGGTCTTCCAGAAGCTGCTCCAGCGGGCCAAGCCCGAGCACGTCGTGGCCGATGATCTCGGCCAGCTCTTCCCGATCGACCTTGGGGAGGCGGAGCTTTGCCTCCTCGCAGTAGACCTCGACCAGTTCGGCGATCTTCTTCCGGACGTCGGCCGGCCGGCTGTCGACGTCGACACCCATCGAGGTCAGCAGCCGCTCGTGGATGGTCCGCTTGATCTTGTCGAGATCGGGCACCCGTCCGGCTAAGGCGCTCGGCGTGACAGTCAGGCTGCTGAGGCCGGGCGCGCTCCCAGGCTCCCCCGAGCCCTGGGGCTTCGCGGGGTGCTTCCCCTTGTTGACCTTGTCGACCAGCAGCATGCCAACCTCCGGAACTTCGTCCCGCAGGGAACGTTATGCGAGAGTAGCCTGCGCCTGCCCCCTGCTCTATCTGCCGTCCGGCCCGGCTTCGCTGCCGAACGGCCCATGGCGCAGGCTTCTCCCGCAAAAAGCAACGCGCTCCGTAAGGGAATCTGGCGCGCGGCCTTCCGGCGCAGCACTCGACAAGGGGGCAGATCCCCCTTCCGGCGGTTGCTGCGAGTCGTCAAGAGCCGCCACGGCTCTTCCTCTTGACGACATCGCACCGGCGCTTCGTAAATCGCAGCGCCTGCCCGCCGACCCCCTCGGCCTCCGGCCGTGCCGTGCTAAGCGTGGCCCCGCTGCCGCTAACTGGCTTTTTTCTCTGGCTCGTCGAGGAGGCCGTGCTGGGTAGCCCAGACGGCGGCCTGGGCGCGCGAGGTCAGGTTCAGCTTGCTCAGGATGTTGGAGACGTGGTGCTTGACCGTCTTGTCTGACAGGAAGAGGTCGGCCGCAATCTGCTTGTTGGTCTTCCCGTGGGCGGCCAGCCGGAGGACCCGCTTCTCCTGCTCGGACAGGGCGGCCTTCTCCACGTCGTCCGAGGCGGCCGCCATCTTGCGGATCCGCTCCAGGACCTTACGGGTCACTTCCGGATCCAGCAGCGACCGGCCTTCGTAGACCGATACCACGGCATCGATGAGGGCCTTCTTATCGATCTCCTTGAGCAGGTAGCCCGAGGCCCCGGCCATGATGGATTCGTAGACCGCGTCTTCGTCGGCGAAGGACGTCAGCATGATCACCCGGGCCCCCAGGTTGCGGCCCAGGATCTCGCGGCAGGCGTCGATCCCGCTACCCCCGGGCATCCGGACGTCCAACAAGACGACGTCCGGCCGCAGCAGCGACGTCTGATACACGGCATGCTGGGGGGAGGTGGCCTCGCCGACTACCCGGATCCGGGGGTTCGATTCCAGCAAGGATCGCAGGCCCAGGCGGACCATCTCGTGGTCGTCCGCGATCAGCAGCTTGATCTCGGGCAGCTCGCTCATCGGTAGGGAATCACCGCCTCCAGCCGGCTGCCGTGACCGGGGGCGCTGTCCACGCTGACCGTCCCATTGAGGTCGCGCACGCGCTCCTCGATGTTGGCCAGGCCGTGGCCACGTCCGATCTCGGGCGCGCCTCGCCGCGCTGGGTCGAATCCGATACCGTCGTCCGCGATCCGCAGCCGGACGCCCTCCGGCTGGAACTCGAGGAGCAAGGTGGCGGTACGGGCGCTGGCGTGTTTGTAAATGTTGGCCAGCGTCTCCTGGATGATCCGGAAGAGCGCAATCGAGATCTCGGGCGACAGCTCCCGCCCCCCGGTTTTCCCGATCTCGGTCACCACGTCGATCGAGGTGGCCTGCTGGAATTGCCGGCACAGGTCCGCGATCCACTGGCCGATCTCCTTCTCCCGCATGATGATCGGCCGCAGCTGGTAAATGAACGTCCGCATCTCGGACAACACATGGTTCACCTGCTCCACCGATTGGGTCAGGATGGTGGCCGCCGCCGGCGGATCGGCCTGGAGCAGGTCGCGCGCATGTTCCAGGTTCAGCCCGAGGGCGTACACATATTGGACGATGCCGTCGTGCAGGTCGCGGGCGATGCGGTTGCGCTCGCCGACCACGGCCATTTGGTTGACCTGCTCCTGGACGCGACCCTGCAACCGGAGGCGCTCCATCCCCAGGGCCACCTGGCGACCCACCTCGTTGAGCAGTTCAACCTCAGCCGGGCCGGCGTCGGCCCCGGGCGCGAACCCGACCACGAGCGCCGCCAGCAGCTGGTCGTGCCAGCGGATCGGAACGATGACCAGCTGGCGGGCTGTCAACCGGGTGAAGACGACCTCCGGGATCAGGTCACGAAGGTCAGTGGCGTCAACCACGATGGGGTCGTGCGCGTCGCGCAGGGCGCGACCCAGCGGAAAGGCGTCAATCCGCTGTTTGACCAGCCCCTGCAGGATCGAGGTAGGCTCGTCGCCGCCCTCGAAGACTCCCGCGATGGTGGCCAGGTCTTCGTCGGGGAGGAAGATGGCGGCGCCGCGGGCTCGCATGGTCACGGCCACCCGTTTAACGGCGCGCTGCAGCAATTCCGGCACGGTGACGGCCTCGCTGCAAGCCTGGGCCGCCTCCAGCAGGGCTTCCGCCCGCCGGCGCGACGCCCGCTCGGTCTCGAAGAGCCGCGAATGTTCGATGGCGACCGCGGCCTGGCCCGCGACAGCTTCCACCAGGCGCTGGTGGTCCGGCCCGAACGGCTCCGCCGCCGGCCGCACCAGCACCAACGCCCCCAGCACCCCGGTGGCGGTGCGGAGAGGGGCCGCCAGCACGGTCCGCGCTTGGCGGGCCGGCCCGGTGGACTTGTAGCGCGCGTCCACCGCCGAGTTGGCGATGAGCGCGGTCGTGGCATGCTGCACCACCCAGCCGACCACGCCCTCTCCCACTTTGAAGCTGGTCAGCTCGGCCAGCGACACCGGGACGCCAATGGCGGCCTTGACTTTCAGCTCACGACCGCCGTCGTCCAGCAAGAAGACGGTGGCCGCGTCGAAGGCGATGGTGGCGTTGAGCCGCTCCAGCGTGTCTCGCAGCGTCTGGTCCAGGTCTAGCGACGTGCTGAGCGCAGCGCTGATCTGGGTCAGGAGGCGAAAGGAGGGCTCGGGGCTGACGCTCCCGCCCGGTAGCAGGCGAAGCCGAGAGCTGCGTGGCCGCCGAGGCCCGGAGGACGACAGGCCCCGTGGCTGGTCGGTCACGGTGGGAGTCTAGGTGACGGTCGCGTGAGGGTCTATCGAAGTCCTGTTCACGATCGCTGACGCGGCGGCAACGGTTCTGTGAACCCGGAAGCCTCGGGTCCTCTTTCCCTCCCCTTCAGGGCCAGGGTCGGGGAGGGGATACGTCGTCTTTTTCCTCCCCCTCAGGGGGAGGGTCGGGGAAGGGGGTGCCCGATAAACTGGGTCGAGTGAGACGGCTGGCGTCCATCCTCATCGCCTTGCTGGTGACGGCGTGCACCCCGGTTCCCCACCACACCGGTCCCACCGTGGAAACGGCACTGGACTTGATGTTCCACAACCGCTACGCGGCGGCGGCGGCCCAATTCCAGCAGCTGATCCGCGACCATCCGCGGGACCCCCAACCCCACGCCGCCTACGCCCTGCTCTTGAACTACCAGCTCAAGCAGGCCGACGCGCTCAAAGAAGCCACGGCCGCGTCCAGCCTGGCGCCCCAGGACGGCTATGCCCTGACCGTCCTCACGCGGGTCCAGGACTGGAACAACCAGCTGAATGCGGCGGCGCAGACGGGCGGGGTGGCCGTGAGGATCGCCGGGCACTCGTCGCTGGCGCACTCGTTCTACGGCGAGGCGCTTGCTGACCTGGGGAACTATTCGGACGCCCAGGCCGAGCTGAAGACGGCCGCTTCGCTGGCCACCACCGCCTATGAGAAGGCCGAAGTGGAGCGGAACTGGGGCAACTTCTACCGCGACAAGCGCGACTACCCCGCGGCTCTGACGCACCTGCGGGCCGCGGCCGGTGCCCAGCCCGACTGGATCGAGCGGTTGCTGGAACTGGCCAACTTCTCCATCAACCGGGGCGACCTGGCGGCGGCGACGGCCTTCCTGCAGCGGGCCGGCCTGCTGGCCCCGGATGACCCCAGCCTGCGCGAGCAGCTGGGCGAGACCGCCCTGTTAGCCCAGGACTACCAGGTGGCCAAAACGGCCTACCAGGCGGCGCTGCGAGTGCAGCCGGGCAACGCCCCCGACCTGAAGCTCTTAGGAGACATCGCGGTGGCCCTCGACCACGACTTCAAGGCCGCGGAGTCGGATGAGCGGGCAGCCCTGTCGGCGCAGCCGTCGGACGTGGAAGCGGGCTCCTACCTGGTGGCGCTCCTCCGCTACCTGGAGAACGATCCGAAAGCCGCCACCCAGGCAGCCACCACCAGTGTGGTCCCCAAGGGCGGCGGCGGCACGGCCAGCCAGTTCGTCAACCTGGATCAGGTGGCCAGCGTCCGCCAGGATGAGGCGCTGGCCGCCGTTAACCGCTACCGGCGGATCGCCGGCCTTCCGGCGATTGTGGTGTCCAGCGTCATCCACCAGTCGACCCTCTCCCACGCCTACTACACGTTTTTTAACGGGGCCAGCCCCGCCATCCGCGACCTGGGCATTCATCGCGAGGTCCGCACCGGCCTCGGCTACACCGGTGACAACGTCCTTACCCGGGCCGAGCACTTCGGCTATCCGGCCCGCTCCATGACCGAAGACATCACCCATCGCGATACCCCAACGGCGGCCGTCACCGATTGGATCGACTCCGTGTTCCACCGCATCCCGATCCTGCGCGCGGATTTGCTGGAGGCCGGCTACGGCGATGCGAGCCTGGGCCCGCTGACGGTCCAGGTGCTGGACATGTCCTACCGGGACGGGGCCCGCAACCCGGGCCGGATCGTCCTCTACCCCGCCCCTGATCAGACGGAGGTGCCGCCGGCGTTCTACGGCAACGAGATTCCGGACCCGGCGCCCAACGCCGCCTATCCAGTCGGCTACCCGATCACGGCGATCTTCGACCGAACGGCTTCGGTGACCATCCAGAGCTGGCAGCTGCAGGATGGATCGGGTCAGTCGGTGCCGGGCATCAGCCTGCTGCCGGACAACCCCGAGATGGAGAACTCCTTCGGATTCCTGGCCCAGACGCCGCTGCACCCGCAGACTCGCTACACGATGACGCTGGCCGGCTCCATCAACGGAGTCCCCTTCCACCAGGTGTGGAAGTTCACGACCGGCGGCACCGCCCCTGCGGCCAGCGCCACCGCCTGAGGCCTAACCGGTCAGAACCTTTTCGTCTCATGAACCGTTTGCTTGCTGAGGGAGTGTTCCAGACTGAGGGGTAGAGCAGTCGCGTGGCTGGTTACGATGGCGGCGCTGGCCACTGCCTGCGGGCCACGAACCACCGGCCCAGTGGCCACCTCGCCGACATTGCAACCTTCTCCCTCTCCGACCCCGCAAGTTTCTTCCTCCCCGACACCGGCATCGTCACCCAGCCCGAGTCCGACATCGCCGAACGCTACTCCCAGTCCTCCTCCGGCGCCTCAGTTCACTTGCAGCACGACACCAGGCGGCCCACCACTTGCGCTCGTCTGGCCAACCGACCCGACCCAGACCGTGCTCGTCGATCTGCGCGATATCACCCGACCGCGCACCCTCTGCACGCTCACAAACGCGTACTCGCTGGTGCGATTCTATTCAGCTACCGAAATTTCCTACGCTCCTCTCAGCGGCTGGGCCCCGGGGACAACTACCTCCCGACTCGTCCGGACGAACGTCTTGGACCAGGTCACCCGGACCCTCGTGAGCAGGGAGACCGGCACCATCGAGGCCTGGGATTGGAGCCCTGATGGGAACACCCTGGCCTACTTCGCGGGTGCCCGGCTCTGGCTGAAGGCCGGCAACCAGCCTGCCGCTTCAGTCGCTGCCTTCACGAAACAAGGGGGCCGGGGCGGAGGCTGGGACGATGAGATCTTGATCCGGTTCTCGCCAACCGGCACCTATTTCGTTCTGGTGCATACGGTAACCATCCCGAATACCTTCCAGGTTCGTCGAGCATCGGACGGAGGAGTGGTTTGGTCGTCGCCGAGCGGACCACTCGACTTCCAGTCGCCTGCCTTTGCCACCATGGCTGTCTGGTCGCGAGGGGTCGACCGTCTCTACTTCCGAGATGGCAACGGCCTCCGGACGTGGGACCCGTCCGGAACGGTGACCACCCTGGTGCCGGGGTTGAGGTGGTACGAGCCGTCCATCTCACCGGACGGACGCGCCATCGCGTACATGGCTTTGGACGCTCAGGCGAATCCCCATGTGGAGCTGCTTGATTTGCAGACATTCAAGACCCGGGCGCTGCCTTCGCCGCTCCGCCGGGGTCCACACTTCGCCTCAGCAGGGCTCCTCCTCTACGGCAGCGCCTACGCGAACGGCCCACCAGGTGCCGCCCCAGGGGTCTTTGCCTACAACTTGAGCACCGGGCTGGAGACTGCCCTTCCCTACGACATCTTGCTGGACGTCTGGCCCGGGTAAGGCGATGGCTGGCAGCGTTAGGAACTGTGCTGGCTGGCTTCGGCGATTCGATCCGGCGGTCGGCTGATCCGCTGCTGTCCAACCTACGGTGAGGCCGGCTAGGCCTTTGCTCTCATCGCCCCCCTCTGGATCGATTGGTATTCCCGCGGTCGTGTGCTTCCCGGAGAGGCCCTGCTCGATGGGCCCTGGCCGAAACGGTATCGGGCGAAGCGGCCATGCGCCTGGTGCGGCTCGGCACGCCGCCCGCCGAAGCGGGTTGCCCTTGACACCCATGCGAGACCCGGTCCATAGTCAGTCTCCAGCCGATTCAGGAGGTGTTTGACGCGAATGACGGCCCAGGTCCTCGCCAACAATCTGTGGGTGATCATCGCTGGGTTGCTCGTCTTCGTCATGACTATTGCGGTGGGCTTCCTCGAGGTCGGCGAGCTAGGGGAACGCCTGCACCTGAGCCTCGTCAAGACCGTGGTGATGACCGGCACCGCGCTGGTGGTGATGGGTGTCGTCGGCTTCAACACCGCGTTTGCGCCCACCCTCGGCGGGATCATCGGCAATCCGTTCTACGGCCCTGGCCTCTTCCTGGGTGGGCTCTCGAACCAGGTCAGCGGGGTCTGGTGGTCGGTGACCGGCTCGGGATTGCGGTTGGGAACCTACTTCCTGTTCGAGACCGCATTCGCCGCCGTTACCCTCGCCCTGGTGGGCGTCATCGTACTGCGGAAGATGAAGCTTGGTGCCTTCTTCATCTATTCGATCGTCTACTTCGTCCTCATCTGGAACCTCCCGGCGGCCTGGATCTGGAACCCAAGTGGGTGGCTCGCCAAGATCGGGATGGTCGATTTCGCCGGCGGGCTGGTCGTCCACGGGGCCGCGGCCGCGGCCGGGCTGGGCATCATGTACGCGCTGTGGCGCGGCGAGCGGCGAGCCGGCCTCGCCACCAGTCCCAAGGTCCCGACCGAGATCAGCCCCGGTTGGTTGACACTCGGCATCCTGCTGCTCTGGGTGGGATGGTTCTGGTTCAATCCGGGCAGCGTCCTAGCCTTCAATGACGAGGCCATCGTCGTGGTGTTGACGACATTCCTGGCCGCGGCGACCGCCATGCTGTCGACCATGGGGACCGTCTACCTGCAGACCCGACAGAGTCCCGGAATCCTCTACGCCGTCAACGGTATCTTGATGGGACTGATCGTCATCACGCCGCTGGCCGGGTTCGTGAGTCCAGGCAGCGCCATGATCCTCGGCGTGCTGGCAGGGCCTCTCTTTGTCGCGGGTGAGCGGGTTTTTGGCCGATCTGGCTGGTACACGGATCCGGTCGGCCTGTTGCCCGGCCACCTCCTCGGTGGTCTGTTCGGCGTAGTGATGATCGCCTTCTTCGCCCAAACCGCGTTCGCGACGGGCTCCGGGTTTCCGAGCCTGCCGAACGGCCTGCTCTTCGGCGGCGGCGGGGCCGCGGTCAAGCAGCTTGGGATTGAGGTCCTGGGAATCATCGCCGTGATGGCCGTCATCTTTGCCATCTCCTATGCAACCGTGTGGCTAATTCAGAGGTTTGCCGGTGGCATCAGAACCGACTACGCGGCGTCGGAGCTCATTCCGCTTCCGGGAGGGGAAGCCGCGGTCTAACGCCTGCCTGGCCCCTGAGTCAGGACGCGCCCACGCCTCACGAAGAACTGGGTCGACTGGTCAGAGATCGCCTGACGTGGCAGCGGGGCCAGGGAAACACCGGCGGGGTTGCCATTTTCGCCTTCGCCTTGATCGTGATCCTATTGGTGGTCATCGACTGGGACTGCTGAGACGCATGTTTGGCCCGAGCCAGGGCCCCGGAGGACCATCAACATCACGTCTCCCAGTCCACGAAGAAGGGTTGACTCCAGGCGCGTCCGCCTGAGCCGTCCCAAGCTTCGACCCTGACGTAGGTTTCGCGGCCGGTGACCGTGTAGCAAGCGGTGGAGCCGCCGCTGCCGACCATCTGCGCCTGTTTGGCGATGAATCGCAGGGTGTTGCCTGGCTCCGCCGTGGCGCACAGGGTCCGCTGGGACAGGGTGAAGCTCGTGAATCGTGGGCCGGTCGACGCATAGAATGCGCCCCGGCGGAGGGCGGCCAGCAGGCTCTCCAGGCTCGGATCGGGCGCCAGCGCTTCAATCCAGCCGTGGCCCTGGGACGCAGGCGACCCGTCCCCGTTCAAGCTGCGGACGTCGTCGGCGGCGAGGGCGTACACGCGGGCTCCGGCCGTCAGGAGCTGGTCCCATTGCTGGGTGGCATCCAGGCCGAGGCGGCCGTCGTACACCTCCACTCCGAACACCCGGTGCAGGCCTCGGAGCTGATCCGGCGTCAGCTGGGCGGCAGTGGTGGTTGTCAGGACTGGGAAGCCGGCGTCCTGGGCGATCCAGTCGATGGCGCCCTGCAGCGTGTCAGCCGGCAGCCAATGGTCCATGTAGAGCGCCAGCACATCACCGAAGGGATAGGTGGCGTCCACCATGGGCAGGCCGGTCAGCTGACGCGATCCGTACGACTCCACCCAGGTGTACGTGTTTGCGTCGGCGACCCCCAGGAAGCGGTAGCCGTGGCTGGCGTAGTAGGCGCCCAGCTGGCGCGGCAGGTCCTTTCCCACACTCCAGTTGGAAGCCGCCTGCAGGTTGCCCCGGTACCAGTCGACGGGAGCGCCCTCGGCGGTGGCGTACGGGTTGACAATGACCAGCTGTTTGGCGTGCACCGTGACCGAGGAAGTGGCTTTCGGATGGAAGAGGACGGCCGCCGTGCCGCGGCCGAGCAGCCCGGACGTCAGCACGACCACGGTCAGGACCAGGGCCGGCCGAGTCCAGCTCGGGAACCGCCGGGCCGCCGGTGCGGCTACCGGACTGGCCCGATGGGCGCGACGGCGACTCCGAGGTCGGCCAGCACCTGCCGGACCTGCCGCGCCAGGCGGGCGGCGCCGGGCGTATCGCCGTGGAGACACAGGGTTTCAAACGCCACCGGAATGCGACTCCCGTCATTGGTCTCCACTTCGCCGTCCCGGACCAGCCGCCTGACCTGGGCCGCCACCGCGTTCGGATCCTCGAGAACCGAGCCGGGCTCTGACCGAGACACGAGCGCCCCGTCGGCGCGGTACCGGCGGTCGGCGAAGGCCTCCGCCCGGAACGGCAACCCCGCCGCCCGGGCGGCGTGTTCCATGGCCGACCCGGCGCGGCCAACCAGCGCCAGCCGGCGAGGGTAGCGCAGGACGGCCTTGACCAGGGCCCGCGCCAGCCGGTCGTCGACCTCGGCCTGGTTGTAGAGGGCGCCGTGCGCCTTCACATGAACGAGGGCTGCCCCCACAGCGGCGGCGATCGCATCCAGCGCTCCCACCTGGTCGAGGATCAGCTCGACCACCTGGGGCTCATCGAGTGTCATCGGTCGCCGGCCGAAGTGCTCGCGATCGACATACCCGGGGTGAGCGCCAATGGCGACGCCGTGCCGGACGGCCAGCACCATCGTCTCTCTCATGGTCTGCGGATCGCCCGCGTGTCCACCGCAGGCGACGTTGGCGGACGTGATCAGCGGGATGAGGCTGGCATCATCGCCGGCGGACTCACCCACGTCCGCGTTGAGGTCGATGGTGCGCATTGGTCGATCGTAGGACCTCCCTCCCCCTTGTGGGGAGGGTCGGGGAGGGGGTCTCGAGAACTCCCTTTCGTAGGGAGGCGTTACTTGCTGGCCGTTCAATTCCGTGTCTAACCCGTCGGCACAAGCGCGGCGCCGGCCGTCTGACTACCCCCGGCTTATACTCCGTGCAGGATGGGCAGGGAGCTGACGCGTATTACCCAGCCCCTCGTCCGAGTCGACGGCCGCCTGCAGCCGGCCTCCTGGGATGAGGCGCTGGATCGCGCCGCCGCCGGGTTCAAAGGCGCCACCCAGCGGAAGGGACCCAACGCCTTCGGGCTTTTCAGCTGCTCGAAGGGCACCAACGAAATGAACTTCATGGCTCAGAAGTTCGTGCGGTCGGTCATCGGGGCCAACAACGTCGACAGCTGCAACCGAACTTGACACGCGCCGAGTGTCGTCGGTCTGGCGACAGTGTTCGGAGCCGGCGGGGGAACCAGTTCCTACCGCGAGGTTGAGGAGACCGACGTCATCATCCTCTGGGGCTCGAACGCTCGCGAGACGCATCCGATCTTCTTCCACCACGTCCTGAAGGGCGTCCACCACGGAGCCCGGCTGTTCGCCGTGGACCCGCGCCGAACCAGCTCCGCGGAGTGGGCCGACATCTGGCTGGGCATCGACGTTGGGACGGACATCGCGCTGGCGAATGCCATGGCCAAAGAGATCATTCACGCCGGCCTGGCCAACATGGAATTTATCGAGCGGGCGACCACGGGTTTCGAGGAGTATCGGAGCACCGTCGAGCGCTACCCGCTGGAGCGGGCAGAGCGGGAAACCGGAGTGCCGGCCGCGGTGATCAAGGAAGTCGCGCACGCCTACGCGCGCGCTGACCGGGCGCAGATCTGCTGGACGCTCGGGATCACCGAGCATCACAACGCCGTGGACAATGTCCTGGCGCTTATCAACCTCGCGCTGCTGACCGGGCATGTCGGCCGGTACGGCTCCGGCCTGAACCCTCTGCGCGGTCAGAACAACGTCCAGGGCGGCGGCGACATGGGGGCCATCCCCAACAAGCTGACCGGATTCCAGGACGTGGAGGACCCGGAGAAGCGGGCGAAGTTCGAGCGCGCGTGGAACTGCACCATTCCGCCCAAGCGAGGCTGGCACCTGTCCCAGATGTTTGAGGCCATGGAGCGGGGTGACCTGGTCGCCCTCTACGTGATCGGCGAGAACCCGGCCCAGTCAGAAGCCGATCAGAAGCGGGCGCTGCACCTGCTCGCCGGCCTGGAGCACCTGGTTGTCCAGGACATATTCTTGACCAAGACGGCCCAGATGGCGCACGTGGTCCTGCCGGCGGCCGCCGGATGGTGCGAATCCGAGGGCACCGTGACCAGCAGCGAACGCCGCGTGCAGCGAGTCCGCAAAGCGCTCGAGCCGCCCCAAGGCGCCCGCGACGACATCGAAATCATCTGCGAGATCGCCCGCCGCCTGGGTCATGAATGGGGCACGCCCACCGCCGAACGGGTGTGGGATGAGGTCCGCAGCTTGAGCCCCATGCACACCGGCATGTCGTATCGCCGGCTGGAAGAGCTGGGTGGCATCCAGTGGCCGTGCCCGGATGAGAACCACCCGGGGAGCCAGTTCATCCACGGCCGGCTCTGGGAGAACCCGGTCCAGGGGCCCCGGGCGCCCTTCAGTGCCGTCGAACAGGAACCACCCGTGGACAAGCTCTCCGAGGAATTCCCCATCCGGCTTACGACCGGCCGCCGGCTCGACTCCTTCAATACCGGCGTGCAGACGGGCGGCTACTCCTCGCCGTTGCGAGAGGGGGAGTGGCTGCGCATCTCGCCGGAAGACGGAGCCCGCTACGGGCTGGCCGATGGCGAGCTGGCCTGCGCCAGCTCCCGGCGGGGCTCGGTGCAGGTGGCCGTTCGCTACGATCCGTCGTGCCGGCCCGGCCTGGCCTTCATGACACTGCACTTCCCGGACGAAACCGCCACCAACGTGCTTACCATCGACGCCACCGATCCCAAGTCGGGCACCGCCGAGTTCAAGGCCAGCGCCATCCGGATCGAGAAGCTCCCCGTCCCCGCCGGGTCGACTCGCCGCTAGCAGCCGGTGGACATCAAGGTCGCCGGGTCTGCCGCCTCCGCCGAGGAGATGGCGGCCGTCGACGAGCTGCTCGGGCCTCCGCGGTCGGGCTGGCAGGGCGGCGTCCAGAGCCCTATGGATCAGCGGGTGGCCTTCGGCGGCCGAGCCGTTCGCGCCCAGCGCCATCTGCTGCTGCCCGGCCTGCACGCCATCCAGGATCGGGTCGGCTGGATCAGTGAAGGGGCGCTGGACTACCTCTGCGCCCGCCTGACCATTCCCCCGGCCGACGCCTACGGCGTCGCCTCCGGCTACGCCCTGCTGTCCCTGGAACCGCGTCCCCCGCTGACGGTCCACGTCTGCGATGACATCGCCTGCCTGGGCTCGGGTGCGGAGCGACTCGGGCGCGAGCTCGAACGACGGCTCGGCCCGGAAGGGAAACCGGCCCGCCCCGGCAGCGGCTCCGCCACCTGGCTGCGCAGCCCCTGCCTCGGCCTGTGCGACAGGGCGCCCGCCGCCCTCGTGCAGCAGGCGGGGGTCCCCAGCCGTCGGTTCGAGACTGCTCTGGCACCGGTCTCCAGCGATGAGATCGTCGCGCTGGTCGAGGGTCCCCTGTCGGCGATGGAGGGCCCGCAGTCGGTCCCGCAGGCCGGTGACCCCGGGCTTCGGCTGCTGCGCCGCATCGGGGTGGTCGATCCCGAAGACCTGGACAGCTATCGCGCCGCGGGTGGCTACTCGGCGCTGCGGCGGGCCTTCGAGCTGGAGCCCGATGGGGTCATCCGCGAGGTGACCGACTCGAAGTTGCTGGGACGCGGCGGGGCCGCGTTTCCCACGGGCCGCAAATGGGAGGCGGTGGCGAAGTCGACCGTCCGCCCCCGCTACCTCGTGTGCAACGCCGATGAGTCGGAGCCCGGGACATTCAAGGACCGAGTGGTCATGGAAGCGGACCCCTTTGCCGTCGTGGAGGCGATGACCATCGCCGGTTATGCCGCCGGCTGCGAGAAGGGCTACCTGTACGTGCGCGGCGAATATCCGCTGGCCCGCCAGCGCATCGAGCACGCCATCCGCCAGGCAACTGACCGGGGACTGCTGGGCCCGGACATCCTCGGCCGCGGCGTCAGCTTCGACATCGAGGTCCGGCGCGGCGGGGGCGCGTACATCTGTGGCGAGGAGACGGCCCTCTTCAACTCCATCGAGGGCAAGCGCGGCGAGCCGCGCAACAAGCCGCCTTTCCCGGTCCAATCCGGGCTGTTCGGCAAGCCCACCCTGGTCAACAACGTGGAGACGCTGATCAACATCCTGGACATCGTCGTGGACGGCGGCCGCGCCTTCGCGGCAACCGGGACGCCCGATTCGACCGGCACCCGTCTGTTCTGTTTGTCGGGCACCGTCAGGCGGCCGGGCCTCTACGAAGTTCCCATGGGGACCACCCTCCGGCAGCTCATCGACCTGGCGGGTGGCTTCCGCGGGAAGCTGCAGGCCTTACTGTTGGGCGGTGCCGCCGGCAACTTCGTCACCGAGGCCCAGCTCGACCTTCCGCTGACCTTCGAAGCCACCCGGGCCGCTGGCGTCACCCTGGGCTCAGGCGTGGTGATGGCCTTCGACGAATCGATCGATTTGCAGGCCATCGTGCTCCGCATCGCCCGCTTCTTCCGCGATGAATCGTGCGGACAGTGCGTGCCCTGCCGCGTGGGGACAGTGCGACAGGAAGAAGCCTTGATCCGGCTCGTCAGCGGCCGGGTGATCGGCTCTCGTGAGCGTGAGACGGCGCTGCTCGCCGACGTCAACCAGGCCATGCGCGACGCCTCGATCTGCGGCCTGGGTCAGACCGCCGGCTCAGCCGTCGAGTCGGCGATCCGCCTGCGGCTCTTCCAGCCCAATGGAGGCTCACGGCGATGAGCACCGTGCTGAGCCGCGCCACCCTTCGGATGGTTCCGCTCCAGATCGACGGCGACGAACTCCAGGTGCCCGAAGGGAGCACCATCCTGCAGGCGTGTCGAGGCCGCGGCATCGATACGCCCACCCTCTGCTACCTGGAGACGCTCACCCCGGTCAATGTCTGCCGCGTCTGCGTCGTCGAGGTGGAAGGCTCGCGCGTCCTGGTGCCTGCCTGCTCGCGCAAGGTCGAGCCGGGGATGAAGGTCAAGACCGACTCGGAACGCGTCCGCCACAGCCGCCGCATGGTGCTCGAGTTCCTCGCTTCGTCGGTCGACATGTCACTGACCGGCACGGCAGTGAAGGGCTGGATGGACCAGTATGGCGTGCAGCCGGAGCGCTACGGGCCGGCGGCCGCCACCCAGGCCGGCGAGCGCGACCGCGCCCACGCGGGCCATCATCACCCGCCGGACCGGTCCCACGCGGCCACCGTGCGCCAGCCCGTCACG
>WNFA01002108.1_pt1 | contig 16292 bp, 12 predicted proteins | sample 5400481 | NCBI WGS metagenome assembly WNFA01 (sample SAMN13153340, study PRJNA577476) | soil metagenome | isolation source: 120 cm saprolite under Douglas fir tree site 2 hole 1 replicate 2 | place: USA:California | collected 2015-04-18
TATTTCGCGGTGATGATCGCCGTGGTCGGCCTGCTCGCCGCCGCGAGCGCCCTGCGCTACTACTTCGTCACCACGATCGGCGAGCGGGTGGTCGCCGACCTGCGCGCGGCGGTCTTCGGCCACATCACGCTGCTCTCCGCCTCCTTCTTCGATACGGCACGATCCGGCGAGCTCGTTTCGCGGCTCACCGCCGATACCACGCAGATCAAGTCCGCAGTCGGCGCTTCGGTGTCGATCGCGCTGCGCAACCTCGTGCTCTTTTTCGGCTCTGCCACCATGATGGTGGTCACGAGCCCGCGGCTCTCGGGGTTCGTGCTCATCGCCATCCCGGTGATCGTGCTACCGCTGGTCGCGTTCGGGCGGCTGGTGCGGCGGCGCTCGCGCGCCGCCCAGGACACGCTCGCCGACGCGTCCGCCTATGCGTCCGAGCTGATCTCAGCGGTGCGCACACCGCAGGCCTTCACCAACGAGAAGCTCGCCGGCACGCGCTTCGCCGATGCGGTCGAGCGCGCGTATCTGGCGGCGCTCTACTCGACGCGCGCCCGCGCCGTGCTCACCGCGATCATCATCTTCCTCGCCTCGGCGAGCGTCGTCGTCATCCTGTGGGTCGGGGCGTGGGACGTGCTGGCCGGACGCATGACCGCCGGCACGCTGAGCCAGTTCGTCCTGTTCGCGGTGTTCGCGGCGGCGGGCCTCGGGCAATTGAGCGAGGTGTGGGGCGAACTCTCCCAGGCGGCCGGTTCGGCCGAGCGGCTCACCGAGCTCCTCGCCATCGAGCCGACCGTGAAGGCGCCTGCCGTGCCGGTGCGATTGCCGACGCCACCGCGCGGCGAGGTCGCGTTCGACGACGTGCGCTTCGTCTATCCGACGCGGACCCAGGCGCCGGTGCTCAACGGCGTGTCGTTCAAAGTGGGCGCCGGCGAGAAGGTCGCGATCGTCGGCCCGTCCGGCGCGGGCAAGAGCACGATCTTTCATCTGCTGCTGCGCTTCTACGATCCGGTCGCGGGCGCGGTCATGATCGACGGCGTGCGGCTGACCGAAGCCGATCCGCACGACCTGCGCGCGCGCATCGCGGTGGTGCCGCAGGATGTCGCGGTGTTCGCGACAAGCGTGCGGGACAACATCCGCTTCGGCCGCCCGGATGCGAGCGATGCCGAGGTCGCGCGCGCCGCCGAGCTTGCCGCCGCGGCCGAGTTCATCGAGCGCCTGCCGGAAAAATTCGACACGTCGATCGGCGAGCGCGGCATCACGCTGTCGGGCGGCCAAAGGCAGCGTATCGCGATCGCGCGCGCGATCCTGCGGCAAGCCCCGCTGCTGCTGCTCGACGAAGCGACCTCCTCGCTCGATGCGGAAAGCGAGACCCTGGTGCAGGCGGCGCTGGCGCGGCTGATGCAGGGACGCACGACCCTCGTCATCGCGCACCGGCTCGCCACTGTGCTGTCCTGCGACCGCATTCTCGTCATAGATGAGGGCCGCATCGTCGAGGAGGGCACGCACGACCGGCTCGCCGCGGCCGGCGGCCTTTATGCGCGGCTGGCGAGGTTGCAGTTTCAGGGCACGTGATTACGGCGACGGCCGCCAGCTCATCTTGTGGACGGGCGCGCCGGAGCGCGGGTTCACGTCGGCCCCGGAAATCACGAAGCCGTTCTTCCGATAGAAGCGGATGGCGCGTGCATTGTCCTCGTTGACGAGGAGATCGATGCCGTCCGGCACGATGCGCTTGGCCTCGTCGAGCAGCGCCGTCGCGATCGGCGAACCCCAGGCTTCGGGCGCGACGACGAGCTGATCGAGATAGCCGTTGCTCGGATCGACGGTGACGAAGCCCGCGAGCGCGCCGTCGCGCTCGGCGACCATGATGGTCGCGACCGGGACCAGCTCGCCGCGCCAGCGCTCGCGCCACCAGTCGACGCGCGCCGAGAAGTCGAGATGCGGATAGGCGACCTGCCAGGTGTGTCGCCACAGCTCGATCGCGGCCGCCTCGTCTTCGGCGGCGTAGGCGCGGAGCCTGAAAGTGAATTCTGGCATCGCAATTGAAACGCGGCCGAAGAGGCCGCGTTAAGTTTCTCCCGGCTCCCGGATCGGCGCTCCGGCTACGCCATCGCTTGTCCGGGACACGGCTTTACCGCTCCGTCAGCTTCAGCTCGATGCGCCGGTTGCGGCGGTAGGCGTCCTCGGTCTTGTCGGTGTCGAGCGGCTGGAACTCGCCGAACCCCGCCGCGACCAGATGCTGGGGCGAAATGCCCTTGGAGATGAGGTACTGCACGACCGAGATGGCGCGCGCCGACGACAGCGCCCAGTTGGAGGGGAATTGCGCGCTCGCGATCGGCCGCACGTCGGTGTGGCCGTCGACGCGCAGCACCCAGGCGATGTCGGACGGGATCTGCCGCTCGAGCTCCGCGAGCGCGGTCGCGATCTTGTCGATCTCGCTCCGCCCTTCCGGCCGCAGCACCGCCTGGCTGGCGTCGAACAGCACTTCCGACTGCAGCACGAAGCGGTCGCCCACTTCCTTGATGTCGGTACGATTGCCGAGGATCAGGCGCAGGCGGCCGAAGAAATCCGAGCGGTAGCGCTGCAGCTCCTTCACCTTCTCGGCGAGCGCGACGTTGAGGCGCTGGCCGAGGTCGGCAATCTTCGTCTGGGATTCCTTGTCCTTCTTCTCGCTGATGTCGAGCGTCGCTTCGAGCGCCGCCAGCTGGCGGCGCAGCGCCGCGATCTGCTGGTTGAGGATCTCGACCTGCGCGAGCGCGCGGGCGGTGAGGCGCTTCTCCGAGTCGAGCGCGCCGGACAGCTCGCCAACCTTGCGTTCCGCATCACCGGCGCCGCCGGCGCCCGCCGCCGGCGCCGTGTTCTTGATCCGGTCGCGCTCGTCTTCGGCGGACAGCAGGCTCGCGCGCACGCGTGCGAGCTCGTCCTCGATGGTCACCTTGCCGGTCTTCTCCAGCGCCAGCAGGTCGCTGAGCTGGGCGATCTGCGCATTGAGCCGCGTCAGCGCAGTGTCCTTGCCGGCGACTTCCTGCGAGAGGAAGAACTGCACGACGACGAACACCGTGAGCAGGAAGATGATGCCGAGGATCAGCGTCGACAGCGCGTCGACGAATCCCGGCCAGTAGTTCATGCCGCTTTCGCGGGTCCTGCGGGCGAGCGCCATGGTTCAGAGCTTCTGCGTTTCGCGCACGAGGATTTCCAGAAGCTTGCGGATGTCGCGGTGCTGCTCGGCCTGCGAGTCCACCCAGTCGCGGATCATCTGCTGCTCGGTACGCATGTGATGCACCAGGCCCTGGATCGCCTCGGCAAGATTGCCCATCGCATTGGTGGTCTGCTTGCCCGAGCCGCTCTCCGCGATGGTTTCGCGCAGCCGTTCGATCGCCGTACGCAGTTCGCCGCTGATCCCCGGCAACGCGGCGGATCCCGGGCCGGCGTCGACGCCGAGCTCGCGCACCGTGGTGGCGAGCCAGTCCTCGAGATCGGTGTAGAAGCGGTTCTGCGCCTGGCTGGTCTGCAGGTCGAGGAAGCCGAGGATGAGCGATCCGGCGAGGCCGAACAGCGAGGACGAGAACGAGATGCCCATGCCGCCGAGCGGTTGGGCGAGCCCTTCCTTGAGCGCCTCGAACAGCTGGCTGGCGTCGCCGCCGACCTTGAGGCTCTTGATCACCTCGCCGACCGAGCCGACGGTCTCGATCAGGCCCCAGAACGTGCCGAGAAGGCCGAGGAAGACCAGAAGGCCGGTCATGTAGCGCAACATGTCGCGCGCCTCGTCGAGGCGGGTCGCGATCGAATCCATGATCCCGCGCATGGTCGGCGACGACATCGCCATCCGCCCGACGCGGTCGCCCAGGATCGCCGCCATCGGCGCGAGCAGCACCGGCGGCCGCTCGATCGCGAGCCCGGGGTCCGCGAGGCGAAAGCCGTTGACCCAGGCGATTTCGGGAAACAGGCGAATCACCTGCCGGAAGGCGAGCACGATGCCGATGAGCAGCACGCCGACGATGAGGGCGTTGAGGCCCGGATTGAAGAAAAAAGCCTTCCAAATTTCCTTGTGGAGAACGACGACAACCAGCGCTCCCAGCACGAGAAATACCAGCATCCGCACCAGAAAAATGCGGGGCGAGCTCACCTTGAACGGGTCGATGTCCTGGTCTTGTCGCGCCATGGCCGGTCCATTAGCGCATGTTCCGGCGAAGGGTGATACCGGTTCGCCGGAGCGAAGATGCGCCACTTAACAGATTTTAAAGCATGTCCCGATTCCGAAGGTAATGGGACATGGTGCCAACGCCCACTACTCAAATATGGCACAGGCGCGGCGAAAGGGAACCCGCGGCATCTTCAACAGAGGGTTACGATTTCGTCCCCTGCCGGATCAGGCTCAACAGCGCGCGCTGCATCGCCTCATTGCCCGCGATGATGTTGGCCTTAGCGAACATGTCGTCGCCGCCGTCGAGATCGGTCACGAAGCCGCCCGCCTCGCGCACGATCAGCAGGCCCGCCGCCATGTCCCAGGGCGAGAGGTCGCGCTCCCAGTGGGCGTCGAGCCGGCCGGCGGCGACCCAGGCGAGATCGAGCGCCGCGGCGCCGAAGCGGCGCAGCCCCGCGACCTTCTCCTGGACGACGGCGAACTCCGTGCGAAACAGCGCAAGGTCGCCGCGCCCGAGATGCGGCAGGCCGCAGCCAATGACGGCCTCGGCGAGCCGCGTGCGCGCCGCGACGCGCAGCCGCTGATCGTTGAGGAAGGCGCCCTTGCCGCGCTCGGCGACGAAGAGCTCCTCGTTCGCCGGGTTGTAGATGATTCCGGCAACGATCGTTCGCTCGCGTTCGAGCGCGATCGAGATCGCGAATTGCGGAATGCCGTGCAGGAAGTTGGTCGTGCCGTCGAGCGGGTCGACGATCCAGCGATGCGTCTTGTCGGAGCCCTCCTGACGGCCGCCTTCCTCGCCGATGAAGCCGTAACCGGGGCGCGCCTTGGCAAGCTCGCCGCAGAGAATCTGCTCGGCGCGCCGATCCGCCGCCGAGACGAAATTGGCGGGTCCCTTGAGCGAGACCTGCAGGTGCTCGACCTCGCCGAAATCCCGCTTGAGGCTGCGCGCGGCCTTGCGGGCGGCAGCGACCATGACGTTGATGAGAGCGGAATGGAGCATCTGCGGCCGGTTGTGGCGAGGGTTCTGACGAGGCGAGGGAGCCCTCTTACACAGCCTGGGGGCCGGGCGCCATCCCGTCAGCGCGCGGCGCTGGACATGTGCACTTGGGCGAGAAGATCGATCCAGGGCTTTGCCGCCTTCTCGGCGGCGGCGCGCGTGTCGGCGGATTGCTTCTGCGCGAAGTCGTCGAGGAACGTGTCGCTGGCGCCGCCCGCTTTGGAGATCAGATGCCACTTGATCGCCTCGACGGGATCGGCCGCCGTGCCGCGTCCCGCCGCCAGCACGCGGGCGAGCCGGTTCTGCGCGATCGGACTTCCGCGCATGGCGGCCTTGCGGAAGAGCGCCACGGCGCCCGGTTCGTTCTTCGTCACGCCGGTGCCGTTGAACAGCGCGATCGCGTATTCGACGCTTGCATCGAGAAGATCTGCGAGCGAGGCCGCCGCCATCAGCCGCGCGGCTTCGCGCTCGTCCTTCGGCACGCCGCGCCCCTCCTTGTAGAGGGTCGCGAGCGCGTATTGCGCTTCCGGGCTGCCGGCCTGCGCGGCGAGCCGAAACAGCTCGGCCGCGCGGCCGAAATCCTGGGGAAATTGCTGCCCCTCCATGTAGAGCAGCCCGAGATCGTAGGCGGCGGCCGGATGACCGAGCTTCGCCGCGGCGGCGAGCAGGCGCGACGCCTCGCCGTGATCGCGCGGGCCGCCGCGTCCGCCGATGCGGAACATGGCGAGCGCGAACATCGCCTCGCGGTCGCCGCGCTCGCCCGCGAGCTTGTACCAGCGCACCGCCTCCGTATCGTTGTTGGGCACGCCGAGGCCATTGGCGTATAGCTCGCCGAGCAGCGTCATCGCCTTGGCGTCGCCGGTCGCGTTGACGCGCTTGGTGGCCTCGTGAAAGGCGGTGAGAAAATAGCCGCGCTGAAAGGCCCCGAAGGCGAGGTCGGGTTCGCGCGCCGACGCCGACGGTGGCGATGTTGCGGGCGCGGTGGGCGGAGCCGCCGCAGGTTTCACCGCGGGCTTGGCGGGCTTCGGCGGCTTCGGCGCCGGTTTCGGTGCGGGCGCTGCGTTGGGCTGCGTCGGCGGCACGATCTGCACCGGCGCCTGCGCGGACGCGGCACCCGCGGTGAGCAGGCCGGCGATGAGGATCGCAATCGGGCAGTGCCGGGCTCTCATGCGAGAGTCTCCGTCGTGAGCCGCTCCGCCGCATCCGCGACCGCCGCGGCCGGGCCGCGCGGATCGGAGAAGACGAAATCGCCGAGCGCGACGAACTCGGCCGCGGCGAGCCGGCCGACTTCGTCGCGATTCGCAGCATAGGCGACGCAGGGAATTTGGAACACCTCGGTCCACCAGAGGACCCGCTCGACGATCGCCTCGAAGGAGGGCCGGTGACCTTGCGGCGTCGGCTCGCCGAACATCACGTAATCGGCCCCCGCCTCGGCGGCGAGCATGGCGTCGTGGCGGGTGACGAGGCCGCCCGCGCCCGCGATGCGATCGGGCTTGAGGGCGCCGATCGCCTCCTTCAGCGCATCGATGCCAGTCAGGTTGGCGCCGTCGGCGCCGGCGCGCGAGACGAGCTCCGGCTGCCCGTCGAGCAGCAACGCCGCGCCGCGATCCTGCACGACCGGCGCCAAGGCCTTGATCCGATTGATCAGGGTGCGCTCGTCCGCCGCAGCGAGGCGCAGCAGCACCGCGGCGATATCGCCCGCCGCAAGGGCAGGGGCGAGCAGCGCGACGGCGGCCGCAGGGTCCGCCATCGCAGGCGTGAGGAGATAGAGCCGCGGGCGCGGGCGGGCGTGGTCTTGCCGTTGGGCCATGATGGCGGCTCGCTTGCGCCGTCAATCGGGCGGAACATGGGCGGGCAGCCATATGTGTCGGCGCGCCGCCCATGTCGAATGAGGACAATGGGCTGCGCGCTGTCAGGTTGCCGCAGCCTTTGGATTCCCATTACGATGCCGGCTGACCGATTTCGAGCCGTGATCTCGGAATTCCATAAACCGGATTTCGCAGGGAGAATTGCATGTCGGGAGACGTCACCGAGGTGTTGGCAGGCTTTGCGGCATCGCTGCAATACGATGATCTTCCCGACCGTGTCCGGGACCAGTGCAAGAACCTTTTGCTCGATACCCTGGCTTGCGCGGTCGCGGGGCATCGTGGCGAGGAGACGCACCAGCTCGCCGCCCTCGCGTCGGCCCTGGGCCAATCGAACGAGAGCAGCGTCATCGGGGCCGACCGGCTCTCGCTTGCCGGCGCGACCATCCTCAACGGCTATCTCGTCACCGCCGTGACGATGTGCGACGCGCATCGGCCGACGCTGACCCATGTGACGCCGGAAGTCATGCCGCCCGCCTTGGCGATCGCGGAGCGCGACGGCCTGTCGGGCCGCGACCTCTTGGTCGCCATCGCGGCCGGATGCGAGGTGACGACCCGCGTCGGCCTCGGCCTCGATTACCCCGCGTTCCGAGCGAAAGGCTGGCACGGTCCGGGCGTGCTCGGGCCCTTCGGTGCCGCCGCGGCGGTAGGCCGGCTGCGCCGGTTCGACACCGAGACCATGGCGAAGGCGTTCGGCCTCGCCGGCAGCCAGGCGGCCGGCACGTTCGCGGCGTGGGGAACGCCCACGGTGAAATTCCACCAATGCCGCGGCGCGCTGTCGGGATTGCTGGCGGCGCTGCTCGCCGAGCAGAAATTCTTGGCGACGCGCGAATTTTTGACCGCAAAGGACGGCGGCCTCTACAACACCTATGCGAACGGCGGCCGTCCCGAGGCCGTCACCGCCGATCTCGGCAAACGCTGGGAGCTCGAGCAGATCGCGTTGCGGCTGTGGCCGTCCGCTTCCTCGATCCAGGGCATGAACACCGCGCTGTTCGACCTCATCGAGCGGCACAAGATCGATCCGGCGCGCGTGAAAAAAGTGCGCGTGGCCTTGAGCCAGCCGACCTTCGATCTGCACGGCAAGCTCGCGCAGTACAAGGGCAAGTTCGACGCGCTGATTTCCGGCCACTACACGGCGGCGATCATCCTGCACGACCAGGAGCTCACGCTCGCGCAGTTCGAGCCCGCGCGCTACGACGATCCGGAGATGCGGCGCGCGGCCGCCGAGCAGATCGAGATACGCCCCGATGCGGCGCTCAGCGGCGTGCAGGCGGTCGTCGAGATCGAGACCGACGGCAAGACGCTTACGGCTCGCTGCGAGCACCCGCGCGGCTCGGCCGAGAATCCGTTGTCGCGCGCCCAGATCGAGAGCAAATTCCGTACCTATGCGGACGGCGTGCTGAGCCCATCCGCGACTGCCGCAACGATCCAGGCGGTCGCCGATCTGGAGAATCTCGCCTCAGTGCGAAAGCTCATGGATATGCTGCGCGCCGCACGGCCGCGCCCGCAAGCCGAACGCGCGACGCTCGCCGCGGCCGGTGGCTGACGAGGTCCGCGCGCGTCGCCGCGACGCTGATCGGCTCGATCGAAATCCGCGCCGCGCATGGCGCGGGCCAGGAAACAGGGGAGGGCGACGATGAAGAGATCCGGCCTGTTTGCCGCGCTGACGTACGCGGCGCTGCTCGCCCTCGCGGCTCCCGGCACGGCCCAGACCGCCGACGACTATCCCAACCGCCCGATCCGCATCATCGTGCCGCAAGCGGCGGGCTCCGGCGTCGACCTCCAGGCGCGCGTTCTCGCGCAGAAGATGGGCGAGCTGTGGGGCCAGCAGGGGGTCGTCGAAAATCGCCCAGGCGCCAATGCCATTCTTGGAATGGAGGCCGCCGCCAACGCGAGGCCGGACGGCTACACGCTGATCTACGCTCCGGTGAGCGCGGTGACGACGAACGCCTTCATCTACAAGAAGCTGCCCTACGACACGTTCCGGGATTTCGTTCCGATCACGCAGGCGACGATGAATCCGCTCGGAACGGTGGTCAATCCGGCGTCCGGCTTCAAATCGATGAAGGACGTCATCGACCGAGCCAAGGCCAATCCCGGCCAGCTCAACTACGGCTCGTTCGGCATCGGCAACATGACCCACCTGATGGGCGAGCTCTTGCAGATCGCCGCCGGCATCAAGATGACGCACGTGCCCTACCGCGGACAGACGCCGGCGATCACCGACGTGCTGTCCGGACAGATTCCGCTCGCCTTCACGACCACGGCCGGCGTGACCGACCTGGTGGAGGCCGGAAAGCTCAATCTTCTCTCCATCTTCACCCGGCAGCGCGACGAGCAGTTTCCCAACACGCCGACCATGGTCGACCTCGGCTATGCGGACGTGATCGTGGAAGGCTGGAGCGGGCTGCTCGCGCCCGCGGGCGTGCCGCCGGCCATCATCGGCAAAATCTACAGCGGCATGGCGAAGGCGCTCGCCATGCCGGACGTCAAGGATGCGATCCTGAAGCAGGGCTCGAAGGCGGTGAGCAGCAGCAGTCCGGAGGATTTTGCGCGCTACATCAAGGCGGAGACGCAGAAATTCCATGCCGTGATCAAGGCGGCCGGACTCGAGGGGACGCAGTGAGCCGGCCGTGACCCATGTCCGGAAGACGCATCGCTTCGGTCTGTTGACGCCCTCGTCCAACACGACCCAGGAGCCGGAGTTCTCCGCGGCTTTGCCGTCCGACGTATCGCTGCATACCGGACGCGTCGCCTACCGCGACATCACTCCGCAGGAGCAGATGCGCTGCGTGCTCGAGCTCGAAGCGGAGAGCCGCAAGCTCGCCGATGCCGAGGTCGACGTGATCGTGTTCGCGGCGACCGCTCCGACGCTCGCCAAGGGCAAGGGCTACGACCGCGAGCTGATCAAGCGCATGTCGGATGCCTCGGGCAGGCCCGCCACCACGGCGGCGACCGCGTTCGTCGACGCGCTCACGCTCCTCGGCGCCAAGAAGATCGCGATCGGCGCGCCGTGGAGCAAGACCATGGACAAGCCCATGGTCGAGTTCATGCAGGCGAGCGGCTTCACCGTCGTGCATAGCGAGGTGGCCGGCTTCGTCGCCTCGATCGAGCTCGGCCGCGCCGGTCCGGAGCAGGCTTACGAGCTCGGCCGGCGGACGGATCGGCCGGACGCGGACGCCGTCATCATGCCGGGCGGCAACTGGCCGTGCATGAGCATCGTCGAGCGGCTCGAGCGCGAGCTCGGCAAGCCGGTGCTCTCCAACAACGCGGTGAGCCTGTGGGCGGGGCTCCGCATGCTCAAGCGAAGCGACAGCGTTTCGGGCTACGGCAGTCTGCTGCGCGATCATCTCGCGGCGTGAACTGGGTCCTTAACGCCTCCGGCAGGCGCCATCGAGGCTCCGCGCACGCCGCAATCAACGATGATGCACTGAATCAAACTCGGGCGAGCCGTGTTCCCTTCTTTCTGCGCCTGCAGGAAAACCGCCGCAGCTGCACCTATGTTCCTCGCTCTTTTGTGTTCCATGGCCGCGGATATTGCGGGAACTTCGGCAGCAAGCGGCGAGTTTTGCTTTCAACCCTCCGGCGCACGCCGCGGGCCCTTCACAGGGGGCGCGAAAAGGCTCTGTGGATGCGTCGTACGAGTCTTCAGGCAAATGATGCGCGCGGCGTCCCGTCGCATGCCGGGGCGGACAGCATTCTCGACCGGCTTTGCATCAACACCATTCGCACGCTCGCGATGGACGCGGTGCAAAAGGCGAACTCCGGCCATCCGGGCACGCCCATGGCGCTCGCGCCGGCGGCCTACACCCTGTGGCAGCGCGTATTGCGCTTCGATTGCGATGATCCGCACTGGCCCAATCGTGATCGATTCGTCCTGTCCAACGGCCATGCGTCGATGCTGCTTTACGCGCTGCTGCATCTTGCCGGCGTCGCGGACGTAACCGATGGACGCGCGCGACCCGCGGTCACGCTCGACGACATCAAGCGCTTTCGGCAGCTCGGCAGCCGCTGTCCGGGTCATCCGGAATTTCATCGCACGCCCGGGGTCGAGACCACGACCGGCCCGCTGGGGCAAGGTTGCGGCAACAGCGTCGGGATGGCGATCGGAGGACGCTGGCTCGCGGGTCAGTTCAACCGGCCCGACGTCACGCTCTTCGATTACGACGTCTACGCCTTCTGCAGCGACGGCGATCTGATGGAGGGCGTGGCGAGCGAAGCGGCTTCGCTCGCCGGCCATTTGCGGCTGTCGAATCTGTGCTGGATTTACGACAACAACCACATCACCATCGATGGTCGAACCGAAATCACATTTACCGAAGACGTCGCGGCGCGCTTCCGCGGATATCGCTGGCATGTCGTCCACGTCACCGACGCCAACGACACCGCCAGCATCGCCGGCGCGCTTGGCGCGTTTCGACGGACGAACGACCGCCCCACGCTGATCATCATCGACAGCCATATCGCCTACGGGGCGCCGCACAAGCAGGACACCAGCGCGGCGCACGGCGAGCCGCTCGGCGAGGAAGAGGTGAGGCTCGCCAAGCGCAGCTACGGTTGGCCCGAAGACGCGATGTTCCTGGTACCCGATGGCGTCTACGAGCATTTCAGGCGTGGTATCGGCGAGCGTGGACGCGCGCTCCATCGCGAATGGGATGTGCGATACGAGACCTTCCAACGCCGTTATCCGGCTCTTGCCGAGCGGTACCGATCCTTTCGATCGGGGGACGTCCCGCCAGGATGGGACAGCGCCATCCCCTCGTTTGCCGCCGACGCGAAGGGCCTCGCCACCCGGGCCTCATCGGGCAAGGTCTTGAACGCGATCGCGCAAAATTATCCTTGGCTCGTGGGCGGAGCCGCCGATCTCGGGACCTCGACGAAGACTCCCCTGCAATTCGAAGGCGCCGGCGAGATGGGACCGCGTGAGGGCGCCGGCCGAAATCTTCACTTCGGCGTGCGCGAGCACGCCATGGGAGCGATTCTGAGCGGGCTCGCGCTGACCGGCCTGCGTCCGTTCGGCTCGACCTTCCTGATCTTCTCCGACTACATGAAGCCGGCGATCCGCCTCGCCGCGATGATGAAGCTGCCGGTGATCTACATCTTCACGCATGATTCGATCGGACTCGGAGAGGACGGGCCGACGCATCAGCCGGTGGAGCAGCTGATCGGGCTGCGCGCCATACCAGAGCTGATCACGCTGCGGCCCGCCGACGCGAACGAAGTCGTGGAGGCGTGGCGACTCATCGTCGCGCTCAAGGACCGACCGGCATGCCTGGTTCTGAGTCGCCAAGCTCTGCCGACCAACGATCGCACGCGCTACGCGTCCGCCTCGGGAGTTCGGCGGGGAGGCTACGTACTCGCCGAGGCCGCGGGCGCAAAGCCCGACGTGATCCTGCTCGCCACGGGCAGCGAGGTGTCGCTCTGCCTCGCCGCGGCGGAAGCGCTCCATTCGGAGCAAATCGGCGCGCGAGTGGTCAGCCTGACGTCCTGGCAGCTGTTCGACGAGCAGGACGAGGCCTATCGCGAATCGGTATTGCCGAGAGCGGTGAGGGCGCGGGTGTCGGTCGAAGCCGGCTCGACGCGCGGCTGGGAGCGCTATGTCGGCGCCGACGGCGCCATGATCGGGATGCACGATTTCGGCGCGTCGGCGCCGGGCAAGGACGTGATGAAGGCATTCGGATTCACCGTCGAAGCCATCGTGCAAGCGGCCAAATCGCAAATCGCAAAATGGGACGCGTCATGAACCCGCTGCTGAGACTGAAAGAGCAGGGCCAATCGGTCTGGCTCGACTTCCTGTCGCGCGAGATGATCGACAACGGTCACCTCGAAAAGCTCATCAAGGAAGACGGCGTCGCGGGCATCACCGCGAACCCCTCGACGTTCGAGAAGGCGATCGCCGAATCCACCTATTACGACGCCGACATCGCGCGCCTGAATGCCTCGGGAGTGGAGTCGTCCAACGACATCTACGAACGGCTCGCGACCGCCGACGTCCGGCGCGCCGCCGACCTGCTGCAGCCGCTCTATGAGGAGACACGCGGCCGCGACGGCTTCGTCTCGCTCGAAGTGTCGCCCCGCCTTGCCATGGACGCCGACGGGACGATCGGCGAGGCGCGACGCCTGTGGCAGATGACCGGGCGGCCGAACGTCATGATCAAGGTGCCGGGAACGGCGCCCGGCATTCCGGCGATCCGCGCGCTGCTCGGCGAAGGCATCAATGTCAACATCACGTTGTTGTTTTCCCAGCGGGTCTACGAGCAAGTCCTGGAAGCCTATGTGGGCGCGCTCGAAGACCGCGCGAGCAAGGCCCAGCCGGTCGGACGCATTGCGAGCGTGGCGAGCTTCTTCGTGAGCCGCATCGATACCGCCGTCGACAAGCTCCTGGCAAAGCAAATCAACCAGACGACCAAACCCGGCGAGCGCGCCGAACGGGAGCGCCTGCGAGGCAAGATCGCGATTGCCAATGCCAAACAGGCCTATCAGCGTTACCATCGCTGCTTTGCGGGCCAGCGGTGGTTGCGGCTCGCAAAACTGGGCGCGCAAAGGCAGCGGCTGTTGTGGGCGAGCACCGGCACCAAAAATCCCGAGTACGGCGACGTGCTGTACGTCGAGGGACTGATCGGCCCCGACACGGTCAATACCATGCCGCAGAAGACGATGGATGCCTTCCGCGATCATGGCAAGGTGGACGAGACGCTAACGAAAGACGTCGATGCCGCAACAGAGATGCTGGCGACGTTGGATCGGACCGGCATTTCGCTTGAAAAAGTCACGGAGGACCTGGTCGTCGACGGCGTGCGCCTGTTCAGCGAAGCGCTCGACAAGTTGCTCGCGACGATTGCCGACAAGAGCCAGCGATCTCTCGATGCTGGCGCCGGCGCCGGGAAAGCCTCGCGGCGAGTTTCGAGGTGATTGCAGGAGGACGCAAGGATGCAGCTCGGAGTGGTTGGCCTCGGCCGGATGGGCGGCAATATCGCGCGGCGCCTGTTGCGCCATGGTCATAGCTGCGTCGTCTACGATCGAAATTCCGACGCCGTGAAGGATGTGACCCGCGATGGCGCGATCGGAAGCGCCAGCCTCGACGACCTGGCGGAAAAACTCGATGCGCCGCGCGTGGTCTGGCTGATGCTGCCGGCCGGCAAAGTCACGGAGGAGGCCGTCGTGCAGCTTGCGACGCGCCTTGCCGCCGGCGACATCGTGATCGACGGCGGCAACTCGTTCTACAAGGACGACGTGCGCCGCGCCGAGGCGCTCAAGGCAAAAGGCATCCAATACCTCGATGTCGGGACGAGCGGCGGCGTCTGGGGTCTCGATCGCGGCTACTGCCTCATGATCGGCGGCGACGGCGCGGCCGTCGCCCGGCTCGATCCGCTGTTCGCGGCGCTCGCCCCGGGTTCGGGAAACATTGCGCGGACGCCGGGCCGCGACGGCCGCGACGGGCGTCCCGAGCGCGGTTACATGCACTGCGGTCCGAGCGGATCCGGACATTTCGTCAAGATGATCCACAACGGCATCGAATACGGCCTCATGCAGGCCTATGCGGAAGGTTTCAATATCCTGAAAGCCGCGGCCTCGAACTCGCGGCCGGCCAATGAACGGTACGATCTCGACCTCGCCGACATCGCCGAAGTATGGCGCAGAGGCAGCGTCGTGGCCTCCTGGCTCCTCGATCTCGCGTCGGGCGCGCTCGCGGCCGATCCGAAACTCGAAGGGTTCGAAGGCGTCGTCGAGGATTCGGGCGAAGGCCGCTGGACCGTGATGACGGCGATCGAAACGGCGGTGCCCGCGACCGTCCTCTCGGCCGCCCTCTACGCGCGCTTTCGTTCGCGCGAGCAACGGAGCTTCGCCGACCGGGTGCTGTCGGCCATGCGCAAGGGGTTCGGCGGGCACGTCGAGCCGGGGAAGAGATCGTGATGATGGACGTTCGCGCACCCATCGCTGCCGCCGCCCCGACTCTCCACCCGCGCCGCGCCGACCCGTGCGCCTTCGTCATCTTCGGCGCCGGCGGCGATCTGACCAAACGGCTGCTGGTGCCGGCGCTCTACAATCTCATGGCCGCGCAGCTGCTGCCTGACGATTTCGCCGTGATCGGCGTGGCGCGCAACGAAATGTCCGACGAGGAATTTCGCCGCGGCATCGGCGCCGCGCTGCGGGAGTTCGCGACCGGCCCGCTCGCGTCCAAGGCGGCGGATCGCCTGTTGTCGCGTTTCAGCTATGTTCAAGGCGATTTCAACGATCCTGCGACTTTCGACCGATTGAAGCGCCGGCTGGCGGAAGTCGACCGGGCCTGTGGCACGAAAGACAATTCTCTGTTCTACCTCGCGACGCCGCCAGAGGCATTCACGCTTGTCGCGCGCCACCTGGGCGAGGCGGGCCTCGCGAGCCGGAAACCGGAATCGTGGCGCCGCATCATCGTCGAGAAGCCGTTCGGCCGGGACTTGAAGTCGGCGTGCGAGCTCAATGAGCGGCTTCTCGCGATCTTCGAGGAAAACCAGATCTACCGCATCGATCACTATCTTGGAAAAGAGACGGTCCAGAACATCATGGTGCTGAGGTTCGCCAACGGCATGTTCGAGCCGTTGTGGGGCCGCGACCACATCGATCACGTGCAGATCACCGTCGCGGAGAGTCTGTCGGTCGAGAATCGCGGCAAGTCCTACGACCGCACCGGGGCGTTGCGCGACATGGTGCCGAACCATCTCTTCCAGCTTCTGGCGCTGACCGCCATGGAGCCGCCGACGTGTTTCGAGCCCGACGCGGTCCGCAACGAAAGGCTCAAGGTCATTGAGGCGATCCATCCGCTGACGGACGACGAGGCGCTGGGCGATGTCGTGCGCGCGCAATACACGGCGGGCGATATCGAAGGCGGAAGGATCCCCTCCTATCGGAGCGCGCCAGGCGTCGACCCGAACAGCGTGACGGAGACGTTCGCGGCGATGCGTCTGATGATCGACAATTGGCGCTGGGCCGGCGTGCCGTTCTATTTGCGCACCGGCAAGGCGCTGGCGGCGCGCAAGACGGAGATTGCGATCAAGTTCAAAAGCGCGCCGCTCGTGCTGTTCCGTGACACCCCGGTCGACAGCCTGACGCAGAATCTGCTGGTCCTGCGCATCCAGCCGGATGAAGGCGCCGCATTGCATTTCAACGCGAAGATTCCCGGCGCCAGCATCCGGATCGGCGGCGTGCGAATGGACTTCAAGTACAAGGATTATTTCGAGGCGGAGCCGAACACCGGATATGAGACGCTGATCTACGACTGCATGATCGGCGATTCGACGCTGTTTCAACGCGCCGCGGA
>WNFA01002351.1_pt1 | contig 16290 bp, 16 predicted proteins | sample 5400481 | NCBI WGS metagenome assembly WNFA01 (sample SAMN13153340, study PRJNA577476) | soil metagenome | isolation source: 120 cm saprolite under Douglas fir tree site 2 hole 1 replicate 2 | place: USA:California | collected 2015-04-18
CTCGGTGTTCACCGCCGCGACCGGGTCCTCGTTCCCCTCCGGTAGTGGAAAGAGCGTGTCAGTCGTCATGCGCGCAGTGTCGCCGCGCGAGGCGCGCCGATGCTACGGATTTCTTCACAGGCTCTTCGCCCGCGCAACCCGTCTTTGGGGGGAGGTTCGGAAGGGGGGCAAAGCCCCCCTCCGAGTCACCTCTGCCCCTTCGCGCGGTTGGCGACTTCCACCGTCTGCTTCTCGACGTCGAAGCGGTGGGTCTCCTTGGTCTCCACGTCGCCGCCGGTGACGCGGATGAAGAAGGTGTCGTCGCCGAACTCGATGGAGTGGATGTCGCCCACCGTGAAGGCGGCGGCGTGGCCGGGCTCGTTCATGAACTCGCGCTGGAGCGTGAGCTCGGCGTGGCCCGGCCGGCTGCCGTCGTCGAGGCGGCGCCAGCGGCGCATGCGGGTGGGATTCTGGTAGTTGCCGTAGACGACCCAGCACGGTCCGTGGTCGTGCACCGAGGACTTGGCGCCCTTCGGCCGCCCGTGGACGAGCACGTGCACGTCGGTCTCCGGATCGTGGCCGATGGTGGCGCGCTCGACGTAGGGCACCGGATCACCCAGGTGCTTCTTGAGCAGCTCCGGATTGTGCAGGAGCTTCTCCAGGTGATCGCGGATCTCGGCGAGCCCGGCCGGGATGCCCTTGGTCCGGATGGTCGTGCGCGTGTCGGCGAGGAACTGATCGAGGGAGTAGGTCGTGTCCATGGCCGCCCTCCTTGGGTGGACGGCCGGATCATAGCAGAACGTCGTGTACAATAGGGGCCCGTGCCCGCTCCGACCGATCGTGCCGCCTTCCGCAGTGACGTCCGTGTCATCGCCGATATCCGTATCATCGGCCTCGTGGCCGCCGCTCACTTCTTCAGCCATTTCTTTCAGCTCACGCTGCCCCCGCTCTTCCCGCTGCTGAAGGAGGTCTGGGGCGTGCCGTACGTGGCGCTCGGCCTGGTCATGAGCGTGTTCTACGGCGCCTCCGGCATCGGCCAGACCGCCTCCGGCTTCCTGGTGGACCGGGTCGGCGCGCACCGGGTGCTCCTGGGCGGCATGGCGCTCTTCTCCGCGTCGGTCGCGCTAGCCGGACTCGTGCCGACCTACTGGCTGCTGCTACCGGTGGCGCTGCTGGCCGGGCTCGGCAATAGTGTGTTCCATCCCGCGGACTACTCGATCCTGAACGCGTCGGTCGACCCGCGGCGGATCGGCCGCGGCTACAGCGTGCACTCGATCTCCGGCAATCTTGGCTGGGCGGCGGCACCTACGGTGGTGGTCGGCCTCACCGCGCACCTCGGCTGGCGCGTCGCGCTGGTGACGGTGGGCGCCGTGGGGCTGGCCGTGGTCGGGCTGCTGGCGGCCCAGCTCCGCGCGTTCGTGGGCGGCCGGCCGGCGGAGCGGGCGCGGAGCACGACCGGGCGCGAGGTGCGCCTGCTCCTGACCGCGCCGATCCTGTCCGCCTTCGCCTACTTCGCCTTCATCGCCACCGCGCTCATCGGCGTGCAGACCTTCGGCGTCACCACCCTGATGCGCATCTACGACACGCCGCTGGGGCTGGCCACCGGGGCGCTCACCGCCTTCCTGGTGGGCGGAGCCACCGGCATCCTGGCGGGAGGGCTCCTGGCCGACCGCACGCGCCGGCACGATATCGTGGCCGTCGCGGGGCTGGTCACCGCCGCGGGGTTCATGATGTTGCTGGCCACGGGCGCGCTGGCGCCGGCCTTGCTCCCGGTGGTGCTCGGCCTCACCGGCTTCTGCCACGGGGCGACCGGGCCCTCGCGCGACATGCTGGTGCGGGCGGCGACGCCGCTGGGCGCCTCCGGCAAGGTGTTCGGCTTCGTCTACTCGGGGCTCGACCTGGGCTCCTGCCTCACCCCGCTCGCCTTCGGCTGGCTCCTCGATCACGGCGACCCCCGCATGCTCTTCGTCGCGGTCGCCATCCTGATGCTCTGCACGATCGGTACCGTCGCGCAGGTCCGCCGCAGCACCCAGCCCGCCCCCGCCCGCGCGTAGCAGATTGGGGTCAGGTCTTGAATTACGACATTTCCACCCGCCTGCTCGCCGACTAGAACCAGCGGGCCTTGTCCACCACGTTGCGGAGGGGTTGGTTGGCGAGGAAGCGACGGCAGTTGTCGAGCAGGATCTCGCAGCGGCGATCGTCCAGATACGGCCCGTAGCCGGCGGTGTGCGGGGTGATCAGCACATTGGGTGTCGTCCAGAGTGGGTGATCGGCGGGCAGGGGCTCCTGCTCGAAGACGTCGAGCGCGGCGCCCGCGATCTCGCCGGCCCGCAGCGCGGCCACCAGGTCGTCGAGCCGCGTGGTCATGCCCCGCCCGATATTGATGAAGAACGCGCTCCGCTTCATGCGCTGGAAGCGCGCGCGGTGCATGAAGCCCTCGGTCTCCGGGGTGTGCGGGACCGTGAGGATGACGAAGTCGGCGTCGGGCAGGAGCCCGTCGAGCGCGTCCGGCCCGTCGAGCTTGGAGACCCCGGGGGGCGCCTCCCGGCGTCGCGCGTCGATCCCGATCACCCGCATGCCGAAGGCCTCGGCCAGGCGCGCCGCCTCGCTGCCGATGCCGCCCACGCCCACGATCAGCGCGGCGGCCTCGGGCAGGTGCACGACGCCGGTATCCGACGGCGCCGGCCGCCACTCGCGCCGGAGCTGCAGCGGCAGGTAGTGGTGGAGCCCGCGCGCGAACGCGAGCACGAAGGCCATGATGTGCGCGCCGATGTGGTCGTTGTAGATCTCGCGGAAGTTGGTGACCACCGCCGGGTGCGCGATCAGCTCGTCGTAATAGTAGCCGGCGGGCGGCGCAGCCTGCGGGGCCTGGAGCCAGCGGAGCCGGCCGGCCTGGCGTAGCAAGGCCGGCGACGGCGTGCCGAAGGCGGCCTCGGCGCGGCCGATCTCGCGCGCGGCGTGCGCCTCGTCCTCGGCGATGACGACGGTCAGCTCGGACACCGCGGTGGCCACGCGCGCGGCCCACTCGCGCGTGGTGGCGGTCTGGGGCGGGAGCATCAGCAGGGTGGTCATGGCCCCACACCATACCACTTGCGACCGATTTGGAGACGGGCCGCCCGGGGCGCTACGATCAAGGGACGATGGCGAGCCGGATCGGCGTCCTCGGGTGGGTCACCGGCGTGGTCTCGGCGGTGCTGGGCGCGCTCGCCTTCGGCGCCGTGCTCTGCCTCTGGTTCCCCGCGGTGCTCACCACGCCGGCCCTGCGCGACGTCTATCCGATGGAGGTCGTCCGGACCACGATCAAGGTCACCCTGGGGGTGGCCTTCGTGCTCGGCGTGATCAGCATCTTCCTGAAGCGACGGAAGGCGCTGGGCCTCACCGGGGCGGGGCTCGCGCTGCTGGCCACGCTCATGGGCGGCTCCGAGGTGGCGGTGGCCACGCCGGTGGCGCGCTCGAACCACGTGGGCCTCGACTGGTTCCTGCTCGACCTGTTCCTGCTCTCCGCCATCTTCGTGCCGATCGAGCTGCTCTTCGGCCGCCTGCGGCAGCAGCCGATCTTCCGGCCCGAGTGGGGGACGGATCTCTGGCACTTCGGGGTGAGCCATCTCCTCGTGCAGCTCACCGTGTTCCTGACCATGGCGCCCGCGGCGATCTTCTTCCGCTGGGCGGTGGCGCCGGAGCTGCAGGCCGCGGTGGCCGCGCAGCCGCTGGTGCTGCAGTTCGTCGAGGTCCTCGTGGTCGCCGATCTCACCCAGTACACCGTGCACCGCCTCTTTCACCAGGTGCCGTGGCTCTGGCGCTTCCACGCGATCCACCACTCCAGCCGCCAGATGGACTGGCTGGCCGGCTCCCGCCTGCACCTGGTGGACATCGTGGTCACGCGGGGGCTCTCCTTCGTGCCGCTCTATGTGCTGGGCTTCGCGCAGGGCGCGGTCTTCGTCTACGTGCTGTTCGTGTCGTTCCAGGCCGTGCTCATCCACGCCAACGTGAGCTGGCGCTTCGGCCTGATCCGCCACATCCTGGCCACCCCGCAGTACCACCACTGGCACCACGCGGTCGAGCCGGTGGACGTCAACTTCGCGGTGCACCTGCCGGTGATCGACCGGATCTTCGGCACCCAGTACCTGCCGCGCGATCGCTGGCCCTCCGCGTACGGGCTGGCGGGCCCGCCGGTGCCGAGCGGCTACTGGAGCCAGCTCGCGTACCCCTTCCGTCGCGGCCGCTAGAAGCGGCCGGCGCGGTACGTCTCGGGCGCGAAGCGGGCGAAGAGCAGCGCCACCGCGACCAGCAGGACCGCGGTGCCGCCCAGCGTCGCGTCGATGCCCGCCAGGTCAGCGGCCAGGCCGAGCGCGATCGGGCCCACCACGTAGCCCAGGTCCGCCAGCATCCGATAGGTGCTGACCGCGCCCGCGTTCATGCCCGGCGGCGCGGTGTCGGCCGCGTAGGCGGCGGGGGCCGCGCCGCTGAGGCCCATCGCCACGCTCCACACCGCGCAGGCGGCGAGGAACCAGCCGTAGGTCGGCGCAACCAGGAAGAGGCCGAGCGAGAGGCCCGACAGGATCGTCGCGGGGACGATGATGATCTTGCGCCCGTGGCGGTCCGCGAGTACGCCGGTCGGATAGGCCACGACCAGGCCCACGATGCTCGCCAGGGCCAGGCCGAAGCCGATGCGGTCCGGGTGGAGCGCCAGCCGGTCGCGGGCCAGGATCGGGATGATATTGAAGAGCGCGCCGGTGCGGGCCACCGCGTTCACGAAAGCGAGGAAGCTCACCAGCATGAAGCCTCGATGGGCGGTGAGCAGGCGGAGCTGGGCCCGGTAGGGGACCTCGGCGGGCGCGGGCTCGTCGGCGCGCTGGACCGCCCGCGTCTCGGGAATCGCGAGCCAGGCGACCGCGGAGGCCACGAAGGACGTCACCGCGTAGGCGAGGAAGGGGGCGGCGAGGCCCCAGTGGGTGGCGAGCAGCCCGCCCGGCAGGGGCCCGATGCCCACCGCGAAGATGAACACGCCTTGATAGGCCGACATCATGCGCCCGCGATTGGACGGCGTCGAGATGTCCGCGATCACGATCAGGCCGGTGGTGAGCACCAGGGCCGCGCCCGCGCCCGCCACGAAGCGCGCGCCGACGAAGGCGGGGTAGTTCGGCGCCACCGCGCAGAGGAGGTTGCCAAAGGCGGAGAGGAGCCCGCCCATCGCCAGCGTGCTCCGCCGCCCGAGCCGGTCCGCGAGCTGGCCCGCCGGCACCGCGACCAGGAAGCGGGCGAGCCCATAGATCGCGATGGCGAGGCCGATGGCGGACTGGGTGACGTCGAAGGAGCGCGCGTAGAGGGCCAGCGCGGGGATGATGCTGCCGAAGCCCAGCTGGTTGACCGCGATGAGCACGCACATCCAGACGAGAATCCGGATGCCCGCGGGCTCTCGCATGACCGCTCGGGTGTATCCCGTAATGCCGTGGAGCGCAAGCCCGGCGAGGCGTAGAATCGGGCGCACCACACGAACAGGAGGCCGTCATGGCGACCGGCACGGCAAAGGGATTCGCGGTATTCGCGGGCGTGTCACCGGAGATCATCCGCGCCTCGGCCCGGGAGGCCGAAGCGCTCGGCTATCGCTCGTTCTGGGTGAATCACCCGGGCCCGGTCGACGGCCTGGGCTCGCTCGCGCACGCGGCGGCGGAGACCCGCCGCCTGGACCTGGGCGTGGGCGTCATCCCGCTGCACACGCGCGGGCCGGAGGCCATCGCGGATGGCGCGCGCCGGCATGGGCTCGCGCCCGAGCGCCTGCTACTGGGCGTGGGCAGCCCGAATCCCGAAGCGCTCAAGCGCGTGCGTGACGGCGTGGCCACGCTCCGGGCCAAGCTGTCCACGCGGATCATCGTGGCCGCGCTCGGGCCGAAGATGTGCCACCTGGCGGGCGAGGTCGCCGACGGCGTGCTGTTCAACTGGCTCACCCCGGAGTATGCGCGCCGCTCCGCCGAGCTCGTGCGCGCGGGCGCGGACGCCGCGAAGCGCCCGATGCCGCAGCTCTACGCCTACGTCCGCGTGGCCCTGGGACCGGCCGCGTCCGAGCGTTTGGCCGACGAGGGCGGCCGCTACGACTCCATCCCCGCGTACCACGCCCACTTCGTCCGGATGGGCGTGAAGCCGGTGGACACCGCCATCGCGGCCACCTCGGCCGACGGCATCAAGCGCGCGCTCGCGGCCTGGGACGGCGCGGTGGATGAGGTCGTGCTCCGCGCGATCACCGCGAAGGACACCGTCGAGGACCACCTCACCCTGGTCCGCGCCGCCGGCTAGCCCGGGGTCAGGTCTTGAATTACGACATTTCCCTCTCGCGCGGTGTGGTCAGCGGCCGGCGGAAATGTCGTAATTCAAGACCTGACCCCATTTAGCTCGCGGCGGACGAGGCGGGCGCCCTCGACGAGGGCAGCGAGCTTCAGGCGGGTGGCCCAGCGCGGGGTCTCCCAGAAGCCGCAGTCGGGGTTGAGCCAGAGCTTCTCGGGGGCCACGTAGCGGAGCAGCGCGCGGATCCGCTCGGCGACCTCCTCGGCGGTCTCCGCCTTGAAGGCCTTCACGTCGATCACACCGGCGCCCAGCTCCTTGTCGGTCGGGAACTCCTTCCAGAGCGCGAGATCGTCCATGCCGCGATTGGCGTACTCGAGCACCACCTGGGACGCGGTCAGCTCGTGGATCGCGGGGTACACGTTGCGGTAGCTGCGCACCGGCTGGAACGGGCGACCGTAGAGATTGCCGAAGCAGACGTGGACGGCGATCTTGGCCCGGACGCCCTCCACCGCGCGGTTGACGCCCTTGGCGAAGTTGGGCGAGGAGCCCGCGTACATGCCGCTATGCGGCTCGTCGATCTGGATGAAGTCTGCGCCCGCCTCCACGAGCGCGCGGCACTCCGCGTTGACGATGCCCACCAGGTCGGCCAGCAGCGTGTCGCGATCACGGTAGCCCCCGCCCAGCCGTAGCGGGAACATGAGCGTATACGGTCCGGGCACGGTGGCCTTGAGCGGCTTGCTCGTGAGCGACCGCGCCAGCTTGAACTCGTCCACGATGCCGAGGCCGGCCGGGGCCGAGATGCGCTCCACGACCTCGAACGGCGTATTGGTGTCCCAGTGCGGCTGGCCCAGCTTGCGGGGCTCCTCCATCGTCCGGATGCCCTGGAGATGATCGTAGAACCCGATGATGAAGCGCACCCGGCCCATCTCGCCGGTGGTCAGCACGTCGATGCCGGCCCGCTCCTGGTCGAGCAGCGCGACCTGGGTGGCGTCCTCCATGAGCTCGTGAAGATCGGTGGCGCCCAGGCGTCCGGCCTGCAGCGCCTCGCGGGCGAGCCAGACCCAGCCGGGCAGCCCGTGGCTGCCGATCACCGAGGTGGGCAGCAGCGTCGGGGGACTGGTCATCGCGCGGGTCCTATCCTCCGCCGGCGGAGCGCGTCCATGGCGGCGCGGTGCTCGGCGGAGTCGAGGCAGATGCGGAAGCCCGCCTCCATCTCCCGGCGGAAGGCGTCGAAGGGGAGATCGAAGGCGCGCGCCAGGAGACGCTTGCTGACGCCCACGCTGGTCACGGGGAGCGCGAGGAAGCGCCCGATGCACTCGTCGAGCGCATGGGGGAACCCGGATGCCGGGACTATCTGATTGATGAGCCCGTAGTCCGCGGCCCGGGCCGCCGAGATGGGCTCGCCGATGAGGATCATCTCGCGCGCCCGCGCGGCCCCGATCAACCGCGGGAGCCGATAGAGCGCCATCGAGGGGATCAGGCACTCCTTCACCGCGGGCAGGCCGATGACCGCGTCGGCGGCGGCCAGCCGATAGTCGCAGACGAGGGCGAGCTGGAGCCCGCCGCCCAGGCAGTGGCCGTTGATGGCCGCGATGAAGGGCAGCGGCATGCGCTCGATCGCGGTCATCGCGTCCTCCCAGGCCACGAAGTGCGGCAGCGTCATCTCCCCCGCGGCGAGGGACCTGAGATCCACCCCGGTCGAGAAGGCGCGCCCCGCCCCGGTGATCACCGCGACCCGGAGATCGCGAAGGGCCCCGACGCGCGCGACGACGTCGGTCAGCTCGGCCACCCAGCCCGGGTCGCCCGCGTTCAGCACCTCGGGGCGGTTCAGGGTGATGCGGGCGACGGGCCCGTCGATCTCCAGCCGAACGGCGTCCATCACTTGCCGAAGAGCAGCCGCGGCAGCCAGGTGGCGACGGGAGGCGCCAGCCAGACCACCGCGAGCATCAGGAGGCCGAACAGGACGTACGGGGTGACCGCGCGGTAGACCTGGCCCATGGTGATCTCGCGGGGAGCCACGCTCTTCATGGTGAAGAGCAGCATCCCGAATGGCGGGGTGAGGAGCCCGAGCTGCAGACAGATGAGGAACATGACGCCGAACCAGATGGGATCGAAGCGGTAGAGCTCGACCAGCGGCATGAAGAAGGGCAGGGTGATCAGCATCATGCTCACCTGGTCGATGAAGCAGCCCAGCACGAGCAGCACCAGCATCATCGCCCAGAGGACCACCACCGGGGTGAGCTGCGCCGCCCGGATCACGTTCACGAGTCCGTTGGTGGCGCCGGAGAAGGCGAGGATCTGCGAGAAGGTGGTGGCCCCCACGATGATGAGCAGGATGATCCCGGAGATGCCCGCGGTGCCGAGGAGCGCCTTGAGCAGGCTCGGCCAGGTGAGCGACCGGTAGAGCGTCGCGATCAGCGCGGTGGCGACCGCGCCGACCGCCGCCGACTCGGTGGGCGTCGCCCAGCCCGCGGACATGGCGAGGACGACGACCGTGAAGATGAGCAGCAGGGGCAGCACGTAGATCACGAGCGGCCACCAGCGCGCCCAGCCGGTCACCCGCTCGCCCTCGAAGGGCGGGGCCAGCGTCGGGTCGAGCGAGGTCCGCAGGACGATGTACCCGACGAAGAGGATCGACAGGAGGACGCCGGGGACGATGCCGGCGACGAGGAGCTGGGAGATCGAGATGCCGGCCAGGCTGCCCAGCAGCACGGTGAGCGCCGAGGGCGGGATCAGCATGTCCACGCCGCCGATGGCCATGATCGGGCCCATCGCCATGCTCGGGTGGTAGCGCCGGCGGAGCATCTCGGGCAGCAGCAGGCTGCCCAGCAGCGCGGTGGTCGCGATGGTCGAGCCCGAGATGGCGGAGAAGACGGTGCCCGCCACCACCGCCACCACCGAGAGGCGGCCGGGCACGCGCCAGATCAGGCGGTCGATCGCGTCGATGGCCTTCATGGCGACGCCGGTGTGGAAGAGGATCTCGCCCATGAGGATGAAGAACGGGATCGGGGTGAGGGAGAAGCTCGCGATGGAGGCGACCCCGTTGCGGATCATCTGCACGAGGCCCGCGTCCTGCCCGAGCCAGACCCAGGCGCCGACGACGTTGATGCCAAGGAAGGCGAAGGCCACCGGCAGGCCGATGGCGAAGAAACCGGTGAGCATCCCGAACAGGACGAGGGCCGCGAGCCACCAGGCCATGGGCTAGGCGTGCGGGCCGGCCCCGGCCAGGGGCTCGCGAGTGGCGAGGCGCCGCAGGAACTCGACGGCGAGGAAGGCGAAGCTCACCGGCACCGGGGCGAAGAGCCACCACTCCGGGAAGACGATCGATTTGATCACGAGCGAGCCCTGCTGGGCGGAGCTGGTGACCGCCCGGATCCCGTAAACGACGAAGACGGCGCACACCGCGAGGCCGGCCGCGTCGGCCGCGAGGTCGAGCGCGCGGGCGACCCGGCTCGGCAACATGGTGAGGAGCACGTCGACCCGCACGTGCTCGCTGCGGGAGAGCAGCCACGGGGCGACCAGGAAGGTGGCGAGTGGCAGGCAGTATTCGGAGACCTCGAGGATCCAGGGCAGGGTGCCCCAGCCGAGGTTGCGCGCCACCACGTCGGCGGTGACGAGCAGCGCGAGGACGCCCAGGAGCAGGGCGGCGGCGACCGCGCCCGCGTGGAGCAGTCCCCGGTAGGCGCGGGCCGGCATCGGAGCGCGCGGGGACCCGGCTAGGTCGTCGGAGGGGGCCTCGACGGCCCCCTCCGAACCTCCCCCAGAACCGGTTGCGCCGGCAAAGCCGGCGCTCGAACAGAGGTCAATCGGACACGCTCCTAGCGCCGGGAGAACAGCTCGCGCATCTTCGGGCCGTGCTCGGGGCTCGCCTTGAGGACGCCGGCCCAGCCGGTTTCGTAGGCGCGCTCGACATACTGCTTGGCCTGGTCGCCCTCGAAGCGGATCACCTGGATCCCGGCCTGGGCCTGGCGCTTGATCTCGTCCTGGGCGTAGGCCTTCCAGAAGTCGTTCTGGCCTTCGAGGGCCAGGGCCTGGCGCGTGAGGAAGTCGCGCTGGGCCTGGGTCAGCTTCTTCCAGGCGTCCTGGTTGACGAGGAGCGAGACCTCCGCGTCGTAGAAGCCGGGATCGACGCGGTACTTGGTCTTCTCGTGCCAGTTCGCGTCGAAGATGCCGCCGATGGGCCAGCCGTAGCCGTCGACCACGCCCCGCTCCAGCGCGGTGTAGACCTCGCCGGGGGCGGTCTGCATCACGGTGGCGCCGAGCGCGGTGAAGAAGTCGCGGTAGACCGGGGTGACGCGGATCTTGAGCCCGGTGAGATCCGGCTTGTCGATCTTCTTGTTGAGGTAGACGTGGAAAGACTGGTGCTCCACGATGCGCGCCAGATAGTGCATGTTGCCCTTCTGACTCCACACGCGGCTGATGTAGTCATAGGCCCCGTTCTTGCGCTGCTCGGCGATGGGCATCTGGGTGAGCTTGAGCGCGTCCGATTCCGGGAAGACGCTCGTGTAGAAGGCCCCGGTGGACATCGCGACGTCCACCACGCCGGTGCGCACCGCGTTGCCCACCTCGAAGGTCGGGACCGCCTTGGGCCCGCCGATGAAGTTGAGCCGCAGGACGCCCTTGCCCTCGTCGTTCACCCGGGCGATCCAGGTCTCGAGCCGCTTGACGTAGAGCGAGTTCTCCGGGAACGCGCTCACGACTTTCAACGTGACTTCCTGGGCGCTCGCCGGCGGGGCAAGCAGCAGGGCGACGATGAGGCAATAGCCGAGTCTCGTCATGGACCCCTCCTGGATGTGCGACCGGATTCGCGTGGTCTGCGGCCGGAGAGTAGGGGAGGCCGCGCCCGTTGTCAATCTTGGCGGCCCGTTGGCTTGGCGGCCCGTTGGCTTGGCGGCCCGCCGGACCGCGTGCTAACCTTCCTGCCGAGGGAGGGCTGACCGATGGTGAGCCGCGAAGAGAACGAGCTCCTGACCAGAACCGGGCCGGGCACCGCGATGGGCGCCCTGATCCGGCAATACTGGATCCCGGTGCTGGAGTCGAAGGAGCTCGAGCCGGGTGGGCGCGTGAAGCGGGTGATGCTGCTCGGCGAGCGGCTGGTGGTCTTCCGCGGCCGGAGCGGCCGGGCCGGCCTGATCGCCGAGTTCTGCCCCCACCGCGGGGCTTCCTTCTACTACGGGCGCGTCGAGGAGAATGGGATGCGCTGTGCCTATCACGGCTGGAAGTTCGGCCTCGACGGCCAGTGCCAGGAGATGCCGAGCGAGCCGCCCGAGTCGGGCTTCGCGGCCAAGGTCAAGCACACCGCGTATCCGTGCCTGGAGAAGGGCGGGGTGATCTGGGCCTACATGGGGCCCGCGAGTCCGCCGCCGCCCTTGCCGGAGCTCGAGTTCACGCTGCTGCCCGAGGGGCACACGTTCCTCTCGCGCCGGGTGCAGGACTGCAACTGGTTCCAGGCCATGGAGGGCGGCATCGACTCGAGTCACATCTCCTTTCTCCACGCGCCGATCGACCACCGCAACAGCGACGTCACCCAGGACATGGACCGGGTGAGCTTCGGGGTGGGCGCCGCGGTCTCGACGGGCGACCGGGCGCCGCGCTTCGAGGTGGCCGACACCGACTACGGCGTGCTGATCGGCGCGCGCCGGGCGAATCCGGACGGCCGCTGGTACTGGCGCATCACCCAGTTCCTCCTGCCGTTCTACACGATGCCGCCCACCGATCTGGACGAGCGCATCGTGCAGTCGCACATCTGGGTGCCGATGGACGACACTCACTCGGTGAACTGGATGGTGACGTGGCACCCGGATCGCAAGCTGACCGGCGAGGAGATCCGGCTCAACATCGAGGGCAAGGGCGCGCACGTCTGCGACTACGCGCCGGCCACCTCCGAGCCCTACGGGGACGTGCGCACCGCGGCCAACCGGGACAATGACTACTTCATGGACTGGGAGGTGCACCGGACCCGCATGTACTGCGGCATCCCGGGCTTCGGCGTGCAGGACCAGGCCGTCCAGGAGAGCCAGGGCGAGATCGTGGATCGCAGCCGGGAGCGCCTCGGCTCGAGCGACACCGCGATCATCCAGGTGCGCCGGCGGATGATGACCGCGGCCCGGGCGCTGCACGATCACGGCACCCCCGCGCCCGGCTCCAACCCGCGCTCCTTCCTCGTCCGGTCCACCTCCGTCGTCTTGGCTCCGGGCCAGAGCTGGGTCGAGGGCGCCATGTCGCGGATGGTGGTGAAGGCGGGCGACCAGCTCACGCTCGCCTGATGCCGGGCCGCATGGCCGGCCGCGTGGCGCTCGTCACCGGCGGCGGCGGGGGCATCGGGGAGGCCACCGGCCGGGTTTTTGCGGAGGAAGGCGCCGCGGTGGCGTTGCTCGATACGGACGCGGCCGCGGTGGAGGCGGCGGCCTCCGCCATCCAGACCGCGGTGCCGGGCGCCCAGATCCTGGCCCTCGCGGGCGACGTCACGCGCGAGAGTGACGTCCGTAGAATAATCGACGAGACGGCGGCCCGCTGGGGCGCGCTTCACACTCTCGTGAACGTGGCGGGCGTGCGCGTCTACGCGCCGCTGGCGGACGCGGACGCGGCGGACTGGGAGCGCATCATCGGGGTCAACGTGCTCGGCACCGCGCACTGCTGCAAGGCGGCGCTGCCCTGGCTGCGCGCGGCGGGGCGCGGCACCATCGTCAACGTGTCGTCGGTCTATGGCGTGATGGGCCGGACCGGCATGGGCCAGTACGACACCACCAAGGCGGCGGTGCTCGGCTTCACGCGCTCTCTGGCGGTGGAGGAAGCCCCGCACCGCGTCCGGGTCAACGCGGTGTGCCCGGGCGGCACCATCACGCCCTATCACATCCGCCGCGCGGCGGCCCGGGGGGTGTCCGAGGCGGAGATGCGCACGCAGCGCGCGGGCGACAACCTGCTCGGCCGCTGGGCGGAGCCGCGCGAGGTGGCGTACCCGATCCTGTTCCTCGCCTCCGACGAGTCGTCCTTCGTCACGGGCGCCACCCTGATGGTGGACGCCGGCCGCTCCATCTTGTGACGCCGCCCGGCGCGCCGCCGCGCCTGCTCTCCGTGGACGCGCTCCGCGGGCTCACGGTGGCCGCGATGGTGCTGGTGAACAATCCCGGCACGTGGAGCGCGGTGTACAGGCCGCTCCAGCACGCGGAGTGGCACGGGTGGACGCCCACCGACATGGTCTTCCCGTTCTTCCTCTTCGTGGTGGGCGTCTCCATCGCGCTGGCCCTGGGCCCGGCGCTCGAGCGAGGCGCGAGCGGGCTGCCCGTGCGCGTGCTCCGGCGCGCGGCGGTGATCTTTGCGCTCGGCCTGCTGCTCCACGCGCTGCCCTTCTTCCCGCTCGACACGCTGCGCATCCCGGGCGTGCTCCAGCGCATCGCGGTCTGCTATCTGCTGGCCGCGCTGCTCGTGGGGGCCACCCGCGGAGCGCGCGGGTGGCGTGTCCAGGCGGTCACGGCGGGTGCGCTGCTGGTGGGCTACTGGCTCCTGATGACGAAGGTGGCCGCGCCCGGCCAGGAGGCGGGCGATCTGAGCCCCGACGGGAACCTGGCCGGCTACGTGGATCGTCTCGTTCTCGGCTCGCGGCATATCTGGCAGGCCACGCGCGTGTACGATCCGGAGGGCATCCTGAGCACGCTGCCCGCTACCGCGACCACGCTCCTGGGGGTGCTGGCCGGGCACTGGCTTCGGGCCGGGCAGGTGGCGGGCCGGGCCGGAGCTCAGATCGTCGGGGGGCTCGCGGTGGGCGGGGTCGCCGCGGCCGCGCTCGGCTGGCTCTGGGGTCTCTCGTTCCCGGTGAACAAGCCGCTGTGGACCAGCTCGTACGCGCTGCTGATGGCGGGGCTGGCCGCGCTTGTGCTGGCCGCCTGCCACTGGGTCATCGAGGTGCGCGGCCGCCGCGGCTGCGCCGCGCCCTTCGCGCTGCTGGGCGTGCACGCGCTCACGCTCTTCTTCCTGTCCAGCTTGATGGCGAAGGTCCTCTTCATCGTCCGGGTGGGAGCCGGCGGCCCGCGGCTCCAGACGTGGCTGTTCGAGCACGTCTTCGCGCCCTGGGCCTCTCCCGTCGACGCGTCTCTGGCCTATGCCCTCGCGTACGTGCTGCTGTGGTGGGCGCTCATGTGGGCGCTCGACCGGAGCGGGCTGCGCCTGCGCGTCTAGGTCATCGGAGGGGGCCTCGGCGGCCCCCTCCGAGCCTCCCCCAGGAAGGGGTTGCGCCGGCCAAGCCGGCGCTCGGACCGGCGGTTACTCCGACAAGCTCCTTAGGCGCGGCGACGACGGTGCGAGGCGGCGGGCGGCGCGGCTCACGAACGGGTTGCCGCGCAGCCAGAAGCGCCACGGCCGAGCCGCCCACTCCAGGGCGTAGTCGATGCCGACGCGCGGGCCGGCCGCGATGGCGGCGGGGCGGACGCGCCGGCCCGCCTCGAGCCAGATCCGGTCGCCCAGCAGGTCGGCGCCGTCCAGACGGCGGTCGATGCCGAGCGCGATGCAGAGCTTGCCCGGGCCGCTCGTCAGGTCGAGCGGCGCCGCCCCGCCGCGGCGGCGGCGCATCAGCTCCACGCCCTCGACCGGCTCCAGCGCCCGCACCAGCACCGCGTGGGGCACGTCCGCCACGTTGGTCACCACGTTGAACTGGTGGTACATGCCGTAGACGAAGTAGACGTAGGCGGTCCCGCCGGGCGCGTACATCGTCTCGGTGCGGCGCGTGCGCCGGCCACCGTAGGCGTGGGAGGCGCGGTCCTCGGGGCCCCGGTAGGCCTCGGTCTCCACGATGATCCCGGACACGCGCCGCCCGTCGCGCGCGGGCGCCACCAGGAGCGATCCGAGCAGCCGCCGGGCCACCGCCACCACGTCGGCGCGCGTGTAGCGCGCGCGCGGCAGCTTCACGGCGCGCGCGGGGGCCGGGCCGCGCCCGGGTCGATCGGGAAGAGGCGATTCTCTCGCATGAGGCGGTCGGTGGTCTCGTACAGGGCGAGGAACTCGCGGGTGAGGCGGCTCGCCACCTCCGGGTGCTCCCGGGAGAGATCGGCGGGCGGGATCGCGTCGCCGTCCACCGCCAGCAGCTCGGCCTGGCCTTGGCTGAGCCGGTAGCGCAGCGCGAAGCCGTCCTTGAAGTAGAACGTCTCCTTCGTGTCGGCGCTGATGATCCCGGCGGTGACCGGGGCCTCGAAGAGGCTCCGGCCCATGCCAGCGGAGGCGCGGTCGCCCTCGAGCAGGGAGGCGATCGTCGGCAGCACGTCCACCTCGCTCGCGGTCCGGTCCGGGCGGGCGGGCCAGCGGGCGCGCGCGCGGGCGATCGGGGGGGCCGGGATCAGGGGCAGGCGGAGCCGCTCGAGCGGGTGGGGGCCGAAGGTGGGTCCCGTGTGATCGCCGGTGATCACCAGCAGGTTCTGGTCGAAGTCGCGCCGCTCCGCCCGCAGCCGCTCCACGAAGGCGCGAATGCTGTCGCCGGCGTAGCGGAAGGTGCCGAGCGGGGTATTGCCGAGCGGCGCGGGCGCCTCCGGGGGCACCTGCCACGGTGAGTGGCTCGTGCCGGTCATCACGTACACGCCGAAGGGGCCCGGGCTCGCGATCACCACTCGCACCGCTTCCAGGAGGAGCGGGCCGTCGTTGATGCCGAGCGGCCCCGCCGCGGTCGGTCCGAGCGGTTTCTCGAGCGCGTCGAAGCCGGCGGCGCGGAAGCCCAGGTTGCGCTGGAAGCTGACGATGTCGGCGGTGCGGTGGCGGAAGCCGGAAAAGGCTCCGGCGCGGTCAGCAGCCGCGGAAGCGAGGCGAAGTAGGTGCCCATGACCGACTGGGAAAGTCGCACGCCGCGGCCGCCCAGGGCGTGGGTCCAGTGAAGACTCGTGAGCGTCGCGAAGACCGCGCCGTCCGTCGACGGGAAGCTCTGGTACAGCCGCGGGAAGTAGAGGCCTCCCGCACCGCCTCGCGGCTCACCTTGCCCGGCTCGGACCGCGGGATCGCGTCGACGAGCCACCACCGCGCGGGCAGCTTGCCCTCGGCGAGCCGCTCGCGGAT
>WNFA01007728.1_pt1 | contig 16275 bp, 14 predicted proteins | sample 5400481 | NCBI WGS metagenome assembly WNFA01 (sample SAMN13153340, study PRJNA577476) | soil metagenome | isolation source: 120 cm saprolite under Douglas fir tree site 2 hole 1 replicate 2 | place: USA:California | collected 2015-04-18
CTCCAAAGGCGCACGCGTCAAATTCTCCGGCAAGTCTCGTACCGTCATCGACGGCCCCTTCACCGAGGCCAAGGAGCTCATCGCTGGCTTCTCGATCTTGCAGGTCAAGTCCCTCGAAGAGGCCATCGAGTGGGTCAAGCGTGGCCCCAACTGCAGCGCTGGCGACTACGAAGTCGAAATCCGCCAGATCTTTGAGATGGAAGACCTCGCACCCATCCTGTCCGAAGAGCAGATCCAGCACAAAGTAGTGAAACGAGCTGAGCTGCCAAATCAGACCGCCAACAAATAGACGCACTTGCATCCACGGATTGAAGCTGGTGTGATCGGTAGCAATGCCCGGTACCGATCCACATCAGGTCTTCCATCGGCGGGTGGCCCACCTTTAACGATCTTTGCGTGCACCATTCCCGCTGAGGGTGTCCCATCCTTGCGTTTTTTGCAAGGGTGGGCGGCGATGCTGCGTGTGCTATTTGATTTTGTTGTGGACACGTGATCAAACCCACCTGGCGCCGGCATTTCCCAGGGGCTAGGCCCAATAAAAAAGGTCCGCCAACCCCATTGGCGGGGCCAGCGGACCCAAGCCTGAGAACCTTCCTCAGTTCCTGCGCGCTCGCTCAGTGAAACCTGGGGACAGACGGGACGTTCACCGGTTTTTTCGAATTGGAGCTTGGGGTACGTCCCGTCTGTCCCCAAGTTCCCGCACTGTCCCCCGTCTCGGCGTGCGAATGATTGGCATAAAATTCCTGTTCTGGGCCGAACCTAGCGGCAAGACTCCACTCAATCGTCGAAGGAGAGATTTATGACTCAGGAAGCCAGAATCATGTCCGGGATCACCCTCATTACCGTGCCGACAATTCAATACGGCGGCTACTTTCTGCTGACCTCTTTAATGAACCAGGCGAGCGGATACATGGAAAATCCACTCCGTCAGAATTTCTTCCGTGCCGGACATGCGCATGCGGGCGTCATTGTTCTGCTCTCGCTGATTTGCCAGATACTCGCGGACGCGGCAGTTCTTCCTTCCCCGATGCTTTGGCTGGTTCGAATCGGAGTGCCGCTGGCGGCGATTCTCATTTCGTCGGGATTCTTCTTCTCGGTGCTGCCGCCAACTGCTACTCAAGCCGGCGGAGCCGTATCTCTGATTTACGCCGGGGCGCTGATACTTGCAGTCGCCGTGGTCACGCTGGGTGTTGGATTGCTGCGTTCGCCTCAACCCAGCTAAGAGGATCGTCGACAGGTGGCCCACTCAAGCCCGATTTTGGCTTGAGTGGGGCAGTTCTACACTGGGACAGAGTCGTTGATATTATGATGAGCAGCATGAAGAAGGACACGTCGGAAAGGAAAGCTCACGCGAAAAGGGCGCGTGCCGTCATCCAGCAACTCAGAGACGAAATGAATGCTTGGCTCGGTCGAGGTGGGATGAGCGAGCCTCAGGCCATCGGGGAATACCTGGTTGAACTCACGGATATGGACATTCCGCTCGACTCGTGGCTGGTGGAAGCGAGAAAGGCATACGAGGAGTGGAAGACCAAGCGCCCATGAGGTTTGAACGATTCACCGCTTAGGGCTCCAGCATACATTGCAGGCCCCCTGCGTCATCTATCCATACGTCAAACCACTTGAGCAATGGCGGTAAATTCTGTGCCGTGACTATCACTTGAATTCGGTATCTTCCGTTATTCACCCTATGATTGATGTTCCCTGGCAGGACATGACGAATCTCGAAGTAATTGTCTCCTAGGAGCGAAGACACGAAATCTACATTCCTCATGCCTCCCGGATTTAAATCAAAAGCCAGCAAATAATCCTCCGCTCTTGCTTGGTTGTCATGTTTAAGGTGTAGGTTAACTGGAAGCCAATCCAAGTTATCGACAACTGGCTCGATTTGATTTAATTGGACGTTTACCCCGACAACAGTCGACCCCTCGCTTGTGTTTTTGACGTCGAAATACCATAGCATTGCTCTACGGCGAGCTTCCGGTACACCATCGACCATCCATTCATCGAGAACCACCTGTTCAACACTCAATTTTGGCTCTAATCGGATATGAGCCGCTCGCCAAGCGTAGTAGCCCGCGACGAACATCGCAACGACAAACACAAGCACCAGCTGCGAGTTTGGTGGACTAGCCAACGCCCACCACAGAAGGAACGCAACGCCGACCAATGTCTCCCCAAATAGGATGCTTACCCATTCTTTCGCCAGCGCCCGAAAATATTCAGGCACCAATAGCAGCTTTTCAAATTGCCTCTTCAGGCCGCTCCCGACTTGTTCGCGCATGGCCCCAAAGTATAACGCGGCCTAGGAAGTATGTACGCGGTGGATGAGAAGACAGCGTCCATATATCATTTTCGCTGAATGGCTGCCCTCGACAAAATCACTCTATATCCGATACATGGGATAGCCGGTAATTTCGGTGACGATTTTCCATTCGACGTATCCGTTTTGCCCGCGTCGATTCTCCCTGATGTGACATTAGAAAAAATTCCACCTGGATTGTTGACTCAGGAGATCTTCGGCATTTTCAGAGAGCACATCTCCGCAAAAACCATCGAATCATTTACGGGCATTCACTATGCACTTGTGCACCGGTTTCGGGGTGATTTCGGCACGGGTGAAGTCGAGACTCAATCAATGTTTCTAGTACGAACTCTTTCGGCGCTGCTACGAATCATTCGCCCCATGCGCCAACGCTTTTTTGCCATTCAAGGAACGGTTAAGCCAGACGGAAAACTTGAGGTAGGGCCCTTTGACCATCCAGAAGACTACGTTGAACTCCCAGAAGCCCACAAGTTGTTCTATTTGCGAAATCAAGATCTGCGTACATTTCAACGCCTCGCAGGTTCCTTTCTTCGCGTGATGAATGAAGAATATTGGCCGATTCGCTTGGCAGTGCAGTTTCACGATCTTGGCTATTACACCTTTCAGAGGTATTGGAAGCTAAGCTGGTTTTCATGGATTGCGGGGATTGAGTCACTCTGTACAGAAACTGATGATGAACACACAGGACAATTGCTAATCAAAGAGCGTCTCAAACGTTTGATTGGGGCCGATACGCCGGTGTATGAGCAAGGAGACGTACCCTCTTTCTTGACGCAGCCTGAACAAACGGTTGCTGGAGTTGTAGATCCAATATATGAGCTTCGAAATTATGTTATGCACGGCCAGCGAGTTCCTGAAGCCTTTTACATTCAGGATGGGCGTGAGGGCCTGGATGGGCCCCTGCGTAGGGTCGAAGAGCTTTGTCGAAGCGTTGAGCTTCTTACTCCGCAAAAGTATTCAGATAGCTGTGGACGGCAGCACGGTGGAAAACTTTAAGGATGATAGTGCGCGAAGAGCATACTTCGCCCCACTTACAAAGACCAAACTCTTGCGCAGAAGGGATGTGGTTAACTTCCTAACCTCGCAAAACTCACCTGTGAGCCTTAGCGATATCCTCGTTGCCTTAAACGCCCAGCTGACAACTAGAGCGCCAAAACCATTCAATTTAGATCAGATTCGCAACTGGGTGAGCGACGCCGTCGCTTCTGGGCAAGTTGTGTGTGATGCAAAAGGGAATTACAAAACGCCCTGAGGACAAACCCGGGGACAGACGGGATGTTCAACTAATTTTGCTGGCGAGAAATTGTGGCTAGTTGCCGTACCCGCCTGTCCCCATTCTCGCCATCCCCACTCAAGCCAAAACCGGGCTTGAATGGGCACCCCACCCGAAGTTCCGGACGAAGGAAGAATTTGTTGGAGATAAAATGTTCGGACGGAGGCGCTTCGAAATGGAAATCAATATGCGAGGCTTATGTCCGCTGATTCAGGTATTTGATATGGACAACTCTCTACACTTCTATTGTGAACTGCTCGGTTTCGAGATCGTCGAAAAGGCGGCAGGTGGCGGTTGGGCCTGGCTGCGGCACGGCACTGCTGAGCTGATGCTCAATACCGCATACGACGAAGGTAAGCGCCCAGAGAAACCTGATCCGGCGCGTTTGCTCGCACATCAAGACACCGGCTTGTTCATTGGATGTCCTGATGTCGACAGCGCGTACGAATACCTCTATGCGAAAGGCGTCGATGTGTCAAAGCCGAAGGTTGCCTGGTACGGAATGAAGCAAATGTACCTCAAAGATCCTGACGGGTTCGGAATCTGTTTTCAGTGGAAAGCCGACCAGCACCAAGAAGGTTCTAATGTCTGAACGCGCGAACTGCCGACGCGTGGCCATTCGAGCTAGGTTTTGACTTAGTCGGGGATGTGCTCTCGAACCAGAAGGGACTTCCACTGGCGGAGGTTGCAGGTTACGCTGAGCGCATCTAAAGTAGGTGCGAGATTGGAGCTGTACATGAAAGAAACCGTCCCAGTGGAATCTGCCCCGGCCGTAATCGACGCCAGGATCAGGGAACTTTCTTCGGGGCCTGGCGGGGACGCCTGGCGCGGGAAGACGCTCGCGAAAGTGCGCGAAATCATACACGCGGCAGACCCGGAGATTGTCGAAGAGTGGAAGTGGGTGAAGGCGACATCGCCGGGGACTGCCGTCTTTTCCCACGGCGGCATCGTCTGCACGGGAGAGACATACAAGAACGCCGTCAAGATGACCTTTGCCAAGGGAGCTGCGTTGCAGGACCCTTCCGGTCTATTCAACTCCAGCCTCGAAGGGAATGTCAGGCGCGCCATCGACATCCACGAAGGCGACAAGATCAATGAGGCGGCCTTGAAGGACCTCATCCGCGCCGCCGTGGCGCTCAATCTCAAGGGCAAGAGCCAGCCAAAATCCAAACCGAAGCCCCGGCGAAAATCCCCACCCTAAATTTCGCAAAGAACGCGAAATTTAGAATGGGGCACCCGGCGACTAGCTTCATCGCAGGTCCCGACCATATGTCGGGACCTCCCTCCTCAGATGAGGTAAAAGCGTAGATTTACCACGGCAATTCGCGGCAATGGTGTCGGTGCGGAAAAGGGCGGCCCCTAGGAGTAAGGACCGCCCAGTTTGAGCTAGGATCTCGACTCTAGAACGTGATGCTCGCGTGTAACTGAATCAGTCGCGGCGAAGCGTCCGCCCCCAGGAAAGAACCGAAGATGCTGGTTGGTGAACTGACTGGGTTGATGACACTGCCGAACGTTGGAGAAGCAATGTCTGCGTCTGGCTGGTCGAAGTGCGGGTGGTTTAGGACGTTAAAGAACTGCGCCCCAACCCCTAGGGAACCCCCCTCCCAATGCGGGATTTTAAAGTTCTTCGTTATCGCCAGATCAGTATTGAAGTAGCTCGGTCCGGTGAATTGGTTGCGGCGTTGCTGGCCGAAGCCGTTCACAGCGGGGCTGAAATTGGAAGCGAGCAGGCAGGGTGTTGCCGGATTCGCGGCGCTCGCAGTGCATGTCTGTCCACCAGTTCCCGAAAAGTTCGCGGGCGCAATCCAGTGCGTGCGAAAGCCGTGCCTGAAACTACCCATCCCCCGAGTAATGCGCTCGGTCCGAACTTGTGGGGCACGCTATAGACGTAGTTCAGGCTGAAGTACTGCCGGGTGTCATAGTCGGAGTTGCCATAGTTTGACCGCAGGTTGAAGGGATCGAATGCATTAATGGGACTGAAGTTTGTATTCTGGCCGAATTGCAGGATACCGCCATTGGAGATCTCATCGAGTGCGTGGCTCCAGGTGTAGTTCGCCTGCACCGTTAAACTCGTAGTTCGGCGAGTAAGAGAGGCCGTCACCCCGTTGTAATTGGATACCCCTACGGAGCCGATTTCAGTGACCGTCGAGAATCGCTGATCGGTCGCTGTCGTCGGCAGGTCTCCGAAATGCCCTGCGGTAGTACCCAACTGTCCTTGGCAATTGCCATCGCAAAATGCGTTCAGGCCCGGATTCTGCACCACCTCGTGAATTCCGTGATTTCCCACGTAATTCAGCGAAAGCGACATCTTCTGACCCAGCGCTTGTTGCAATTCCAGATTCCATTCCTGGTAGCGCGGATTTTGGATCCGGTTCGCCACGGTGTTAATCGTGGGCGGAGTGAATCCAGGCACGCTGTTTTGAATACTCGCGAGCGTACCACCGTTCGCGAATCCAGTCTGGAACGCGGCGTTGCTTTGGGCAGCCAGTTGCGCCTGATTTCCAGCAACTGCGGGGGATAGAGGTCCACCTGCGATGTTGAAACCAGCCTGCAGGGGCGGATTGCTCAACAACTGGTCGGCGACAGTGCCGGGGAAAGAATCCGCAAATAACCCAAAGCCGCCCCGAACAACCGTATGCTGCAGACCAAACGGCGTCCACGTGAAGCCAAATCGCGGCAACCACTCGACCGCCGTGTAGTTCGGCAGCACCTGGTTCTGGCCAGAGACAATCGCCTGGTTGTAGGGCTGGTTTACGTCATGGGAGATATTGAGGAAGTCTCCGCCCAGCCGCGCAAAGCAATTGGTCTGGCACACCGGATTGGAGAAGTGCTCACCTCGCAGCGAGAAGCTCAACTTTAGGTTAGGCTTCACGCTCCACTCGTCTTGTGCGTAGAAGCCTAGAGCGTAGAGGGCGATCGGCTGGCTGGGCTGCGAAGGAAAACTCTGGAAATAAGTCCCTCCGTTTCCGTTAAAGAAGTTCTGTAGCGTTGTGCCTTGGCTGGCGCCGATGGACCCAATTCCCGGATCGAAATCGGTAATGTCATTGCGGCGGAAACTCAGCCCCACCTGCAGTGAGTGATTTCCCTTCGTGATCGAGAAATCATCGACGAATTGATACTGAGTGACGTTTCGTCCTTGGGGCACGATGTCAAGTAACCGGCCTAGGGAGGAGAAGGCCCCGCCCGCGAAGGCTAAACGAAACGGTTGAGCCTGCAAAGCAGCTTGGAGATTGGGCACGTTGAATAATGCCGAATACCACTGGCCCGACGCGATGAATTGATTCACCGCATTCGCGCCCAGAGTGTGGGTCTCCTCTAACTGTCCTTCATATTGCGGCTGCGTGCTGCCCAGGTTGAAGAGCGGTGAGATCGCGTCGGTGAGTGTGGCTTGGAAGCCATGGTCGGTGCGAAAGTGCCCGAACAGGCGGTCGTTGGTTCCAATATTCTGATCGATCCGTGCCGTGATCAGGTATTCCGTGCTCAACTGGCCTACGGTCGAGGTAAACGCTAGCGCGCAGGGCTGGGTAATGCCGAGCCCGCTATTCGCATCGGTAAACCCGTTGCACCCCAAATTGTTCAGTGGAGCCGCTCGGCCTGCACCGGGTGCGTTCTGATAAAGATTGAAGAGAGATGTATAGAATGGCACCGACGCCGGGCTTGCGTTGGCCAAGTTTGCCAGTGTGGCCGACTGAAATTGCGGGCTTGGGATTCGCACATTGGTACTGGTCGGCAGCACAAAGCGTAGTCCTTCGGTGTCCACAAAGAAGAACGTCTTATCCTTCTTGATCGGTCCACCGAACGAAGCTGCCCACTGGTTCGCATTGTCGAATGGCCGGGGCGCGCCATTCTGGTTGTTGAAGAAGCTGTTTGCGTTGAGGGTCCGTCCATTCCACCAATAAAGCGCATTCCCGTGGAAGTTGTTAGAACCTGACTTGGTCACATAGTTGACGTTGGCTCCCGCCAATGTTCCGTACTGCCCCGAATAGCCGTTGGTCACGACTGTCGCCTCGCGGACATCGTTGTTGCCCAAGAGCAGATTCGTTGCACCAGAATTGTTCAAGTTGAGGAACGGATCATTTTCGTTTTGTCCGTTTAGAGTAAATAGGTTCGAAGTGGCGGGAAGTCCGTAAGCCGAGAAATTGCCACTTCCGCCTTGCGTGTTTTGTACTACACCAGGAGCCGTCTGCGCGATGTAGCTCAGGTCATTACCGGGGTTGGGCGTCTGGGAAATCTGTGTCTCGGTAAAACTGGTAGAAACGTCGGCGTTTTCAGTTTGTAGCAAGGGGGCGTCTGAGGTCACTTCTACCGTAGAAACCGCTCCGCCGACGGCGAGAGCTATGTTGACAGTCGCAGCTTGGCCGATCGTGACCACGGCCGTTGCAGTGGCTTCCTGAAATCCGGCAACCGCGACGGAAACTGTGTAACGTCCTGGCGGCAACAGAGAAAACCGGTACACACCTCGAGAGTTTGTGGATTGAGCCTGCGTGCTTCCATTTTCCTGACTTTTTAGGGTTACGCTGGCATCAGGCAGAATTGCCCCCGAAGAATCAGTAACCAGTCCCACAAGGTCGCCAGAGGTGACAGATTGAGCTGCCAGTTGCGATGCGCCCCCTACAAGAAATATCAGGAACAACATAATGACCGAGACTGTTAATGAGAACGACCAAAAAGCTGACCATCTTTGCAGATTGCTGCTCTTTGTCAGACGAACCAGTATTTGACTGAACTTCACAGTGACTCTCCTCGTTGAGATTTAGCTGATGGATAAGCTTCCCTACTAGGAGCACGGGCACTGCCATGGATGCTTGTGATGAACGTCGCCGGGAAAGACATGAACTCGTCCTGAGCGATGGCGGCGGTGGGCGATACAAATTTTGGAAGCAGCGCACATTTTGAAGTATGGAACGCAAAATCGTCGAATGTGAAAGGCGAGCGCTGCCGTGGGCCAGGCTGAGCCGCTCGAACGCCGATAAATTGTGGGGGGAACTTAACCTACGAAATGTTTTTCAGCAGTTTTCGCAGCAGCGATCGATTGGCTTTTCGAAGAGGTAGACAGAGCCCATCGTTCAACTTCACGAACATATTGCCAGTCGGCGGCAAATGGAACTCCTCGACGTGGTCGAGATTCACAATCGCATTGCGATGCACGCGGAGAAAACGATTCGGGTCGAGCAGCGCCTGGAGGTTCTTCATGCTTTGCCGAACCAGATGGGACGCCTTCCCCACATGCAGGCGAATATAATTCCCTGACGATTGCATCCATCGGATATCTTCGACTCTGACAAGCACAATTTTTTCATTCGCTTCCACTGCCAATCTCTGCAGGAAGTGGCGCGCCGGTCGTTTTTGCGCCTGGTCCGTCAACCGCTCCTCGGCTTCGAGCTCCATTCGAGTACGATCCATTCTCGATGTTGCCCGATCCAGCGCGACTTCCAAGCGCTCGGCATCAAATGGCTTTACGAGAAAGTCGATTGCAGTCGAAGCAAACGCCGACACCGCTGAGGGATCGTAGGCGGTGACGATGGTTGCAGGGGCAAACTTAATTCCCACAGCCTCCCAGCTCGGAGCTCGCCTAATCGCTGGTGTATGTACGTCCAATATTACGAGGTCTGGAGCGCTCTCCTGAATTGCGGACACCAGCCTGGAGTCGTCCACGCAAGTCACCGTCATTCCTGGTTCGCGTTCGAGCAGTGAGCAAATGAGACTGCGACTCCCGGCGTCGGGCTCTGATACCAGAACTCGGATCGGCAACAGGCCAGCCGACGCTGTCGTTTCGGTTTCACGTACCTCGAGAGAAGATCTCAATGGATGCTCTCAATCTCATTTTCTGGAGTTCTTGGCCAGGAACAAACCGTGGACAAGCTGCACAATCGTTTGCTGGCTGGGTGGCTTGACCGGTGACCTTTCACGGAAATCTGTGAGGCGCGCAAATGCGCAAGTGCTCGGCGCATTTGCCTTCGACCTCGCCACAGTCTGGTTTTTACGCTGTCTTGCGATATGCCAAGGATCGTTGCTGTTTCCGAGATGCTCAATAGCTGCAAGTCTCGAAGTATAAATACCTGACGATTACGCGAAGGCAACAAAGTTAGAGCTCTGAGAATCACCCCTCTCACCTGCTTCCTTTCCAGAGCTTCGAAGGGGCCTTCTCGTGAGTCCATAATTTCAATGACCTGCTGCCCGCCACTATCATCTTCGTAGTCGAGAGGTTCATGGTTGAACTTGCGATGTCGCCGTAGCCACATTCGGGATTCGTTAATCGTTATGCTCATCAACCACGTGCGGAACTGTGAGTCATGTCGGAACTGGCAGAGTTTTCTGAAGGCCTTGAGAACAGCATTCTGGACTACGTCCTCTGCATCGGCTTCACTGTGAACAATTGATAGCGCCTTAAGATATAGAACGTGTCGGTGTGGCCTCACGAGTTCACAAAATGCCTCTGCGTTGCCATCGAGGATGAGCTGTATCTGGGTGGCTTCCGGCACCTCTGGTTGTGCTTCTCTTGAAATCATAAAAGCGGGACGCCATCACTTCGGCCGTCAATTACATAACCTTGACGGACGTACTTTTATTCCCGGCAGAAATATTCTGTGCGGTCAACTTGAAAGATTCGTCGAAGTTGTTGGGTGCCCGGAATCGCGTTAAGCTGCAATCGTCAGAATAGGTGGCCAAGCTGGAAAAACCACTTCTGGTGGCCCGAGTCGCCGACGCTTCCGCCAATGAAGAAGGGGCCAAACGCTGTCTGTGCGATGACGCCGGCGGCGACATCGTTTGGGAATTTGCTTTGATCTGCGAAGCCATACATCTTGCCGAATTCATACGTACCGACGGCATAGACATTCTTGCCAAGAAAAGGTGGCAGCGAAGCAATCTCGTGCAGGTAGCCGATGCGCAAGGTGTAGTACTGGTTTCCGAATAGCTCATTTGTACCGTATGCGCTGAGGCGCAAAGGCCCTCCCAGGAAGAATTGAGGGATGCCAGTGCCTTGGTAGCCAAACGTTGAGCCGCCCTCCGCGGCGGCGAAGAGCGAGGCGGGCCGTGTGATCGGCTGGAAATACCGAACCTTCAGCTCCATTGTAGGAAAGCTCCCGGTCGCTCCCGGACTGGACTGAAACCAGCGAAACGCCGTTTCTGCGCCAAAGCCGCGGCGCGGAAGCACGGAGTCGTCGGTGTGATCGGCCAGAAAATGCAATCTGAAATCACCGGTACGGCCTTCGACGGAAGGAAATTGTGGAGTTCCCAGCCGCAAGCGAGTATCCAGATACCCCATTTCGTATCCGGCCTTTACCTCGGCAAAGCGGCCGAATTCATAGCCAAGGTCACCGCCGATATTGGCACGAGAAACACGGTAGTCGGCGAGCGGATCGCTCTTGCGATATAGGTAGAAGGCCGTGTCGCCGGCGTCCGCGTGCGGCGCGAAGAACCATTTACTGGACGCCGTGAACGGGCGGTAGAGCTCGCTCGCGACGCCATAGGTATTGCCAAAAAGAACGTCTGTGCGCCATTCGGAGCGGAATCCAGCAATGTCCACGAAGGTCACGCGCGAAGCCAGCGTGAAGTTTGCGTTGTCACTTTCAGAGCCGTCCATTTCGAAGCCGAACTGCAGAGTTGGCGGCGCGTAATTCTTCTCGTGGACAGTGACGATGAGACCCGTCTGTCCGTTTTCTTCCCCCATCTGGTAGTCAGAGGAATCGTATCTGCCGATGCCCGTAAGCCGGTTGAGAATTGTTTCGAGCGATTGGGGATCGATCGGCTTATCGACAAGAGATTTCAGGGAACGCTCAAGCTGCTTCCGTCCCTCCGGACTCGTGCCTTCAACACGAACGAACCGGGGGATGGGGACAAGAGACTGTTTCCGTGCGCCGTGCGTTTCAAGGTAGCGTTGCCAGTCCGGGTCATCGAGTGAGTAGGGCATGAGTATGCGTATTTTTTCTTCCGCGGCGCTCTCACCCTTATCAATGATGGACTTTGCTTTTTGATAATCCAAGGACGTGAAGTCACTCAGATTGACGTTGACGATCAAGTCCGCAGCGGAGAGGCTGCGAATTTCGTTTTCGCGGACGACCACATCCACGGAACGCCCCAACACACTGAAAAGAGATTGAATGTCACCAGGCTTTACTCGGGCCGTTTCTAGATGAACCGCGATGACGATTTCTGCACCCATCTTTCGCACCACGTCGGTAGGAAGATTTCCGACAAGCTCGCCGTCGACATACACCTTTTCCCCATCGCGAATTGGCGAAAAAAGTCCGGGAATGGACATAGTGGCGCGCATCGCTTTGGCGAGCGAGCCATCTTTGAAGACGACTTCCTTTCCGGAGACAAGATCGGTTGCGACACAACGGAAGGGGATCGGCAGTTGATCGAACGAACTTAGCCGCGAATACGGCAACGTCTCGTGATCGATCAAAAGACTGATTTCTTGGCCCGCGTTGAGGCCGGCGGGTAAAGTGAGACCGTTCTTGAGGCCGACGACCAGGGAGTTGGGATAAGCGCGGAGATCCTCTTTTCGCCGAAAGGAGAGGTCCTGATATTGCGTCTGGCCACCGATGATGCTGTCCCAGTTCTGTTGTTCGACGAGTTCGCGGAGTTGTTCTGGACTCTTGCCGCTTGCATAAAGCCCTCCCACGAGCCCTCCCATACTTGTTCCCGCAATATAGTCAATCGGGACGTGATGGTCTTCAAACCACTGCAAGACGCCAATGTGGGCGAGGCCCAGCGCGCCGCCCCCTTCCAGAGCCACGCCGATCTTCGGGCGATCCGCATGGTCCGAGGTTGCGCTTTTGGCAGGAGACGAGTATTCCGGCGCCTGCTGCCCGAGCACGCCCGAAGCGACAACTAAAGTCAATAGCAGTTGGAGCGAAGACCGGTGAGGACAGCGAGGCATGAAACCTCCTCAAAAGTTCACGATGCGCACGGCAGAACCTTTGATGAGTCTCACCCAGCTTCGCTCGCCGGGCAAGACCCAGTCCGTGCGTTCCACGATACCTTGTCCAAGTACGCACTTTGCCGCGGAGTGGCGGGCCTATAAGCGATTGTTTCCCTACGTGCGTTTGCCGGGCCGCAGTCCGGTTATCTTTTCTGGTTGCACTCGTATAATTGCGCAGATATGAACTGCATGTTACGTGCTTTCCTCATTATTCTTGTCGCTGCCGCTGGTCTGTCCGCGGCTCAAGAACAATCGCACAACGAAAAAGTTCCCGTTATGGATGGCGGAGCCGGACCCTGTTCGCTGGAACTCGCTGTGACTGGTGCCGACGGGAAGCCTGTTTACGCCGCGACGGTTAAGGTTCATATCGCCTATGGTTTTGGCGGAATCCGCAAGCTCGATCTCGAAGCTGGCACCAACTCGGATGGGAAGGTGAGGTTCACCGGACTTCCCGCCCGAGTGCACCAACCTCCGCTTGAGTTTCACGCTTCGAAGGATGAGTTCGCGGGTGTTGTTGTTTACGATCCGGCCGCGGAATGCCAAGCCAGACACGGCGTCGCTTTGGCGAAGTTGAAAGCGCAAGAAGGCCACTAACCGCAAGACTCACAGGCGAAAAGCGAGTAATATAAAATCGTTTTTCTACTACCCATCCCAAGTTCTTGAAGGAAGACTCATGATCCTGCACGCGCTTACTCGCAGTTATCGCTTGTCACTGCTCTGGTTCTGTGTGGTCACTATTGGGTTGCCTCTTCTTGCGCAGTCAGTTTCACAGCAGAAAACTTCTTACCCCTGGATGAACCCCAGTCTGTCTCCCGATGAGCGTGCAGTGATGGTGGTCAAGCAGATGACGCTGGATGAAAAGATCACGTTGTTGCACGGCACCGGCCACCCGGGTCTAGGTCCGATGAGTCCGCTGTCATCGGGATCGAACGGCGGAGCCGGATATGTGGTGGGAATCCCGCGGCTGGGAATTCCCGGCATACAAATCTCGGACGCTGCTTATGGAGTGCGTTCGAGTGGGCAGAACGGACGCTATTCCACTGCACTGCCATGCACCCTCGCGGCGGTTGCGAGTTGGGATCCCGACTCTGCATACGAATACGGCGCTCTGATTGGACGCGAGTTGCGGGCGCAGGGTTTCAATATGTCACTCGGCGGCGGCGTCGATTTGACGCGTGAGCCGCGCAATGGCCGCAACTTTGAGTATCTGGGCGAGGATCCTATTCTTGCCGGCAAGCTAGTGGCGCAAGTCATTAAGGGGACCCAGGACCAGCACGTGCTCGGCGACATCAAGCATTATGCACTGAACGATCAGGAAAGCGGACGCAACGCCGTCAACGTAAACATTGACGAGCGCTCCATGCGGGAGACGGATCTGCTCGCCTTCGAGATCGGCATACACGACGGAAATCCAGCAGGCGTGATGTGCTCGTATAACCGCGTGAACGGCGACTATGCCTGCGAGAACAAATATCTGCTCAGTGATGTTCTGAAGAAGGAGTGGAAGTTCCCCGGCTTTGTCTTGTCAGACTGGGGGGCCGCACACAGTATCGCCAAGGCCTCCGCCGCTGGAATGGACCACGAGCAGCCCAATGAATACTTCTACGGAGACGCGCTCAAGAAAGCGGTCGAGGCTGGGCAGGTGCCGATGTCCGAAGTGGACGACCACGTTCACCGGATCGTGCGCGCCATGTTCGCCACTGGCGTGATTGACGATCCTCCGCAAAAAAGCGTGGTGGACGTGGTGGGCGGTTTTGAGATCGCTCAGCACATCGCGGAACAAAGCATGGTATTGCTGAAAAACGAGAAGCAGCAGTTGCCGCTCGACCCTTCCAAGCTGAAGTCCATCGGGAATACGATCCCGGAACAGATCTTAACTCGGCCGCGGCGCTAGCCAAGAACGCAGATGTCGCCATCGTTTTCGTTTCGCGGTGGGAGAGCGAAGGGCGGGACTCGGACAGCCTTTCGCTGCCCGACAATCAGGACGACTTGATCGCGAAAGTTGCTGCGGCCAATCCCAACACCATTGTGGTGCTGGAAACGGGCAATCCGGTTGCCATGCCGTGGGTGGACCAGGTGAGTGCGGTTCTGGAGGCGTGGTTTGCCGGCAGTCGTGGCGCTGACGCGCTGGCCAATATCCTGTTCGGGGAAGTGAACCCGAGCGCTAAGCTGCCCATCACTTTTCCCAAGAGTGAAGCAGACTTGCCCCACCGGAGCATCGTCAAGCCGCCTCCGGCAAACGAACCTCCGCCCAGCGATCCGGATGCCTGGAAGAAAAGACTGGAAGGCCTGCCGGCGTTCCAAACGAATTATGACGAGGGATTGAAGGTTGGATATAAATGGTATGACTCGGAAAAGAAGCCGGTGCTGTTTGCATTCGGTCATGGCCTTTCCTATACCAGCTACACATATTCCAACTTGAAGGTAACTGCGGGGGAGCGCGTGGGCGTGCGTTTCACCGTGAAGAACACGGGTGACAGGGCGGGAACGGAAATAGCTCAGGTCTATGCTGGGCTGCCCGCAAGTGCCGGGGAACCTCCCAAGCGGCTGGTGGGTTGGAGCAGGGTCAAGTTGAATCCAGGTGAGAGCAAGGATGTGGCGGTGGAACTGGATCCGTTGTTCCTTTCGATTTTCGACACCGCGCGTCACGTGTGGTTGCGGGCGCCCGGGGACTACACGATTATGGTGGGTGGTTCGTCAGAGAGTTTGCCGCTGCGGGAGGGAGTCAGTCTGAAATAACCCTGGTGCCCACGGAATGACATCGGTACACGGACGTGCTGTTGCGCTGGTTGTTACCGGCCAACCAAGGCCTGCGCGGAATTCCGCAAGGTGCGAGCGCTTGTCAGACAGGCCGGCTTGGCGACGCTGGCCGCCACGGCCAGGAGTGCCCCTCCAAGGCTTGGATGCGGTAGAACACGGCAGTGGGTGCAACCGCGCCGGTCTCCCGTCTGGTGGCCACCAGCTTCTTCGCGATGCCGAGCTTGGCGGTGATTTGCGGCTCGAGCAAGTCCAGCCGCATCTGCTGCGCTCGATTGTCCGCCGTCAGGTGTCGCAGCATGTCCCGATCCTGAGCGATAACCTGCTCACCGTTTACGTAAGGCTCAAGGAAGGCGTCTTCACCTGTAGAGTCAAAAGTACGTGCCCCGGTCTCGATATTGACCACATGTCGCAGTGTGTCTTCCAGCGCAGCCTTCACAGCGTAAGTGTGGGTAACCCAATCGGCATCCTCCGCCGCTTCTTTGGCAGTACGCGCAGACAGAAAACCCATGAAGCCAGTCAGCAGCAAGGCCGAAGGAATCCTCAAATTGCCCCATGGGCCAATCCAAAGGGCGTGAAAATGAGTCGCAAACGAACACAGCGCGATACAACCCCGCCCTAGAAGGATCATCGTCACAACTTCCAGGGGCTTCAGTGCAAAATCTGTGAAGAGACAACAAAGGGGATGGAGGCTGCGTGTTCTGAGACATGTACCTCGGTGTGATTGCCACCGACGATTAGAGAAAACTCACAGTGCTACGCCTCCGGTGAGCGTGACGCCCTTTCGCACATCCGCGACCGAACATCAGGCGCCACTAAGCGCGATTCCGGTTACGGGCGGATCTTTCACCATAACTATTCTTGCAAGCTCGATTGTTACGCTCGTGGGATAAGAAATCCAACGTCTTGGTGTGGCGCACCGGAAGCGCGATTCGGCGCTTTTGTTTAGCTACGCAGGCCAGAATCAAGCAGCGCAGCGGGCGGTGGATTCCC
>WNFA01002113.1_pt1 | contig 16273 bp, 16 predicted proteins | sample 5400481 | NCBI WGS metagenome assembly WNFA01 (sample SAMN13153340, study PRJNA577476) | soil metagenome | isolation source: 120 cm saprolite under Douglas fir tree site 2 hole 1 replicate 2 | place: USA:California | collected 2015-04-18
GCACGAAGATGTTTCCCACCCGCCTTTCCGGCAGCGCCTCGCCCGCCTCGCCGCGGACTTCCACTTCCACGCCCGGCACCGGGGGACCCACCGAGGCGATCTCGAAATTCCCATCGCGAACCTCGCCCTGCCGGGCCAGCTCGAGAGGGTCGATGCTCAGCGCCTGCACCGGCCGCTCGGGGGCGGAGTAGGTGACCGCCAGGGTGGCTTCGGCGAGCCCGTAGCCGGGGGTAAGCGCCCGGGAGTTGAAACCCCAGGCGGAGAACCTCTTCCCGAATTTGCGCATCGCGTTCATCGACACCGGCTCGGCGCCGTTCAGCGCGATTCGCCAGGAGGACAGGTCCACTCCTTGGAGCTCCGCGTCTTTGATCCGGTGAACGCACAGCGAGTATCCGAAGCTCGGTGCGGCGGACGCGGTGCCGCGATGGCGGGAGATCGCCCGCAGCCAGAGCGCGGGGCGGGCGAGAAAATTTTCGGGTGGAATCAGCACCAGCGGCGCCGGGTAGTAGACCGCGCTCAACAGGCAACCGATCAAACCCATGTCGTGGTACAGCGGCAGCCACGAAACCCCGACCTCGCGCTCGGTGGCCGAGGCGTTGATCACCGAATTGAGGATCGCGCACTGGGCAAGCAGGTTTTCCTGCGACAGCGCCACCGGCTTGGGATCGACCGTCGACCCGGACGAGAACTGGATCAAGCACAGCGCATGCGGTCGTGCCTCGGCTTCGCTGGTGTCGTCGATCAGCGCCTCGGCGGTGGTGCATCCGAGCTCCGGCCGGGAAGCCTCGATCGCCTTGCCGAGCAGGCGCCGAAGCCGCGAATCGCTGACCACCACCCTCGCGCCGACGAGCTTGACCATTCGCGCGGTGGCCGACTGGTACTCGTCGAGCCGCCCCAGGCGCAGCGGAGGATAGAGCGGCACCGGCACCGCTCCGGCGAGCAGGGTGCCGAAGAATGCGTCCATGAACGAGGGGCTGGTGGGCAAGATGATGACGACGCGATCTCCCCGGCGGATCCCCAACTTGATCAAGGCGGACGCCGCGCATCGGGCCCGGCGGTACACCTCGGCCCAGGGGAGGACCTGCTCCTCTTCGCGGATGTTCACGAAGGTGAGCCCGGATGAATCTGCCGCCGCCGCGGCGAGAGCGGCATTCAGCGTGTCGAACTTCGGGCGCGGGGCGGGAGGACCCTTCATCGGTGCTCCTGCGAAGCGCGGATGGCAACCAGGTTCGCCAGGTCGTCCACGGTACAGACCTTGGCGGAATCCTCTTCGGTGAGCTTGATCCGGAAGCGGTCCTCCAGGCCCACCGCGAGGATGGTAAGCCCAAGCGAGTCGAGCTGGAGATCCTGGATCAATTCGTCGGATGCCTCGACGGCGCGCTCGAGCTGAAGCTCCTCGCTGGCGATGCGGCGGATCTCCGCAAGGACCTCCAGCGCGCTATGCGCCACGATTGAGTCTCGGCAGAAAGCGGGGTCGATTGGCGAATGCAGAGGCGTATCCCTGCCCCAGAGCCTTCTCCTCGGCGCGGATTCGCGTTCGGAGCAGCACGACGTTGCCCAGGGAGAAGAAAATCGCGGTGAGCCAGCAGCCGTGGACGAGCGGCAGGCACGCCATTTCCGCGACCACCGCGAGGTAGTTCGGGTGGCGAATGAACTTGTAGGGACCCTCGGTGACCGGCGCGTCTCCGGGAACGACGAGGATCCGCACGTTCCAACGGTCCCCGAGCGTTGAGATCGCCCAGTAGCGCAGGCCCTGGGAGCCGATCGCACCGATCAGCGCAGCCACGCCCAGCAGTCCCGGAAAGGGCCGGCGAAGGAGAACGACTTCCGCCGCGCAAGAGGCGAGGAAAGCCCCATGGAAAGCGGCCATCCAGCGAAAGTGCGTTCGGCCGATCTCCCGCGCGCCCCGCGCTAAGGCGATCCGCGCGTTGCGTCGCGAGAGGGCGAGCTCGACCACCCGTTCCGCGGCGACGAGGCCCAGAAAAACCAGATAGGCATTGACGGAGCTCACCATCGGAGAAGAACGAGCTCAGAGCAAAAACCGGGTCCCATGGCAAGCAGCAGACCGTAGTCGCCGCTCTTCGCGGTGCCCGCGTCGAGAAGCTCTCCGAGCACGAACAGCACCGAGGCCGAGGACAGATTTCCCGTCTCGGAAAGGGAGCGCCACGAGCGCTCCAGCGATTGGGGCGGCAGCTCGAGCGCGGATTGAAAGGCGTCGAGGACTTTCGGACCCCCGGCGTGCGCGATCCAGTGGGTGATTTGGCCGCGGTCGAGGTGATGGTCAGCGAGAAACGAGTCCACGTCTTGTCGGATGTGCTGCGTCGCCAGCTGCGGTACCTTGGCCGAGAGAACGACCTTGAAGCCCCGGTCGACCAGGTCCCAGCCCATCACCCGCTCGGTGTGCGGGTAGAATACGGAGCGGGTCGCCAGGATCTGAGGTCCGCGCCGCACCGAGTCGCGCCTGCCCGCGCCGGCGAACACCACGGCCGCCGCTCCGTCGCCAAAAAGACCCGAGGCGATGATGTTCGCCACGGAAAGATCCTCGCGCTGAAGGGTGAGCGAGCACAGCTCGACGGAGAGAAGGACGCAGGTGTGGTCGCGAAACGAGCGCAGATAGTCGGACGCGCGCGCCGCTCCCGCCGCTCCGGCGACGCATCCCAGGCCGAAGATCGGCGTCCGCTTGACGTCGGGGCGAAAGCCGAGCCGGTTGACCAGCGTGGCGTCCAGGCTCGGGGTGGAGATACCGGTGACGGTGACGAAGAAAAGCGCGTCGACATCGCGTGGCGAAAGACCCGCGGATTGAAGCGCGGAACGGATCGCCGCCTCCCCCAGATCCGCGCCCACGCGGTGCCACGCCTGGTTTCGCTTCGCGAACGATCCGAGCGCCTCGTACTCGCCGATGGGAAGCGCCAGATACCGGCCCTTGACCTGCACTGCGCGATGCAACTCCTCCAGGCGCTCCAGGTTGTGGTGTTGCTCCGCCCAGCCCTTCCGGAAGGCCGCGATGAGCATCTCCTGGTCCGCGTAATGGGGAGGCAGGACCCGTCCCACGGACCGGATCTCGGGCGCGTTCTCAAGCTCACTCGCCATCAATGGAATCCTCGTCAGGCATGCTAATCAGCGAGCGGGCAATGCGCCGCTCCCTATCTCAGCGTCAGTCAAAAGAGAGCCCGGCGCGAGCATCGTTACAGGGAGAGCGGGCGAGCGCGCCGCGCAAGGAACGACAATCGGCGCGGCTGGGGCAACGCGCCGCTCGATTCTCCAGGCATCAGTCAGAAGACAGCGTCTCGCGCGCACTGTTGCACAGGAGAGCACGCGAGGAACGGCGTGCGGTCGACGAAGAGGGGCAATATTGCTTCGCCGTGGCACTATGACGCAACGTTTCAAGTACGCGCTCTAATACCCAGATCCGCGATGGCTGGTTTGTCCGCGCGCCGGCCTGCACGTTCCGTTACAAGTTCGCGCCACGATGATCATGCCGAGTGATTGTCGCCACTACCGCAGCGATTATCTGCGCGCGACGGCCGTTGCACGGGAGAGCGGGCGAAGGCGGCGCTGCGGAGAGTTGCCGCATCGCGGCAGTCGGAAACACCGTCCTGGAGGAGCGCCTGAACGAGGGTTGAAGATTCGTCAGGCGCTCGACCAGAAACGGCGGACTCGGGATCTCACGGTTGATGAATTCCGATCCCAGGCGCCGGGTTACGCTGCCATCGCTTGGGAATTGCTGTTTCCGAGTCCCTCGTTCGCGACAAAATCGCGAGCGCAAGGAGAAACCCCGACACACCGGGTAGGTTAAAGGACAACCACAGTCAGTGTGCTTCGCAGAGACTCCTCCGCTTCCCGACCGCGCCCGCGGTAATCGGTGTTGTCAGCACTTCAGCTCGGCGGAGTTTACGACTAAGCGTACGAGTGCGAGCATTGCCAGCCGCACAAAGAAGGTGGTCGAAGATGAGTGTCCGGGCGCGATGTCTTTTTCCCTCGGCTACCGGTGTACGATCAGCAGCGCATGGAAGGCGCCTTCACTATCCGGCGGGCCGATCGTCGGCCGACGTTCTCGATGTCGAGCGCGTCCAACCGCAGCTGATCTGGCGTTCACTGACCGGGAGGCTGCGCTGGGAATCATCCTCAAGGGAGCAACGATCGTCGAGCTCGAGCCGGCCACCGTCGAGCGGGCCGACCTCCGCGTCGAAGGCGGCGCCATCGCTGAACGGGGACGGGACCTGACCGAGGGGCCGTTCGACGAGATCTGCGATCTTCGAGGGAAGCTTCTTCTCCCCGGCCTTGTCTGTGCGCACCACCACTTGTACACCGCGCTCGCTCGCGGAATGGCGGGCGCCGAATCGCCGGAGAAGCATCTGCGCGGGGAAGAGGGCCTTCAGGGGCGGCTCGCGGCCGCACTGGATGCCCAGGCGATCGAGCTCGCCGCGAAGATCGGATCCCTGGAAGCGATCTGCGCGGGGACGACGACAATTTTCGATCATCACGCCTCGCCCAATGCGCTTTCAGGTTCGCTCTCGCACGTGGCGCGCGGGATGAGCGAGGTCGGAATCCGCGGCGTTCTCTGCCACGAAGTGACGGATCGGCACGGCCCCGGAAAAGGCGCCGAAGCGATCGAGGAGAACATCGCCTTCGCACAAGAAGCGCAGGGTCGGTTCCGCGGGATGATCGGGGCGGATGCCTCCTTCACGCTCTCCGACGATGCGCTCGATGCAATTCGCGACGCGATGGAGGTGAGCGGCGCGGGGCTTCACATCCACCTCGCCGAACAAGCAATCGACGAGCGGCTCTCGATCGAGCGCTACGGGCACTCGCCGGTCCAGCGGCTGAGCGACAACAACTTGCTCGGTCCTCGCAGCATTCTGGCCGATGCCGTTCATCTCTCCTGGCCGGAGCTGTCTCAAGTCATTTCCACCGGTTCCTGGCTCGTCCACAACCCCCGCTCCAACATGAACAACCAGGCTGGCTACGCCCCGGCGGGCAAATTCGGGTTGCGCGCGATGCTGGGGACGGACGGCATGGCCGCGGACATGTTCGCCGAGGCGCAGACGGCGTATTTCCGATCTCGCGAAGCCGGGCAGCCGATCGACGTCCTCAAATACCTCGCCAATGCTCAGCGCCTCGCTTCGGAGCTGTTCCAGATACCGATCGGCGCGATCCGGCCCGGCGCCGCCGCGGACATCATCATCCTCGACGACCCCTCGCCGATGCCGCTCTCGGCGGAAAATCTCGCGGCGAACTTTCTTTTTCGATTCAGCGCCCGCCTCGTCGAATCGGTGATGATCGACGGCATCTGGCGGATGCGCGAGCGGAGACCTCTTGGCGTCGGTGTGCAGGACCTTGCCCATCAGGCGCGAGAGGCGGTCGCGGTCATTTGGGAGAGGATCGAGCGCTCCTGAAACCGCGGAGACGGTGTTGCGTTCACCGGTCAACCTGAGTAAGCAGTCCGGATGCTGATGGGCTTCTTCACTGGATTGCTGATGAGTGCAACGCCGAATGTTGGCGACGTCGCGCCGGACTTCACCGCCAAGGACAGCGACGGCAAGTCGGTCACCCTCTCCCAGCTGGTCAAGGAAGGATCGGTGATCGTCGCCTTCTTCCCGAAGGCGTTCACCGGTGGTTGAACGAAGGAACTTTCGGCGTACCGGGACCGGTACGCGGACGTCGAGAAGAGCGGCGCGAAGGTGCTCGCAATTTCGATGGATGACGCCGAGACGATGAAGAAGTTCAAGGCCGAGCTCAAGGCTCCTTACTCGTTCATCCCGGATCCAGAGGGCAAGGTTGTCGCTCTCTATGACGTGAAGATGCCGGTGGTGTCGCTCGCGAACAGGTACTCGTTTGTCATCGGCGAGGATCGCAAAATAGTCAAAGTGCAATCCGGCAAGGATGCGCTGGATCCGGCCGATGCGATCGCCTCCTGTCCGATCAAAGCGAAGAAAAAAAGCTGACCGGAATTGCCCGCGGTCTATGGTTGACCAGAGGCGGCCGATTTAAATCAGCGCGCCTCCAGCGAAAGAGTAGCCGCGCCGAGTATCCGCCTGCTTCGCCGCTCTTGAAGAAAGGCGGTCGCCCGAAGATTTGCCCGGGCCCAGCTTGGATCGAGGTCTTCATTCGAGACCGGCACCGAGAGCTCTTTCGCGCCCGTCTCGACCTGCGCCCATCGCCGGAGCCGTCGGACCACCGCGGTGTGCTTCAAGCGCCTCCCCGCATTCTCGCCGCGCAGGACCTGGGTCTGGAGATTTCCCTCGGTGATCGCCAGCCAAAGCTCCGCCCGATCGTTGGCGGAGACCGGCGGTAGCTCGGAGACCTGCGCTCGAATCTGGACGGATTTGGCGGAGCTTGCGGCCATGGAAAGCTCGACCTTCGCCTTCCGCCCGCGACTCGCCTCGGCGACTTCGCCGACCACCGCATCCGAACCGCCGACGAGCTGGCGTCGCCCATCGACGACGACCTGGGGCGTGTAGACGCCGCTGAGCTTGAAGGTGTCGGCATAGGATTCTTGCCGCTGCGTCGCGGTCGACGATGAATAGGGATCCGCCCAACCGAGGCGATTCCAGTAGTCGACGTGCCATCCCAGCGCGATGATCTGGGCTCCGTGAGCCGGCTGCTTGTTCTCCAACTCGGCCAGCGCGTCGTCGGCGGGCGGACAGCTCGAACATCCTTCCGACGTAAACAGCTCGACCAATACCGGGGCTGGGGCGCTCGCCGCCGCTGGCGGTTCGGCCTTTTGAGCCCACGCGCTCGTTCCCAGGAGCAGGAGGATCCACGTTTTGGCAAGGAAGTATCGACTCATGGCGCAAAGCTCCTGGACGGAAGCCTGGACCGAATCGCGACCGCGACGGCGACCAACGCGAGCCAGGGCAGGACGTGGAATCCGAGTAGATGGGAGACCGACCCGATCTCACAGTGGAAGTGCAAGACGAGCAGACCCACCGCGCCCGCGCTCATCGCTCCAATCACCACCCGGCGCGGTTGAAAGGCGGCGCGGGTGAGCGCCCAGAGGGCGAAGGCGATCGGCGCCGCGGAAAACAGAACTTCCACTGTGAGGCAGGGAATGCCGCGCTTGATCAAGTCGCCGCCGGGATCGAACCCCGAGCCCCCGAGGCTGATCGCCAGCGCCACCAGCGGCAGCGCGAGGAGCAGGCCGTTTCGCAGCGGTCGGCGCCGGGGCGCGAGCGAGATGATCGGCCCGGCGAAAGCCAGGAAGGCAAGCGCGATCCCAATCGTCCAGATGACCGGCAGCGGGGCGGCGTTGGCTACCCTGGAACCCAGCATCCACAGCCCCCCGACCAGAATGAGCGCGTTGAGCACCGCCACGATGGCTGCCTCCCGCCACCAGGGCGGCGATCGGCGGCCGGCGACCCTGGCCAGCTCGCCCTCCGCGATCGCGTCGCGTTGGGGCGAAAGCTCCGGCGGTTGGGCTCGCGACAGCGCGTCGAACGCCGAGAAGACGGATGGGCAGTGGTCGCAGCCGGCCAGGTGCGCGGACGTTTCCGCGTCCTGAGGCTGCCCCAACCGTTCCATCGCTCTCTCGCACTCCTTCGTCACTATTCCTCCCAGAGACCGCGCAAAAGCTCTCGGAGTTTTTCGTATCCGCGATGGGCGCGGACCTTCACCGCCGATTCACTGAGGTCGAGCGCCTCCGCGATTTCGGCAAACGACAGGTTCTGGAATCGATGCATCACGATCGCCAAGCGCTGATTCTCTGGAAGCTGCATCAGAGCGCGCTGGATGGCCGTCTCCCTGCCCGGATCGATATTCGGCGGGTCGACTGCTTCCTCGGCGCCGGCCGACTCGCCCAGGGAGGTCAGTTGCTCCAGCCGTCCGCGTCGCAGGTGGTCTCGGGCGGCGTTGGTGGCGATGGCGTAGAGCCAGGGCTTGAAGCGCGCGGCGCGATCGAATCGTCCCCGGGCCCGGACGACGGAGAGAAAAGAGAGCTGTACCAGATCCTCGGCGGTCGCTCTCCCGACGATTCGCGCCAGGTACCCGTAGACCGGATCTCGGTATCGCTGGAAGAGGATTTCGAATGCGCCTCGGTCGCCTTCGACGAAGCGAAGCATCAGAATCTCGTCCGACTCGGAATCGGCGCGTGCAGAGCGGGTACCATCTCCTTCTGTACGCGGCAGCACCAAGGCGGGTTTCACTCCCCTGGTCGACCGGCGGTAGGGCGCGTCGTTGGGGGACCGGTTTCTGGGGCGCGCACTCTATGCGAGTCCGTCCGGCCTCACCAGCGCAAGGTGCCTGGGCCTAACCGATGATGAAAGCGACCCGCCTGCGGATCTTCGAGCGTGCTTTCAGGGAGACGGTTCGGAAGCCCGCATCCCGTCGGAAGCGCCAAGCGCGGTTCTGACCCGCTCTTGCGCCGCCTTGAGCTGCGCGATCGACGGGCGGGCAAAAAAGCCCGGCGCATTGAGGATGGCGCGCTCTTCGGGATGGTATTTCCGGAAGGCGTACTTCACCGCCGCCGGCGGCGTCCGGAGATCCCAGACGATGCCGAACCACGAGAGACCCTTGAGGAGGTAGTAGCTCGGATCCCACTCCCACCAGAACCAGCCCTGGTTCGCCGTATTCTGATGGTAGTGGTGATTGTTGTGCCATCCCTCGCCGCAAGTAATGATCGCCAGGAGCCAGTTGTTGCGGCTGGTGTCGGTGGTCTTGTACCTCTGCCGCCCGAAGACGTGGCTGAGGGAATTGATGGTGAAGGTGCCATGCCACAGCAGGGTGGTGCTGATGAAGAATCCCCAGACGAGCATCGAGGGGCCGCCGATGAAGAACAGCGCCACCGCCAGCGCCACCGGCGGCACCAGGTAGTGCTTGTTCAACCAGCGCAGCTCAGGGTAGCTCGCGAAGTCGCGAATGCTCTCGACCGGGGTGCGATCGTACTTGCGGCAGAGAATCCAGCCCATGTGACTCCACCAGAATCCGCGAACGGTGGGGGAGTGGACGTCTTCCGCTTGATCCGAGAAGCGATGGTGGTGGCGGTGATGCCCCGCCCACCAGAGGACGCCCTTTTGCACGCACAGCGTCCCGCCCAGAGCGAGGACGAATTGAAAGGCGCGCGACGTCTTGAACGTGCGATGTGAAAAGTAGCGGTGATAGCCGGTGGTCAAAAACAGCATCCGGGCGAAATAAAGCCCCAGGCACACCGCCACATCGACCGCTCGAACCCCAGTCCAGAAAGCCGCGAAGCACATCAGATGCACGGACAGGAACGGGAGAATAGAGGTCCAGGAGACTTTTTCGACTTTCTCGGGGAAAACTGTTTCGGCGTTCAAGGAAAAGGCCTTTCGGGGAATCGATGGCGACCACGAAGTCGCAGCCTCTCTTTTAGGCCGAGCATGTCATCGCATTGTCAGCGAGCGGCGGAATTGTCCTTTCGAGCCAACCAGGCCTGAAAGCGGGGCTCGGCGTGCAGAGACGCCAGGTCCGGGTCCGATGCAGCGACGTTCCGCTTCCGGAAGCCGAGCTCAGTCGCCCGCTCGAGAAGTCCCAAAGCACCCTCCCGGTCGCCCGCTCTGGCCAACGCACAAGCAACATCGTAGGCAGTATCCGCGGAGGGGTACTCCTCGAGCGCCGCAAGTCCCACCTTCGCCGCAGCGGCAAACTCCCCGCGGATGAAAAGGACGCGTTCGGCAAATGTGTATGCCCCCGCCATGTCCACCCCGGGCAGCTTTCGCGCGTCGGCCACCCGGTTGTCGCGGATGAGCGCACCCGCCCACTCGTGGAGCACGGTCTGATCCGGGTGCTGGGTGTACGCGAGCTCCCAGAATGACAAGGCGCGCGCGTCATCGCCGACCAACGAGAACGCCGCCGCGAGAGCATGGGGCTCGACGCTCGCGCCTTCTATCTGGGAGAAGTGGTCGAGCGCGGCGCGGCCGTTTCCCTCCTTCACAGCGATCCATCCCAGCAGATGGTGAATTCGCGAGCGCAGCTTGGGCTCGGAAGTCGCGGCCTGGAGGGCGAGCTCGGCGAGCTGCTTTGCTTCTGGCAGCTTGCTCTGGTCGTAGAGGACCTGCGCGTTCTTGAACGGAATCATCGCAGCGCTGTTCGGGTCCGCGATTTCACCGCGGAAATAGGCGGTCACCCCGCCAAACGCCCGCAAGCCGAACATCACCAGGAAGATGAGGATGTAGGACTGCTGAGTCGTCGCGGCCCAGGCGATGCCCACGGCGCAGAAGACGAGCGAGAGGATCTGGGCGAAGAGAAATCCGCGCCGCCCGAAGAAGCGAATCAGCACCGCGCTGGCGATCTTTCCGCCGTCCAGCGGGATCACCGGGGCGAGATTGAGGAGCGACCAAAAGACGTTCACCCAGATGAGGTTGCGGAGCACGTAGTCCAGATAGGCGGGAAGTGGAGGCACGAGCTGGTCGATAACGATGCACACCCCTCCGAAGAGCAGGCCCACCGAGGGGCCCGCAAGCGTCAACAGAACGTCCCGATGCCAGGGAATTGCCCCACCCGCGTTGGGGTGCGTCAGCCCGCCGGTCCAGACGAGTTGGACGGCGGGTCGGTAACCGAAGAACAGGCTCGCCAGGGCGTGACCCATTTCGTGCAGGAGCACGGAGAAAAAGACGATCGCGATCCAGGAGATCAAATAGAGCACCGCGGTGCGGGGATCGCGCCAATTCATCCCTTGGTAACCGAGCACTGCGGCAAACAGGAAGTGGCCCGGATGCACCTCCACCGGGATACGCCCAATTCGGAAACGGAGCATTGCGCTTCAAGTTATCCCGAACCGATGCCTACGCGGAAAGGAATCACCTTAGTCGCGTCGCGTAGGATTTCGCTTCCGCCTCGCCTTCGGCTAGATCTAGTGCCTCTTTATGCTGGCGCTCGGTCCCTACCAGTTGCGCAATCCCTACGTTCTTGCCCCGATGGCCGGGGTGAGCGAGATGCCCTTTCGGGTGCTCGCCTTCAAGATGGGGGCCGCGCTTTGCCCCACCGAGCTGGTCAGCGCCCAGGGGTTGTTCCGGGCGAACTCCCGAACCATTCGCTACCTGCGCCACGATAAGGAGATCGAAAAGCCCTACTCGCTGCAGATCTTCGGCGGAGAGCCGGAGGTGATGGCGCGGGCCGCGCAGATCGGCAAGGAGTGGGGCGCGCAAATCATCGACATCAACATGGGCTGCCCGGTGAAGAAGGTGACCAAGACCGGCGCCGGATCGGCGCTGTTGTGCGACCCTCCGCGGGCGGCGCGCATCGTGGCGCAGATTCGCGAGGCCACTTCGCTGCCGGTGACCGCGAAGATCCGCTCCGGCTGGGATGCGAACAGTCACAACTACCTTGAAGTCGCCGGGGCCCTCGAGGACGCGGGATGCGCCGCCCTGGCCATCCACCCGCGCACCCGCGCGCAGGGGTACTCCGGATTTGCCGACTGGCGAGCGATCGCCGAATTGAAGAAGCGGATCCGCCGGATGTCGATCATCGGGAATGGCGACGTTCGATCGCCGGAAGACGCCCGGCGGATGCGCGAGACCACCGGGTGCGATTTCGTGATGATCGGCCGCGCCGCGCTGGGCAATCCATGGATCTTCCGACAGCTGACCGGTGGGCAAGCCCCGTCGGTCGAGGAGCGGTGCGCGACCATCCTGCTGCATCTGGAGCAGCACGTCGCCTTCGTCGGAGACGAGCGGGCCGCGGTCCGTGCCTTTCGCAAGCATCTTGCCTGGTACGCCCATGGTCTGAGGGGCGCGGCCGCTTTTCGGTCGGAGGTGAATCAGCTCGAGCTCGCCGACCAGGTTCGCTTCTCGGTCCGGCGCTTCTTCTCGCAGGCCGTCGCGGAAACGCAGGTCGCGGGGGAGCAGGAAATCGACTACCGCACCGCGTTGGGCTGACCCGACGGAGCAGCACACCGGGCCGATCTGACGGAGCAGCACCTGCGCCGGGCCGACTGGCAGAGCAGCACCTCGCCGGGCCGACCTGACGGAGCAGCACCTCGCCGGGTGGAAGTGAGCTTCCGCCCCGATGAAGAGACTGTCGCCTTGGCAAACGACCGAGCCAGTGAGCACTTTCGCCTCGATGGCAGGCCCGCTTCCGCGCCGAATCCGGCAATTACCGCCGCAAGCTCGTCCGCCTGTTTCGCCACGGGCCGGAAGGCGAGGACAAGGTTCTCGCCGTGATCGACCAGATCCACACTGATGTCGAGCGGCACATGCTCAACCGCGTCGTGCTCAACGCGGTCCTCGGAGTCGTCGCTGGAGACACCTTTGCGCTCTACGGCCTGCAGCATGCGGCGATCTGGGGTTTGACCACCGCGCTGCTGCACTTCATTCCCGATGTCGGTCCGGCGGTCGGGTTGATTCCCGTTTTGATGGCGGTGCTGCAGTACGAGGGCTGCAAAGATCCGGTCGCCGTCGGCCTCATCTACACCCTCCTCGTCGGGCTGCAGGGCAATCTGGTCGACCCGATTTTCTTGGGCAAACAGCTTCGCCTCAACTCGCTGGCCATCTTCCTCGGCAGCATCTTCTGGTTCTGGTTCTGGGGACCGATCGGCCTCTTCCTCGCGGTCCCGATCTTGTCTGTCCTACGGATCGTCTCGGCTCACACCCCGCGCCTGAAGTGGCTGGGGGAGTTTCTCGCCGCATAACGCTCGCCGCATGATGCTCGCCGCATGATGCTCGCCGCATGAGGCGAAGCGATCGAGCAGCCCTCGATCGCAGAACGCACGCTGCCGCCGGGCCCCGATCGCAGAGCGCGCGCGCCGCCGCCGGCCGCCGAGTCCGATTCGCGTCTTCACCGCGCGCCTTCGGGTCGTCGCGTTGATTGACAGACCAAAGCGACACGCCTACGATTTGCATCGCCGTCTTCACCAGCATCGACCCGGGAGGGAAGCATGGCCGTGAAGAAGAAGGGCGCAAAGAAGCGAAAGACCGCGAAGAAGAAGACCACCAGGAAAAAGCGCTCTAAGAGATAGCGCTTTTCGCCTGTGACGCTTGCGGCCCGACTCCAAGTCGGGCCGTTTGCTTGTGTGCCCTCGGATGATCTATCAGCGGTGATGAGTCTGCCGGTCGAACTGTCGTTGAAGCCGATGCTCGCGCAGCTCGAGGAGGAAATCCCTCGAGGGGAGGGCTGGCTCTACGAGCCAAAGTGGGACGGTTTTCGCGCGCTCATCTTCCGCGAGGCGGACCTCGTTCAGATCCAGAGCCGCAACGGCCAACCGCTGCAGCGCTACTTTCCCGAGCTCGTCCAGTCCCTCGAAGAAGCACTGCCCGAGCGCTGCGTGGTCGACGGAGAAATCATCGTCCCGGGGAAGAGCGGACTGGATTTCGATGCGCTGCTTCAGCGGATTCATCCCGCGGCCTCGCGGATCGCGCTGCTCGCCTCGCAGACTCCTTCGAAGTTCGTCGCCTTCGACCTGCTGGCGACCGGGGACGAGGATCTCCGTGCGCAGCCATTTGGCGATCGCCGGCGTCGGCTGGAGCGGGCGGTCCCGGGAACCAAAGCCGTGTTCGTCACCCCGCAGACGGACGATCCTTCGATCGCCGGGAGCTGGTTCACCCGTTTCGAAGGCGCGGGGCTGGATGGCGTGGTCGCCAAGCGCGCCGATCTGCCCTACATCGCGGGCGAACGGGTGATGATCAAAGTGAAGCACGCGCGCACCGCGGACTGCGTGGTCGGCGGCTATCGCCTTTCAAAGGACGGCAAGGGCGTCGGGTCCTTGCTGCTGGGGCTCTACGACGAGAGCGGCGTTCTTCATCACGTCGGGCACACTTCCTCCTTCGCGGCGAAAGAGCGCCGGGAGTTGCTGGCGCGCCTGGCTCCGCTCGAAGGTGGAGAAAGCTTCGGACACGGGCGGACGCCGGGTGGACCGAGTCGCTGGACGCAGGGTCGGGACATGTCCTGGACTTCGCTCCAGCCCAAGCTCGTCTGCGAAGTGAGCTTCGACCATCTACAGGGCAACCGGTTTCGCCATGCGTCGCGCTTTTTGCGATGGCGCCCCGACAAACCGCCGCGCGAATGCACCTACGATCAGCTCGCGCCGGTGGGGCCGTTTTCGCTCGAGGACGTCGTCGCCAGCGGCCACTCGTCCTCCAACCATACCGACCCGCAAGTCTGACATCTCATCCTCGCGCCGCCTGGGAAGACGCACTCGGTGTTGGCGGACGGCTCGGTGCCTGGGCGCCGGCCGCACCTGGCGCAAGCGGATGCGCGCGGGCGGCATTCGTAGGCCGACTGATAAGGCGGGATCCGAAGCGTTTTCATCCACTCGACCACGAACGGCTCGGACCAGTGCAGGTCGACCTTGTTCCCTTGCGCGAGACGGCGCTGGATCGCGAGGTAGTAGATCCGAAGATTCGCGGCGTGTTGCTCCATCCCCCGGCGAATGAACGCTGCTCCCAATTTCGCGACGCACTGAAGCAGCTGGAGTCGGTTCATGGGCGGACTCTGAACACGAGTTCAGTAGGAGGCAAGATCATTTGATTCGCGCGGGTATAAAGGAGACGGATGTCGCTGCGAGCGCGAGAGCTGGCCGAAGTGGTGGACGAGCTTTCCGCGTCGCTGCCCGGCTCGCTGGTGCAGAAGGCCTTCCTGCCCGAGCCCGCGCTCTGCTACCTCGAGCTGCGCCACCGCAGCCGGTCGGTGCTGCTTTGCCTCTGCGTTGCCCGCGATCGGGCGCGGATTTCGGTGGCCGAATCAGGGCGGCCCTCGAGCGAACCGGCGCTGCCCTTCCAGCAGCAGCTGCGTCGCGAGCTCATCGGATCGACGTTGGCGAGGATCGCCCGCGAAGGCGTGGGAACGGTGACGCTCGATTTCCGGAATGCCATCCGGTCGCGGCGCTTGATCGCGGACTTCGGCGCGAGGGACGCCAAGCTCGTGCTGCTCGGGGATGGCGAACGAATCCTCGGGATTTCCTCCCAGCTCGATCGGGCGAAGAGCGGTTTGAAACCAGGCGGCATCTACCCACCGCCCAGCGGGGAAGCGACGGCTCACCTCGAATCGGGGGCGAGCTCGCGGCTGGTGTCGATCCCCGAGGCGCCGTTTCCCCTCGCCCAGGCCGCCGAGGCGCTCTATGGCGAGAAGGACGAGCAACTTCGCACGGAAGAGATCCTCCGGCGACTGCTTCGAAGTCTGAAGAAAAAGATCGAGCGGATTGAGCGGACCCGCGAAAAAGTTCTGGGCGAAGCGGCCCGCGGCGCGCAGGCGGAGCAACACCGGAGAATCGGCGAGCTCGTTTCACAAAACCTGCACCGCATCCAGCGGGGGGACATGGTCGCCCGCCTGACCGAGTACACCCAGCAGGGACCCGTCGAGGTCGAAGTTCCGTTGCATCCCGAGCGGTCGCCGAAGCAGGAGGCCGAATGGCACTTCCATCAATATCGCCGGTTGCTCAGAGGCAGCGAGCGCGCCTCCGCGCGCCTGGCTGAGCTCGATGAGGAGCTCACCGTGGTCCGTCGGGAGATGGAGCGTTGGCAGAGCGCCAGCGCCGAGGCGCTCTTGCGACAGCCGGAGCTTCCGACCGCGGGACGTCGAAAACCTCTTCCGAGGAGCCGACCCTACAAAGAGTACTTCTCCTCGAAGGGCCAGCGGATCTGGGTCGGACGCGACTCGCGAACCAACGACGAGCTGACCTTCAAGGTAGCCCGGCCGGAGGATCTGTGGCTGCACGCTCGAGGCGCCAGCGGCTCCCACGTCGTCGTTCCCCTCGAGAAGAAGGCGGAGATCAGCTCCGAGCTGCTCGTGGATGCGGCGCACCTCGCGCTCCATCATTCCTCCCTCAAGGGCGAGCCTCGGGGGGAAATCATCTACGTGAAGGCGAAGCACGTCCGCCGGCGCAAGGGCGATCCGGCCGGAGCGGTCAACGTGGAACGGGAAAAAAGCTTGACGGTTCGGATTGACCCGGAGCGGCTGGCGAAGCTGCTCAGCTCTCGCGCGCGGGGAAGTATTGACTGACTCGCAAATCGCGCGGTAGTCGCGCGTTGGCCACAAGCAGATTTTGAGTTTGCGCGCAAGTCGATCGGTGGCGAATCGCGGCCGTTGCTCGACTCTAGGGCCCGCGGCTTCTTGAGTCTCCGCGCGGCGAGAGTAGGATTCAAGGTCGCCGTGAGTCCAGCAGCCCCTTTCCAGCTGACGCTCTTCGATCTCGAGCTTCGAAAATCCGCTCGGCCGATTCCATCTCGCCACGAGGTGCTGGTCAAAGCCGAACATCTGGCGAAGCGGCTCTCCCGAGAGCTGAACATCGCCGTCCGCCTTTCAGTGACCGACAACCGCTCCACCATGGTCAGCTTCCGGCGGGTGCAGTCCAATCTCCGATTGCGGCTTCACCACATGTTTCTCG
>WNFA01002366.1_pt1 | contig 16272 bp, 15 predicted proteins | sample 5400481 | NCBI WGS metagenome assembly WNFA01 (sample SAMN13153340, study PRJNA577476) | soil metagenome | isolation source: 120 cm saprolite under Douglas fir tree site 2 hole 1 replicate 2 | place: USA:California | collected 2015-04-18
GCGGCTTGATATTCCTCAATCGCACGATCCATGTTCTGCGCAATTTCGGCTTGGTACCCCAGCATGAAATGATAGGTGGCGGCGGCATCGGGGGGATGAATCGAGGGCGTAGCCTTCGGCGTGCCGGCAGGGGTAAGCATTCTTTCAGGCGTCTCAGGCGCGGCAGCGCAGGCCACCACCATCAGGGAGATCAGCAAACACATTACGCCAGAAGCCTGTCCGACATTGCCGTTCGTGACGAGGCGAAGGAGGTACGGCCAGATGCGAGGCCGTAGGCCTGGAAAAACCGGAAGTGTACTCGCCAGAATATATTGAGGATTTTTTCGGGCCGAGAACGACGCAGATGGCTGCGGATGGTCCGCCGCAGTAGAAAGGTCAATGCCGGACAGGCTCCTAGAAAGCGGCGTGAGGCCTCTACTGTTTGCCGTTCGGCTCGGAATGACTTGTGTCGTGGACACTCGCACGATCCTCTTGGTGGATTCAGATGAGATTGTGGTGGTCACAAATATTATACGAGTGGGGTGACACAGGGTCAAACGACTTCGCGATTGTCAAGGCTCTCGAACTTCGCGAAGCGGTCGTGGAAGAAGAGTTCCTTTCTCCCGATCGGGCCGTTGCGATGTTTACTCACGAGAATATCGGCAATGCCCTTCCGTTCGGAATTCTGGTCATACACGTCCTCACGGTAAATGAACATGACGACGTCGGCATCCTGCTCGATTGCGCCGCTCTCGCGGAGGTCGGCCAGCATGGGAATCGGTGGTTTCCGGGCTTCCACCGCACGGCTGAGCTGCGACAGCGCGACGACCGGCACATTGAGCTCCTTGGCCAAAGATTTCAGCGAGCGAGAAATATCGGAGATTTCCTGCTGACGGGATTCCGAATCGCTCCGCCCCTGCATCAGCTGGAGATAGTCGACAATCAATAGATCCAGCCCTCGTTCGGCTTTTAACCGACGCGCCTTACCTCGCATCTGCTGCACGGTGATACCGCCGGTATCATCGATATAGATCGGCGCTTGTTCCAGCCGGCCTGCCGCTTCCGCAAGACGCCACCAATCCTCTTTCTGAAGCTTGCCGGTTCGGAGGCCATGCGAATCGACTCGCGCTTCTGAACTCAGCATGCGCAATACGATCTGCGGCTTTGACATTTCCAAGCTAAAAATTCCGACCACGGTGCCCGCGTGGATGGCGGCATGTACCGCCATCCCCAGCGCCAGGCTCGTCTTCCCCATGCTGGGCCGCCCCGCGATCACCACGAGGTCAGAGGGTTGGAGCCCAGCTGTGATGTCGTCGAGGTCGTAAAAGCCGGTGGGAACACCTGTGATATGTTCTTTTCGCTTTGACAGCTTATCGACGAGGTCGAGACTCTCCTTAATGATGGAATTAATGGGTGTGAACGACCGATCCAGTTTCCCCTGGACGATGCTGAACACCGACCGCTCCGCGAAATCGAGCAGGTCATCGACTGATGAGGTGCCTTCGTACCCGCGCGTGAGGACTTCCGTGGAGGTATGGATCAGCTCTCGCAGCAGTGCCTTGTCGCGCACGATCTTGCAGTGGTAGCGAATATTGGCGGAGCTAGCCACGCTCTGCACGAGCTCTGCTAAATAGGCTGCTCCCCCGATGGCTTCAATTTCCCCCTGCGCCTTCAACCGTTCCGTCAACGTAATCTGATCGATCACTTCTCCGACTTCCGACAATTCCAGCATCGCCCGATAGATCTTCCGATGCGACGTGCGGTAGAAGTTCTCTTCGACCAGCAATTCCATCGCCTTGGCCATCGCGCTATTGTCGAGGAGGACTGCGCCGAGAACCGATTGCTCGGCCTCCACATTCTGAGGGGGCAATTTTGGCTGGGACAGATCGACGGCTGACACGGATTTCATGACCGTTCCTTTACCTGCCGCCGAGACCGGCGAGCCGCGGCCACCAGGTCGGCAAGCCCCATCTTCTTCGAAAGACGACTCAGATTGCCGGTTCGAAGGCCATGTCTGTGAGCAGCGAGGGACTCGACCACCAGCACGTCATCATGATCCATCCCTGGCGCACCCACCACCACTACGGCTGCTGCCTGCTGTGCCAACCCCGCCGTCACTGCGGCAGACAAGAGCGCCGCGTCGCTCCCCTTCATCGTCTGCTGCACCACTCGGGAGTGAGTCCGACGCAACTGCGCCGCGACCGCCGTCAACAAATGAGTGGCCTGGCGTGGCGCAGCCACAAGATAGTCGATTCGCGCCGATACCGATCCTTCCTCAGGAAACTCCACTGTGCGGAAGAGCCGATCGACGTCCAAACCAAAACCGGTTGAGTGCAGTGGCCGGCCAAATCGACCGATCAAGTGATCGTATCGTCCGCCGCCGCCTAACTCCGCCCCCATCCCTTCGGCAAACACGTCGAAAACGACACCATCATAATAGTCGAACCCGCGGAATTCCCCGAGATCCAGAAGCAGCGACTCCCGGTGGCCTGCCGCACAAAGCAGCTGATACACCTGAGCAAGCCGTTCGAGCGGAGCAGCCAATGCCGGATCGCTGGCCGCGAGGATCTGGCCGCGTGCCAGCACTTCCTCTTGACCGTACAGCTCAGGCGCTTCCCGAATGGCACGCGCCGCCGTTTTGGAGATATGCTCGTTGGCAAGGATCGCTTCGAGTCTCGGCAGATCTTTTCGCGCAGTCGCCTGCTCAGCCAACTTCTGCCCATGCGCCGACAGCCCGGATCGCATCAGGAGCCCCTTAATAAAGCCCACATGTCCAAGAGACACTTTAAAGAACTGAAGACCGATCGTGCGGAGACACTCGATCATCAAACCGATGACTTCGCTGTCGCTCGTGACATCGTCCAGGCCAATGAGCTCAGCTCCGACCTGAAAGATTTCTCGCCCGCGCCCAGCGTGTTCCTGCTCGTAGCGGAAGACGGACGTTCGATAGGAGAGACGCAACGGCAGCGTCGCGCCCGTAAGCCCCATTGCGACCGTCCTGGCTATCTGCGCTGTGGCATCCGGACGGAGAAGTAGCGTCCTCCCCGTCGTACGATCGACGAATTGATAGCAGTGCTCGATCAGTTCCGGCTCAAGCCCCGGAGCCAAGACGTCGAGATACTCGAACGTGGGAAGAATGATCTCATCGTAGCCCCAACGGTTGACTTGAGCGAGCAACTGTTCTTCAAGGCGACGGACCTGCTTCGCCGCGTGAGGAAGAATCGTCGCCATGCCCACGGGGACGAGCGAGCGCTCGCGGAACGATGGGACCTGCCCCGAAGAAAGGCGGGGCTTCGGAGGAGCGGAGACCATGGCTGACCTGATTGATGGCGCGCGGGGTTAGGACAGAGCCGCGACTTTGACTGAGAGAATGTCTTTGCTGGATTTGATCGTCTCAAGCACTGTGTTCGGGAAGACTGCGTCGGATCCAATGATGAGCAGCGCGTTCCCTCCCCGCTTCTCAAGCGCGCATTGCATCCGGACGATGTTGATCTGGTTGTCGCCGAGCACCTTCCCCACCATCCCGATCACCCCTGGGCGATCGATGTTGAGGATCAGGAGCATGTGTCCCTCCGGCACAACCTCAACATTGAACTGATCAATCTCCACGACGCGCGGATCTTTCTTGTGATAGAGCGTGCCGGCCACCTGGTACGATTTCTTACCAGCCTCCACTCGCACACGAACCAAGCTGGTGAAATCGCCCGCATCGGAGCTCTTCACTTCCTTCACTTCAATTCCACGTTCCTTCGCGACGATCGGCGCGTTCACGTAGTTCACAGGAGCTTCCATAATCGGGTTTAACAATCCCTTCAACACGGCGATCGTGAGTGGCGCGATCGACAGACTTGCAACCTCTCCGCTGTATTCGACGGTCACGCGTTCAAGCCCACCTTCGCACAGCTGCGTTTGCAACTTCCCAAGCTGCTCGGCTAAAGACAGGTAGGGTTGGAGCCTCGGTAGTAATTCCGGAGAGACCGAAGGAATATTGACCGCCCCACGGGCAATGCCTTTGGTGAAATAATCGACGATCTGCTCCGCGATCCCGACGGCAACGTTCTCCTGCGCTTCGGTCGTCTGGGCCCCGATGTGCGGCGTACAGATAAAATTATCCAGCGTCAACAACGGATGATCCGCCTTCACCGGCTCTTCCTCAAACACGTCGAACGCGGCGGCTGTCACGCGCTTGATTTTCAACGCTTCAAACAGATCACCCTCATGAATGATCCCGCCTCGGGCACAATTTACAATCATCACCCCCGGCTTCATCGTCGAGATCACTTGCGCATTGATGAGGCCCTTGGTCTCAGTCGTCAACGGCGTGTGGACAGAGATGATATCGGCACGCTTAAAGAGTTCATCCAGCGACATCATGGTAACGCCCATCTTCTGCGCGCGCTCTTCGGCCAAATAGGGATCGTAGGCAACCACACTCATGCCGATCCCCTGCGCCAGCTTCGTGAGATGGCTGCCGATTTGCCCCACGCCGACGATGCCGAGGACCTTGTTGTAGAGTTCGACACCCATGAATTTGTCTTTTTCCCACTTGCCGGCCTTCACGGACGCGGTGGCTTGGGGAATGCGCCGGCTCATGGCACAAATCAGCGACATGGTGTGCTCAGCAGTGGTGACCGTATGGCCGCCCGGTGTATTCATGACCACGATGCCCCGACGGGTGGCCGCCGGGGTATCGACATTGTCCAACCCTGACCCGGCCCGCCCCACGACTTTCAGGCGCTCGGCTGCTGCGATCAACTCGGCCGTCACCTTCGTCCCGGACCGCACGATCAGCCCATCGGCGTCCTTGATCTCCTTGAACAACTCTTCCTTCGGCATCTTGGATTTCACGACCACAGTGAATCCAGCCTTTTCCAACAGCTCCACGCCCTGCTTCGACAAACTATCGCTGATGAGAATTTTCATGCCCATTATGTCTGCCCTATCGTAAGAATTTCGAGACGTAACCTCTACGCCATGAGAATTTCTTGCGCCTTCGCGACACCGCTTCCAAGCTTCACGGGATGCCCCAGTCCTTTGAGCACCATTTCAATGGCTGCCACCGCCATGATGATATCGAAGCGGTCCATGTAGCCCATGTGAGAGAGTCGGAAGATCTTCCCCTTCAAATGGTCTTGCCCACCGGCCGCCGTCATGCCGTATTGGACACGCAGGTTCTTGTAGATGGCCTGCCCGTCAACGCCTTCCGGCGCTGAAATAGCGGTGAGGGCATCGCTGGGCGACTCTTTTGGAAACAGCGACAGCCCGGCACCCTGCACCCCTTCACGCATGGCTTTCGCGAGCATGGCTTGGCGGCCGAACACCCCCTCAAGCCCCTCCGCCTTCATCATCTTCAGCACTTCCTGCAAGCCGACAATGAGAGACACGGCCGGGGTATAGGCCGTCTGATTCTTCTGCTGATTCTCGTGCTCTTTCTTGAAATTGAAATAGAACGCCGTGTTCTTCGCTTTCTCTGCCAACTGCCAAGCTTTATCACTTACGCTCACAAATGCAAGGCCCGGAGGGAGCATCAGCGCCTTTTGCGACCCCGTTATCACGACATCAATTCCCCACTCATCGGTCTTGATGTCGAACACTCCGAGGGCGGTAATGGCATCCACCACAAGAATGGTCTCGCCATAGGGCTTCACGATCTCCGCAAGAGCCTTGATGTTGTGCGCCACACCGGTGGAGGTTTCACTTGCCTGCACATACACCGCTTTGATTCCCGGATCTTTTTTCAGCGCATCGGCCACCGCTTGGGGATCGACGACTCGCCCCCATTCCACCTTGATTTCGGTCACCTCGGCGCCGAACGTCTTACAGAGCTTGGTCCATCGTTCCCCAAACTTCCCCCCGTTAATGGTGAGGGCCTTGTCGCCGGGAGAGAGAAAGTTAGACACAGAACCTTCCATGCCTCCGGTTCCGGAAGCCGCCAGCATGAGCACATTATTTTTCGTTTGGAACAGCCACTTGAGTCCATCACGGACCTCCGCGAACACCTTATCGAACTCGGGGGCACGATGATGGAACATGGGCCGCGCCATGGCCAGCAGCACTTCAGGGGGCACAGGTGTCGGACCGGGAGCCAGCAAATACCGTTTCAGCATCGACTGATCCTCCTACCGGATGAAACGTGAAACATCTTACGCGGGGAGGTGGGACGATACCATTGCCCCCAAAAGCTGTCAAGGCGAGGAACCGTGTAGACACGCATGTTTTCAGACTGTTGTGGCCTTTTGATGCCAGCATTTCTTCTGCTTACAGTATTGTGCGAATACTGGAGCACCTGGCCTCTGTGCTACCAAAGGAGGGGCGTCATTCCCATTACAATTCCTTGACACGAGCCCAGTCCATCGATAGTCTAGCCTTACCGAACATGACAAACCTCTCACACGATCCTGATTGCCACCGCACTTCGATGAGGCCACTCAGGCCAGGACATGCTGTCCTCCCGATGGCTCTCCTCCTCGGAATGTGGTTCAGCTTCTCCCCTACTACTATTATGGTAGTGCGGGCTGCAACTCCTTCCGAACCCGCTACGGCTGACCCGTCTAGGCTTGTGGAAGAGAACGCAGCGGCGGAAGACGACCCAGACGCAAATCTGGTCCCGGTCGATACCGAAGGCCCGCCACCGGAGGCCACTACCCCCCCCACAGCAACGACTAGCAGTGTTCCGAGGGCTGAAGACCTCTTACAGCTGAACCCAGCGGGAAGTTCACCGGCGACCGCGCGGTTTTCAGACGCCTTGAATCCTCCGGCTGAACTAACCCAGACACAAGACCCTTCCCGAAATGCCAAAGATCAGGCAGAATATGCAAGTTACAATGTTCCGATTGTCATGGACTCCTCGGTCCAGGCCCACATTCGCTACTTCAATACGGCCATCCACGGTCGCTTCGAACAGTGGCTCTTCCGACTCAGCCGCTATCGGCCCCTTGTCGAGACAATCTTCACGGAATTTCACCTCCCCAGCGATCTGGTCTACCTTTCACTGGTGGAAAGTGGATTCAACCCCTACGCGTACTCGCGAGCCAAAGCCACAGGCCCCTGGCAGTTCATGAAGGGCACGGCCAAGGTCTATGGGCTCCGCGTCGACAGGTACGTTGATGAACGTCGGGATCCCATCAAGTCAACGGTTGCGGCGGCACGCTATCTCCGCGATCTCTATGACCTCTTCGGTGCCTGGCCGCTCGCGGTGGCTGCCTACAATGCCGGAGAAGGCAAGGTGATGCGAGCCCTCCACAAGGCCCGGGCCGAAAGCTTTTCCGAGATTTCAAAGACACGATTGATTCGGCGCGAGACGAAGGAATACGTGCCGCGATTTATGGCCGCCACGATTATCGCGAGGAACCCCGATCGATACGGCTTCACTCAGGAATCTGCCGAGCCCCATCAATTTGATGAAGCGATCATCACACGACCCGTCCATTTCCGCGCAATCGCCAATGTCACCGGCATTCCCTATGAAGAACTTCGGCTCTTAAATCCAGAGCTGCGGCGAGACGCCACACCCCCAGGCGACGAGACCTACCACCTGAAGGTTCCAGTGGGAACGAAAGCGAAAGTGGAACAGCTGCTTGACCGCATCCCGACCTACAAGTTCCCACAGCTTCCTGCAAAGGCTCAGTTTGTAACCGCCGGGCCCTCTCACTGGTATAAAGTCCGCATGGGAGATACGCTGGGAAAAGTGTCGAAACGGTTTCGCATCCCGCTCAAGACGCTCAAAACGAAGAATAACCTCTCCGGCCCGACTATTCGACCAGGCGACTTTCTCGTTATCAGCCGCTAACAGGGTGCCGAAAAGGTCCGCCAGCATCCTGTCCATTGACAGTGCCGCGCGAGATATCTCAGAAAGGCGCGATCCGTAGTTCGAAGTTTGGAGTTCGAAGTTCCGAACATCTCGAACTTCGGACCTCGAACCTTCCACGTCTTATTCGTCCCGCCTGTCTCGCGCGGCTATTCTGCGGGGGTGTTCTCCACTTATCCCAGACGTGCAGACCAGTGAAACTCGGGCGTGCCCACAGAGTTTTTCCGCAGCCTGCTAAATTCGCCCCCCTTCCCGCCGATCCGTAGAACGGACCAAGCCGAGAGCCGGCACACCCACAGACCTGAGAGTCTAGGTTTTTTTCTTGCCTGCAGTGGAGGGGGCAGCTGGAGGACTCTTCTGTGGCGCAGCAATGGCCGGGGCCTTCGGCGGCGAGGCAGGCGTTGATTCCTGCGATTTCTTGACATCCATGATCTTGGTCCGAATCGTCGCTTCACTGGTGAAGGGAGAGTTCGGATAGGTCTTTATCAGCTCCTGATAGCGAGCCACGGCTCCCTCAAGCCGCATTTGCGACTCTTCCAGCCGGGCCAACTCAAATAACGCCTGATCCCGGTTCAAAGTACCGGGGGTCTCCAAGATGCCGGTGAGTGCCTTCACTGCCTGGTCCCGGTCTCCCTTGAGCAAGTACACATAGGCCAAACGTTGTTGCACCAACCCAGCCATTGAGGGATTCGAACTATATAATGCAAGAAATCGCTGATAGGCCTCAATAGCCGCGTTCTGCTCATTGGCCTGGACCAACGTATTCCCCAGATGATACAACGCGAGTGGTGCCGTGGGGGTTCGTGGATATTGATCGACAATTTGCCGATACCTCGTGATCGCTTCCTTGAGCGCGTGATCAGCCTTTTGAGGATCGTTTACAGAAGGAGTAGTCAAGAAGCGCATCGCCTCACGTTCAAGGTCTTGTGCTTGCTGCACAGCCTGGCGGTCAACATAAAAAACCCCTCCAACCACGGCAGCCGCAAGCACCAACACTCCCAGACCGACCAGCAAGGGGCGTCGATAATCCAGTGACCTATGCAGCGTATGGTCAAGCCAGCTCAACATGTGGGCTTCATCGACCGGAAGAGTTTTCGCCGGGATCTTGATACGGTAGCTCATGGATGGATTCGTCGAAGAGGGCGGGGCCCGTTTCCTCAAATTGTGTGCGCGCCTTATACTCAGGATGTCACGATTTTGTCAATGAGGCAGCAGCTTCGTGCGATTCTCAGAAGGCACACCCTCTCCCATCTTTAAAGACTGGCCACTTCACATGTTTGAAAAACGACTCAACGAATTGGCTGCGCGACATCTGACCAGGCGCCTCACTCCGCTCAATTCCGGCGTCGGTCCGGTGGTTGAAATGGCAGGACGCCAGATCCTCCTGCTCGCTTCGAACGACTATTTGGGGCTGGCCATGCACCCGGAGGTGATACAGTCCGCCATCGAGGCGACACAACGGTTTGGCGCCGGAGCCGGAGCCGCTCGGTTGGTTTCAGGCTCGTTGCCGCCCCACCAAGAGCTAGAGTCTACTCTGGCACAGTTCAAAGGAACCGAAGCCGCGCTGATTTTTAGCTCCGGCTACCTTGCCAACATTGGGACCATCCCTGCACTGATCGAACAAGGCGGATTGATCCTGGCCGATCGCTTGTGCCATGCCAGCCTGATCGACGGCTGCCGTCTAAGCGCAGCCGACTTTCGAATCTATCGCCACAACGATACCAGCCACCTCCAGTCCCTTCTGGCCAAGAGACGCCGGGCGCGACGTACCCTGATTGTGACCGACGGCCTGTTCAGTATGGACGGAGACCTCGCGCTGTTGCCCGAACTCAGTCGGTTAGCCCAGGACTATGAGGCCGACCTCTATATCGATGACGCCCACGGCACGGGCGTGATGGGACCCCATGGACGAGGAACGGTCGAACATTTCGGCCTCGATACACAGATCCCGTTTCAGATGGGGACCTTGGGCAAAGCCTTCGGCAGCAGTGGCGCCTACCTCGCTGGGCCCTCGACGTTGATCCGCTACCTCATGAACACGAGCCGGTCCTTCATCTTTACCACGGCACCCCCACCGAGTTCGGCTGCTGCCGTCACGGCAGCGTTACGAGTCATGCAACGAGAGCCGGAACGACGTGCACGCTTGTGGGCCAACCGCGAACGATTGTTCTCAGGATTGACACAATTGGGATTCAGCCTGTCCCCCAGCGTCAGTCCGATCATGCCGATTCTCGTCGGCAATGCTGAAACCGCAATCACGTTTGCCGAACACTTGTTCACAGAAGGCGTGTATGCTCCGGCGATTCGTCCTCCTACCGTTCCGGACGCCACCAGCCGCATCCGCGTCACGGTAACGTCCGAGCACACCCCCAGCCACATCGATCACGCCCTCACCGCATTTCAACGCGCAGGGCAATCGGCGGGACTGATCTGATCGTAGCCCTCACCTATCTTCTTCGGTAAACCACCGAAGAATTTATGCAGCCGCTTCCGGCTATTTCCTTGCTTTCTCATCATCCTGTGGCATTATGCTCGCAAGTAGTGCTGAGGCCCGACAAACCATCATCCTATCCTTTCATACCGGGGAGTCCTCTTCATGGATATTTCGAAGCTTCTGACCTTCACGGCAAAGGAGGGTGCGTCGGATTGTCACATCAGCGCCGGCGAGCCACCGATGATCCGTATGAACGGGGACCTCAAGAAACTCGATCATCCCGCACTGACCACGGAAGAGACGCACTCGCTGATCTATGACATGATGAGCGATACCCAGCGGAAAAATTTCGAGGAAAAGCGCGAGTGTGATTTTTCTTTTGAACTGGGCGACATCGCCCGATTCCGCGTCAATGTCTTCGTCCAAAATCGTGGGCTTGGCGCCGTCTTCCGGAATATTCCCACCACGATCGTTCCGATGGAAAAGCTCGGCATGCCTCCGATCGTGCGACAGCTCTGCGATCGGGAAAAGGGGCTGATCCTTGTGACCGGCCCAACCGGGTCTGGCAAATCGACGACCCTGGCCTCCATGGTGGATTATTTGAACAACACATTCGAAGGCCACATCATCACAATAGAAGATCCGATCGAATTCATCCACAAGACAAATAAATGCCTCGTGAATCAGCGGGAGATGGGCGTCCATACCCTGTCGTTCGCGAACGCGCTGAGAGCCTCCCTCCGCGAAGACCCGGACATCATCCTCGTGGGTGAAATGCGCGACCTGGAAACCATCCAGCTCGCGTTGACTGCTGCGGAAACGGGCCACTTGGTCTTTGGCACACTCCACACCTCCAGCGCGCCGAAAACTGTCGACCGCATCATCGACGCCTTTCCCCCAAACCAACAGTCCCAGATTCGCTCACAGCTCGCAGAAGCCTTGGAAGCGGTCATCACGCAGACCCTGCTGAAGAAAAAATCAGGCGGGCGTGTCGCCGCCCTCGAAATCATGGTCGCCACGACCGCGGTCCGGAATCTCATCCGAGAGGGCAAGTTGCACCAGATCCCCGGGGTCATGCAGGCCAGTCAGAAAGACGGCATGCAAACGATGGACATGGCGCTATACGATTTAGCGATGCGTGGAGTCGTCACGAAAGGCGAAGCCCAATCGCGCAGCATGAATCCCAATCTGTTTGGAACCCCAATGGGCGGCGCAGCCTAAGATAGCTGGCAGGAAGAAACGGGGGCAACGATGGATGTTCGTAGTCTCTTGAAAGTCATGGTGGATCAAGAAGCGTCAGACTTGTATCTGACCGTCGACTCGGGTCCCGCCTATCGCGTCCACGGCTCGACACAACAAACCGACGCACCGCCGTTTACCAATGAACAACTCGAAGCCCTCGCGCTGGCGCTGATGCGCGGCCAGCAGCGTGGGGAATTCGAGGAAAAAATGGAAATGAACCTGGCCCTCTACTACAAGGAGCTCGGCCGTTTCCGTGTCAATATTTTTCGGCAGCGAGGGAACGTCGGCTTGGTCTTTCGGCATATCAAAACCGAGATCCAGACCGTCGAGCAGCTGGGCTTGCCTCTGATTATAAAAGACATCTCCATGACAAAGCGCGGGTTAGTGCTGGTAGTCGGAGCCACCGGTTCCGGAAAATCCACGACCCTCGCAGCCATGATCGACCACCGTAACACCATCCATCCCGGCCATATCGTGACCGTGGAAGACCCGATCGAGTTCGTCCACAATCATAAGCGATCGCTCATCACGCAGCGAGAAGTGGGCTTCGACACGCTCTCATTTCAAAATGCACTCAAGAATACGCTGCGGCAGGCGCCGGATGTGATTCTGATCGGCGAAATCCGGGATACGGAAACAATGGAAGCCGCGATCACCTTCGCGGAAACCGGGCACCTCTGCATCGGCACCCTTCACTCGAACAACGCGAACCAGGCCATCGAGCGCATCATGAATTTTTTCCCGGTAGAGCGGCATGCGCAGATCTATCTCCAGTTGTCGCTCAATCTTCGCGCCATCATCTCTCAGCGGCTCGTGCCATCCGTGGACGGAAAGCGGGCCCCGGCACTGGAAATCATGCTCGACACGCCCCGCATTAAGGATCTCATCAAGAAGGCCGAAGTCGATTTGCTCAAAGAAGCGATGGAACAAGGCGTGGAGGAAGGCTGTCAGACGTTCGACCACGTCTTGTTCCAACTGTATAAGGAAGAGAGGATTTCGCTCGAACAAGCCCTGATCAATGCCGATAGCGCCAACAATCTCCGGCTCAAGATCAAGATCGAAGGTCTTAGAGGGGACGATGCGATCAACGCGCTCCTCGACAAGAAATCAGGCGACTCCACGAACAGTGCCTTCAAGATCCAGGGGGGAGCCTCAGGAAATGTGACCCCCCTGCGTAAACGATAGCCTTTTCACCCACCCACACGCCTCGTCACCAATCCGGCGAGGATCACCGCGCTTACTGAGCCACAGTAACCCCTTGCCGCTCAAGATACGCCGCAATCTTCTCCAGCGCGAGGGCGCTGAGCTTCGCGCCATACCATATCGGCATCGTGCCGGCCGGATATCCAGGCACGACGAACACTCCCGGGTCGATGACCGATTCGATCACATAATCATGCACCGTCTTCGCGTGGCCCCGGTAAGCCGGATCGGCCAATCGCGCAGGCCCCGTGGTACCTAATAAGAGAGGCGGCCCTACGCGCCCATCGGCCCCTGGAATACCCGGAACGGTGTGGCACACCGCGCAGCCGGCTCTCGTAATGATCTCTGTGATCGGTTCGTCTCCGGTGACCAGCGGAACCGTGTCAGGGGTAAGCGCTGCCACCGATGAGACAGGTACCGGCGTCACCGAAGAGGAATTGGTGGAACGGAGGGCCAACAACGTCCCCAGTAGCAGCGCAATAACGATGAGGGGTGTGATCAATCGTTCAGGCATGGAACCGGTCACAGGAAAAGTCCGGCAGAGCCGTGACGCGAAGAACCAACATTACTGGCTGAGTCTCGCCCGCATTATTCATGAAGCTTCCGCTGCAAGCGCGGATACGCGGCTGTGACGGGCAGGCTCGCCGTTCAGCCCTTCGACATACTGCACGAGTATGCCTCAGGGCTTCACGTCTCCGAGTGCCCGTCTCGCTTCGCGTCTGCACGCTCTCGCGACGAACCTTCATGAGTAATGCGGGCAGCTATCTACTGCATCGCTAACATTCTCCGGCCTGCACCAGGCCAGTGATACTCTCACTTCGGCATATCCATGGCACAGCGAAATCCGATCGTCCGATCCTCAAAATCCGGCTCAGCTGAGAACCGCGCCGTCACACGCAAAGCGGACGGTAAATCCGCCCATGACCCACCTCGCAGCACGCGCCTCTCACCAGTAGCCGGCCCGGGTGGGTTCCTCCCAGGACTCTTTTGATAATAGTCGCGCTCATACCAGTCAGCCACCCATTCTGCCGCATTCCCCGCCATGTGAGAGACGCCAAACGGGCTCCTTCCGCCCTCTTTGAGCCCATGCCGCACACTCATTCCCTCGAGACCGCTGGTGACCGCCACCAACGTGATGGCTTCACTGACCCACATTCCTCTGTTATAGTTTGCAATGTCGACGAACGGTTGCATATCTCCCCACGGATACCGGCGCCCGTCGGTCCCCCGTGCCGCCTTCTCCCACTCAGCCTCCGTCGGAAGCCGTTTTCCTGCCCATTGGCAATAGGCGGCTGCCGATTCCCATCTCATCCCAATGGCCGGCCGATCTCCAACCGCCGTCGCCGCCTCATCGTCCCATGTCGGAGGAGACTCGCGTTTCCCCGATTCCAGGAACTTTCGATAGAGGCTAAGGGTGACTTCATACCGATCGATGTAGTAGACATCAAGCGTCACGGTGTGTTCAGGCCGCTCGTTTGGGAGGCCCTCGTTACTACCCATGGTGAATGGACCGGCAGGAATGAGGACCATCGGAGCGCCATCAAGTCCTCCACTTGCCTCGGTCGACAAAACCGCCTGCCCGCCCTTCGATGGCTGTGGCTCTGCCGCCCCAAGACAGACTACCCCTGTCACGAGGCTGATTCCAGTCCACAACATCGTCTGGTGTCCACGCATTGCCACCTCCGTCGCCGTAGCGTTCTAGCAGGATGCTGAAAAAGTCCGCCAGCCTCCCAAGCGTGCGACATGCGGGAAACACTCGATCCGAAGTTCGGGGTTCGAAGTTCCGAAAACCTCGAACTTCGAACCTCGAACCCTCCCTCTTCTCGCCTTTCTCGCCAGTCTCACGCAGCTATCCTGCAGGAATATTCCTCCCTTGTACCACACGTGCGGACCACCGACGCTCTTGCGTGCCTACATAGTTTTTCCCAGCCTACTAGAAGAAGCGACCCAGCCGTCGCTGGCCAGTGTATCCAGCTCACACGACAAACTCAACGGAATGAAAAGACTGAAACGGCGAGTCAGGTATTATGAGGAGATGACAGGTAGGATTGGTGTCCCCAACGGGATTTTCAAGGAAGTGTCACATTCTTTAAGGTTCAAAATCAAAGGCTCTGCTCGTAACGTAGTGAAGGCCCGCTGATTAAGAGTGGCAGAAGGCCAATTATTCGAACAGCTCGATGTTGCGAAGGTTTCCCTGTTTATTGTTGAAAATCATGAGCTTGCTGGCTTTCTACTCAGTCCATTGATTCCATCTGTTTTGGTTGATTTTGAAGTTTTTTAGCACAAATTTAGCACAGGTCTTGGACCTCAAAATGTAGGCAAAGGTCCGCTGATCGCAAGTGAAGACAAGTTCCGGAAGTAGACTCCTCGTTTGAGGATGTGAGCGGAGGTCCACTCCTTTGATTCCTGGGTGACGTTCAGAGGATCCGGAAGGTTGTGATCACCGAAGGACATGGAATTCCTCACCCGAAAAGGTGTGAGAGAACCGCGATGCAGAACACTGCGCACTGGTACACGTAGACAAGGGGTGGAGGGCAAGCGAGCCAACCGTCGTTGGCTCCCCTCCTCCGCTTTGAAATTCAAAGGGTTGCTCTGGCAGCCTAGACGCGCGATCCGCGTTTTAGGAATGCCGCGTCGTGAAATGGAAGCAGCCCGTAGCGCGGCTGGCACAGAGCGTCAGTAAGGCTCCATCATCGCGTCGGCGTAAGAACACCTTCCCTGACGCCCCTCATCACTCGGTCAACGCAGCACTAGCCTACCTTGATCTCGATGGCTTTCGGCTTCGCCTTCTGGGATTTCAGGAGATGTACGTGGAGCATCCCGTCTTTGAAGTCGGCAGACACCCTGCTCCCATCCGCATCTTCCCCCCATTCCCGGTCACCTCCCGAGTGGCAAGCATCGTCGCCAACCGGCTTTCCAATTCATCCCGATCCTTGAAAGGATTCCATCGAGTACCGCTGATAGGGTCCCACCGTAAAAATGTGTTCATGGCCTCATCTCCTTAAGTAATAATGTGAAATTACTCGGTGATCCATCTCTCTCTTCTTGATGACTTCCCGTCAGCGCGGCTTTTTCCCTATGGCTTCCGGCGTCGACTTCTGATGCCACGCGTCCGCCCACTTCATCAGCTCGACCTTTTTTCCGGCATACCGTTCCTGAACTTTGCCGATAAATGTTTCGTAGTTCCCTTCAATCTGCTGCAAGTCCTCATCGGTAAACTTGCCCCACTGCTGTTTCAATTCGCCTTTGAAATGCGTCCATTTTCCCTTGAGTTGCTCAGCGTTCATAGGATCTTCCTCCTGTGAAAAGTATCGATGCCTCAGCTGCACGTTGGTGTCAGGTCGTCACGCCGGGAAACTGTCGGACAGCCCGACATCCCCCAGTCACGCAACCCGAGCGCTGCGCCCCGTGACCGCATGAATCACGACCAACACAATCCCAATCAAGAACAGAATCCAGGAAATCTGGGCCGCGACCGCGGCCACCCCGGCCAAATGCAGAGCCCCGGCAATCAATCCAACCACCAAAAACATTAGTGCGTAGTACAACATAACGACCTCCTTTCATAGAGATCCGGACGTGGATCAAGAATCCTCTGCATGATGTC
>WNFA01002115.1_pt1 | contig 16257 bp, 11 predicted proteins | sample 5400481 | NCBI WGS metagenome assembly WNFA01 (sample SAMN13153340, study PRJNA577476) | soil metagenome | isolation source: 120 cm saprolite under Douglas fir tree site 2 hole 1 replicate 2 | place: USA:California | collected 2015-04-18
GTCTAGCCACGCAATTTGCTGCCAGCTGGGATGAAAATCACATCCTATAATCATCATGCGAAGGCTCCTTCCTCCCCAGGAGCCTTAGTCCTCAAACCAAGACTACCGGGTCGATCGAGCCTTCGCTCTTATCCAATCAGTCCTATCGCGAAGCGAAGGGCGGGGATGTTCAGCCGGCGCCCTAAGTCTTGCTAAGGGTGGGATTCTCACGTTCGCCTACCGCTTGGAATTTTTCGGTAACTCCTGATCTCTGCGCAACCACAGCGGCGATCTGTAAGCAGCCGATGCTCCACTTCCCGATCCTGCCTTCCACCCTTCTTCATCACAAACACCTGTGCCACGCGTCACAAACACATAACCCGCCCGTCGGCGACAATTGAGATCGACCTGTGGCAGGTCAGAGGTGTGCCCGTCAACCAAGACAGCCCTCGGAGCCGCCCCAGCCCCACTAGTCGGCGCTCTTTGCTTCGAAAATACCTCTCAGAAGGGCCCGCGTACGCGGGGACGATCTTTGACCACAACAGAGTGGTCCAAGAGGAACCGACCATTTTCATGGCCTAAGGTGTCAATAGGACATGCGAGTTCGACAACCAAACGCGGCGAAATCGAAGCTTAAATCATTTGTTATCAAAGACCTTACCCGTAAGTCGTTTAGATTCAAAGACCAGAGCCAAAATTTCCTCCTAACCCTATGATTCCAGGAGACCAGGGGGGAGGGGGGTACCAGTACCAACTGGTAAACATGGCCCGGCGGGGCGGCCCGGGCGGCTGAACAGTTGCCCGTGTCCGGGGAGATGGTACTGGCTTCGATCTACCCCAGAGTATGGTGAGAATTCCCTGACACGCTTACGGCACGGTGGAAAGTGTAGGGGGTCCTTCGACTCCGCATGGACTTCACTTCGTGAAGTTCATGCTGCGCTCAGGATGACAACGTTGGGTGGCCGGGTGCCCGCCCTGCGTTTTTTTGAAGGGTGGGATTCCACGGTTGTCTCCCGCGTGGGATTTCTTGCTGACTCCTGCCGCGCCCTTGTTCATTGCGAGCACCAATTGGCGGTTTGAGAGTAGGATTAGTCCGCCTTTTCGAGGAGGCCTCTATGGCACAGACTACTCCGGTCGACATCGTACGTAAGGCTTCGACGTTATCAATCGTGTGGGGCGTTTTGCTGATCGTCTTTGGCATGGTGGCGATTGGTTCGCCATTTCTTGCCGCCGTGGCAGTCAACGCGGTCATTGCGTGGCTCATCATCTTGGCAGGCGTGGTCCACGTCATGCTCGCCTTTCGCGCTCATGGATCTGGCAGCATGATCTGGAAGCTTCTGGTTGGGCTCGCATATGTCTCCTTCGGCGGGTACCTGATCATACATCCCTTGCTGGGAGTCGCATCGCTTACGTTGATACTGGCGTCGCTCTTCCTGATTGAGGGCGTCCTGAACATCATTCTGTTTTTCAAGATGCGTCCGGCGGGAGGAACGAGCTGGGTGCTGGTTGACGGGATCATAACCCTGTTGTTGGGGCTGATGATTTACATGCAATGGCCGTCGAGTTCCGCCTGGACGATCGGCATCCTGGTCGGCGTGAGCATGATCATCAGCGGGGTTACGCGCGTGATGATGTCGTTGGCGGTGCGCAAGGTGACGACTGCGGCGGCATAGTTCCACCCGTTGTAGCGCAGCGGTGAACCGCTGCGCCATCCAGATTCAGGCAACTGCCGAGCTTGCGCTCGGCTTGGACAGCCGAGGGCGGCTGTCCCTACGCAGGCGCAGCTGTTGCTACACGACGGGCGAGGGCGCCCGTCTCTCCACCAGCATATTTAGGCCATCACTGGTCTCGACGCCGTTACGGGATCGACTCGCAGCGTTAGTCCGTCGACCTGGCGCACGACGATGCGTTCTCCGGCGGGGACGGGGACGGTGGAGACGGCGTCCCACAGCTCGCCGTGCACGAACACTTTTCCGGCGGGCGCTAGCGTGGTTTGTGCGATTCCGATTTCGCCGATTAATCCTTGTTCGCCGGTGACAACTTTGTTGCGGCGGGCGCGTACGGCGATGCTCATCAGGAAGGCGGTAATAATTCCGAGCGGGATGCTGACGGCGAGCGCGGTCGTCAGATGGACACGCATTTCGGGGATGGGCGCGTCGACCAGGAACAGGCCACCGAGGGTTAGAAGCACGATCCCGCCGGTGGTGAGCACTCCGTGGCTGGCGAACTTGGCTTCGGCGGCGAAGAGCGCAAAGGCTCCGATGATCATGGCAATCGCGGCGAAGCGCACGGGCAGCAGGTTCAACGCGAACGCGGCGATGAGGATGAAGACCACGCCCACGGTTCCAGGAATGACCGCGCCGGGATGGTTGAATTCCGCATAGAGCGCGAGCGCTCCGATGGCCAGAAAGATGAACGCTACGTTCGGGTCCATGATGTAGGAGAGGATGCGCTGCTTGAGCGTCATCCGATAGTCGCGCACAGGTTGGTCGTCGAGACTCAGCGCGACGGTCTTGCCATTGAAGCGCTTGAAGCTCTTGCCGTTGAGCTGGTGGAAGAGATCTTGTTCGCTTGGAGCGATGTACTCGATCAGTTTCTTGTCGAGCGCCTCCTGGTCGGTAAAGGACTTCGACTCACGGACCGCGCTCTCCGCGAGTTCGACGTTGCGACCGCGCTTGGCGACTACGGAGCGCATCAGGGCTGCGGCATCGTTCTCCATTTTCTGCTTCATCACGTCGTCCATCTTGCCGCCCAGGATTACGGGATGTGCCGCGCCAGTGTTGGTGCCGGGGGCCATGGCTGCTACGTCGGCGGATTCGAGGATGAAGAAGCCGGCCGATGCGGCGCGGCTGCCGCTGGGCGTCACGTAGATGATGACTGGCACCGGCGAGGCTACGATTTTTTCTATGATTTCGCGCGTCGAATCTACCAGTCCGCCGGGAGTGTTGATCTCGATCAGGACGGCTTGGTCGTGATTGGCGGCTGCGAGGTCGAGCGCGCGGCCAATGTATTCGGCGGTGACGGGCTGGATGGCGTCGTTGACGGTGACCTTTAAGACGTCGGCGGAGGAGATGGCGGCGAGGAGAAAGAGCACGGCGAAGCGGCAGGCGGCGTGGCGAATCCGGAGTTGCTTTGGCCACTGGCAGCTGCCGAGCCTCGCTCGGCTTGGACGGGCGGGGGCGCCCGTCCCCACACGGGCCTTCCCCACACGAGCTCGGCGGCTAAAGCCGCTACTGATTTTGTGGCAGTCACGGCGCGGCTGAAGCCGCGCCCCTTCAAAACATATGAGCTTCATGGCTGTGACAGCGGCTGCGCTTTCTCCGCGAGCTTGGCTGCTAATGTATGCTTCAGGTTCTGGCCCGCGGGATTGCCGGGTTCCAGTTGCAGCGCCCGATTAACGTTCTGGGCGGCCGCTTCCATTCTATTTTCTCGCAAATCGAGCCGCGCAAGAATCAGATAGGCCTCGGCCGACTCGCGAATGCGAAGAGCGGATTCGGCCTGGGCGCGAGCTTCGCGAGCGTCGCCGCGAGCGTCGTAGTCGTCCGCAAGGGCTGTGAGCGGCGCGGTGCTCGATGGATCGACCGCAGCGGCGTGATGGAATTCGGCCTCGGCTTCAGTGGTGAATCCGTGGGCCAGGAGTTCTTTGCCGAGTTCGACGTGAAAGCGCGCGTGTGAGCGGGGATCGGAGCGGGCAAATTGCTGTTCGGCCCAACTGCCCATTTGCGTGGTCATCTGGCGGAAGGCGTCTTCCTCGTAGTTGCGCTTGAGGCGCTCTGCTGGAGTCTTCGACGTCGCGCTGCTCGGAACTACACTGCCGGCAACAGGAGGGGTGAGCGAGTCGAGCATCATCTTAGCCTCGGCGTCGTTCGGGCGATGATCGAGCGTCGTGCGTAGTTCGCGGGCCGCGCCGGCGCGATCGCCAGCCTGGGAAAGAGTCACTCCCATGTTGAAGTGATAGTCAGGGTCGCTGGGATCGTTCTGAATCGCGCGCTCGAAATAGTCAGCTGCTTTTTTCTGACCGCGGTGCGAGGCGACCACGCCGAGGTTGTTATATACCTCGGCCAGCGGCAAACGTGTGGCGACGAACTGAAAGGCGCTTTCCGATTTCGCGAGGTCTCCGTGAATGTAGGCGGCGAGACCGAGGTAGAAGTTTGCCTCGCGAGCGACTGCGCCCGACATTAGACCTGACGTTAAAGAAGACTGTTGGACTTGGCTCAACGCAGCGATCGCCAATTCGTAAGCGTGCTGAGCATAGTAGGTCTTGCCCAGTTCCAGCCAGGCTTGAGCGTAGGCCGGGTTGATGCGAACTGCTTCGCGATAGCGCTGTGTCTTTTCTTCAGCACTGGTGGCTAATGTGCCGCGTACGTAATTTTCCAGGGCGTCCAGACGCGCGGGTCGAACGCTGGCGATGTACTTGTCCTTGGGCACGGAGTAGTCAGTGCGGATCAGGCGAAGCAGATCCCAAGCCAGCGCGGATTGAAGCGTGCCGAAATCGGCCAGTGGCCCGGACTCGGTGACGGCGGGCAAGAGTTTCTCCGCACGCATGTCGAGCAACTGAGCGATGGCAGTCAGGCGCGTGCCGTCATACTTATAGGAGCCGAGCACGGCATAATCGACATCCATCTGCTCGGCGAGGCGGTAGAGGGTGGCGCGCGCAGGATGAACTCCGGCCGGAACGCCCTGGCGATCATAGGCGCGGAGACGCTCGTCGCGACTGGCCACGTACAGAACGGGAGAATTGAGTTGTTCGTGGAAGGTTTCAGGGAAGGATTCGCCGAGCCATTCCAGGCCAGGGGTTGGAGAAGTATTCTCGAAGGGAATCACGACCATGGTGCGGCCGACCATGGAGTGGCCGTCCAAAGTTTGGCCGTCCACAGTTCGCTCGGGGGCGGGAGTATCCTCGGCGCGAAGTGGCGGGCAGAGAAGCAGCGAGACTAGAGAGACGAAAAGAGCGGCGCGTTTCACGACAAGTTGATTATATCGGCTAGTGCCGCGGCGGCGTGACAGTTACTGCTGCCGCGTCCGGGGTGCTGGTGGAGAGCGGAGCGTCCGCGCCGGGGTGGACGGGCGAGACGCCCGTCGCTCCACCGTCCTCTTGGGGGTGGGTCCAGCCTGGTAGTTCGTCGCTGCCGGTGATTAGGCGGGCACCGCGCTCATAGGTGAGATACGACCAGGCCCATTGGATCATCACGATCAGGCGATTGCGGAATCCGATCAGGAAAAGAATGTGGACGAACAGCCACGCGAGCCAGGCGAGATATCCGGACAATTCGAACTTGCCGAATTGGGCGACGGCGGCGGCGCGGCCGATTGTCGCCAGGCTGCCTTTGTCGTGATAACGGAAATTGCGTCGCGGTTGATTTTCGAGGTCGCGGGCGATTGTGTCGGCAACCCAGTCGCCTTGCTGGATGGCGACCGGCGCGACTCCAGGGAGCATCTTGCCATTTTCGTCGTTTAGCGCGGCGAGGTCGCCGATAACAAATACTTCGGGATGTCCGGGAATGCTGAGGTCGGGCTGGACGAGCACGCGACCGGCGCGGTCGATCGGAACACCCAACTTTCGGCCCAGCGGCGAAGCGGCAACACCTGCCGCCCACAAGATCACGGGGGCTGCAATCTTTTCGTCGCCAACCCAAACCGCGCCGGGTTCAACGCGGTTGACCATGTGGGAGGTGCGAACCTCGACTCCGAGGCGTCGCAGCTGGTCTTCGGCTTTGCGGGAAAGCTCCTCGGAATAGGCTGCCAGAACTCTGGGACCGCCTTCGATGAGCAGGATGCGGGTTTGTCGCGGGTCGATATTGCGAAACTCGTGGGTCAGTGCGTGGTGCGCAATTTCAGCCAGAGTGCCGGCGAGTTCTACGCCGGTGGGGCCGCCTCCGATGACTGCAAATTGTAGCGGCGGTGCATTCTTGCCGCCGGCGGTCTTATTCTTGTTCTGACGCTCGGCCAGTTCGAAGGCCAGCAGAACGCGGCGCCGGATTTCGAGCGCGTCTTCAATTGTCTTCAGACCGGGCGCCAGCGGCTCCCACTCCTGATGACCGAAATAGGCGTGGGTTGCCCCGGAGGCGATGATCAGAAAGTCGTAATCCAGCACCTGCTGCTTCGTAATGACTTTCTTTTGTTCCAAATTGAAATCGACGACTTCTTCAAGCAACACTTCAACGTTGGCGTGGCTTCGTAGTATCCAACGGATCGGGGCCGCTATTTCGCCGGGAGACAGGCCGGCGGTCGCGACCTGGTAGAGCAGCGGCTGGAAGGTGTGGTGGTTTTTCCGGTCAACCACCGTGACCTGAACGGGGAGACGAGCGATTCGGCGGGCGGCGGTCAGTCCTCCGAAACCGGCGCCTACGATCACCACCCTTGGCCTCGATGTGCTGGTCATTGGCATTGGCATTGGCATTGGCATCGGCATCTACTATAGAAGATTCACAAGATGGCGGTTCAGACTAAAACTTTTGCTGGTTCGACGGTTGCCCCGGCTCCGGTGTCGAATCTCCGGCTGCGGGGGCTGGAGGTATCGTTAGCCTGGCGGCGTTCATTTACGTGGTTCCAGCTGATTGTTGTCTACGCCTTGATGGAGTGCGCGTTATGGTCTTCGCAGCTCGCATCTCGTAACAGGTGGGTCTTCATTGCAGCGATAACAGTTCTTGTCTTCGTGTTAGTGGACCGGCCCTCGCTCAAGCGGATGGGCTTGGGCTTGCCAACCAGGTTTGGAGCCGGCCTGGTGCTGGCCGTCAGTGTTGCGACGGCTATTTTTCTGGGGCTGGTGGTGCGCTGGGCTGGCGGCCAGATCCCGGCGAATCCGATGTGGCCGAGCCTTCATTTGACGGGGCAGTACGTGGCCTGGGCGCTCGTCCAGGAATTCGCGTTGCAATCGTTTTTCTTTACGCGTTGCGAAGAATTGTTCGGAAGTCCGGCGGCGGTTTGGGTCGCGGCGACATTGTTTGCTGCCGCTCACCTGCCCAGTCCCATCCTGACGACTTTCACTCTGGCCGGAGGGCTATTTTTCTGCGAGATGTTCCGGCGCTACCGCAGTATCTATCCCATCGGCATTGTCCACGGGATGCTGGGGCTCACCATTGCCCTGACCATGCCGGACAGCTTGCTGCACCACATGCGGGTGGGGATTGGCTATTTGCACTATTAAAGGACATCGGGTGATCGGGTCATCTGAGAACGCTTTATCCCTAGATGGCCCCGCCCTTCTTGGTTTTAGATGACCCGATCGCCCGATCACCGATGACTTCGAAACCTTATACACTGCTCTTCACCCTTTGATGCCCTCCGCCGAGTCCAGTTCGTCAGCGCTCCGTTTTCTCCTGCCTTCGGTCCGGGACATCATTTTCATTTTTCTTTTCTGGTCGCTGCTGGCGGGGCCGTTGTCGAATCGACCGCTGGCGGATCCCGACATTGGATGGCATATTCGAACCGGCGAATTGATTCTCGCGACGCACTCTCTCCCCCGCGCCGATCCGTTTTCTTCGACCATGCAAGGTCAGCCCTGGTTTGCGTGGGAATGGCTGTACGACATCCTGCTCGGGATTCTGCACCGGGCTGGCGGCCTGAACGGAGTGGTTTGGTTGTGCGCCTTGTTGGTGGCTGCGATTTTCGCGCTGCTGCTTTCGCAGTTGCTGCAACGCGGGACCGGTCTGCCGCTGGCGATCGTGCTGATGCTGCTGGCGGAGGCCGCTTCGACGATTCATCTGTACGCGCGTCCGCACATTGTGAGCTGGCTTTTTTCGCTGCTCTGGTTTGTTGCGCTGGAACATTGGGAACGCTCGGAGCAAGGAAGACGGCCGCGATGGATGCTCTGGTTCTTTCCCGCCTCGATGTTGCTTTGGGTGAATCTACATGGCGGATGGCTCTTCGGTATAGCCCTGCTCGGAATCTACGCTCTTGCGGCATTCGTCGAGAGTGTTCGCGCGCAGAAGAATGATGCGTTTGCCGCGATTCGCACTGCGCATCGGGCCCATGCCATGGGTGTGGCTTGGATGGCCTCGGCGGCGGCGACGCTCGTGAATCCGTTTGGCTGGCGATTGCACGCGCACATCTATCGTTATCTGAGTGATCGCTACCTGATGGACCGGATCGACGAGTTCAAATCGCCTGATTTTCACGGCTGGGCGGAGCGCTGTTTTGCGGTCATCCTTATGCTGGTGTTGATCGCGTTTGCGGGTCATCGCAAGAAGCTACGTCTCAGTCATCTGCTGGTTGTGCTGCTGGCGGTGTATGCGGGATTTTATTCGTCGCGCAATCTTCCGGTTTCTTCGATCCTGCTGGTGCTGATCGTCGGGCCGATGCTGTGGGAGAACTTTGCTTCGCTGGTGGACAAGCCGGGTGCCTGGCAATGGGTGCGCAGGTGCACAGTCCGAATTTCAAGCTTCTCCGAGCGCATGAGCACGCAGGAAATGCAACTTCGGGGACATTTATGGCCGGTTGTGTCGGCCGCCTTTGCCCTTGCGATTTGCCTTCAAGGGGGATGGCTCGGCTCACGGCAGCTAATTCATGCGGAGTTTGATCCGGAGAAAGTGCCGGTCGCGGCGGTTACTTTTCTGCAGAAGGAATTCGAGGAGAAGCAGCCGAGCACGGAGCCGGTTTTCTCGACCGATGCCTGGGGAGGCTATCTCATCTATCGGATGTATCCCGAACGCAAGGTCGTAGTTGATGACCGTCACGATCTCTATGGCTCAGGCTGGATTCGCCAGTACCTGATCCTGACGCAGGCCGAGCCGGGATGGAAAGACGTGCTGGAACAGTGGCAGATTCGGACGGCGCTCTTGCCTACCGATTCGACACTGGCCAACCTGCTCCGAGAACTTCCGCGGGATTGGCGGGTGGTGTATGAAGATAAGGTTGCGGCGGTGTTTGAGAGACGTTAGGAAAATGCGGATTCTTCGCGATAGACATCCTTGAACGCCAACATCGCTCCGAGTTTCGCTTCGGCTCCTGTTGGGAATCCACACCGATCGGAAAATTCGGTTGTGTCCTTATAAGTCCCAAACAGGCGGTCCCAAAGCGGAATGTCCGAAAAATTGTATCGGTGAACGTTGTATTGGTGATGTATCGAATGCAATTCCGGTGTCTGGATCAGAAATCTCAGCCAGCTCGGTGTTCGCAAATTTGCGTGGTAAAAATATTCGCCGGTCGCCGCAAAGAAGTTGTACCAGAACGCACCCATCATCGAGGATCCCAGCAACGGATACATCACGAGCGCGCTGAGAATTGCGTCACTCAACACTTCGATGGGGTGCTTGTAAAAAGATGTTGCGATCTCGATTCGCGACGGCGAATGATGGACCTGATGGAATACCAACCAGAATCCATTTTTGTGCCGTAGGAAATGCCACCAATAAAAGAAAAATGTTCCAACGAACCACCCGACGAAGCCTTCCGCGAGAGGCATGTGCCAGGCCGACAGATGGAAAACCGAGACGTGGAACAGGCGAATCCAAAGCCTAGCGGTCGCCAGAGTAATCCCGAGCTGCACGAAATTTACCAGCAACGCACGCCAGTACCAGCCTTTCGCTTTGGGAAGGTCACGCCCCGGAAACATCCTCTCCAGGACTAGGAATATGATGGTTGCGAGAACTACCAACATGCTCGGGAGGGTCATAGATCCTTTGGACCGGAGAAAGATATCACAATAATAACTACGAATCCCGCGTGCTTTTAGTTCCCCCTTCGTACAGCCTACCCGAATTCCCTCCACTCTCTGCAACTTGGGCGCTTCCGCATCATCTGATGTAGTTGAGTTTGGCGCTTTCTCCCCTGAGAAGTGTTAGTTTTGGACGCGGGTGACAATTCCCGCGCGAAGGCGTCTTAAAGAGTGTGAACATATGCGGATGGCAACAGTGTGCCGGTGTACTGAGAGATGTCCGGGGAGCTGTCGATGAAGTCACAGTGTTTGCCCTTCCAGCAGATTCCGCATACTACTCGTCTCTTCCTTGATTATCTTTCCTACACTGCGTCCGTTCGCGGATTCTATCCACGCTCACCGATTTTTTCCGAGTGGGTAAAGGACGAATCCCAGCGCGTCGGTTACGATGCTGCGCGACGCGGCAAGGTTAGCGAAATTCTTGAGCGGCAAAATCGCGCTTGGGGGGCCTCTCCGAAGACACTGGCGAACATTGAGCGATTCAAGCGAGGAGCGCTGGCGGCGGTTACGGGGCAGCAAGTCGGTCTCTTTGGCGGGCCGCTGTTTTCTATCTTCAAAGCGCTGACTGCGGTCAAGCTGGCGGAAGAGGCGACCGCCGCCCGAGTGGACTGCGTCCCGGTCTTTTGGCTGGCGACCGAGGATCACGATCTGGCTGAGGTCAACCATGTCGCGCTGCTTTCTGAGCACGGGCTGCCGGAACGACTCGCAGTGGAAAGCCAGGGGATTGCCGACGCGCCCGTGGGGGCTGTTAAGTTCGGGCCGGAGATCGAGTCGGTGGTTGACCGTGCCGCCGCGCTGTTGGGAGATTCCGAGGTTACGGCTTGGCTGCGCCAGGCGTATCGTCCGGGAGAGAGTCTGGGCAGCGCGTTTGCCCTGCTGTTTGCGAAACTGTTTGCCGAGTGGGGCGTCATCCTGCTCAATCCGGCCGAAAAAGATTTTCACGATCTCGCAAAACCTCTGTTCCGCGCTGCGATTGAGCGGGTCTCTGAACTCGATGAGGCACTACTGGCGCGGGGCAAGGCGCTTGAGGCGGCGGGATATCACCAGCAAGTGAAAGTGACTTCGGCGACGACGCTGCTTTTTGAAGTGAAGGATGGCGCGCGCACCGTAGTGCGGCGCAGAAGTAATGGTGCGAACGGTGGTGAGTTTGCGGTGGGTGAGGAGCGGATCTCGTCTGAAGAGCTGGTCGAACGAATCGAAGAAGCTCCGGAGGCATTCAGTCCCAACGCGCTTTTTCGTCCCGTGGTGCAGGACTACCTGCTGCCGACGCTTGTGTACACCGGCGGAGCGGCTGAAGTCGCCTATTTCGCGCAGGCCGCCGTCGTTTACGAAAAACTGCTGGGGCGAGTGACGCCGATTTTGCCGCGGTTTTCGGCGACGCTGCTCGAAGCCAAGGCGGAGCGCATTCTGACGCGCTACCAACTGGGACTGCCTGAAGTTTTCAACGGTCCTGAAAAAGTTCGCGAAGTGATTGCTGCCCGTTCGCTGCCTCCGGATTTGCAGACCCGCTTTTCGGAAGCCTATGCGAGTGTGGAGCAGGCGATGGCGGTTCTTCGCGAATCGATCGGCAAACTGGATTCAACGCTCATCGATACGGCTGAGAGTACGCGGACAAGCATGGCGCATCAGATCGATCGCCTGCGGGCGCGAGTGGCACGGGCGGAACAGCAGCGGAACGAAGTCATCACGCGGCACGCGGATGCGTTGAGCAACGCGCTATTTCCGAATAAGGTGCTTCAGGAGCGCGAGGTCGCCGGAGTGAGTTTTGTGGCGCGCTATGGGCCGGACCTGCTCGCGAATCTCTATCAGCACGTTCGACCTGACTGCCATGATCATCAGGTGATTGAGGTGCAGTAGAGACGGGGCTGGCCCTGTCGCATTTGGAGGCTGCCGGAGACGCGGCAAGCCGCGTCTCTACGGAAAATCATTTCGATTCGCCAAAAGCTAAGTAACTTCCCAGTCCAATCATGACTGCGCCTGTCAGGGTGCGCTGACGGCGGCGGAAGCGCGCCGATCCGCGAATGCGCTGGCCGAGCGGTCCGGCGAGCAGGGTCACGACGATATCGGCGGAAGTGTTGAGCGCCACCGAGAGTGTTCCCAACAGAACAAACTGGAGAAAGACGTGCCCTTGCGCCCGGTTCACGAATTGGGGGATGAAAGAAAGAAAAAACAGGGCCGTCTTTGGATTTAACACCTCGGTCATGACGCCTTGCCAGAAGGGATTTCTTCCACGCGGCAGGTCGGCGAAAGAAATGCCGTCATCTTTTTTGGCGTCAAGAATCATACGAATCCCGAGGAAGCAAAGATAGCCTGCGCCGAGATACTTCACTGCGGCAAAGGCCATGGCGGATTTGGCAAGAATGATAGAGATGCCGGCGGCGGCGGCGAACACGTGCACCATGCCACCGAAGAATGTGCCGAGCGCGGAGAGCAGGCCTTCGCGTCGTCCGCCACCGAGCGCGCGGGCGAGAACGTAAAGCATTCCGGGTCCGGGAGCGATGGCCAGCAAAATCGCGGCACTCAGGAAAATAAGGAAGCGAGCGGAATCGAACATGTTGTGCTGATTGTAGCCGCAGCGGGCCAGTGCGACTAGCGCACGGTGGATTTTCCATCGCGCAGAATGGCCTGCAACTCTTCGAGCGATTCCACTCGCGGCACTCCCTTGTCGCGGTACGCGCCGGGGACGTCCATCAACACCGCTTGCATGCCTGCGCCAGTCGCGCCGAGATAGTCCACGGAATACACGTCGCCGACATAGAGGCTCTGTTCGGGCGCGGCGTTCATGCTCTTGAGGGCGTGGCGAAAGATTTCCGGGTGCGGCTTCTCGTATCCGACCAGTCCGGAGTCGGTTATGGTGCGGAAGCAATGGGCGATACCGCGGCGGCGCAACACGTCTTCGATCTTGCCGTCGGCATTGGAGATGACAGCGATCTGGTAGCGCTCGCCGATCTCACGTAATTGTTCGGCGGTGCCGGGTCGAATGAGGTCCCAGTTGCCGGAATTGCGGATGCTCGCGACTAGCTGGTCGCGGATTGCGTCGTCTTTGAGCCCGATCTCGGAGAGTAACTGGGAGTAGAACATCCACCAGAAACTGTGGTCGGCGTTGCCGTTATTGGTCATCATCCCGTCGAATTGATTCTTGGTTCGGCATTCCAGATCGCGCAGGAGGTCGGCATCGGGCGTGAAGCCGCGTTCGGTGAGAGGCGCGTGAATGCGCTCGCGATTGGGGAAGAGCAATGTGTTGCCAACGTCGAAGAAGATGGCTTTGACTTTGAAGTTCATGAAGTTATTAGAGACGGCGCTTGCCCCTTCTCTCGGACTGCTGACAAACTCTTGTGTGCGGTGGACGGCTGACCTCAGCGGCTAAAGCCGAATTCAAAGCAATGCCGTTTACCGCAGCGGTGAAGCGCTGCGCCACCCAAAATCGCCACCTAAAATTAGGCACGAGTTCGAGTTGTTCAGCGGCCTCCGGAGACGCGGCAAGCCGCGTCTCTCCAGGAGATTCAATTCGTCGCCGGGCATCTCAGGGTTCGAGCACCAGCCGGTCTGTGGTTTCAGCTTCCACGGCCTTTCGGGAATAGAGTAACGGAAAATAGCGGCCAGCGTCCCACAGTGGCATCAGGTCGGAGTAGTGCGGGCTGCCGGGCTGGCCGCTTTGGCCGGGCGTGTTGACGGCTACCGATCGGTCCCAGTCGCTGGTGTCGAGAATTTCACGATAGCTCGCGCCGGACACCTGCTCCCATGAGTCGCCGTAAGCGCCCGTCGCGTTGACCGTGTATTCATCGCCTGGACGGGGCAGAGGGCCAAGGTCAAACAAACTTTTTGCGCCAGTTGGCTGGTCGACAGCGTGCCTAAAGGTGACTTGGTGAAGTCTTCCCCATGACCACTTCGTGGCATCGGGGCCGAGAAGTCTCTCGAGTTCTTGGTGGGCAGACCGCAGCGTGTTGACTAAAAACTGGTCGCGTCCGGCGCGAGGATTGTCGCCAAAGAGACTCTTGTCGGGGTTTACGAGAATCCGCCTGACCGTGTCAGGCGGAAGGTCCGCGTAGCGCTCGCCGTGCTCCTTCGAAAAGCTTTCCCCGAGCGCGCGACAGATCTGTTGGAACCAGACCTCATACAGAGCTGCATCGGAAGACTCGCGTGCAAGTTGCACATCCCAGCGAAGAAAACTTGTCAGCATTGGATCGTCTTTTAGCCGTGTAGTACCCAAGAGTTCCTGAAGCTCGAGCGCAGGAAGCGAAGTAATGTCATTTTGCAAATATTCCATATCGGTTACGGTCAACTTGTCGTGTTTTAGTTTTGCGATCTCGAGCACCGTACGAATGCGCGTGACGCGATATGGAGGCACCCATTCGAAACCGACGCTGTAGGGATAGTGCTCAGGAATCATCTTGTGGTTGGCGGTCGCTACATAGCCCTCCTTGGGATTGAAAAAATGTGGCAGCCCGTAAGTGGGGACAAAGCCGGTCCAGTTGTAATTGCCCGTGCCGGGAACGGGAAGAAGACCAGTCCAGTTGCGGATCGGCGCAAGGCCGGCGGAATGCTCGCCGATGTTGCCTTCATTGTCAGCGTAGACGAGATTTTCCGAAGGAACCTTCCAGCGCGATACTGCCGCTTCGAATTGGTCCCAATTTGTGACGCGGTCGATGGCGAGCGATGCGAGGTAGCCTGCGGTCCCCGGTTCGCTTCCCACCCATCGCAAGGCGAGTGCTCGTTTGCTGTCTTCCCAGAGCACGGGGCCGTGACGCGTGAATTTCAGATCGACTTCCTTGGCTGGCGCGCCTTTGACCAGGAACACCTCTCGCCGCACTTCCATCTTTTCCCACCCGTCCTCCGTTTTGTACTCGAGGGGGTTCGTGGGATTTAATTCTTCAACGTACAGGTCCTGCTGGTCGAGGCCGAAGATGGTGAATCCCCAGGCAATGTGTTCGTTGTGACCGAGCGCGACGCCGGGCAGTCCGGGTTCGCCTGCGCCGATGACGTTCCATCCGGGAGCGACGAGGTGAACCATGTAGCGCAACGACGGCAGGCCCATGACGCGGTGAGGATCATTGGCGAGGAGCGGCTTTCCGCTGGCGGTGAGCGCGCCGGAGATGGTCCAGTTGTTGCTCCCTTCGAGGGGATGCGCGGGGAACTCGATGCGTTGATCGCTGCCGACGAGATTCTTCAGCAGCTCGGGAGAGAGTCCGGTGAGATCGAGGCGGGGAGCGGGATCGAGCGCGATGGCGGGATCGAAGTCGAACAGCTTGGAAGCCTTCTCCGCGCCAAGCTCCGCTAGAGCTTGGGCATGTTCGAGTTCACTGACGGCGTTGCCGGTCATGGAAAACGCGGCCATGCGGTTCAGGCAGTCTTCCGGATGCCAGGTGTCGGGCACAAATCCAGCGAGTTGAAATTCGATGGGCAAGCCGGGGCCGCCGGGAACGGTCAGGGTGGCGATATAGGAATTGATGCCGTCAGTAAACGCGGTCAGAATTGCTTGCGTGTCGGGCGAATAACTCTTGTATTCCGCCTGCATATCGCCGCGGTAGCGCAGGGCGCGAGCGGTTACATCGCGGGGCAGCGCTGAAGGGCCGAGAATTTCGGCGAGCCGTCCCTGGCCGGCGCGTTTCCAGAGTTCCATTTGGAAGAGGCGATCCTGGGCAGCGACTACGCCCTGGGCGAAGAACAGATCGTGCTGACTCTGCGCGTAAATGTGGGCAACTCCCCAGCGATCGCGCAGAACGTTGACGGGGCGCTCGAGTCCATGCATCCGCAGTTGACCGGAGACGACGGCTAGAGCCTTATGGGCGGCGGCGACTAGATCCGGCTTGGGGTTGGGCTGGGCGAAAACTGCTAGTGGAAATAAAAGGATCAGCAGGCGGATGCTTTTCATCGGAGAACTATTGTAATGCCGCCCGATCGTCTGACAGTTGGGTGGCCGGGCGAGGACGCCCGGCTCTCCACGGGCAAGGGCAATGAATTAAACTGACGGATCGCCGATGTACTAACTGGAATCAAAAAGTTATGGCCCAACTGCGAGTTGTCGTCCTGTGGCACCAACACCAGCCGTTCTACAAAGACCTGGTGACCGGGATGTATCGCCTGCCCTGGACGCGCCTCCATGCCCTGAAGGATTACTACGGGATGGTGAAACTGCTGGACGAGTTCCCGCAGGTGCATCAGACGTTCAATCTAGTGCCCTCGCTGATTACGCAGATTCAGGATTATGTTTCGGGCGGTGCTCAAGACCCTTTTCTGCAGGTTGCGAGCAAGCCCGCGAAAGACCTGACGCAGGAGGAGCGGCGGTTTGCGCTGCAATATTTGTTTCAGGCGAATCCAGTGAACGTGATCGGGCGCTATCCACGGTACCGCGAGCTGTGGGAGAAATTTCGCGGGGCGGGGGATTCACCCGAGCGCGCGGAGAAATATTTTCAGCCTCAGGATTTTACCGACTTGCAGGTGCTGTCGCAGATTGGATGGTTCGATGAGTATTTTCTGGCGGAGGCGGACGTTGCGGAACTGATCCGCAAGGGCCGGAACTATACGCTCGAAGACCAGCGGTTTGTGATCGCTCGAGAGCGCGAATTGCTTGGCCGGGTTCTGCCGGTGCATGCGGAGGCGGCAAAGAAGGGCCTAATCGAGAT
>WNFA01002570.1_pt1 | contig 16257 bp, 13 predicted proteins | sample 5400481 | NCBI WGS metagenome assembly WNFA01 (sample SAMN13153340, study PRJNA577476) | soil metagenome | isolation source: 120 cm saprolite under Douglas fir tree site 2 hole 1 replicate 2 | place: USA:California | collected 2015-04-18
AGAATGAGCTTCGAGATCCCCGGCGTGCTGTGGCGCCGCGACCCGCAAGCGGCCGAAGTGCCGCTGGTCTTCGATTCGCCGCACAGCGGGACGACCTACCCCGGAGATTTCCAGTTTTGCTGCCCGCTCGAGGTCCTGCGCACCGCCGAGGACACGCATGTCGACGAGCTCTACAGCGCCGCACCGGCGCTCGGCGCGACGCTGATCGGGGCGGTCTTTCCGCGCAGCTACCTCGATCCGAACCGGGCCGTCGACGATCTCGATTCCGCGCTGATCGATGGGACCTGGCCCTCGGCCTTAGCCCCCTCGCACAAGACGCGGTCCGGCCTCGGCCTGGTGCGCCGTGTCGCCAGGACCGGCATCCCGATCTACGACCGCAAACTCGGTGTCGACGAGATCCTCGCGCGTCTCGAGCGCTGCCACACCCCGTACCACCGCGTGCTCGACGAGGCTTGCCAGCATGCGCATGGCAAATTCGGCGTCGTCTGGCATGTGAACTGTCATTCGATGCCGTCCCAGCGGGCCGGCAAAAAAGGCGGCCATTGCGCCGACTTTGTGCTGGGCGACCGCGACGGGACGACCTGCGAGCCGGAATTCACCGAGTTTGTCGCGCGCGAGCTGCGCCGGCGCGGTTACACCATCCGCATCAACGAGGTCTATAAGGGGGTCGAGATCGTCAAGCGGCAGGGACGCCCGGCGATGGACCGCCACAGCCTACAGATCGAGGTCGACCGCGTGCTCTACATGGATCAGAAGACGCTGGAGAAGAGCCCGGGCTTCGACCGCCTGCAGGCCGACATCACCGAACTGATCGAGGCGATCAAGGGCTTTGTGGAAGCGCGCCTGGAAGAGCGCAAGGGGCGCTGATGCAGTTCACTATGCGCCAACTTCACCCGGAATGCCCCCTGCTGCTGCGTGACGTGATCGAATTCGCCACCCACCTCGCCTTTGTGTACCGGCACCGCCGGCGTCCGCGCGATCTCGTCATCTGGGACAATCGCTGCACCATGCACCGCGGCCGGCCCCTCGACGAGACTGAAACGCGCGACATGCGCCGCGTGACCACCCGCGATGTGGCCTCGACCATCGACCAGGTTGCCTGAGAATGGCGAGTATCGGGTCTGGTGGCTCAATAACAATTATCAGGCAAACATCGAGCGCGCCGTCTGAATGCCAATGGAGGGAATAAAGCCGTGGTGACCATCCCGAAGATTCTGCAACAGCACATCGACACTGCTTTCCCGGCGAATGTGTGCCTAGTCGGTAGCGTGCTGCCCAACGGGTTCGCCCAGATCAGCCCGCGCGGCAGCACGATGGTGTATGATGATACGCATATCGCGCTGTGGGAGCGGGGCAAGGGCTCGACCAACGAGAACCTGGCCGACGGGACCAGGCTCACGGTTTATTTCCGCAAGCCGCAGTTGCGCGAGGAAGGCGTCCTACCAAAGGGCGGCATCGCCCGGTTTTACGGCCGGGCTAAGGTCTACAGGTCGGGACCGGTCTACGAGGAGGTGTGGCGCCGCCTCGTCCAGCCCGAGAAGGACCGCGATCCGCAAAAGCAAGGGCACGCGGTCCTCATCGAGATCGAGCGAGCCGAGGAGCTGGACGGCGCCCCGTTGAAGCTCGATTGACCGCTGGGCGACTCGGCCCTATCCCGAGCGCCGCCGTTAGAGCGCGATGAGCCACTCCCAGTGCCGCACCGCGGCCGGCTCGTCGTAGCACTAGCGCTGTGGAAATACGAAGCCGTGATGGACCCGAATAGAGCTCGATCTCGCCGGCGCCGTACGAGGATATCTGGCGATGGCGCGCGACCGGTGTGACGCGCGACCAGATGAGAATTGCCTATCGACAGTCTTTCGGGGATTCGCCTCTCGCGTAGCTCAGCGCGCCATGCCCGATGCGCCCGCCGGCACATCGTAAAAGGCCAGGGTCATCGAGACGCTGGTGTAGTAGCCCATCAAGGTGATCAAATCCGTGATCCCGACATGGCCGAGCGCCTTGACCGCGCGGTCGTAAAGGCCCTGCGGAACCCAGCGCGAGTTGGCGAGCGTCATCGCGATCTCGTAGACGACCTGCTCGCGGGTGTCGCTGAACGAGGTCGGCAGGCCGCTGATCAGCGCCTCGACCTTGTCGGTCGGCAACCCGACTTCCTTGCCGCGCCGCTCATGCGCGTTGGTCGGGTAGGCCGAATGCCATTTACTGTTGATGATGCAGACGGCGATCTCGCGCTCTCGCTCCGAGAGCGAGTACCCGCCGGGGTGAAAATGCGCGCCGAGAGGTCCCGCCGCCTTCGCCAGCTTGGGGTTGTGCACCCAGATCTTGCTCGGCCCGCCCACCTGGCCGCGGGTCTCGATCAGCGAGCGATAGCCTTCCTGCTGCTCTGGCGTCATCTGGTCATAGGGGATCTCGGCATAGCGGCCAAAAGTCGGCGTGTCGGGCATCGGGCGATTCCTCTTTGAGGTTGATGGCGGGTACATGCTGCCGTTACGCAGCACACATGTCGATGACCCATTGCCTGGCAGATGGACATCTCTCGAACCGCATCGTGCGAGGGTGAAAAACAACCCGTGTCCCGCCACACGTTCCGCTCGACTTTCCTGGCACGGCAAGCATGGCTGTCAGTATTGACGGCCCTCCCGGGTCGCCACCCACGTGGCTCCGAGCACCGGGCTTGGTCAGAAGCAGCGCCGGCTGCGGTTGTTCCCGAAGGAGCTTTCGAAAGGGTGCGATCTCCACGTGACCCCTAGGAAATAGTTGGAGAAGGGGGCAGTCCCTTGATCTCTTTGCAACGCGGAACCTCCAGGTGAGGTACACTCGCCGGCGGAGGGAAGGGGAACGGTGTCTTTCAAGCCCACGCCATCGACCTCCGGCCCTGGCTCCTCCGCGAGGGTCAAGCGACACCCTTTCAAATCCCTCTCGCTCCGCCGGCGGGTCTGTCTCACCAGTGAATTCCGCGGCCGTGGAGCAAGAGCCCGGGCTTTCGCTGGGCGTTTGCCATCAACGGGACCAGAGAGCTGGACCCGCTGCGAGGACCGCCACACCCTGCCAAGCAGCCCTCAGGTCCCAAGGGTCCGTTGGTGCGAAACCCACCGCTGGATCAGAAAACCTCCGCGGGGTCGGCTGCGATGACCCGACGCGCGGCGACGAGCGCGGAAGCGACGCACATCAGAGCGGTGAGCGAGAAGCTGATGGCCGTCAGCCCGGCCGACATCTCCATCGGCAGTAATGCTACCGCGTCCAGGCCACGGAAGATCAACCCGCACAGGATCCAGGCGGGAATGTATCCGGCGATGGCGTACAATGTCGCTTGCTGCAAGACGATCCGTATCAGGGTGCTATCGTGGTACCCCATCGCCTTCATGGTCGCGTATTGAGGCAGCTGGTCGGTTAAATCGGCAAAAATAATCTGATAAGAGATCATCATACCGACCGCAAAGCCGACCAGCACGCCGACGCCAAAGATGGGTCCAACGGATGAGACTTGAGCGTGGAAACCGGCCTCCCGATCCAGCAGCTCCGCTTTGGTCAGGACCGAGACATCGTCTGCCATCGCCGCCTGGAGCATCCGCTGAACGGTCGGAACATCGTATCCGGGCCGTACCTTGACGACCCCGACCTCAACTTCGGGCAGCTGAGTCTCGCCGGTACCCTTGCCCGTTAACAGGCTTGCAAAATTTCGATCGCTCATGATAACGGTGCCGTCGGCGAAGAAATTGGGGCCGAGCGAAAAGGTCCCAACCACCTGGATGTTGCGGCGCGCCAACTCGGTTTCGGTGCCGCTGACAGCTTGGCCGATGAAACTCCGGGCACGCCGATCCGCCATAAGCGTGTCCGGTCGACGCAATGCCGAGAGGTTCGCGTTAATTTCTGGTAGGAGGAAGATCGGTTCGTCGGGATCAAAGGCGAAGACCTGCACGGTGTAGGTTTGATGGGTTTGCGGGTTCTTCCACAACGAGGCGGTCCGTTCTGCGTATAATGGCCGCGCTGATGCTACTCCCGGCAGCGCACGGGCTTGGTAGAGTTGCCTGCGGGGAAAGGGCGCGTCTCGACCAAATTCGTATTTCATCTTGCCGATCAATAAGATGTCGGCATCGAGCTGGCGCACGGCGAGGAGCATGCTGTCGATAAAGGCATTCCGGAAACCGAGTTCCACCATCATCAAGAGCGCCGCGAAGGCTACGCCGCTGATCGAGCGGACTAGCCGCCGCTTGTCGGCCAGCAGATTTCGTCGAGCGAGAGGCACCGCGAGCGTTAGGTCGCTCCAGGCTGATCGCAGGGCGGGCCGTCGCTGAGCCGCTCTTGGGGTCATCGACCGATGCACCCGATCTGTTAGAAGAGCTCCGCCGGATCGGCCCGCCGCAAGCTGCGAACTGCCAGCAACGCTGAAGCCGCGGACATCAGCAGCGCCACCGCAAGCACCGAGACGACGCGTGAAAGGGTCATCTCGATCGGGAGTCGCGCCATGATCCGAACCTTGCCGTATATTGCAACCGCTGCAGGAATCGCGGGAGCAAAGGCGAAGCTCGACAGGATGACGGCGAGCGTCGTGACGATCCTGCCTAGATCAGCATCCCTGTAGCCTATCGCTTTCAACGTCGCATATTCCGGGAGTTGCCGGGCAATTTGAGTGGCCAAGGTTTGGTAGAGGATCACCACGCCGACTATCACCGCTACGATAACGCCGGAACCGAAGATGATGCCAGTCGCGGTCCTTTTGACCCAATAAGCCCTCTCGTGCGCAGTTAGTTCCGAGCGAGTGAGGACGCGAGTGTCAGCAGGCAGCATGGCTCGTAGCCGTGCCGCAGCACGATCAGGGTCGGAGCCCGGTTGCAGGACGACCAGTCCGAGGTTGGGAGCGCTCAGCGAGCGCTTTGGGAAAATACGAATGAAATTGACGTCACTCGTGACCGCCACGCCAAGACCCAGAAAACCCGTCCCGAGCAAATAACTCCCGCCGATCTCGACGGTGCGCCTATCGATTTCGACCCTCCGACCCGGTGCTTGCGGCCCGTAAATCGGCCGGGTCTGGTCGTCGATCAGCACGGTGTCGGAACGGCGCAGCACGGCGAGGCGGTGATTGATGCCGGCTACGAGAAAGATCCCATCCTCCGGTTTGAAGCCTATGACAAAGATGTCGCGGCTCGCGCCTCCCTCGAGATTCAGCCAATGCCCCTCTCCCTGGTACAAAGGCTCCGCCGATGCCACCTCCGGCAGCGATCGTGCTTGGTAGAGGCGCTGGCGCGGGAAGTCGTAGGATTGGGCCTGGAAGACATACGCGCTTGAAACGAGCAGCAGATCGAAGCGCAGACTATCGTAGACCTGCATTCCGGTCTTTGGCACCGCGACGAAGAAGCCGAGCTGCAAGAAGATCATCAATAGAGCGATAAAGATCCCGCCCGCCGCGAGGGCGCTGCGCGCCTTCTCATGTGTTAGGATGCGCCACGCGACGAGCCCCGTCACTGCCGGGAGGCGCCGGCGACCCTCGGCGCGGTCGTGAGGCGACTGACATCCTCATCGCCCGCGATCAGGACGTCGACCGTGAGATTGCTGAGACGGCTGGTGCGCTGCGGATCATCGAGTTCAATGCGCACCTCGACGACCCGGGCGTCGGTCTTGGCGGCCGGATCGACGTTGAGGACATCGTTCTTGTAGATCATGTTGCCGATCTCGACGACGCGCCCGGTAACCGCCCGGTCGAGTGCTCTGCTAGTCGCCGTCGCGCTCGCGCCCAGGTGGACACGCCCGATGTCAGTTTCGTAGACCTCGGCTACTGCGCGCATCCGGTCGGTATCGCCCATCGTGAGAATGGGCTTGCCATCGATCTGGCCGACCTGCTCGCCAGGATGCGCGATCACATTGAGAATCCTTCCGGCAATGGGCGCCCGGATTTCGGCGTTCCGAACGCGCGCTTTCGCTAGAACGAGTTGTTTACCGAGCGAGGCGATAGGTATCTCGGCCTTCGCTCGCACCAGGTTCGCCCTGGCTATCCTTATTTCGGATTCGGCCGCGACCCGGTCAATGGCAAACTGCTGCTGCAACTCTTGCAGGCGGGCATCTGCGGCTTCGAGATTCGCCTTCCCTTGCTTGACCAGGGTCTCTTGATTGGCCTGCGTACGGCGGGCAACCACGTTGCTGCGCATCAGCGTCGTGTCAGCCTCGAGGATGTCCTTGTCGTTGATCAACCCCTTCCTGAGGCTCCTGACGGTCTGTTCCTGCGCGACAATTTTGAGCGGCGCGAGATCCTCGATCCGGCGCAACTTGATCTCGGCATTCTCGATTTGCGCCTCGTAGAGTTCCTCGTCCGCGGCAAGCCGGGCCTTAGCCTCCTCCAGCTGAGCGGCTATCGAACCCTGCTGAGCAACCTGCTCGGCATAGCTCTGGAGGTATCCCAGGACCTGGTCCTTATCGACGACCTCGCCACGCTGAACGAGCAGGGCATCCAGTACATCCGGTGTCGCGGCACTGACTTTCATGAGGCCACTCTCCGGCTCGATTCGCCCGAGGGCTGCGACCGCGGACACGGAGGAATCGTCGCCAGAAGGCGAGGCTACCGAGGGATCGGTGTCCCTCCCGCCGGCGAATTCCATAAGCCCGATCCCGGCGCCGATAACCAGCAGCGGCAACAGCAACAGAGCAACCAGCCTTCGCGTGCTTAGCTTTAGTCGACTTGCAAGTGTCAATTCCTCCTCCCTAAGCCGTCCGGGCGGGGAGGTCTGCGCCTGCCACGGCGCTGCCCGTATAGGCTTTAGCCCGCGGGCTCTTCCCTGGTCCGGAGACCAACATTCTGAGCAACCTGCTGTCGCGCGGCTTCGTCCCGTGGAAAAACGCCCAAATCGCCCCGGCCCGAGCCAAGTCTTGCACTAAGGCCAGGTGTTGTTCAAATGCGATAGCGCCGCGCCAGCCCGTCTTCGCCAGTAAAGTTAGCCGCAATCTCGCCAAATAAAATAACATCCCAGAAATCGATTCTGGGATCTCTTCTTCCCGGAGATGCTCGAAGAATTTGTGGTTTAGCGAAAATGGTGATTGCACTTTCAAGTATTTCTCGACCGCGCGGTTGAGCGGGATCGATGCGACGGCGTCGATCAGCGATTTCCAGCGGCCGAGCTCGGGCGCGAGAGCACTCGGCTTCACTATGCGGTTGAACAATTTTATGCCGATCGGATCCGATAGATACCCGCTGAACGTCAACGGCATTGCCAAGTGAAACATCAGTAGAATAGTGAGGTGCATGCGCAGGTGGCAGCAAAAGCCATCATGCATGACCTCGTAAAGGCTGTTGACGTCATCCGTCACCAGCCGGTAGGTATTCGTGAGGGCAAGATCCAAGTCACTCACGAATTCGTCGATAGGCTCGCCCTGATGGTGTCTCCTGACGATTTCGGCAATCTGCTTAACCTGAAACGAGACCAGGGTTAGTCCGAGGCTGTACAGAGGGTCCACCGTATCCCCCGCGTCGCCGATAATGAACCAGCCGTCCGGGGAATAGTGTTGCCCCGTCTCATACATATAGGAACCGTAGAAATTCGTATCGTCTACTCTGCCGCTCCTGACGAGCTCGACAACCACGGGATGCTCCGCGCCGACATGATCGATGAACTGCTCTATCGAGCGGATCTCGCGCGGACAGAGATCCTTGCGATAGGTGATGCCGATGCTGATCATTGTAGGATGCTCTTCCGAACGGATCGGAATGCACCATATCCAGTTGCCTTTGCCGAAGAAGTGATGAGTGCAGTAATATGAGTCGAATGCTCGGTTCTGTTTTTTTATCACGCCGAGCCGGGACAGAATCGTCGGGTCGAAATCGACGAGACGGAACCAATAGACATCCTTCTGAAGCTGCGGCCGGTGATGCAAGCCGAGCAACCTGCCTAGCATTCGGTTTCGCCCGGTCGCATCGATCAACCATCGACAGTTCAGCTCTCGCTTGCGCTTATCCTCGCCCTCGACAACCACCTGATGCGGCTGCCCCGCTCTGCCCAGCTCAAGGCCTGTAGCGCGCCCGGGATGAAAGGTGACGCCGTTTTCCGCGTTATGCGAGCGCAAGTCCCGGTCGAAGGTAAATCGATTTATTAGAAACGAGGGGAAGGGCGGAAGATAGGGAGCCTCATCGACGACGTAGGTGCGGTCCGCGGGATCGTCGAGATCTGGCTTGTAGTAGTAGGTCAGCCCGTATTTTGGGTAATGGCGCTCAATCAGGAGCGGGCCGAGGCCGATTTCGCGAATGAAGTTGGTGCTCGCTTCGACGAGAGCCTCGCCAACGATTGGTCTGCGCTTGTCGCCGCTGCCGATAACCGCGACCGCCAATTCCGGCATGTTCTTGCGAAAATAAGCGGCCGCCAGATTGGCAGCCACGCCGTTTCCAAGGATGGCAATGTCGATCATCGACGCTTCTCTCCGAAGCCCCGTTGGGCGCCGCCCGGTGGCAGCAAAAGAAAGCCATTTCTTACCTGTAGCATACATTGGACTACGGATTTGGTGGAATGTAAAGCCGGTCCTTTGCCGTTTTGGGACATCGTGCTCTTGGTCGTCAGCCCAGTCGTTCGACTGATTATTCGGACATCAAGACCGAGCGCATAAAGACGTGTGCCGGGGCCGCCGATGCAGGAGCAAACTCGCCGTCGCCGCCCGAACGCCAAGTTACCAAGCCCAGGGTTAAAGCAGATAAGAGTGCTTCGGAAAGAAGCGCATACACGTACCAGTAATGGTCACCCGACCCATAGCGGCGACCAGTCGCCACGCGACGGGATGCTTCCGCTCTGGAAACTCCGGTTCTCGTCCCGTCGGGTCTACCGCTGGAGCGGGATTGAATAACCCAGCGAAGCTGGTTTCTACTGGATGAAGCCCGGTAAGCATGTTAACAAGATATCATAACTTTAGGCAACTCCAAGCCCTTGCTCCCGCTGGACGCAACCAGAAAGGGACGAACCATGGCGAGACCGATCACGAAGAGCACAGATCATCAAGTTGAGACCAGTCTGTCCTTATTAAATGACCTGCTGAGTTCTTGCCCAATGCCCAATGTCGCCGTGCGCCTGTGGGATGGAACGGTCTGGAGACCCGGATCAGGTTCAGCGGAACCGACACGTTGCACCCTGGCGCTCCAACACCCGGGAGCGCTGCGCAAGATGTTTTTGCCGCCCAGCGATTTAAACATCGGGGAGGCGTATATCTACAATGATTTCGACATCGAAGGGGAGATTGAAGTCATCTCGCCGCTGATCGGATGCTTGATTGATGCGCGCCCGGGAAAGATGCAACTGTTGCGCTATGGTAAACGTCTACTCAGTTTGCCGAATATCGGTCAACCTCGTTCCCGTGATGTGGCGGTGAAGATCAGAGGTGGACTTCACTCGAAGGAGCGCGATCGTCAGGTCACGAATTATCACTATGACCGCTCCAACGACTTCTTTGCGCTTTGGCTGGATCCACGGATGATATACAGCTGCGCCTACTTTGCGACCCCGGATGACGACTTAGGGACAGCACAGGAGAGCAAGCTTGATTATCTATGCCGCAAGTTACGCCTGCAACCTGGCGAGCGTCTGTTGGATATCGGTTGTGGCTGGGGCGGGTTGCTTATCTATGCAGCCCAGGTCTACGGCGTAGAGGCAGACGGCATCACCCTCAGTCGGCAGCAAGCAGAACTGGTGCGCGAGCGAATCAAGCAGGCAGGATTGGAGCAGCGCTGCCGCGTTAATATTGATGATTATCGCGAATTGAAAAAGCCGCAGGGATATGACAAGATCGTCTCCGTCAGTATGGCCGAGGCCATCGGCGAGGCTCTCCTACCGACATATTTCAGATCTGCATGGGAACTGCTCCGTCCGGGAGGTGTTTTTCTCAACCATTACATCGGCTTTCACTCGAACATGCCGGTTGTCCGACTGGACTTCATCCATCGCTACGTCTTCCCAGATTGCGACCTTTTACCGATCAGTACCACCCTGCGAGCAGCCGAGGCAGCGGGCTTCGAGGTGCGGGATGTGGAAAATCTCAAAGATCACTATGCTTACACGTTGCGCCATTGGATCCGGCGTCTTGAGGAGCGCGCAGTCGAAGCGAAGCAGATAGCGGGTGAGACAACCTATCGCATTTGGAGGCTCTATCTCGCCATGGGTCTCCACGGTTTCGTGGACGGACCGCTGAACCTTTATCAGACCCTGTTGGTGAAGTCAGAGAGGAGAGGGAAAGGCCTGCCGCTGCGAAGGGAGGACTGGTACGCTTATTCGAATGCATGAGCAGTTTCCCCGTGCTGGAGCTTTGCTCGATACACGTCTCGCTGTGCTGGGCAGGAGAGTGTCCAACCGGGACGGGACGAAGCTTCGGGGCGCCATGGAAAGAGCTAGCCAAAGTTGAATCAATTGCGTACACTTATTGGCATTGCAGGATGTTCAACGCCGCACGAAAGGAGAGCAAGGCATTGAGGCTCTATGCGGGGCTGCGCCCACATGAAGGCCTGGCGCGGGGTCAGCAATTCGAGCCGATGGCATCGGTCAGGCCACGCCCCGGTATGGCCTGACGATGACTGTCGAATATAATGCTTCAGGCACTGAGTAGGCGATTCGGGGCTTTTGGAGAGGCGCGCGTGGCAGCTGCCTACATAAACAAGATCGGCACCGCCGTTCCCACATTCGATGTCCACCGCCCGTTCATCGACTACGGAAGCTCTCTGCTCGCCAGTGAGCGAGCAAGGCGGCTTTTTGGAGTAATGGCGGAGAGATCGCAGATCGAGCATCGTTACTCGTTCCTGCAGCCAAACTTGACCAAAACGGCCCTTGATACTATCGGCTTCTACCAGCGGGGGCGTTTTCCAGACACACGTCGGCGCATGCAGTTCTTCGAGGAGCATGCCTTTGGCCTGACAGCACAGGCGCTCGATGATTTGGGTTTTGACGCCTTCAAGGATGAGGTGACGCATCTGATCATCGTTACCTGCACCGGATTTTACGCGCCGGGGCTGGATGTCGAGATCGTCGAGCGCTTCGGGTTGAAACCGGCGGTAGAGCGGACGATCCTCGGCTTCATGGGTTGTTACGCCGCGATCCCCGCGCTCAAACTGGCTCGGCATATCGTTCGCTCGGACCCGAAGGCCAAAGTCGTGGTGGTGAACCTCGAGCTTTGCACGATCCACTTGCAGGAAACGGAGGACATCGAGCAGATTCTTTGCTTTCTGCTGTGGGGGGATGGCTGCTCGGCTAGTCTCGTTTCCGCCGAAGCTTCAGGGATCGAACTGCAAAGCTTTCATGCCACGGTAATTCCGGAGACCTGGGATCAGATGGCTTGGCGTGTCGGCGCGTCCGGCTTCGACATGCTGCTTTCGGGGCAGGTGCCGCTGACCTTGGCACGTGCGATCCCCCGGCATGTCCAAGCGATGATTGGCGGACGGCGTCTGCAGGACATCACTCTTTGGGCATTGCATCCCGGCGGACGCTCCATTCTGGACGCGATCGGTGAAGCCCTTGGGTTGGACGATAAGGCATTACGTTACTCACGCGAAGTGTTGCGCCGCTTCGGCAACATGTCGTCCGCAACCATCATGTTTGTCCTGAAGAGCATGCTCAGCGCAAAATCAGCGTCTGGGTTGGGGTGCGGGATGGCCTTTGGCCCCGGGCTCACAGCGGAAAGTATGATCTTCGAGGTGATAGCCCAGCCACCCTTATGGAGGCGCCACCAGGTTTCGGAAGAGAAACCAAGCGATGCTGCATGGAGGAGTCCTTAGGATGTTATCGATGCAAGATGAAATCATCGGCATGATCGTCAAGAGGATCCGGGCGGCACCTGAGCGCGTTACACTCGCTGCGAGCCTCAATGAACTCGGTCTCGAATCGCTCGATGTCATTGAGATGGCCTTCGATCTCGAAGAGCGCTTCAATATCGAAATCCCATTTAACGCGAACAACAATTCAGGACCGGCGTTCAAGACGGTCGGCGATGTGGTCGTAGCCGTCCAACGACTGATCCCCTCAGGATAGGCGTACCATGCCGCGGGTCGTCATCACGGGCCTTGGCGTGATCTCGCCCGCTGGTCAGAGCATTGATGATTTTTGGCGGGCGATCGTCGCCGGGAATTCGGCGATAAGACCGCTGAAACTGATCTCCACGGCGCAACTGACCTCAAAAATTGCGGGCGCAGTCGCCGATTTCGATCCATCGGCGCACTTCGAGGAAAAGCCTCTGTCATTGTTGGATCGCTTTGCCCAGTTTGCCGTTGTCGCTGCGCGGCAGGCCATTGCGCACGCCGGCCTTCAAGGGCAATGCGCGCTCACCACCGCCGCCACCATTATCGGATCCGCCGCCGGCGGACAAACAACCGTGGACGAGGGGTACAAGCGTCTCTACGGTGAAAGCGCGACGCGCGTGCACCCGCTCACAATACCACTCTGGATGCTGAATGCTGCGACGTCGCAGGTCGCAATGGATTTGGGCCTTGGCGGTCCCGCTTTCGCCGTCGCGAGTGCGTGCGCCTCTGGAACACACGCACTCGGCCAGGCCTTTCGCCTGGTGCGTGACGGCGATGTCGAGATTGCAGTTGCGGGCGGCGCAGAGGCTTGCCTCACTCTCGGCACCCTGAAGTCCTGGGAGGCTCTGCGTGTGATGAGCGCCGACACCTGCCGCCCATTCTCGCGCCAGCGAAGCGGCATGGTGCTGGGAGAGGGAGCGGCGGTCCTGGTCCTGGAGTCGCTCGAGTCCGCGAGAGCGCGGGATGCGCAGATCTACGCCGAAGTCGTCGGTTTCGGCATGTCAGCCGATGCGAGCGACATCACTCTGCCGGATGCAGCCGGAGCGGCCCGCGCAATGGCGGCGGCACTGCGCGACGCGCGATTGGAACCGAATGCGGTGGATTATGTGAATGCTCATGGCACCGGCACGACAATCAACGATATCGTGGAGACCAAGGCTCTGCACCGCGTCTTTGGCGACCACGCGTATCGCCTGGCTGTATCGTCGAGCAAGGCCGTCTTGGGGCACTCCCTTGGGGCGGCAGGCGCTCTCGAGCTGGTGGTGACCGCGCTCGCCATCAACGACAACATCGCACCCCCTACCGCCAATTTCGTGGAGGTGGACCCGGCCTGCGACCTCGATTATGTGCCAAATGAAGCACGTGACCTGCCAATCGAGGTGGCGTTGTCCAACTCGTTCGCCTTCGGTGGGCTGAACGCGGTGATCGCGTTGCGGCGCTTCGATGGATAACGTCCTTGACGAGGACGTCCTCTTTAGGCAGCCGCGGCAGTTTGCTGCTTCCGGTCGGCGAGGATCTCGGTACCGCGCTTGGTGTCGAATCCCGTGCCAACATTGTCATGTAGCCTCTTCCATCGAGCCGTTTCGACCCGCACCAGCCTGACACCATCCCACTCGGTCCAGAGCCGACACACCTTGCCCTAGGGCTCGCAGCACCCTAGTAGCTCGCGGGAGCGTCCCAAGCTGGCCTACTGAAATCCACCTACATCGATGACACGTTGTGGGCGCACTTGTGGGTTAATCTATCGATTGGCATCTTAGCTTCCTGAATTCGCATGATAAATTGGCATAGAATGGCGGAAGAGGCAGGAGTCGAACCTACCGAGGACGCCTTCGCGCCCTCCGACGGTTTTGAAGACCGCGCGGACCACCGGGCCCGATACTCTTCCGGCCCCGGTCTAGCCGAACACATCGCTGCCGCGCAACATGATCCGAACGTCGCCCTGGCGGCGGGTTGCCCCCATCTTGTCGAAATATTCGAGAATTTGGATGGTCAGATTGCGGCCGACGCCCGAGCGGTCCTTAAAGGCTTGAGCGGTGAAGGTGCCCTCGGGCGAATTTTCGGCGAGCTCCTGTGCGATCTCGCCGAGCTCCGCCAACGTTTCCGGCAGAAAGAAGCGGTTATCGGCGACCCGGGCGACGCGGCCCAGCCGCTCGGCCCGGTTGAGCAGACGCTCGGCCGCCTCGGGTTCGAGCGCCAGTGCGGCGGCGATCTCGCGCACCCGCGGCGGACGGCGATCGGCGACGGCGAGCAGCGGGCGGACCCGCTCCCACAGCCGCTCGTCGGCCTGCGTCAGCCGCGGGCGATGCTCGGGCAAACGCCACACGGGACCTTCGCGTAGGACGCGGCCGGACTCGGCGAGATCGGCGAGCGCCGCGTCGAGCGCTGGCTCGGGAGCGAGCGCGCGCAGCTGGGCGAGCAGGGCCGGCCGGGTCGGGCCGAGCGCGTCGGGACGCGCCCGGTGGGATGCTGCGAGTACCGCGACGGTCTCGTCTCCCAGCGCAGCTAAGCGATCGGCGGTAACAGCGACGCCAGCGCGCGCCGGCCCGATCCGGAGAAACCCGCTGACCTCGCGCAGTGCATCGAGCTCGCCCGGCGCCAGATTCCGCACCAGGGCGAAATGCGACAGATCGACGAGGCCGCCGACCTCCAGGAGGCGGCCGAGAGCCTGTGCGGGATCGGGTTCGGCGGCCGCATCGAGCACCGCGAGCCGTGCTGGTAGCCGGCGGCCGCGCCGCGGCGGAAACGGGTCGATAACGCGTCCGCCGGCGAGAGTGTGGCGGGCAGCGTGGTCGCGCAGCACCGCGCGATCGCCGTAGAGCGCGCCGATCGGCCGTTCGACATCGATCTGGACAAAACCGGTCTCCGCAGGGGCGATCCCGCGGGCGGAGAGCACCGCGACGCGCCCGACGATATCGGCCGTGCCGAGATGAAGATGGACCGGCAACCCGTCGCGCAGCGGCGCCTCGGCGAAACGCGACGCCCGCACCAGAAGATCGAGGCGCCTCGTCGGCGCGTGCCGCTCCGGCGTCAGGATCCAGTCGCCGCGCCGGGGCTCGCCGCCCTCGGGAAAGGAGCCCGCGACATTGACGGCGCAGCGCTCGCCGGCGCAGACGGTCTCGACCGATCGGTTTTGCGAATGCAGCCCGCGAACCCGGGCGGCAATACCGCTCGGGCTGATCGCCAGCCGGTCGCCCGCCTTGACGCTACCCGCGGCCACGGTGCCGGTCATCGGCAATGTGGGCGCTTTCCTGAAGATGGCGGGTCAATTCCTCGACCCCTTCGCCACTGCGGCTCGACACCGCAAAAATCGGGCTCCCGGAAAATCCGGCCGCGGCAAGCAACTCCCCGACCTCCTCGACGATCGCCACGGTGCGGTCGCGTTCGACCCGGTCGATCTTGGTGACGACTCCGGTGATCTCGCCCACCCCGATCAGCTCGAGGATGTCGAGATGCTCCAATGTCTGCGGGCGCGGCCCGTCATCGGCGGCGACGACCAGCAATACCCGGTCGATCGACAGCACACCGGCGAGCATGTTGGGCAGAAACCGCTCGTGCCCGGGGACGTCGACAAAGCCGAGCTCGGTGCCGTCGGGCAAAGTCGCATAGGCAAAGCCCAGATCGATCGTCATACCGCGCTGCTTTTCCTCCGGCAGGCGGTCGGCGTCGACCCCGGTCAAAGCCCGCACCAGCGCGGTCTTGCCGTGATCGATATGGCCCGCGGTGGCCAAGATCACGGCTTTGCCTCGGCCATCGCGGGGACCTGGCCGAGAAAGGCCGTCTCGTCTTCAAGGCAGCGCAGATCAAGGAGGACACGGCCGGCCTCGATACGCCCGACGACCGGGATCGGCAATGCCCGAAGGGCGCGGGCTAGCGCCTCGACCGCGGCCCCGGACCGGCTGATCGGACGTAAAGCGAGAGCAGCGCTCGGTAAGAACGACACCGGCAATGCGCCGCTGCCGATCTGGCTCCGCGTCTCGACCAGGCTCACCTCGGCAACGCCGTCGAGCGCCTGAGCGACGGCGGGGAGCAGGCGTTGGGCCAGTGCCACGATCTCCGCCGGGGGACGGGCGAGCAGCCGCAGCGCCGGCAATCGCTCAGCCAGACGATCGGGATCGGCATAGAGGCGCAGCACCGCTTCGAGTGCGGCGAGGCGGATTTTGTCGAGACGCAATGCGCGCTTCAGCGGGTTGCGGGCGAGCCGTGCGACGAGGTCCGCGCGGCCGACGACGAGCCCCGCCTGCGGACCTCCCAGCAATTTATCGCCGCTAAAGGTGACGAGATCGGCTCCTTCTTCGACTGCTTCAGCCGCGGTCGGCTCGTGCGGCAAGCCCCAGCGCTCGAGGTCAACCAGCGAGCCGCTGCCGAGATCTTCGACAAACGGTATTCCATGATCGCGGGCGAGGGCGGCGAGCTTTGCCGCCGGCACCGCCGTGGTGAAACCCTGAATCGCATAGTTGCTGGTATGCGCCTTGAGGATCAACCCGGTCTGCGGTCCGATCGCTGCCGCAAAG
>WNFA01002235.1_pt1 | contig 16256 bp, 15 predicted proteins | sample 5400481 | NCBI WGS metagenome assembly WNFA01 (sample SAMN13153340, study PRJNA577476) | soil metagenome | isolation source: 120 cm saprolite under Douglas fir tree site 2 hole 1 replicate 2 | place: USA:California | collected 2015-04-18
TCAGTTTGCGGTTTTTGCATCAATGTTGTCATCCTGAGGAAACGGAGTTCTTTGCGAAGCGAAGGGCTCCCGACGAAGGACCTGTGCATTGCCTGGCGATAGCAGCATCCACACGCTTCGTCCAACTGGAAAGGTCGCCGCAGATGCAAGTGGATTCTGGCGGGGAATGCAAGGGGCCTCCGCTTGCTTTCGTCCGGCTTCGCCGGCCGAAAGACTGCGCTCGGGATGACAGCTTTGTGGTACCGATCTGAGCGCTTAGCGCTTTTCGAAAGCCTTCCCCAGTTCCTCCGGCGCAATCGATTTTACCTTGATCGGTTTGGCGGGAATACCAGCGACTACCGTAAACGGATCAACGTCTTTCGAAGCGACTCCCATCGAACCCACCATTCCGTGCTCGCCTACTTTCACGCCGCTCAAGACTGCCATCGAACCCACCATTCCGTGCTCGCCTACTTTCACGCCGCTCAAGACTGTCGCGTGATACGTGATTCGCGCTTTGGGTCCGATCTCTGTTTTGTGATTGCTTACAATCATGCCATCGTTGAGATCGTGCGCGTGAGAGTAGATATTGGCGTAGTCAGAAACGGAGGAGCCTTCGTGAATGATGATCTCGCCCCGATCGTCGAGCAGCACGTATTTGTGGATGGTGCAGTTGTCTTCCACGGTAAGGTTGTAGCCGAATGAAAGCTCTACTCCGTGAAAAATCTTGACGTTACTGCCGCAATGTTTGAACACATGACGCGCCAGCATGGCCCGCACCTTATGGCCCAACCAGTGATTCAGGCCGACAGGCGACCGGTCGTACATCATCCAGAACCAGATCAGAGGCTTCCGCTCACCATACTTCTCAGCATCGGCGTCGCCATAAGTCTCGGGTTCCAGGGTGGCGTTGCGCGGATCAAGAGAGTGGACCAAGGTTTGCGTCGCAAGCGGTGCCGCCGGATCAGGAGGCGCGTAGGGGCGCCCGAGATAAAGCTGGTGCAGCGTCTCGCGAACCACGTCGCTGCGATGTTCGGGATCACGATTCATGAATTCGCGGTCCAGATCGTCGACCCATTGCAAGAATGCCTTTTCCGCAGCGGGGACGGGCTTCAAAACTCGATATTCGTATCGGGGCATAGTCGCCTCGGTTGCTCAAGCGGGAAAGTTAGAACATAACACACCGTCTTGGCTTAGCGATTGAGGCTCGGATCCTGTGATTTTCTCTGCGATCTTTGCGATTTCTCTGCGTCCTTTGCGGTTAAGAGCTTTTGACCGCAAAGGTCGCAAAGACCGCAAAGATCGCAAAGGAAAACTGTCGCGATGTTTTATAATGCGCGCCACATGAAATCGAAGAAAACCGCAAAGCCGCACCCTATGCCGGTGGACGCGTTGGTCTACCCACGTTTCTCCGGCATCCCCACATTCATGCGGCTGCCTCACGTTCCGCGAGCCGAGGACCTCGACCTTGCCCTGATTGGTATTCCCTTCGACGGAGGCACCACCTACCGCCCCGGTCCGCGTTTCGGCCCGCGCAACATTCGCGTGCAATCGGCCATGATCCGCCCCTGGAATCCGGTGCTGAAGGTCAATCCTTTCGAAAAGTGGCGTATCGGAGATTTTGGCGATCTCTCCATCAACCCGCTCTCGATTGAAGACACCTATCGCCGCATAACCGATCAGCTGGGCGACGTGTTTCGCGCCGGTGCGCGGTCGGTCTGCGTCGGGGGCGATCATTCCATCCTCCTGCCGATCCTGCGGGCGATCCACAGACACTTTGGACCCGTCGCGCTCGTCCAACTCGATGCTCATGGGGACACCTGGAGCGGCTACTTCGGCAGCCCGCATTCACACGGCACGCCGGTGAAGTATGCGATCGAAGAGGGGCTAATCGAAGAGGATTACGCATTACAGGTCGGATTGCGCGGGCAGGTGTATTCCGAGGGCGACTTCGATTTTGCTCACAAGCACGGCATCAAGATCGTGACTTCGGAAGAGTTCCACAAAGGCGGGGTCGAACTGGTCAAACGCCACCTGAAAAAACTCCGGAACCGCCCGGTATACCTCACGCTGGACATCGACGTGGTTGATCCCGCCTACGCTCCCGGCACCGGCACGCCGCAGGTGGGCGGCCTCTCCAGCCCGCAAATTCTGGAGCTGGTGCGCAGTCTTAAAGGTCTGAAGCTGGTGGGGTGCGACTTAGTCGAGGTCTCGCCCCCGTATGACAATGGCGAAATCACCTCGCTGTTGGCGGCGAATTTGCTCTTCGAGCTGCTGTGCCTGTTCTAGCCTGACACCTTGAGAAAACTCTTTTGATTACTCTCGCCCGAAAACTCCGCGTAGTCGATTATTTCGCACTAGGTTGGGGCACGATGGTCGGCGTGGGATGGCTGGTCGTCATGGACGACTGGCTGCTGCGCGGGGGAACGCTGGGCGGCGTCCTTGGGTTCGCCATCGGGGGCACGCTCTTGCTGCCCATCGGATACGTGTACGGCCAGCTGGTAACGGCCATGCCCGACGCCGCCGGCGAGGTCGCCTACACGGCGAAAGTCTTCCCCCGCTCGGTCAGCTTTGCCACCGGATGGATGATGATTCTCTGCTATTTCATCGTATGCCCGTGGGAAGCCGTGGCCGTGGGCCGGATCGCAGGATACATTTTTCCTGCGCTGGATTCGCTGGAGCTCTACCGCATCGCAGGCCGGCCCGTGTATCTGCCACATGTCATCATAGGGCTTGGACTTACCGGCCTCCTTACTCTGCTGAACTACCGCGGCATCCGGCTGAGCGCGACCTTCCAGAACTGGACTACCTTCGGAACTCTCGGTTTGTTCGTGGTATTTGTCGCAGTCGGAGTGAGCAAGGGGTCGCCGCAAAATTTTCCGCCCCTGTTGACCCATGGCGGATTTGTCTCGGTGCTGTTGGTCATTCAGATCGTGCCCTATTACATGACGGGCTATGAATCGGTGGTCAAGGGCGCGGAAGAATCGAGTCCGGAATTCCGCAGCGGAGGATTTTTCAAGGCCATCTGGATGGCGATCGTGGTCGGCATTCTTTTCTACACCATCGTGATTGCGGCGGTGGGTTACGTCGCGCCGTGGAGGGAACTCACGGGCGAGAAGTTCATGACCGCGGTTGCATTTCAGCATGCGGTCGGCTCGCGATGGATCGTAAGCGTGATTCTGGCAGCGGCGTTGCTTTCGCTGTTAAAAGTATTCAATGGAAACCTGGTAGCGGCGAGCCGGATGGTCTTCGCGATGGGGCGTCGCGGCCTGATAGATAGACGGGTGGCGGAGTTACACCCGCGGAATCAAACTCCGTCGGTCGCGGTGATCTGCGTTGGCGTCGCCACGGCGGCGTGTATGTTTCTGGGCGATGCCATCCTTGTGCCGATATCTGAAGTGGGCTCGGTGGCCTCTGCGGCGGGATGGCTGGCCGCCTGTGCCGCGTACTATCAGATGGGCCCCCGGCCGCGGGAGCGTCTCGTGGCCGCCATCGGGGCCCTGGTTGCGCTGCTGATGATCCTGATGAAAGTCTTTCCGTTCGTGCCTGGACACTTCAGCGTTTACGAATGGCTAGCTCTGGGAATCTGGGTGGCGCTGGGCGTGGTGTCAGCACGACGAGCAAGGGCTGCGTAGCGCCGGCGCCCCTTCGGCCGTCGGGCGGGCCCGCCCGGCCTGAGTTTCAAGAGAGTTTGCAACCAAATAGGGAAGACAACGGAGGACCATGGGGAACAGGCCACTGAAGAAAAGATTGTTCGCAGGCATTTTTCTCATAGCAGCCAGTTATCTGTCATGGGCGCAAGCCGCAACCCCGCCCTTCGACATCGTCATTATCAACGGCCACATCATCGACGGCACCGGCTCGCCCTGGTATTCGGGTGACATCGGCATTCGCGGTGGCAAGATCGCTGCCATCGGCAATCTGAGCGATGCCGGACGCAATCGCACCATCGATGCCCGCGGCATGGTCGTGGCTCCCGGGTTCATAGATATGCTCGGCCAGTCGGAGCTAACGATTCTGGTCGATCCCCGCCTGCCTTCAAAAATCTATCAGGGCATCACCACCGAGATCACGGGCGAAGGCGGTTCGGCCGCGCCGCAGACTGACGTGCTCATCCGCGCTGACCGTCTAAAGTACGACCACTACCACATCACGCCTGACTGGCGAAGTTTTCAGCAGTACTTCGCCCGGCTGGAAAAGCAAGGCATGGGGATCAACCTCGCGAGCTTTGTCGGCGCCACCCAGGTTCGGCGCGTGGTGCTGGGAGACGAAAATAAGCAACCCACGCCCGAGCAACTCGACCAGATGAAGGAGTTGGTGCGGCAGGGGATGCGCGAGGGGGCAGTCGGAGTATCGACCTCTCTCATGTACGCGCCTGCTCCCTACGCCAAGACCGAAGAGTTGATCGCTCTCGCTTCCGAGGCGGGAAAATTCGGCGGCATCTATGCCACGCATATCCGGGACGAAAGCGATGCGGTCCTGCCCGCGACTGATGAGGCCTTACGCATTGGTCGCGAAGGCCATCTCCCGGTTGAAATCTGGCACATCAAGGTCGCAGGAAAAGCCAACTGGGGACGCATGCCCGAAGTGGTCGCCAAGATCAACGCCGCCCGGGCGCAGGGGATGGACGTTACGGCTGATACCTATGCTTACACCGCGTGGTCCAATAGTTTCTCTGCATTCATTCCTGCATGGGCACATGACGGCGGCGACGCCAAGCTGGTCGAGCGCCTGAAAGATCCGGCCATGCGCGCCCGCATTCGTAAAGACATGATGACTGCGTCGAACGGCTGGGACAACGAGTGGCAGGAGATTCCCGGGCCCGAGGCTATTTTGATCGGCGTGGTGCAAAATCCCAAGCTGCTTCCGCTGCAGGGAAAAACTCTGGCGGAAATTGCGAAGATCGAAAACAAAGATCCGATGGATGCACTCTTCGATCTGCTGATCGAAGACAACGCATTTACCGAAGTCTCCGTCTTCGGCATGTCCGAGCCTGATGTGACCCTGGCGCTGCAGCAACCGTGGGTGGCGATCGACAACGATTCTTCCGGGGCCTCACCCGAGGGAATTCTGGGCCAGGAACATCCTCATCCGCGCGGCTATGGCACGTTCCCGCGTATCCTCCGCAAATATGTTCGAGAGGAAAAGAAGCTCACTCTGGAAGACGCCATCCGCAAGTTTTCGGCCTTGCCCGCACTGCGCATGCGCTTGACCGACCGCGGTGTTCTGAAGGCCGGCATGTGGGCCGATGTCGTGGTCTTCGATCCAGCCACGATCCGCGACCTGGCTACGTTCGAAAATCCGAACCAGTTGTCGCAAGGAATGGAGTACGTGCTGGTGAATGGCGTGCCCGTTATCGATCAGAGCAAGATGACGGGAGCGCTGCCGGGGAAAGTACTGCGGGGAGCAGGCTACGCGCCGTAGCTGCATGGACGCTTTACGGCAGTTCCAGAGCTGTCTTTATGGCGGCCTCGATCCGGGACAATGTTGCACCGGACAGGCGGCCCAACGGCGGGTATCGGACGAGATTCTTCTCCAGGGTTGTGACCTGATCGCACTTGGCCCATGAGGCCCGCTTCAACCCTGCCTCACCCGGCTGGAGAGGAACCCTTAGAGAGAACTTGCGGTGCTCGATCGAAGTGATTGGGACGACGCAAACGTCCAGAGCATGACGGTTGAGCGCGTCGGTGGAAATGACCAAGGCCGGACAGTCCTTATCCAGCCGGACCAGGCACATGTCTCCCCGCCGCGGAAACCAGCCAGCTGGAACTGGAATGGGCACTGAATTAGTCCCTCGTTATGGAACGGACCGACGCCTTCTGGAAGGAACGTTCCTCTTGCCTGTCGCCGGGGTCAGAATAGAACCGAGCGGCTTCCCGCTCCAGTTCAACCTCCCGCCCCAGATCGAGGGCGCGTTTCAGGAGCTCGTTCACATGTTCGCTCATGGAGCGCTCGCCCTTGGTCCGTTCCACGTCGGCAAGCACGGATTCTTCCAAGGTTAATGTCTTAGGAATTCTCATATATAATATATGATATATTATCACATCAGCTCGTCACATTAAAAGTGATTTCGCGCGGGGCATTTCTTCGCGTTCTTTGTGGGTTCCTCCGTCCTTGGCGGTTAAAGACTTTGACCGCAAAGTTCGCAAAGAAAAGCAGATCTTCATTTCTGCGTAACCGCCACTTTGTGTAGCCCCACGGTTGCCGCATCCACGCGGGCCGGCAGGGCAAAGCGCGAGTCCACGCCGAGGTTCGGATACTTGGGCTTGAGGTACTTCTCCGCGAACAGCTCGAGGACGAACCTGGGAATCTCTACGCCGTCGAGAAAAACGGAATCCACCTGAACCAGGCCTTGTCCGCCTTCGGCGTGGGCGTGTGCGGTGACCACCGCGTCATGCATCCCGCTGAAAACCGAGAGCAATGGATTGTAGGAATTCCTGCCCGCCTTGAGTTGATCGAAATCCACCCGCGAAGTCGCGATCACAATCCCCGGCTGCTGCTGAAAAGCGACGGAGCGAACTCCTGCCGGCAAATCAACGTTGCCGGAGGCAAAGTAAGCATTAATCTCCTGCTCGGCAAACTCTGTGGGCGCGGGATCCGGATGCGGCTCTGCTGCGTTGCTCTGCAAATGTTGCAGCTTGTTTTCCACGCTCGCAACCTGAGCTGGGTGGGGAACAGGCTTGGTTTGCGCCAGGGGATGCTGAGTCAGGAGCGTGACAACGAGAAGCAAGGCACAGCGGGCCTTCATGGTTTGAGCGCGGCCTGGGTCTCTGCTGTGGCGTTCACAACCACATGAGGCTGGGTCAAAGTGCCGAAGATGTTGAAGCCACGCGTACCATCCCGCGTCAGTTTGATGTCCAGATCTCGAGTCAGAGATACGATGCCACTCAGTTGATAGATGCTGCCCGGGGTCTGCAGTTTGCCTTGTTCAATCTCGAACTTCCCATCGCGCAGCAGTAAGCGCCCCACAAACCGGTTGACGCGCAGCGGGCCGGCGTCCCCGGCCAGCGTGAGATGGGGCAGTAAGCCATCGCGGACTTCCATCCGCAAACTGGCGTCGGCGTTGGCCACCAGCTCCGCCTTGCTCCAACCATGCGTGCTGGCAAGATATCCCACGTTCGCCGAACCGGTGATCCAGCCGTCATGCATGGCCTCGGCCAATTGGCCTAGGGCAACTTTCTCCAAGGTGCCGTTACCGCTGTAGGTCGGAGGATCGACCGAGAAATCCACTCGCCATTCGCCGTTGTGCCGTCCGCCCAGGACATCGCCGCGAAGATTCGACAGCCGGAGCCGACCCTGCTCAAGCTCGACCTCGGCCGAGACCCGGCTCGCGGTCACACTGCGAATCAGGACGCGATCCACCGTGAGTTTTCCGACGGCGTGCACCGAACCCAGATAGGGCCTGGGTTGCGCCGGAGAAATCTGCGCCGTCGAGGATAGAAAGCGATACCACGGCTGTTTTCCGGGAACCGCATATACCAGACCGCTGAAGGCGTCGGTTGCGATCTCAGCGGCGTGCAGATCGAACCGAATGGGACAAGCGCGCGGGGTATCGCATTGTCTTGGAATTGTGAGCGAGCCGCGCCAGGTGTTGCCGGCGGCTGACGCAGTCAGCTTCTGAACCTCCGCCGCGTTCGGCGTCAGAGAGATAGTTGCAGACGCGATTTCCAGCGGCTCAGTCAAACCCCGCACGCGCGCGTGAACCGCGTGCAGGACCGCAGCGCCGGTCACCGCGGGAGCCGCAAATCCGGCCCAGTTGCCGCCAACCTGAAGACTGATATGGGCCTCTCCGCTGGCGGTAGTCTGAGGCGCAGGCAGTCCTACGGTTCGGGATACCTCGAGGAGCCGCTGCACTTCGGCGTCTCCCTGGACCAGAAGGCTGTAGCCGGAACGCGAAACCTGGCCGCGCACCGTAGCGTTGCCGGGCCGGCCCAGTGCCAGAGCAAAGGGGCCAATGTCCACATGGGGCTCGGTGTTTAGCCCCACCGCGCCGGCTCGATTTCGGTCAGTCTTAGGTTTCGGTTGAAGACTGGCGTCCGAGGAAACTCCAAACGGAATCTTGTCGAGTGCGAGTCTGGTATTGGTAAGAGGCGACCGCACGTTCAGACCTTGTATTTCTCCGCCGCCCTGCCAGATCGGCCCGATACCCGTCCCTGCGGCCCCACGCCGCAGCGTGACCTTGGCATCCAGATTGCCGGCAGCCACAATGTCGGCGGGCACGTTCTTCTTCACCCGGCGCGCGAATTCCACTAGCGGCTGCACCGGCACGCTCTGGGCGACCATGGTCAAATCGTAAGCGCGGACACCGGACAGAGCGGCCACGCTCCCGTTCACCTTGATTGTGCCCTCGCCAACCGGGGCGTCGCAGGCAAGCTGGGAGAGAGCGTGGTCCCTGGAGCTGTAGTGGGCGCTGCATCGTGCCTCCAATCGCGAGGCCTTCCCGCCGGCGATGTCATAGCGACGGAAGTCCTGAATGGAGGCTTCCGCATTCACCGTAAGATCCTTTGGGCTTCCCGCGAGCGCGGCAGAGAACCTGACGGCGCCTCTCCATCCCTTGTCCTGGCCCCAGGTCAGCTTCGTCACTTGACCCAGTTGCGCCCCGTCCCACTGCAACGTGAAGTTCACCGGCGTTTCGTGGAGGTCGGCGGCCCGCTGCCAGGAACCGTCGACCTCAAGCTGGCCGGTGTCGCTGAGATTGAAATCGGTCCGCGTCGGTTGCGCATTCAGCCGCACGCCCCAGCTATTTTCCGAGTCTTGCCAGAGAGCGAAGTTGGCTTCGGTCAGAGTGTAGGGCTTTTTTTCCTGCCCAAACTTAAGGTTGATTCGTCCGCGATCGGCCTCAATGTAAGGAAAGCCCGGCCGGACTTCGCTTCTCGCCTTGGCGGTGGGCGCCACCGGCGTCCGGGCAGCCCGTTCGAGCAGATTCTCAAGATTCCAGTGGCCTTCGCTGTTCCGCACCAGATTGAGACTGGGTTCGCTGAGGCGGAGCCGGGCGATTTCCAGCCGTCCACGCAGAAGCGAGCTCACACGCACGATCGCGACCACATCTGACGATTGCAACACCGGCTCAGCGCCGAACGCGGCATCTTCATGCACGACAAAATTTCGCAGATCGAAGCCGGGCTGAGGCAGAAAGCGAAGGGTGACCGAGCCCACGTCCACTTGTCGTCCCAAGGCCAGGCTGATGGAGCGAACGATCCGGGTGCGCAGTCTTTGCGCCCCGGGACGCGCCAGAAACAGCGCCAGCACCAGAACGATACTCGCGACCACCCTGCCGCGCCTGGAACGGAGAAATTTCACCGTACTGCCCTCAATGTCCGTCGCCATCGGGTCTCGTCAAAAAAATGCAAAACCACGTGCGCCAGAAACCCAACCCGCTCGCCGATGGCGGTGTGCATATATTGGTTGGGCGGCGTCTCGAACGACCAGTAGATGAACATGGGCCTTCCGATCACGTTTTCCTTCGGGATGAATCCCCAGTAACGGCTGTCGTAACTCACATCCCGGTTGTCGCCCATACCGAAATAGCTGTCCGGAGGCACAACGATGTCATCGCCCTGAATGTATTGGGACAGAGATTCCTGCCAGGCCGGGAACAGGCGGTTGTAATCGGACGGTGGCACGGCCGGAAAGTCGTCGCGATAATCGTTGGGCCCTTCATCGCTATTGTGGATGACGTAGGGTTCATCCAGTTTCTCCCCGTTGCGAAACACCACAGCATTGCGCAAATGGATGCGGTCTCCGGGGATGCCGATGATCCGCTTTACCACGTAAAGGCCGGGCTCCGCGGGCGACAGAAAAACGACGATGTCTCCCCGCCGTATGTCACGGTAGGGCATCAGAGGGCCGGTCCAACGCGTAGCGGGAGCGAACTGCACCCGGTTCACGAAGACATGATCGCCGATGAGCAGCGTGTTTTCCATGGAACTCGACGGAATTTCAAAAGCCTGCAGCACGAAGGTGATGATGAACAGGCCAGTCACCAGCACCGCCGCCAGCGAGGCTAGAAACTCGACCGTGGTTTCGCGCGGTTTTTCTTCCTTGACGCTCTCTTTCACGCGTTCTTTTCTGGCCACTGAATCTTTTCCTGTCCCTTACGGTGTTCCTCTAATGCACCACGCGAAAAGTGCGGTCCCAGCGTGTCATCTGAAACAAATGCGTGGCGGCATAGGCGAAGTGAACGAGTTTATCACCCGGCGTGGGCGCAATCGGCATATCCTGATCCGCGTTCCGGACCGACCAGTAGATCAGCAGGGGCCGCCCGATTACGTTTTCCTGGGGCACAAAGCCCCAGTAGCGGCTGTCCAGGCTCTCGTCGCGGTTATCGCCCAGCACGAAGTAATTTCCTTCCGGAATGATCAGCTCGCCGTCCTCGACCAGCTTCTTCATCTGCAGCCACCAGTTTCCTTCGAGACCCGGAACCGGAATGTTTAGCCGCGGAAACTCGTCGCGGAAAACGTCGTGCACACCGGAACTGTAGCGGACGTAAGGCTCCTGCAGAGGGTTGCCATTGATGTACACCTGCCGGTTGATGAGGCGCACGCGGTCACCTGGCACGCCTACCACGCGCTTCACAAAATGCTGGGTGGGATGTACGGGATAACGGAAAACAACAATGTCGCCCCGGCGCACTCGCCGGTAAGGCATGAAATAATCCCAGAACCCTCCTCCCCCATAACGCAGTTTGTCGACCAGGAGGTAGTCTCCGATCAGCAGCGTGTTTTCCATGGATTCGGAAGGAATCTGAAAGGCCTGCACGATAAAGGTGATGACGAAGACGGCAATCACCACCGTGACCAGCAAGGATTGCAGAGAGCTCAGGGTGTCGGTCTGCGCAGGCTTTTCCATTACTGCTGCTGTCCCAGGTTCGTTCGTCCCAGGTTTCTCTGTCCCAGGTTTCTCTGCCCCAGGCTCATCTGCCCCGGGTTCATTGCACGCGCTCATTGCTGCCGCGTTTGGTCCGTCCGTTCGGCTCCGCGGGCGTAGTGCCAAGATATTCAAGCACCTGGCGGGCGGCATCCTGCTCCGCATTCTTCTTTGTGGAACCATCGGCCCGGCCCACGAACTCGGCTTTGCCGTTGGTATCCAGAGGTTGCAATCGCGCTTCGACCGTGAACGTCTTGCTGTGTTCCGGGCCGCGCTCCTTCACCAGCACATAAGATGGCTGGAGTCTTCCGCTGGCCTGCAATTTTTCCTGTAATGCCGATTTGTAGTCCGTCACCGGCAAACTGCTGCCATTGGACGCAATCCGGTCGAGCTCCGGGGTGACGATCGATCGCAACACGAATCGCCGTGCCGCCTCCAGTCCTCCGTCCATGTAAATGGCGGCCAGCACCGCCTCCAGAGCATCCACCAGGAGAGCGGTTTTATTGCGGCCTCCGCTTTTCTCCTCGCCCCGTCCCAGGCTCAGGTAGTGTCCTAACTCCAGCTCCTGGGCCACATTGATTAGGTGCTTTTCGCTCACCAGGTGGGCTCGAAGCTTGGAAAGCTCTCCTTCCCGAAAGCTGGGGAACCGGTTGAACAATTCTTCTGTGGTCACAAACCCGAGCACGGCGTCTCCCAGGAACTCCAGTTGCTCGTTATCTTCGACGCGCGGGCCGCCGACCGTCTGCAGCGCTTCCAACTCGCGCGCCTGGGAGCTATGGGTCAAGGCCTGCTGCAGCAACTCGGTCCTCTGGAAGAGGTATCCCAGAGCCGCTTGCAGCATCGCAATGTCACGTGACTTCATGGTTGGTTGAGTCATTGCGGTCGCGCCGCAAAAATCCGCGACTCGCGGTCGACACCCGCCGGACACGATCGGAGTGCGCGGCCGACTCTGCGACCGAGAACGCCATATCCACCACAGCTTCGCTTCACGCAGCGCTATTCTGGGCCCGCGCGGGTCAATTCTTAGGCGCAGGATTCTGCGCGCTGGCAGGCGGCTTGGCTGGAGTGCCGCCAGTCAGCTGAACCAGCCGGTCGCGTTCGTTGCGGGCCAGGGTGGACAGGGTTGAGCCTTGGCTGCTATCCGTCATCTGTACCGCCTGATTGGCGAACTTCAGGGCTTCAGGATATTTTTCCTGCTTGTCCAGTGACAGCGCCAGGCGCAATACCGCCAGGGGATCAGGCTGGGATGGGTACGCATCGAGTGACTTGTGAAAGTAACCTTCCGCGTCCGAGTACTTCTCTCTGGTGTACTGGATCGTGCCTAAAACATAGTAGGCGTTGGAGCGCAGGAACCCCTTGTACTCGTCGATTTTTTCTTGCGGAGTACCCGGCGGCACGGTGATGTCGGTGTCGGTGGTTTCGACCGCGTGCTGGGCCAGTTTCATGCCTTCGTCCAGGCGCTGGTCCTTATCCAGGTCCGTATCGCGGGTGCGCTCGGCCAGAACCTGCGCCACGCCCACCAAAGCCTCAGGATCATCGGGGTCGATCTTTAGTACCTTGCGCCCCATTTCCATCATCTGCTCGGCCTTGTTGGCGGTCTGATAGCTGTGCATTACGTTTCGGTAGAGCAGGATTCGCAACTCGCTGTCGGGGAACTTGGTGGCGAAATCGTCCGTTGCCTTTTCCATGGCTGCGGGGTCAGTGTTGGCCGCCACTACTTTGTAGGCGTCGAATTCAGCCTGGGTCTTGGCCTGGGGTGGCCGTTTCCCCACCTGGGGTGGAGGTGGTGTGGCCGCGGGGCCCGGCTGCGTACCGCCGGATTGAGCTGGCGGCGTCTGGTATTGTGCCGATGCCAACGTACCCAGAGCCAATATCACGACTAGTATCGCTGCTCGCTTCATGATCTCTCCTTGGGCAAAGTCCAATTCATCAATCCCTGGTGTTGCGCCCGTGCCCTACTGTGGACGGCGGGTGGGCTCGTACGGTTGCTGCAAACCCAACTCGGCAGCGGCTTTGGCTTCGGGCAATGCGGAACCCGCATTCACGGCCGCCCGGTAGTGGTCCAGCGCCGCCTCTCGATCTTCCTGCAAATCGAAAATTCTTCCCAGATAAATATGGGACCAGGCCACCACCTTCGGCTCATGCGCCACTTCCAGGGCCCGCTCGAAATAATTGCGCGCGCTTTGGATGTCCGAATTGTGGGTGGCCACTTCCGCCAGAATAAACAGCGCCCGCCCGGGGTCTTCGCTCTTTTCTTCCAGCGCCTGCTGGGCCAGCTTTTGCGCGCTGTCCGCGTCCCCTGCCGTAAGCCGCTGCTCGGCGGCCACCAACAGCTTGCCTTCGAGGGGACGGGAAAGGTGCAACAACTCCGGATCGGAGCTGCTGGCAAACGTGATCTGGGCCGCGCGTTTTTGCTCTTTTCTCAGATCAATGTTGCTCACCAGATCGCCGTACGCATTGCGAAGACCAGCCGGATCCTTCTCAAATTTAATCAACGCTTCGTAAAAATACTCGGTCAGAACGAAGCCCTGCTGCGACGAATTCAGGATGGCCTGTGCGCGCTCGGTCTCCGGCGCTTTGGCCGATCCCGTGGTACGCGCCTCGATCGCCCGGATGAAACATTCCGTCACCAGCAGGGAAGCGTCGCTTTTGAAACTCTGGTCCATCGGCGCGGTCTTGACCGAAGCCAGCAGCGGCTCGACACGCTTCATTGCACCCGGATACTTCATGGCCAGCGGATCCAGCAGATAGTGCAAATAAGTGTGCCGGATCTGCTGCATCTTGAGCGAGGACCCGGTGCCCGGCGAAATCACAACATAATAATCCGATCCATAATTCCGGGCATTGGTTTGTCCGGGAGCACCCATCGGGTCGATGTAAACCGTGAATCCCCGTCCCAGGCGTTCCGCCGACGGCAGTTTCAGATAGATTTCCGTGTCGAACAACATCTTGGCCAGGGGCTGGTGATAGCGCTCGGTCAACCTGGAGAAAGCTTCGTGATCTCCTTCCCAGATAGAATGCAAGCCCGCGGTCTCATAGAACTTCTGCAGCAGAGGCAGGATGCCCAGCACGGGCGCGATATCGGGAGGCAGGTCTGCCTCTTTTGCCTTCGCAGTCAGTGTGGGCGGCGGGTTCAGGTAAAGCGCGAGCGACACGAATTGGGCCAGCGTTCTTGAATTGTCCGGCTGCCTGTGTTCTTCGTAGTACTTGCACATCGCCTCGGTCGCGTCCTTGGCTTCTTGTGAGCTCTGACGGGCCCGGGCCACCTCGGAGCGGACGCGCGTTCGCAACGGGTCGGAGACCCCCAGTTCCTGATCGTATCCACAGGTGTTGATGGCAGTTAAGACGGTGAAGAGAGTCTCGCTGGTGTCCAGCGCTACACTGCTCTGGCTCTGTGCCGGCGAGAGCTCCGCCAGCAGGGCAAACAAGGCCGCGTAAAGCGAGCGTCTAAAACTACGACTCAGGGAAACCTCCTGCAGGCTGGCCGGAATGCGGGCTACGATCTAACCAAGTGTAAGGGTTGCCCGTCGGAGAAATCAATGTGCGTTGTTGCAGCTTTTTATTCGGAACTCTTTCAGGCAGCGAGGCTCCAAACGGAGGCCTTCGGCCGGAGATGCTTAACCCTTCACGCTGACTCGCGAGAAAGAAAGTACCGCCCGCCCCGTGGTTGGCCTGCCCATGGAGAGTGCTGGACGGAAGGTCGTGAAGGTGGTGAAAATGAGCATGTTTTTCTTCACTTGCGGCAGCAATGCATCATCTTCCATGGAATCGGAAAGAATGCGGTAATCCTGCACTCGACCCTTCGAATCCACGTAGGCCTCAATCACCAGGGAATCGTCGTTGATGGAATCCAGGGCCGTGCCGAAGGCTGACTGTTGCAGCTGCGGAGCGGTATGCAGCATCAGGGGGACATCCGAGTTGTCCGCCTGCAAAGGGGCCAGAAATCCCATCAGGACCACAAAGATCACCACCGCCGCCGCCAGGCCCGCGGTCGCCGGTACCATGAAGATATCCAGCGCATTCTGGAGGCGCATCACAACGCCGTCCAGATACCGGCGATTGGATTGCGCCACCTCCTGCGAAATCGCGATTCGCAGGTTCAATGCCAGATCAGGCGGCGCTTTCCTGCGGCCTACCTGGGCCAGCAGCTGCTGCGTGCGCCGCAGAGAAACGTACTGCTGCCTGCAGCGATCGCAGGTTTCAAGGTGGCCGCTGAGATCGATCATCTGCGCGCCGGTAACGGCCCCGTCGAGGTAGGGCGAGAACAACGGTCTGGCTTGGGCGCAGGTCATCGTGTCACCTCAATGGCAGACACTCCACAACTCGGCTCCGATCCTTCAGCGCGTTCCTCGCGAGTTCTCGAATCCGGGGGTCGCAAACCGAGTTGATCTCCATTTTCCATGACGTAACTCGTCAGGCGCCGCCGTAGCGCCTCCCGGCCCCGGGTCAGTCGTGACTTCACGGTTCCCAGAGAAACCCCGGTGATCTCCGCAATCTCTTCGTACGACATTTCTTCCAGATCGCGCAAGATAACCGTGGTGCGGTAGGGCTCAGTGACCTGCCGCAATTCCTCCTCAACTCGCACCCGGATTTCCTCGTGAACCGCGCTATCGAACGGCGACTCACGTTCGTCCACCAGCGTATCCCGCATGCCCGAGAGGCCTAACCCGCCGTCGTCCTGGGTCGGCTCGATCGAAGTTTCCTTCGACTTGTGCCGGAACCACCAGCGCCGCCGGTTGGACGCCTCGTGCACCGCGATGCGGTAAATCCAGGTCTTCAAGCTGGACTCGCCGTGAAAATGTTTCATCCCCCGGAACACTTTCAGAAAGACTTCCTGGGTCGTATCGGCCGCATCCGCCGGATCGGTCACAATGCGATATACCAGACTGTAGATGGGTTGGTGGAATTCGCCTATTAACCAGGCGTACGCTTCTTCCGAGCCCGCTTTCAGTTCGGCCACAATCGCCGATTCCTGGACCCGGATTCCTATCGCGCCTGCAAGATCACCCAAGGTGGTTGCTCCCGCCATGAAGGTCACGGCGTCACCCCCCATTATAGGTTCTTTCGGCCCCAACCGCCCAAAAGTAAATCTGCCTCAAGTCCAAACCACACACTCTGATCTATATCTATAGACCCCGCCATGTGAGTCAGAGTTCCACGCAAGGAAGTGTAATGGTGTCAATGTCTTATGGGTAAGGTCTTCGCGCGAAGGTTCCTGCAGAGGACTCCACAATCACTTTCCCGCCGTCAGGAGAAGCGATCGTATGTCTTTGGTCTCGAGGATTCGCTGGGGAGCGCCCTCTCTGGAGGCGATCAGCATGGCTCTGCCAATCTCCTCCGTGGTCAGGACCGCATTCGGGAACGCCCAACGGAGCAGGGGCAGCAGCGGTCTGCTCAACCCGTAAAGCAGA